>OBLF01001942.1_pt1 | contig 15232 bp, 12 predicted proteins | sample 1519231 | NCBI WGS metagenome assembly OBLF01 (sample SAMEA2602895, study PRJEB22501) | metagenome | reverse complement strand
CGCAGCCGCCGGAGCGGTGCTTAAGCCGTCAGGCGGGAATTGTGCGGTGTTGCCTAAAAACTTTATCAGAAAGCAGCGTACTTATAACGATGCGGAACAAACGGAATGACCAACATTATACCTGTTCCACAAAAATACGATTTTACTGTTTTACAAGCGCATAAAGCAAGGAGAGCTTTAGGGCAATACCGCATAATTCTAAGTGCCGATACGGCGAGCGAGGTGCGACAGATGCCAAGCCAAAAGCGCAGATAATACTGGATGCTGCAAAGGTGAGTGCCGCCAGTGGCGGAAACAGCGAACCGAAGCACGATGCGGGGACCGCAACCCGACATTATCGAGCATTTTGGCAACGCAGATGCCGTGCCGCAGCTGCCGGAGCGGTGCTTAAGCCGCTAGGCGGGAATTGTGCGGTGTTGCCTTAGAATGAAAGCGCAGCATGCTGCCCGCTTCGGGATCTATCTGTCAGGATGGTCCTGTTGGCGCTGGGCATTGACAGGCTGGTGGCATCGGCCATTGTATCGGTACCATGCACCGTCAGCCAGGGGACCGGACGGGATTTTGCCAACCTGACCTTGATCGTATACCACATTCCGGTTGCGGCACAGTTCGTGATCAAGGGGCCGGGCGGCTGATTGACCTGCTGCAAATCGTGGTCAGCATTGTGTTCCTCCGGTTCATGGCGTTGTTCCAGCACACCATTACCTGCCAGAGCGTCCTTTTGCCTGCCCGCAACACGGAACAAAGCGAGAAATGGCGCACTGTGGGGGTTGGACAGCTTTTGTCCGATCGTTTCCTGTAATCTCTCCAGCGTTTTTATCTGTACAAAAAGAGCAGCGTTTCTTCTGCCGCATGGCAAAAACGCTGCTCTTTTTCAAATGCTGATTTTGCGCTGGATCTTACAGTTCGATCTTGCCGAACATGTCAAAATCATCCCCATCATGGATGCGCGCGGTGCGGGCCGGGGCCTGCGGGCGGGCGTTGGGATCACGCGGGGCGCTGGCAAATTCGCGCTCCGGCACGCTGGACGGGCGGCCATAGCCGCGGCCGCCATTGCGGCTGCCACCGCGGTTATCACGCGGGGGACGGCTGCTGTTGCCGCGGTAACCACCGCCGCGGCGGTTATCGTTGCGGGGGCCGCGGTTGCCGTTAAAGCTGCGGCCATTGCGATTGCCGCGGTTGGGGCCGCTGCGGCGGCCGCGCGGCGCATCACGATCCGGCAGGTTGCTGGCGTTGGGATCGGTGGAATAAATCACCACGCGGCGGTCGGGGCCTTCGCCCTTGCTCTCGCTGCGTACGCCCTCGATTTCGGCCACAGCGGTATGGATGATGTGGCGCTCGTAGGGGTTCATCGGCTCCATCTCGTAATAGCAGCCGGTGCGGATCACACGGTTGGCAATGCGCACAGCCAAGGCCGTCAGGTCGTCTTCGCGCTTATTGCGGTAGCCCCCCACATCGATGCCCAGCTTGACGTAAGGGCCTTCCATCCGGTTGACCACCAGGCTTGCCAGATAGGAAAGGCTCTCCATCGTTTCGCCGCGGCGGCCAATGAGTGCGCCCAGGTGGGCACCCTCAACATGCAGAATGGTAGCTTCTCCCTTTTTGCCTGCGGTAAAGGTGAACTCCTCCACGCCCATCAGGTGGAAGATGGGGGTCAGGTAATCCACCGCAGCCTGCAGGCGGGGGTCAGCGGCAATATCCAGCGGGGGCTCGGCTTCCGCCGGGGCAGCATCCTCTGCCGCGGGGTGTTCGGCCGCTTCTTCTGCCGGGGTGGGTTCGGGTTCAGCGGCGGCCACCGGGGCAGCAGGCGTGGTTTCCGGCTCGGTATCGGCAGTTTCCACGGTAACTTTTACTTTTGCAGGGGTCACTTTCAGGCCCAGGAAGCCGGTTTTCTGCGGCATTTCCAGGATCTCATAGCTCACACCCAGGTCGTCACGGTCAACGCTGAGCGCTTCGCAGCCCAGCTGAATGGCTTCTTCCACCGTTTTGGCGGTTGCAACATATTTACGCATGATTACTACCTCCTTCTTTATAGGGCGGTCTTACTTCTTCTTTTTGCCTTTCTGGGCCTTCTGGGCTTCCATCTCGGCGCGCTGCTCGTCCGTCAGGGGGACGGTACGGTCATTGGCGTACTTTTCGGCATCCAGCTTGCGGGCGTATTCAAGGCGCATCTGGTCCAGCTGACGCTTGTTGACGTTCTTCTCGACCTTTTTGCCGCCTTCTTCGACGGTAACGGTCTTGACCTCTTTCTTGGCGGCGCGCTTGGCGGCAACTTCGGCTTCGTACTGAGCCTTGAACTTTTCGGGGTTATACACCTTGTAGGTCAGCACGGTCTGCAGCATCATGAAGATGTTGGAGGTGCCGTAGTACAGGGAGAAGCCGACAGGCATCTGGAAGCACATGAAGACGAACATGATGTTCATGCCCCACATCATGACCTTCATGCTGCCCTGCATCTGGGCCTGCTGGCCGGACATCTTGGTGCTGAGCACCTGGGAGATGCACATGGTAACCGCAGCGATGATGGGGAAGATCATGATCAGGCTGAAGCTGAAGCCGGTGATGGTGCACATATCCATGCCAAGGAAACTGGTGTTAAAGTTGGCAATGGAGCTGAGCTGCTCGGTAGTCAGGCCGGTATCCACACCACTGGCAAGGCCGGCGTGGATTGCTTCGATCAGGCCGGTCTGGGCCGCTGCGCCGTTGGCAGCAATGCCAAGTGCGGTGCAGGCGGCGCTGATGGCGTCCTTGGGGATGCCGAGAATGTACTGCACAGGGCGGTAAACAACCTCCACCATGCCGAACAGGACCAGCATATTGACAAGCATCGGCAGGCAGCCTGCAGTGGGGGAGTAGCCATACTCCTGCTGGAGCTTGACCATTTCCTCCTGCATTTTTTCCTGGTTGTTCTTGTACTTCTGCTGGATTTCATTGACCATCGGTGTAAACACCGACATCTTGGCCATGGACTTCTGCTGTTTGATCATCAGCGGAAGCATGAGCAGTTTGATGATCACGGTGAAAACAATCATCGTGACGGCGAAGTTCGGGATCATCTGATACAGCATACGCATCAGCGGTCCCAGGATCATTGCGAGGAATCCCATATTCTATCCTTCCGCCCTGCCCGCACGCAGGGCATTTATTTTATAAAGAAGGTCTTCGCCGTGCGGTGAGAAGACATGAGAGGCGAGAGTAATAGAGAATAATTAAGAAAGAATAATGAATCATGGTGGTTGGCACCTGCGGTGCCTTTATTTTGGAATATTAGATCCTAAAAGTTCTGCTGCGGGTTTTGGCTCGGCAGAACCCTAATTTTTTGAGCTGCGCCGTTCCGGCGCAGCGGTCCACCAACATTATTCTTTATTCTTTTTTAATTTAGTTTAATTCAGCCTTATCGCTTTTCTCTGAACAGCTTCCGCTCTGGGTTCATCCAGCGCCCCTTTTCCGGCACGGGGTCATAGCCGTACTTGCCAAAGGGGTTGCAGCGCAGAATGCGCCACAGGCCCAGCAGCAGGCCTTTGGCCGGGCCATGCACCTGGATAGCCTGGATCATATACTGGCTGCAGGTTGGGGTAAACCGGCAGTTATGCCCCAGCAGCGGACTAATGACCTTCTGGTAGCCGCGCACCAGGGCAATCAGCACCCGGCTGATCACTCCGGTGCACCGTTCGGCTGCGGTTTGGCTGCGGGCTGCTGCGGCACCGCGGCAGCTTTATCCGGCAGGCCGGCTTTGCGCATCAGGCCCGCCAGTGTTTTGCTCAGTTGGGTGCTTTTCAGATAGGGCGTGCGGGCACGCGCTACTAAGATTATATCATATCCGCCGATATTTTGCGAGAGGTGTTCCGAAAGTGCTGCGCGCATAATGCGCCGCGCACGGTTGCGCTGCACGGCATGGCCCACCTTTTTAGTGGCGGTCAGTCCGATGCGGGTATAGCCCAGCCGGTTTTTGGCCACATACAGCACCAGATTGGGGTGAACATAGCTTTTGCCGCGGGCATAAATGCGGGAAAATTCCTTATTTTTGGTCAGGGTTCGATAGCGCATGGCGGGGTTCCTCCGGCATGGTAGGATTGTATGGCCTGCACGGCTTAATACGTGCAGGGAGTGAGAATGGATGGTGCACCGGAACTGTTATAGGCCAAGGCAAAACGCCGAAAAAACAGGTTTGTCTTTGTGAAAATGCTCCAAATTTTGGCTTTTTTCCAGTACATCCTAGCAAAAAAGGCCGCTGACAAGAAATCAGCAGCCTTTGTTTGCATGTGTTTGCGAAACCTGTGCCTGAAAAATCAGACGGTCAGGTTCTTGCGGCCCTTAGCACGGCGGCGGGCCAGCACCTTACGGCCGTTCTTAGAAGCCATGCGCTTCAAAAAGCCATGAACGCGGCTGCGCTGACGCTTCTTCGGCTGGAAAGTCTGCTTCATTTCGTATTCCCTCCTTCAAAGTTTCCCCAATACTGGGCATTTTTTGGCGATTTACGCTTGGCAAATGCCCGTAGATACAGGGGCAGCCTTGCAGACTTTGATTATAGCGCAAGGACGGCAAGTTTGTCAATAGCAAACCGCGAAAAAATCCACGCGGCGATCCAATGCCAGGCGCAAAGGATTGGATTTTGCGCTCTGCGCGGGCGGGCCCAGCGGACAAATAGATGCAAACGAGCCCGCTGTGAGGTGTGGATTTGGTGGAATGTTGGTTCAAAACCTGCATTTTTTGCCATATTTTCAACTTTTATTGCCCATATCGTGGAAAATTGTACCCTATTATAATTGTATTGGGGGTAAATTTATGCTATACTATATCTGTATCTCTGTGTCTAAAAATCGGCAGAGCGGGCTTTCGGGCCTGCTTTCCGCGGGTTGACACAGCGGTTTTGGCGGACCGGGAAAGGCAACATCTTCCCCGCAGCCGCCGGCTGCTGCATGCTCCGCCCGCCTGCCCAAGAATTTTAGGCCGTGCAGCAATACCCTGCCGGATGCAGCCGGAATTTTGTGGAACGATGCGGCGCTCTTACTTTATAATGGGGGGCGGCTTGTGTTTTGTTTGCAAAAATTAGGCGGCAGCCTGCGGGGCGGCAGTGCATTGCCTTGACTAACACAAAAGTGGGGAGTATCCATGGATTCATTCAACGACGTACTGGACGCGGCCAAAGCCTATTGCCGCGAACATACTGCCGACGCGACGTACCAGTATTACATCAGCGGGCTGAAAGCGGTCAGCTTTGAAAATTCCAACTGCATCACGCTGGAAGTCCGCAATGATTTTATCTGTAAGATCGTGTCTGACCGTTATACGGGTCTGCTGAAGGATGCGTTTAAGGCTGTACTTGGCTTTGATGTTGAGGTCAAGTTCACTGTGCCGCAGCCTGAACCAGAGGCTGCCAAAGAAAAACGCCCAATGGATGAAGCCAGCCTGCCCTCGGGCCGGTATGATTTCACCTTTGAAAACTTCATCCGCGGCCCGTCCAACCAATTTGCCTTTGCGGCGGCGCAGGCGGTTGCGGCAAACCCGTCCGGCGCTTACAATCCGCTGTTCATTTACGGACCGTCCGGTCTGGGCAAAACGCATCTGCTGAACGCGATTCAGATCGAGATCCACAAAAACCATCCGGACTACAATATCGTCTATGTGGACTGCGAAAAGTTTACCAACGAGATCATCACCGCGGTCAAAATGGCAACGACCGAACAGTTCCGCCAGAAATACCGCGAAGCCGATGTGTTGCTGATCGACGATATCCAGTTTTTGGCGGGCAAGGAATCAACGCAGGAAGAGTTTTTCCATACTTTTAATACGCTGCATAATGCCGGCAAGCAGATCGTGCTGGCATCCGACCGGCCGGCCAAGGAGATCAAGAGCCTGGAAGAGCGTCTGCGCACCCGGTTCGAGTGGGGCCTGACGGCGGATATCCAGCCGCCTGATTTCGAAACCCGTGTGGCGATCGTCAAGCGCAAGGCCGAATTGCTGAATCTGGATCTGCCTGATGACGTTGCGGAATACATCGCCAACCATCTGAAGCAGAACATCCGCCAGCTGGAGGGCGCAGTGAAAAAGCTGAACGCCTACTATATGTTGGAGGGGATTGCCCCCTGCATCGGCGTGACGACGACCGCCATCAAGGATACACTGAATGATACCCAGCCCATCCCCGTTACGATTGAAAAGATCATCAACGAAGTGGCGCGCACCTATAATGTGATTCCCTCCGACATCCGCGGGAAAAAGCGCAGCGCCAATGTGAGTGCCGCCCGCCAGATGTCGATGTATATCATCCGCGAGATCACCGGTATGAGCATGGAAGCCATCGGTTCCGAATTCCAGCGTGACCATTCCACCGTTGTGTACTCCATCAATACGATGGAGAAAAACATCGGCAAGGACCTCCACCTGAAGGAGACCGTGGACGACATCATGAAGAACATCCGTGCCTGATGCATGCTGCAGGTTGACAATGAAACGCCCGGCGTTCTGCATGTTTATACATGAATATGCAGAACATGACATGCTTTTTCCGGGTTTTCAAAACGGATATTCCGGGTTCCGACAGCAGTTTTAGACTTTCAACATTTTCAACTGATTTTTCAACAATTAACACGGATTTTCCACAGAGCAGGTTGAAAGGTCAGGTTTTCCACATTTGAGATTTTTCTTTCCACGAGGTTTTGCGGAAAGCCAGGTCCTCAAAAATTGCTTCGGAATCGGAGATTTCAGGCTTTTCCACAGATTCAACGTAGCCTACTACTATGACTATCAAAGTATCTAGTTTACCCTGACATTTTACGTGTTCTGCACCGTCAGGCCCATCAGCAAATAAGGATTATACAAAACGGATATTTCAGATTTCTGAACCGTCTGTTGGACTACAACACTTCACAGTTTTCTGTAAGTTTAGTGATTATATACGAGGTGACAACATTGAAGTTTGAATGTGACAAGTCGCTGCTGTCTGCTGCGATCGACGGCGTTTCCCGCGCCATCACCAACCGCGCGGCGATCCCCGTGCTGGAGGGCATTTACCTGAAAGCCGAAGGGTTCCAGCTGACGCTGACCGGCTACGATATGGAAATGGGCATCACCACCAACATTGAGTGCAATGTTCAGGTACCCGGCGAGACAGTTTTGGAAGCAAAGCTGTTTGGCTCCATGGTCAGCCGTATGCCGTCCGGCACCGTATCGGTGGAGCTGAATAACGAAGGTATGGCAATTATTTCTGGCGGCGTGGCAGAGTTTGAGATCCCCGCCATGAACGCGAGCGATTATCCCAGCCTGCCCAACACGGCAGCCGAAAATACCATGACCATTCCGACTTCGATGATGCGCGAGCTGATCGAAAAGACCATCTATGCGGTCGCTGTGGAAGATAAGAAGCCCGCACACACCGGTGAATTGTTCGTGATCGAGCCGGGCCGCCTGACGGTTGTGGCTTTGGACGGTTACCGCCTGGCCATCATTAAGCGGAATGTGGAATGCACCCGCGATATTCGCATTATCATTCCGGCAAAAACGCTGCAGGAGCTGCTGAAAATCATCGGCGGGCCGGACGAACCGGTCAAAATTGATGCAAACCGCCGCTATGTGGTGTTCACTACCAACGGCTACACCATCATGAGCCGGTTGATCGAGGGCGAGTTCCTGAATTATGAGAGCGTGATTCCCAAAGAGAGCCGCACCAAGGTCGTGATCGACTGCAAGAGCTTTATTGATACGCTGGAACGTGCTTCTTTGATTATTACCGATCGTTTGAAGAACCCGCTGCGCATCAATTTTGCACCGGATAAAGTAACTGTGCGCTGCCAGACCCCGCTGGGCAAGGTGGTGGATGAGTTTACGCCGGAAAACATGGAAGGCGATTCCATGGAAATCGGGTTCAACAACCGCTACCTGCTGGATGCGCTGCGCTATTCCAAGTGCGAAAAGCTGCGCCTGGAGATCAACGGCCCCTTGAGCCCGGTAAAGGTCCTGCCGGTGGAGGGCGAAGACTTTATTTACTTGGTGCTGCCGGTACGCTTTAAGAATGAAGGCTGATACGATGGAAAAAGTACGAATCCACACGGAATTTATCAAATTGGATGCTCTGCTGAAATTTGCCGGCCTGTGTGAAACGGGCGGCGAAGCCAAGGAGTTGATCCAGGGCGGAGAAGTGAAGCTGAACGGGGAACCCTGCACCATGCGTGGTAAAAAATGCGTGCCGGGCGATGTGGTGGAGCTGGAAGGCCGCCAGGTTCAGATCGCGGAGGGCTGCTGATGCGGCTGACCCGCCTTGCGGTGACGGATTATCGCATTTTATCCGCCGCTGTTTTGGAACCCGCCCCGCAGTTGACGGTTCTGTGCGGGGCAAACGGGCAGGGCAAAACCAACCTGTTGGAAGCCGTCTGGCTGCTGACCGGGGGCAAAAGCTTCCGTGGGGCAAAGGACGCTGAGCTGATCCGGCGCGGCGCTGACTTTGCCGTGCTGGAGGCCGCATTTGAAGCGGGAGACCGCCCCCAGGAAATACGGTTGACCGTTGGCGCCAAAGGAACCCAGCGCCCCGGCCGGACGGTACGTCTGAACGGAGCCGACCGCGGAAGAGCTGCTTCGATCGCAGGAACTTTTACGGCGGTGGCGTTTGACCCCAACCATCTGAGCCTGGTCAAAGGCGGGCCGGAAGGGCGGCGGCATTTCCTGGATGCCGCGCTCTGCCAGCTGTACCCCGGCTACCTGGCGGCGGAACGGCGGTATTTACGCGTGGTAGCGCAGAAAAATGCGTTGCTGAAAGCGTATGACATCACCCCCGGCGGGGATGTTCTGCTGGAAACCTACAACGAGGCGCTTGTGACCTATGGCTGCGAAGTCATGCGGCGGCGTGCGGGGTATCTGGACCAGCTGGCCCCGGCGGCAGCGGCGAACTACCGTGATATTTCCAGCGGGGCAGAAAAGTTGGAAATCCAATACTGCCCCTGCTGCGATCCGGGCAGCCCGGAAGCGCTGGCGGCCAAGCTACGCGAGGTGAAAAACACCGAGCTGCGGGCAGGCTTTTGCCTGACGGGGCCCCACCGCGAAGACCTGGAAATTTTAATTGACGGCCAGCCGGGAAAAATTTATGGCAGCCAGGGCCAGCAGCGCAGTGCGGTGCTGAGCATGAAGCTGGCGGAAGCCAGCGTGGCGGGCGAGGTGCTGGGAGAACATCCGGTGATGCTGCTGGATGATGTGCTCAGTGAATTGGATGACGCACGCCAGACGTATCTATTGACCCGCATTGAGGACAAGCAGACATTTGTGACCACCTGCGATTCCGCCGCCTTTGCCCGAACCAACGGCAAGCTGGTCTTTGTGGACCACGGAACCGTGCGGGAGGGTTGAGGGTTTGCTTTACGGGGGATTTTGTTCCCTTTTTTGAAAAAAAGGGAACCGGAAAAAACTTTTAATCATCTTTGTAATAATAGAAAACTAAAAGTAAAACGCAGTCTTAAAATAAGCGCTGATGAATGCAAAGTTCAAAATGAAAACATTGCAAAAATTGACGTGATGCGGAAATAAAATTTCTAATTTTTGAGACGACCAAAGGGCGGCGCAGAGTGCCATCCCATTCCTGAACCGTGATCCCCAAAAGACAAACCCGGCAGTTTGTTCTGCCTCCAATTCCTAATTTCTCATTACTAATTATCATGTATCTTCACTTAGGTCAGGATTTTATCGTAAATACGCGGGACGTCATCGGGGTGTTTGACCTGGATACCGCAACCGATGCGGGCCAGAAGGCAAAGATCACCGATGAATTCCTGCGGCATGCCCAGCAGGAAGGGGCTGTTGTGGATGTGAGCGGCAGTATGCCAAAAAGCTTTGTCCTGACAGATTTCCCCGATGATACGGGTTATATTACCCAGATATCCACCGCCGCCATCCGCAACCGCGCGGCAAAGGTTGATATGGGGCAGTAAAACTGCAGAAAAACGTTAGGCGGACAAAAAAGCGTCTATAATTTTTACAGATACAAAAATGCACCCCAGATATACCAAAGAGCAGGTTTTACCCTGATAACGGCAGAAATGCCGGTTTAAGCTTTTGAAAAAAAGCTGCCGAAATCCCCGCACCTCGTAAGAAATGGGAGGAAAGTTCATGTCAGAAGAAATCATCACCGAAACCAACCGCGAAACGGCGACCGACCATGAGTACGGCGGCGCGCAGATCCAGGTCCTGGAAGGGCTGGAAGCTGTGCGCAAGCGCCCCGGCATGTATATCGGTTCCACAGGCCCTTCCGGTCTGCATCATCTGGTTTATGAAATCGTGGATAACTCCATCGATGAAGCTCTGGCCGGGTACTGCACCCATATTGAAGTGACCATCAAGCCGGGCAATATCATTGAAGTCAGTGATAACGGCCGCGGTATCCCGGTGGATATCCAGCCCAAACTGGGCATCCCGGCTGTCACGGTTGTGTATACCGTGTTGCATGCCGGCGGCAAGTTTGGCGGCGAGGATTCCGGCTACAAAGTGGCTGGCGGTCTGCACGGCGTCGGCGCCAGCGTTGTAAACGCGCTGAGCGAATGGCTGGTTGTGCATGTGCGCCGTGACGGCGCCGAGTACGAGCAGAGTTTCAAGCGCGGAAAACCGGATGGAGACCTGAAAAAGATCGGTGTGGCGGCATCTACGGGTACCACCGTTACTTTTAAGCCAGACCCGGAAATGTTCACCGAAACCACCGAATACGATTATGAGATCCTGCTCAAGCGCCTGCGGGAAGAAAGCTTCCTGAACGCCGGTGTGCGCATTCCCCTGACGGATGAGCGCCCCGAAAGCATTGAAAAAAACGACGGTGTCCCGCCGCAGGAATCCATGTGCTATGAGGGCGGCGTGCGCAGCTTTGTGCAGTATCTGCATGAAAAGCGCGACCTGACCCCGCTGCACCCGCAGGTCATCTATATGAAAGGCGAAGCCAACGGCGCTGTGGCCGAAGTTGCGTTGCAGTACTGCGACAGCTACAACGAGCTGATCCTTTCTTTTGCCAACAACGTGCACACCCCGGAGGGCGGCACCCACGAGGAAGGCCTGAAAACCGCGCTGACCCGCGTGTTTAACGAATTTGGCCGTGCCAAGGGCTACCTGAAGGAAAAGGATGAAAACTGGCAGGGCAGCGATGTGCGCGAAGGCATGATCGCCGTTGTTTCCGTCAAGCTGCAGGAAGCGCAGTTTGAGGGCCAGACCAAAGCCAAGCTGGGCAACACCTACATCAAGACGCTGGTTTCCAATATTGTGTACAACAAGCTCAGCGAATTTTTGGAAGAAAACCCTGCTGTTGCCAAGGCTGTGTTTGAAAAGGTGACCCAGGCAGCCCGCGCCCGTGCCGCAGCCAAAAAGGCCCGCGATCTGGTGCGCCGCAAGAGTGCGCTGGAAAGCAACCGTATGCCGGGCAAACTGGCAGACTGCCACGAGAATGACCCCGCCAAGACCGAAATCTTCATCGTCGAGGGTGACTCTGCTGGCGGCTCTGCCAAGCAGGGGCGTGATTCCAACATCCAGGCAATCCTGCCGCTGTGGGGCAAGATGCTGAACGTGGAAAAAGCCCGCGCCGACCGCATTTACGGCAACGACAAGCTGATGCCGGTTGTGACGGCACTGGGCACGGGAATTGGCGATGAATTTGACATCAACAAGGTGCGGTACCACAAAATCTTTATCATGGCTGATGCTGACGTTGACGGCTCCCACATCTGCACCCTGATGCTGACCTTCTTCTTCCGTTACATGCGGCCGCTGATTGAACACGGGTATGTGTATGTGGCACAGCCGCCGCTGTTCAAGCTGCAAAAGGGCAGCACCGTCAAGTATGCGTACAACGAAGACGAAATGAAGCAGCTTTCGGCTGAGATGCCGGGCGCCAAGGTGAACCGCTACAAAGGCCTTGGTGAGATGAACCCCGACCAGCTGTGGGAAACCACCATGAACCCTGATAACCGCGTGATCGTGCAGATCAAGATCGAAGATGCCGAGCGCGCCGACGAGGCGTTCAGCATCCTGATGGGCGAGCAGGTGGAACCCCGCAAGGAGTTCATTGAGCGCAACGCCAAGTATGCACGTCTGGACGTTTGATTCGCGGCTTTTTTGGCGGCTTTTTTGAAAAAAAGCCTGGCAAAAAACTTTAATCATTTGGGTTAAAGAAAAGGCGGCAGGGGAGAGGGAGCAAAAAGCCCGCAGGTTTTGGAACGGTCAAGACCGTTCCCTACGGGGCAGGGCGAATGGCGGCCCCTGTAGGGGCGCACATTGTGCGCCCGCTGCGTGTGGGCAATCTATTACCACCCCGGATTACGGTGAAAATTTCCGCTGCCGCCAGACGCTGATGAATTTTGTTTTTGATATTTTGATGATAGAGTGAAGATTTTCGGTGAAGCTTTTGCAAAAGGGCTTTGAAACAATCCGAAAGGTGAGTTGAATGGAAGAAAATGTTATCATGGTGCCCGGTTCGGGCACGAAGGTCATTGTGCGTGATGTCAAGCAGGAGATCGAAACGGCATTTTTGGATTATTCCATGTCCGTTATCGTATCCCGTGCCTTGCCGGATGTGCGCGATGGCCTGAAGCCCGTACACCGCCGCATCCTGTACACGATGCACGAGCGCGGCAACGACCCCAGCCACCCGTACCGCAAGTCTGCGGATACGGTTGGTGCTGTGCTGGGTGCTTACCACCCCCACGGCGACGCCAGTGTGTATGACGCGATGGTGCGTCTGGCACAGGATTTCAGCCTGCGTTATCCGCTGGTTGACGGCCAGGGCAACTTTGGTTCCGTGGACGGCGACCCCCCGGCTGCTTACCGTTATACCGAAGCCCGCATGTCCAAAATTGCATGCGAAATGCTGACGGATATTGATAAGGATACCATTGACTGGGACCCGAACTTTGACGAAACCAAGAAGGAACCCCACATGCTGCCCAGCCGGTTCCCCAACCTGCTGGTCAACGGCAGCCAGGGCATTGCGGTCGGCATGGCTACCAACATCCCGCCGCACAATCTGCGCGAAGTCGTCAGCGGCATGATTGCCCTGATTGATGACCCGGAAATTGATCTGGCGGGCCTGATGGAGCACATCAAGGGACCCGATTTCCCCACCGGCGGCGTGATTATGGGACGCAGCGGCATCCGTGCGGCATATGCCACAGGCCGCGGCAAGATCACCCTGCGTGGCCGTGCTGAGATCGTGGAGAAAAAGAACGGCCGGGATGAGATTGTGATCACCGAGACCCCCTACATGGTCAACAAGCCCCGCCTGCTGGAATCCATCGGCGACCTGGTCAAAGATAAGCGCATTGAGGGCATCAGCGACCTGAACGACCTGTCCTCCAGCCGCACCGGCATGAAGATCCTGGTCGAGATCAAGAAGGACGCCAACCCGCAGGTAGTGCTGAACCAGCTCTACCGCTACACCCAGCTGCAGGACACCGTGGGTGTAATCATGCTGGCGCTGGATGACGGCGTGCCCAAGATCATGAGCCTGAAGACCATGATGCAGCGCTATCTGGACTTCCAGTTCCAGGTCATTCGCCGCCGCACGGCGTATGAGCTGAAAAAAGCCCAGGACCGCGAGCACATCCTGGAAGGTCTGCGCAAGGCTGTGGATATTGTGGATGAGATCATCGCCACCATCCGCGCCTGCAAGGGCGGCTTTGCAGAGGCAAAGGCGGCCATTATGGAGCGTTTCGGCTTCGACGACCCGCAGGCCGATGCTATCGTAAAACTGCAGCTGGGACGTCTCGCAGGCCTGGAAATCCTCAAGATCGACGAGGAGTTGGGCCAGCTGCGCGCCAGCATTGAAAATTACAAGGATATCCTGTCCAACGACGCCCACACCATGGAGATCGTCAAGCCCGACCTGACGGCTCGGGCCGACAAGTACGGTGACGACCGCCGCACCTCCATTGAGGCGGTTTCCGGCGAAGTGGACATTGAGGACCTGATCCCCGAAGAGACCTGCGTCTTTACCCTGACCCATGAAGGTTACATCAAGCGCACGGCGGTGGACACCTACAGTGCCCAGAACCGCGGCGGCCGCGGGGTGGCCGGCATGACCCAGAAAGACAATGACTTTACCGAGGAACTGTTTGTTGGCTCCACGCATGACTACATGCTGTTCATGACGGACAAGGGCCGTGTGTACCGCCTGAAAGGCTACCAGGTAGCCGAGGGCAGCCGCACCGCCAAGGGCAGCCACATTGCCAACCTGCTGCAGCTGCAGGAGGGCGAGAAAGTTACCATCATGATGCGCCAGCCCGCCAACATGGACGAGGATGCCAGCTACATCACGATGGTAACGCGGCAGGGCCTGATCAAGCGCACGCCGCTTTCCCAGTTCCGCAACATCCGCAAGGGCGGCCTGAACGCCATTGCGCTGAACGAGGACGATGCCCTTGTCTGGTGCCACCTGACAGGCGGCGAGGACGAGCTGATCGTGGCCACTCATGATGGTGCCGCCATCCATTTCAGCGAGGCTGGAGCGCGCGCTATGGGCCGCACAGGCCATGGTGTGCGCGTCATCAAGCTGCGTGATGGTGACTATGTTGTGGGCGTGGGCGTCTGCCGCCCCGGCGCAACCGTGCTGACCGTCACCGAGGACGGCAAAGGCCGCCGCAGCCTGATTGATGACTACCGCATTACCAAGCGCGGTGGTCTGGGCATCCGCAACTACACCCGCGGCGGTGTGGCAGGCATCAAGATTGTGGATGACACCGATGACCTGATCCTCATCAGCCAGGACGGTATTCTGATCCGCATGCACGCCAATGACATCAACGTGCAGTCCCGCTATGGCAGCGGCGTGCGCGTGATGCGCCTGATTGGCGAGGACAAGGTGGCCGTGCTGGCCCGCGTGGACCGCGATGCCACCGCCGAAACAGCCAAGCCGGAGGATGATGGCGAGACTGACCCGACCCCTGAAGAACTGGAAGCCATTGCCGCAGCCGAAGCCGCCGAAGAGGCTGCTGAGGACGCCGCACCGGATACTGAGGGCGAGGACGAAGAATAATTGGAGTGACGAGGTTCCTTCTTTGAAAAGAAGAAACCGAAGAAACTTTAATACAGGATAAGATAAACAAAAAGGGCACAGCGCCGGGTGAAGAACCGGGGGCTGTGCCTTTTTATTGGGTTTATTTACAGGGAGAAAGCGAAGAGGAAGAGATAAGGCAATACCGCATAATTCTAAGTGCCGATACGGCGAGCGAGGTGCGGCAGATGCCAAGCCAAAAGCGCAGATAATACTGGATGTCTT
>OBLF01001931.1_pt1 | contig 15285 bp, 11 predicted proteins | sample 1519231 | NCBI WGS metagenome assembly OBLF01 (sample SAMEA2602895, study PRJEB22501) | metagenome | reverse complement strand
TGTCTTCGCCGACACGGGTTGCTTCGCATTTGATAAATCCGGACTGGTTGACGGTGGCAGCGGAAACAAGATCACCGGCAGCTTTGTCAACAGGGATGCTTTCGCCGGTCAGTGCAGATTCGTTGATGGCGCTGGTACCTTCGATGATCACACCGTCGACCGGAATGTTCTCACCGGGGCGTACGACGAAAACGTCACCTTTTTTTACCTGTTCGATCGGAACAGTGGTCTCCTGGCCATCACGGAGAATGACTGCTGTTTTTGGTGCAAGTTTCATCAGACTCTTTAATGCATCGGTTGTTTTGCCTTTAGAGCGTGCTTCGAGCATTTTTCCGACGGTGATCAGAGTCAGGATCATAGCAGCGGATTCAAAATAAAATTCCATCATGTAGTTCATGACTGCGGCGGAATCACCGTCAACCTGTGCTCTGGTCATGGCGAAGAGTGCATAAACACTCCATACAAAAGATGCCATGGAACCGAGTGCGACAAGGGTGTCCATGTTCGGAGAGCGGTGCCACAGACTCTTAAAGCCGCTGATAAAGAATTTCTGGTTGATGACCATGACGATTCCGGCAAGCAGAAGCTGTACAAGCCCCATGGCAACGTGGTTGTCGTTGAACCATGCAGGGAGCGGCCAGCCCCACATCATGTGTCCCATGGAGAAATACATGAGGACAATGAGAAAGCCTGTCGAGGCGATCAGTCGGCGTTTGAGAACCGGTGTCTCGTGGTCTTCGAGTGCTTCTTCAGCCTCGGACATGGAAACCTGTTCTTTGTTGGATCCTTTGAGTGAGGCGCCGTAGCCTGCCTGCTGTACGGCAGTGATGATATCGTGGGATGAGGCAGTTCCTTCCACCCCCATAGAATTTGTCAGAAGGCTGACGGAACAGGATGTGACTCCCGGAACTTTTGATACAGCCTTTTCTACACGGGCTGAGCAGGCAGCGCAGCTCATGCCGGTGACGTTATATTGTTCCATTATGGTACCTCCTTATGAAATACTGAGAGAATCTCCTTTCAAGAGGCATGACGCCTTGTGCGCTGCAAAGATCATGCCAACAAGGAAGATCAGTAAAATAATAATGTCAGCTGGTTTCATGTTTATTCCTCTTTTGTAAATTCTTCATTTTTATGTTTATCCAGTTGTTACAGTTACTTCATCAGTTTCTGCAGAGTTGCCACAAGCTCGTCAATTGTCTCGTCCTTGCCCGCGCGGATATCACGTGCGACACAGGTTCGGATATGATTCGCGAGAAGTTCTTTATTGAATGAGTTGACTGCGGCATTGACAGCAGCAGACTGGATCAGGATGTCGTTGCAGTAAGCATCGTTTTCCAACATTCCTATGATTCCCCGTATCTGTCCCTCGATACGTTTCAGGCGGTTGACAAGTTTCTTGCGGTCAGCCTCTGAACGGTCTGTGTGCTTCATACTGCAGCAGGAACAGACCGGTGATTTATCGGATGTGGTATCGCAAGGCATTGTGTTTGCGGAAATATCGGTATTTGTCTGGTCTTTATTACAATTATAATCGGACACAGGTAAGACTCCTTTCTGAGTGTGAGTGGATTATTCGGATTAATACCCTGTAGGGGTATGATGATTCTGGTGATAATATATACCCCATAAGGGTATTTGTCAAGAGGAAATATAGAAAATGTGCGGGGTGTAATGCCTTGCAGAGGAGAAAGACTTGAGGAAGTCATCGGAATGAGAAAAATCGGGTACCCTGTGGGAGAGAAAGTCATGAGGGGGTCCACGAAATGTAGGTAAACTGGGTACCCTGTGGGAGAGAAAGTCATGAGAAAGTCAATGAAACAGTGAAAAATGGTGGACTCTGATAGGGGAATGTTCAAATGGAATCAACAAGAACATGAAAAAAGGTAGACTTCAGAAAGAGAAAGTCCCGACAGGGTAAATAAATTCGAATTAAGATTTGAATAAAGAATAAGATTCGAATGAAAAATGAGGTGTTTGAATGAAGATGAACAGGAGGAAGATTTGCGGAGAACAATGAAATATCCAGATGAAAATAAGATATGGTAGTCGCTAATAAAAAGATAAGATTTCCATCCAATAGAATGTCAACATACAGAAAAGCCTTCTACATATGAAAACCAGGGATACAGTGTGTAAATCAATATATTACATACCTGATATATCAAGAAATCTTATATAACCCAGGGGTGCGCGAGGGGACTGGTAAGTCCCCTCGGTTGGGTCCCTGAGGGAAACTCCCTCAACAGGGGGCTTCGGGGCTATGCCCCGATTCCGATAACCTTCCGACTGATCATAAATGACACCCCGGCGGTCAAAGCTTCTGCAATCCAGAATGCATTCCACACACCAACAGCCCCGAAGAAATGACTTAAGATAAACGCGGCCGGCAGAATGATGATCAGATATCTGCAGAGAGAGACAACCAGCGAAGCACTGCCTCGTCCAAGTCCCTCCAGGGCACCACAGGATGTAACAGATACAGAAGAAACAAGAAAACCTGCGCAGATGATCCGAAGGGCAGTTTTGCCGGCAGCAATTGTCTCAGGATTGGTGGTGAACATTCCGATAAGCTGTCCCGGCACAGTCAGACAGATGATCGTTCCGATAAGCATGATCACACCACTCATACACAGCGTAACAAAATAAATTTTTTTCACACGTTTATGCTCTCCGGCACCGTAATTATATCCGATGACCGGGCGCATGCCCTGGACGATTCCGCTTGCCGGAAGATACAGGAAAGTCTGGAGCTTGTAGTAGATCCCGAGAATCACTACATAACTCTGCGAATATGCAGCCAGAAGTCCGTTCAGTGCAGAGACCAGCACAGAAGGAAGTGCCAGATTTAAAGCGCCTGGAATGCCGACAGAATACAACCGTGATGCAAGGGATTTATCCGGATGGAGATACCGGCGACTGATTTGTACCTGGATCGGACGCATCTTATAAACAATCAGATAAAAGACAAGATTCAGTACCTGACCAAGTCCTGTTGCGAGGGCAGCACCTTCGATCCCCATGGCAGGGAACGGACCAAGGCCAAAGATCATCAGAGGATCGAGCAGGATATTGGAAACACAGCCGACCATCAGTCCGATCATAGTTACCTTCATATTGCCGACACCCTGAAAGATTTTTTCGTACGCAAGGTTTATAGTGGTCACAATGGCAAAAAGAAATACAATCGTGGAATAGCGGACGCCAAGGCTGCTGACATTTTTATCTGAAGTAAAAACAGAAAGAAATTTTGGCATGATTGAAATACAGATGACTGTCAGCAGGATTCCATGTAAGGCGGACAGCGCCAGACCATGTGTAGCGGCTTTGCTTGCGGTTTCTTTATTGCCGGCACCCAGACAGATTGCAATCTGCGAGCTGATACCGATACCGAATCCAATTGCGATTGCATTTGAAAAATTCTGCACAGGAAAAACAAGCGACAGCGCGGTCATGGCATCTTCGCTGATCTGGGCAACAAAGAAACTGTCCACGATATTGTATAGAGAATTGACCAGCATGGAAATGACCATTGGCATTGCCATGGATAAAATCAGCGGAAAGACCGGCCGTTCTTTCATAAATGTATCATTCATAACAAACCTCCATAATAGCATCAAATTAGTATCTGTAAATATCCATAAAAAAACGCCGCACAACTACCGCAAAGGGTAATTGTGTGGCGAAAAATAGTCAGACTTAAAAAGCATTGAACCAGAAAAGTCCACACGATGTTTTGGATAAAAACGCAGATGCCTGCGAATCTGGATAAATTCTAGCATAGAACATGAAAAGCCGTCAATAGCGGATTGAAAGTAATCAGACAAAATACCGATTAAGCCATTTAAAAAATCGGTCAGACATAATTGCTGCCGGAATAATTTTTCAAATCTCCAGATCATCAGCATTCGCCATGTGAGTCTGGGTATAAAGGATAACGGTATCTCCTTCAAGAAGTATCAGGTTTCCGCTTGGGATGATAAGCTTTTTGTGGCGTCTGACAAGTACGATGATCGAATGTCTGGAAATATCAAGATCCCGGATCTTCTGATTTGTCCATGGATTTCGCTGCTGGAGAGTAAGCTCTTTCAGCTTAATGCGGTCTTTATCCTGGAAAGATTCCGCACCGATCACCATTACATCCCCGGCTTTCAGAACCGTATCACCCTTGGGGACGAGGATGCGGTGATCACGCTGGATTACTGCAACAATGATTCTCTGTGGAAAATCAAGTTCAGCAATGCGGTGTCCGACCCATTTGTCGTTTTGGTCAAGGCAGATGCGGATAAAATGCACATCTTCTTCCTGTCCATATTCACCGATTCGCTTCAGGCGCGAGTACTGATCGACAAATCCGGCGGAAATAATACCGGTGGGGATGGCGACCATACCGACACCAAGAAATGCGATAAATATTCCGAAAATCTTGCCCATAGTGGTGACAGGATAAATATCACCATAGCCAACGGTAAGCAAAGTGGAGGCAGCCCACCAGATTCCGGAAAATGCGTTTGTAAAAACTTCCGGCTGCGCTTTATTTTCCAGACTGTACATACAGAGGCTGGAAGAGAGCATCAGAATTAAAATGATAAATACCGAGGACAGGAGCTGTTGTTTTTTACCGACAATGACTTCCGTAATGACATTCAGTGAATCGTAATAAGCATTGATGCGGAACAGCCGGAAAATACGGATGATTCGCAGCATACGGAATGCGACCGCACCGGATGGGAAGAAAAACGGCATATAGTACGGAATAAATGACAGCATATCCACGATTCCGGAAAAAGAAGTCAGGTACTTCCAGACTGCCCGCGGTTCCGAGACATCGGGATAGAGATATTTGGCAGTAAATACGCGAAGCAGGAAATCAATAGCAAAGAAAGCAACTGTCAGGCGCTCCAGCGTCAAAAGGAGCGGGCCATATTTCATTTCCATATTATCGAAGGTGTACATGATGCTGACTGTCAGATTCAGTAGGATCGTAAAAGTATTAAAAAAGTCGTAGCCCCAGCACCACGCATCGTAGTTGGAGCCGATTTCAATCAGTTCAAAGAGACGTTTCCGCCGCTTTTCCCATACAGAGTTATTCATTTAAAAGCCTCCGGGGTAATTCTGTTTGCGTAACCTTATTTCCATCTTACAAGAAATATAATAACCCGTCAACGTATAGGGGAAAAGCTTCCTGTTCTGTGAACAGTAACTGACTTTGTATACAACTGCGTACAAACGGACTTCTTGCGACTCCTTCTGCGATGTGCTACACTAAAGTGGTTGTTTATGTTATTCTCAAAAGACAGTGAACAACTATCACAGAAACACAATTAAAGAGAAAGGAAATAGTGTCTTCGATAAAACTGCAGACACTATATAGTAAATTTATGATAACTTTGCTGACACTGCAGCTCACGATCTTTATTCTGGTAGCTGTAGGATTTCTTATGAAAAAAATATATATCATTGGTCCGCAGGGGCAGAAAAATATCAATGATCTTGTAATCTATCTGATACTTCCCTGCAACATCCTCCATGCATTTACGCAAAGTGCCGCGGACGGCGATTTTACAAACTATCTGGAGATCCTTCTTATCTCCATCGGTATTCAGGTGTTTTGTGTGATCTATGGAAAATTGATGTTCAGGGGAGAAGCAGAGGGACGTTATAAATGTCTCCAGTACGGTACGATCTGTTCCAATGCCGGATTTCTCGGTAATCCGATCGCTGAGGGAATCTATGGAATGGAAGGTCTTGTACTTGCCAGCGTCTATCTGATACCACAGCGAATTATGATGTGGTCTTCCGGCCTGGCCGTTTTTTCCGGAAGCAGTGATAAGATAAAAACACTGAAAAAAGTCGTGACACATCCGTGTATTCTTGCCTGTGTTCTCGGAATGATCATGATGGTGACCGGTGCGCAGCTTCCGCCGGGACTTGACGGAGCGGTTACATCAGTCGGAAACTGCAACACAGCGATGTCCATGATGGTTATCGGAATGATCCTCGCAGATATTGACCTGAAAGATTTCTGGGACTGGACTGTTGTCAAATATACAGTGCACAGACTGGTGATCATTCCGGCAGTGGTTTATCTCGTATGCAGAATGCTTCCGCTCAGCAAAACCGTTCTTGGCTTATGTGTACTTCTCGCGGCAATGCCGGCAGGTGCAACGACAAGTATCCTTGCGGAAAAATATCAGGTAGATTCCCCGTTTGCAACAAAGATGGTTATTTTTTCCACCTTACTGTCACTTCCGACCATTTGCCTGTGGAGCATCTTCCTACAGTGAAATACACTTTCGGACAACAATGTGTCCAATTTTCTTTGTCAAAATTGTAACAACACATCCCCCCTACAGGCTTGTGGAGGGGATGCTTTTTTTATATAATGAAAAAATATGAGGGTGGAAATTCAGAGAAAATTTTACTTTTGTGCAATAAAAATTATGAATCGCCCCGATCAACATGACAAGCATGAAAAGAGAACAGACTTATGAATAATTTGAAAAATGAAATCCATGACTACTGGACGAACCGTGCCAGAGGTTATTCAGAATATAATCAGCAGGAAATGGCAGATGCCCGCAGAACGATGTGGAGGGACAAACTCCTTTCTCTGCTTGGAAATCAGTTTCCGGAAAAGAAACCGCAGGAGATTAAAATTCTCGATGTAGGAACCGGCCCGGGATTTTTTGCAATTCTTCTTGCAGAAGCCGGGTATCAGGTTACTGCAATTGATTATACCGAAGAAATGCTGAAAGAAGCACAGAGCAATGCGGGTGAGCTTACAAAGTGTATTGTGTGGAAAACAGGCGACGCGCAGGCGCTCGATGTGGAAAGCAACAGTTTTGATGTGATTGTAACAAGAAATGTTACATGGAATCTGCCGCGTCCGGACCTTGCATACAGAGAATGGCTCCGTGTCCTGAAGCCGGGGGGTGTCCTTTATAACTTTGATGCTGACTGGTACGGTCATCTTTATAATGAAGAGAAACGAAGCAGTTACGAGAAAGACCGTAAGCAGACGGAAGAGCAGAATGTGGAAGATTATTACAGCGGAACCGATATTGAGAAGATGGAAGAAATTGCCCGTCAGGTTCCGTTAAGCCGCCTGGAACGTCCGAAGTGGGATATTGAAACGATGCAGAAAGCAGGATTTCTTGATGTTTCCTGCGATGAAGAAGTCTGGAAAGAGGTCTGGACAGAGGAAGAGATCATCAACAACAGTACCTCTCCGATTTTTTTGCTGACAGGAAGAAAAAGAGATGCTTTTCATCTGAAAAATGTAACGGTGCAGCCGGGACAGAAGTGGCACGGGGAACTGGAGCTTGCAAATGGTGAGATCAGACTGCCGGCGACTGTTCTGCATGGACATGGCACAGGAAAAACCATGCTGATCACAGCAGGTGTTCATGCCGGTGAATATGTAGGAATCCAGGCCGCCATCGAGCTTGCACAGAAACTGAAAATCGAGAAGGTAACAGGAACGGTCATCATCATAAAAGCGTTGAACCGTCCGGCGTTTGAAGCGCGAAAAGGCAGCATGGGGCTTACAGATGGGAAGAATCTGAATCGTGAATTTCCGGGAAATCCGGACGGAACGGAGATGGAACGTCTTGCATGGGCTGTTTCTCAGGAATTGCAGCCGGTGGCAGATTATTATATCGACCTGCACAGCGGAGACGATTATGAAAAACTTACTCCATATGTTTATTATGCAGGAGCGGCAGCAGAGGAAGTTGTCAGCTTTTCGAGACAGATGGCAGAACAGGTCGATGTGCCTTACATGGTAAAATCCAACGTGGCATCCGGCGGTTCTTATAACTATGCGGCTTCACAGGGAATCCCGAGTATTCTGATCGAGCGTGGAGGAATGGGTGACTGGACTTATGAGGAAGTCAGATCCACCCGCAGGGATGTCCGTAATATTCTCTGTCATCTGGGAATTTATCAGGGACTGAAAGATTTCCGTACCTACTATCCTCTGGATGTAGCCGATATTTGCTATCAGGATGCCGAGGAAAACGGACTCTGGTATCCGTTTAAAAAAGTCGGTGATATGATCCAGAAAGGTGATATTCTCGGAGAAGTCCGCGATTATGAAGGCAATGTAAAAGAAATCAGTGTCGCAGAGTTTGACGGTGTGCTTCTTTATCAGTGCGGCACGCTGCAGGTGCTTGGAAATGGTCCGATGGTCACATATGGAAGAATCGTCAGCCGGTATGATGAGCGCAAGGAGCGAATCGTCAATTACTGGGAAAAACGAAGCGACAGTTTTCTCATGCAGAAACGTCAGGAACTGCATAGTGCCATGGCAGAACGCTGGATGAAAGAAATACGTGCGCAGCTTCCAAAAGGAAAAAAACTGCGTATTCTTGATGTGGGATGCGGTGCTGGATTTTTCTCTGTTCTGCTTGCAAAAGAAGGCCATCAGGTGACAGGTATCGACCTGACACCGGATATGGTCAAAAATGCACGTCTTCTTGCATCAGAGGAAAAAACAGACTGCGAATTTCTGGTAATGGATGCCGAAAATCCGGAATTTCCGGAGGGTACATTTGATGTGATCATTTCCAGAAACCTGACCTGGACACTGCCGCACGTAAGCCATGCTTATGGCGAGTGGCTCCGCGTCCTGAAAAAAGGCGGGGTTCTGCTTAACTTTGATGCAAATTACGGACTTACAGATTTTTCCAATGTCGCAGATCTTCCGGAAAATCATGCACACAATATTCTCGGTGATGATATGATGCGTGAGTGTGAGGAAATCAAGCGTCAGCTTCCAATCAGTTCTTACAGCCGTCCGGCGTGGGATCTGGAAACATTAGGTTCTATGGAAGTAAAAGATTTCAGAGTGGATCTGGGTATCAGCAGCAGGATTTATCTGGAAAAAGATGAATTTTATAATCCCACTCCACTGTTTATGCTGCGGACAGTTAAATAACAGGCAGACAACAGGACTGATTATAATAATATGCGGAGAATCATATGGATTTAAAACAATTACAATATTTGGTGACATGTGCGCAGGCCGGCTCTTTCAGTGATGCGGCAAAGACCCTTTATTCTACACAATCAAGTGTCAGTAAGGTGATAAAGGCACTGGAGGATAATCTCGGAATGCAGCTTTTTGAGCGGCTGCCACGTGGAATACGCCTTACGGTACAGGGACAGAAGGTTTATCATTATGCCTGCCGGATCACAAATGAGGTTGAAGTTCTGGAAAATATGTCGGCAAACGGCATGACAAAATGGATCCGTATTTCCATGAATCCCAGTTCCTGGTTTGCCGATCTGTTTGTGGATTTTTATAATGAAACATATGAAAAAAACTATCATTTCCAATTGACGACAGCAGGTGTGCGAAGTGTTATGGAGCGCGTCCGTGACTATATGGATGACATTGGTTTTGTCTATATCCTGAGCCAGCAGAAAGAGAATTTCCTGCATGAACTGGCAAAAAACAAGCTGCAGTTTGTCTCTCTGTATGAGACAGATGTGATCCTTTATCCGGGACGGCAGACAGAACTTTATGATTTGGAAAAAGAGACCGTAAATCTTGAAGAGCTTGAGGGAGTACGGTTCATACAGAATTATCAGGATGAATTTTTTGATATCGGATCTGTCAATGAGGAGGCTTTTCAGTGGAAAGACCTTGACATTTCCGTGCTGACCAACAGTGATTATATTATGGAAAGAATGCTGAAAAACAGCAAAGTCTCCAATGTGAGCGGAAGCTATCTTTCCGAAAACAAGGCAGGCACGGCACCGGGAATCCCTCTGAATATGGGGGACAGCAAAGTTATTTTTGGCTATATCCTTCACAGAGGAGAAGAAATGGATGAAAGTATACAGGAATTTCTTGAGTTTCTGATGAGCAGACTTCCAAAAAGTTAATCCACTGTGAACGAGTATAAAGTTAATCCGCACTTATTCCATAACACGTATAAAGTATTCAATTTAAGAATAGCACAGAACCCTCCCACGGGGTTGTGTGCTTTTTTGACATTTGCTAGACTGTAATTGTTAAATTATTGTAACTGTGAGGATACGGGACAGTTACGATTTATCATGCGGATATGTTGTCTGATGCTATGCAGGCATGAAGGAGAACGAATGATTAAATATATTTTAAAAAGACTTCTTCAGTTGATTCCGATTCTGATCGGAATCACTTTTTTGTCTTTTGCCATGATGCGTCTGGCGGGCGGTGATGCAGTTACCTATATGTATGAAAATGCAGGTTCGGCAGTCTCACAGGAAGTCATTGATGAGACGAGAAAAGAGTACGGGCTGGATCAGCCGTTTCTTGTGCAATATGCAAAGTGGTTTGCAGGAATGGCAACCGGAGATATGGGCAAGAGCTATGTATCGAAGAGAGATGTTTATGAAACTTTCATAGAAAAACTTCCGGCAACAATCATGCTGACGGTTTCTTCAGTATTGCTGACGATGCTGATCGCAATTCCGTTTGGAATCCTTTCGGCAGTAAAACATAATAAATGGATCGATTATTTAATTCGTTTTTTCAGTTTCATAGGAAATTCCATGCCGAATTTTTTTGCGGCGCTGGTGCTGATGTATTTCTTTTCTATCAGACTGGGATGGCTTCCGGTCATTACCAGTGACAACGTCGCGTTAAGTCTTGTCCTGCCTACGATGACGCTGGCAATCTCCATGGCATCAAAATATACCCGTCAGGTAAGAGCGACAATCCTTGAAGAACTGAATAAAGACTATGTAGCCGGAGCCAGAGCGCGAGGTGTCAGAGGCAGTGTGATCATCTGGAAAAATGTGATGAAATCTTCCATGCTCACGATCATTACGCTGCTGGCTTTATCAATCGGAAGCCTGTTGGGTGGAACCACTATTGTTGAAACAATTTTTATGTGGGACGGTGTCGGTAAAATGGCAGTAGATGCCATAACTATGAGAGATTACCCGATCATTCAGGCGTATGTGGCATGGATGGCGATCATTTATGTAGTGGTAAATCTGATCACAGATATCATTTATCATTATCTGGATCCTCGCGTAAGACTGGGAGGTGACAGAGTATGAGTAAAACGAAAAAAACGGTAACTGTCCGCAGGCAGAAAATAAAGAAAAACCATGTGAGAGAAAAGCTGATCTTTTTTACAATACTGGTACTGATCTTGCTTGTAATTGCAGCCTTTGCCCGGAAACTCTGCCCGTATGATCCGGATATGCAGGATCTTCTGCTGGCGCAGAAACCGCCCAGCGCAGAACATATACTGGGAACTGACCGTTACGGAAGGGATATGCTTTCGAGAGTACTGGTGGGAAGCACGACGAGTATTTATGCAACACTGCTTCTGGTAGCAATCATTACTGTAGTCGGAACCGCAATTGGTATTATATGTGGCTGGTGCGGAGGAATTCCGGATACTGTTCTGATGCGTGTGTCCGATCTGTTTCTGGCATTTCCGAGCCTTGTATTTGCCCTTGCGGTAGCTGGTGTGCTCGGTGGAGGTATTCAGAATGCAATCATAGCTCTGGCTGTAATTGGATGGCCGAAGTTTGCCAGACTTGCCAGAGGACTGACTCTTGCACAGAAAGACTCAACGTATCTGATGGCGGTGAGACTGTCGGGAAGCAGCACATTTAAGATTATGTTTAAACATATTTTGCCGAATATTGCCGGTCCGATATTGGTTACTTCGGTTCTTGATATCGGAACGATGATGATGGAACTGGCCGGACTTTCTTTTCTCGGGCTTGGCGTACAGCCGCCGATGGCAGAGTGGGGAAGCATGATCAATGATGGAAGAAGTATGCTTCAGATCTCACCATGGATGGTACTTGCACCGGGACTTGCCATATTTATAACGGTTATGATCTTTAATCTTTTCGGAGATACGCTCAGGGACTATATGGATCCAAAAGAAAGAACTAAGAGATAAGCATATAAAGAAAGGAAAAACTACTATGAAGAAGAAATTAATTGCGGTAATTCTTACAGGAGTAATGCTGGCAGCAGGAATGTCCACAAGTGTATGGGCTGATGGTGAAAAGTCATTTGTATACGGAACAACCGGTTACAGTGAGGAAATGGGAGATGCGGGATTAAACCCGCACGATAATTATTCCGGATGGAGCGCACTTCGTTATGGTGTCGGAGAAACTCTTTTCAAATACAATGACAATATGGAAGTAGAGCCGTGGCTTGCAACAGATTATGAATTCGTGGACGATACAACTGTAAAGATCACACTTCGTGACGGCGTGAAGTTTTCCAGTGGACGTACCATGGATGCAGAGGCAGTCAAAGAATGTCTGGAAGATCTGATCGCAGTTCATGACCGTGCACCTTATGATCTGAAGATCGATCATATTGATGCAGATGGTCTGACACTTACTATTTATACAACAGAGCCATGTCCGGCAATCATCAATTACCTTGGTGATCCGTATGGTGCGATCATCGATATGGCCTATGGCGTTCAGGGAGAGGGCGGTTCTGCGAATGTGGCAGGAACAGGCCCGTATATTGCAGAGAATGTTACTCCAACCCAGATCGATCTGGTCAAGAATGAGAACTACTGGGGTGGCGAAGTAAAAGTAGACAAAGTTACTGTCAAATCTTTTGCAGACGGAAGTGCGCTGACAGCAGCCCTGCAGACCGGAGATATTCAGGGAACTTATGGATTGCAGTATGATAACTATCCTCTGTTTGAAAACAATTCAGATTATACCATTAACTCCTGTGCGACAAGCCGCTGCTTCTTCGGACAGTTTAATATGGATTCAGAAATTATGAAAGACCAGAATGTCCGCAAAGCTGTGGAGATGGGAATCGACAAAGACGGATTCTGTTCTGTTATTATGCAGGGACGTGGCGTTCCGGCCAAAGCAGCCTTCCCGAGCAGCTTTTCCTATGGAAATGACGCTGTAGAAACCGTTTCCTATGATCCGGACGGAGCAAAGAAGCTTCTTGAAGAATCCGGATGGACAGATACAGACGGTGATGGATACGTGGATAAGGATGGCCAGAAGTTAAGCATTAACTGGCTGACATATCCGACTCGTCTGGAGCAGCCGAAGCTTGCAGAGTATGCACAGGCTACACTGAAGGATATCGGTATTGATGTTGTTGTAAATAATACATCTGACCATATGACAATTGCCAAGAGTGGAGATTTTGATGTATATGTAAGCTCTACAACTACAGCACCGACCGGAGATCCGGAATACTTCTTCACCAGTACAGTTACAGGTGCAAAGAACTATGGAAACTATCAGAATGAAGAAGTAACAAAACTGACAGATCAGCTTCATCAGACCTTCGATAAGGATGAAAGATCCAAACTTGCAGTAGAACTTCAGCAGGATATTCTGGATGATGACGCCTTTTTCTTTGTATCTCATCTGAATATGGGAATCGTAACCAAGTCAAATGTTACAGGAATGGCAGCACATCCATGCGATTACTATGAGATCACTGCTGACCTGGATGTAGAATAAAATTTCTGAGGAGAAAATAAATTATGAATTCTTTGCTTCGTGTAGAGCATGTGACAATTTCTTATAATGGAAAACCGGTGGTTCAGGATGTCAGTTTTGAATTAAAACAGGGCGAGATTCTTGGAATCGTGGGCGAGTCCGGAAGCGGTAAAAGTACGATTGTCAAAGCCATCATGGGACTTTTGGGTGAAGAAGGTCTGGTTACAAGAGGTGATATCTGGTACAAAGGTGAAAACCTTACAGATATGAGCGAGAAAAAGCTCCGTAAGCTTCTTGGAACAGAGATCGGGATGGTATTTCAGGACTGCAAAGCCGCGTTATGTCCTGTACGGACGATCGGAGCACAGATACATGAAGCAGTGTCAGAACATGAGAAAATCAGCAAGAAGGAAGTCCGGGAACGTGCAGGAGAGATCATGAAGAAGATTGGTCTGGATGACAGTGACCGTGTGCTGGACAGCTACCCGTTTGAACTCTCCGGCGGAATGAATCAGCGAGTAGGGATCTGTACAGCCATGATCATGCATCCGAACCTGCTTCTGGCAGATGAACCTACCAGTGCATTGGATGTAACCGTGCAGAAACAGGTAGTAGAGGAACTTCTGCTTATGCGTAAAGAATACAATACTGCAATGATTCTTGTAACGCATAATATCGGTGTTGTAAGGATGATGGCAAACAGAATACTGGTTCTTCAGAATGGACAGGTAAGAGATTACGGAGAGACCAAGAGCGTCCTGGACTATCCGGAAGATCCGTATACAAAGAAACTGATGAGTTCCGTACTTCATCTGAAACGGAACAGCAATCAGGAGGAGAACTGAAATGACAGATATTATCCTGAAAGCAGACCATCTCAAAAAGATATTTATATCAGGGAAAAAATCTATAACGGCTGTGGATGATGTAAGCTTTGAACTGAAGCAGGGCGAATGCCTTGGAATTGTAGGTGAGTCCGGATCCGGCAAAAGTACGATCGCCAAGATGCTCACACATCTGGAGCCGGTGACAGATGGACAGATTTTTCTTAAAGGAAAGGACATTACCAACGTCAGAGGTAAAATCTTAAGAAAAACCTATCAGGATATCCAGATGGTTTTTCAGATGCCGATGGAATCTTTTGATCCGAGACGTACTCTGGGAGACGGAATTGGGGAAAGTCTTCGGAACATGGGGATAAGTCGCGCAGAAACACGGAAACGTGTGGAAAATCTTCTTGAAAGATGTGGTCTGGATGTGGAATACGCAGACCGCTATCCACATCAGGTCAGTGGAGGACAGTGCCAGAGAGCAGCAATTGCCAGAGCGCTTGCAGTCAGTCCGGACATCCTGATCTGTGATGAGGCAACCAGTGCACTTGATGTAACCGTGCAGAAACAGATTCTGGAACTTCTGACCGAACTGAAACAGAAAGAAAATCTGTCATTTATCCTGATCTGCCACGATCTTGCACTGGTGCAGGCCTTCTGTGACAAAGTCCTGGTTCTCTATCATGGAAAGACCGTAGAATACGGAACTCCGGATGATATCATCGATCATCCGAAGATGGATTATACAAAGAAATTAATAGATTCAGTTTTATAAAATTAACAGCATAATAATCAGCGACAATAACCGGAGGGCAGGAAGTATAGTTGTAAATGTTTTTCTGTTTGATGATTTTGAAGTGATGGATGCGTTTGGTCCGGTGCAGATTTAAGAACATGAATTGAAATTGAAAATGACATAAAAAAGTACTTCCCGCGGAATGGAAGTACTTTTTTATTATGGGTTGAATGTGCATCAATTGTGGAGGTCTGTGCA
>OBLF01001926.1_pt1 | contig 15306 bp, 13 predicted proteins | sample 1519231 | NCBI WGS metagenome assembly OBLF01 (sample SAMEA2602895, study PRJEB22501) | metagenome | reverse complement strand
TACTGGAAAAGGTATGATGAACTTAGTGACAATGGGCAGTTTGAAGAGTTTAAAAAGCAATTGATAAATGAAATTAATGATCTGCATATAGACGGACTTCCAAGGGTAGACAAACTAAATGCACTTGTGGGGAAATATGTGAATCTGGAATATACTCTGCCTAATGGACAAAAAGTGAAATTCCTTGATGATCAGAAAACCTATCTGGGGAATCAACTGGAGTCTGAATTTGGAGGAGACAGGTGCTTCGGTATTCTGGCAGGTATGGATTTTATTCTCGTATGTACATATGAGAAGGATGGTAAAAATCCGGAGCTGTTGATTTATAAAAAGAGATAATATAAGCAAAAAGAAAATCTTGACAATCATAATATTGTAGAGTGCGTATACTCACTCCGGTAAGCTTGCTCACTTCATGCACTGTCATCATTAATATTTTCTCCTATCTAACTTTGTGTTCTAAGCATAAACTATTACGTAACGTCGGAGTCAATACTTTTTTACAATTATATATGCACCTAAAGCTATGAATCTATACGACTGACAAGTTATTTAGCTAAAGTCAGAAGAATAAGAGAAATGCAAAAGAATTTGGCAGGTAGTACGGGATACGAAAATGTGGTATGATTATGGGCAGGATATCAGAAGAATCTGGAGTTGAATAGATTGTGAAGAAAGAAGAAATTTTTGAATATGTGCAGAAACAGTACGGCACAGTTCCGGAATATTTATGGAGTAAATCGCCAGACAGTGCTGTACTTCGTCATAAAAATGGAAAATGGTATGCAGTATTCATGACAGTTGAGAAATCTAAGTTGGGATTAGAGGGAAATGATCTGGTTGACATCATGGACGTAAAGTGCGATCCGGAAATGACCAGTATGATTATTCAGACTTACGGTTTTTTACCAGGATACCATATGAATAAACAGCACTGGATTACGATTTTACTGGATGGTTCAGTCAGTGAAGCAAAGACATTAGACTTTTTGGATATGAGCTATGACCTAATTGATGGAACAGGCAGAAAGGAAGAAAAATGAGAACAGCGATAGTATACGCATCTGTGCATCACGGAAATACAGAAAAATTAGTAAAGAGGATAGCAGAAGAATGTCAGGTGGATTTGATTGATGCTGTGAAACAGCCAGATGCAGATCTGAGCAGTTATGATATGATTGGGTTTGCATCAGGAATCTATTTTTCAAAGTTTCATCAGTCGATATTGGAATTTGCAGAGAAGAATCTACCGGACGACAAAAAGATATTTCTGATCTGTACTTATGGTGGGAATGCGAATTATAAATCCATAGAGCAGATTTTAGACAAGAAGCATTCTAAAGTGATAGGAAAATTCGGGTGCAAGGGTTATGACACATTTGGTCCATTTAAACTGGTGGGTGGTATTGCTAAAGGGCATCCAGATGAAGAAGATATAAAAAATGCAGTTAAGTTTGTAAGAGGACTATAAATAGTTAAGCGAAAAAGAAAAACCGGGGAACAGTCCTCGGTTTTCTGATATTTGTGGTTCAGTCTTCAATTATTCCGATTATGACTATGGGACCGATTTGTATTACTCCGGAATTAAAAAGACAAGGGTATGGGAAAAGTGGATTTACGATGATGTGGAAGAGCGAAGAGAATTAGAAAAGACAGCAGAATATAATAAGTACAATCTAGGGTGTCAGATGGAGGCGCCGGCAGGAGTTGCGTATGTTGTGGCGAGAAAAGAAGGGTGATAAATCGTATTTGCAATACAGCAGAAGATAATATTATAATAGCATATAAAGATGCCAGGGGTAAAAGCCTAAAACGGTATGGAATCAATATATTTCATTCAGGAGAAGAACAGGAAGATCGTCTATCCTGCCGTTTTCGTATTATAAACAGCATTGTGAAGAAAGGAAAACTATGAAAGAGAATGTAATCGAAGTCAGCCATTTACATAAAGCATTTGGTAAAGTTAAAGCAGTCCGGGATTTAAGCTTCCGGGTGAAAAGGGGAGAATTGTTTGCATTTCTTGGTGTAAACGGAGCAGGAAAAAGTACAACGATTTCCATCTTGTGCGGGCAGCTATCTAAGGATGCCGGAGAAGTAAGAATTAACGGGGCAGACCAGACGCATGCCGGGCAGGACGCAAGGTATCTGCTGGGAGTGGTATTTCAGGACAGTGTGTTAGATAAACCGCTGACTGTCCGGGAGAATTTGAAAAGCCGGGCAGCACTATATGGAATTACAGGTAAAGCTTTTGAAAACAGATTGCAGGAGTTAGAGAAACTGTTAGGATTTGCAGATTATACAGACCGTGCAGTTGGTAAGCTTTCCGGCGGACAGAGACGAAGAATAGATATTGCGAGAGCACTTTTGCACCGCCCGGAAATACTCATCCTTGATGAACCGACAACCGGACTGGATCCGCAGACGCGTAAGATATTATGGAATGTTATAGAAAACCTGCGGAAAAAAGAAAAGATGACCGTGTTCCTGACAACACATTATATGGAAGAAGCTGCAAGTGCGGATTATGTAGTGATTCTGGACAGTGGAAGTATTGTTTCGGAAGGGACACCGCATGATCTGAAAAATCAGTATGCGGATGATGTGGTAGCACTTTATGGAGTAACAGAAGAACAGGTGCAGCTTCTTGGAAAACAGTATAGAATAATCCGGGACGGTTATCAGATCATGGTGCGGTCTACGAATGAGGCGACAGAGCTGATCGTGGCACATCCGGAAATGTTCCAGGATTATGAAGTGATAAAAGGCGGTATGGATGATGTGTTTCTGGAAGTTACCGGAAAGAGACTGGGAGGGGATGAAGTATGAAAACATTACAGGCATTGATAAACCGTAACCGAAAATTATTTTTTCGGGACAGAGGAATGTTATTTTCTTCGCTCATTACACCAGTTATATTGATTGTGCTTTATGCTACGTTCCTTGCAAAAGTATATAAAGACTCATTTACGTCTTACCTGCCGAAGATCCTGCATGTATCTGAAAAACTGATCGATGGTGCGGTGGCGTCCCAGCTTGGTGCGGCGCTTCTTGCTGTCAGCTGTGTAACAGTTACGTTTTGCGTGAATCTTACGATGGTGCAGGATAAAGCAAGTGGCGCAAGAAAAGATTTTGATGTGTCACCGGTAAAAAGACCGGTTCTCTATCTGGGATATTTCTGCGCAACTGTGCTCAATTCCCTAATGGTAAATGTACTGGCACTGGTTCTGTGTCTTTTTTATATAGGGAAAATGGGTTGGTACTTATCAGCAACAGATCTTGCGTGGATGGTTCTGGATGTACTTCTTCTGGTATTGTTTGGAGCAGTGTTATCTAGCATTATCTGTTATCCGTTAAAGACACAGGGGCAGATGTCAGCAGTCGGAACAATTGTCAGCGCAGGATATGGTTTTATCTGTGGTGCGTATATGCCGGTGTCCAATTTCGGAGACGGATTACAGAAATTTTTATCTTACCTTCCGGGTACGTATGGAACATCTCTGCTGAAAAATCATATGTTAAGAGGTGTGTTTGCACAGATGAAAGAGGATGGATTTCCAAAACAGAGTGTCACAGAGATTGCAAAAAGTCTGGACTGTCGTCCGGTGTTCAGAGGCGAAGTTGTTTCTACGCAGGAGATGATTGCTGTTATGGCAGCGAGCATTCTGATATTGGGAGCGGTTTATTTGGTGGTGACAGCTATTTTTATAAAAAGGAATACCGTCAAATCTTAGGAATCGACAAAAAAGCTGACGATAGTATAAATATTGACAAAAAATGGAATAATCTGACTAAAATAAAAATATAATTAAATAGAATGAGATATAGACACAATAATAAGAATCGTATATAATTACAGTACTTTACAAAAAGCAGCCTGAAAGACTGCCACGATAAATGAAGCTCTGCTTTGGCAGATTTCATGATCCACACCAGAGAAAGAATAAGCTGGAAAGGAGTGGAGCAATGAAAAGGCAGTTTTTGGGAAGAAGCAGATGTAAGAATACGATCAGAAGAGTTCTGACGATCATGCTGATGATGGCACTGGTCTGGGGAATGTTATCTTCTGGTATGGCAGTACAGGCGGAAGAACAGACATCAGAGGGGACACTTTCAGGAGTGACCTCTCAAAGCGAGGGTACGATGGCAGATGCGTCCAGTATTGCCAATTGGAAAAAAGCACTGACGGATGGAGACGGGAACTATTTGATAGAAAATACCGGTAAGATCTGGTCAGACAAAACAGTTACAACAGAAAATCTGGAAATAGAAAACGGAGGAAAAAAGATCACGGTATCAAATGACGGATCTGATTTCCTCGTTGCATTATCTGCACTTTCTTCTATGTCCAACAGGAAAACAGTTTCGGATAAGCCGTTAGATATCGTGCTGACACTGGATGTATCCGGATCTATGAGCGATAATCTGAATGGAAGCACTTCTAAACTTTCTGCGCTGAAAACAGCGGTAAATGATTTCATTGATAAAACAGATGCAGTCAATAAAAATATCACGGATGCATCAAAAAAACATAAGATTGCAATTGTAAAATATGCAGGAAATAAATCCGATAAAATTGGAAATACCACATATACTTCCAATGGTTATAAGTATAATCATACGCAGATTCTCAGCAATTTGACGGATGATGCATCTGTATTGAAAGCGGATGTAAATGCACTGAATGCCAGCGGATGTACGGCAGCGGATTATGGAATGGAATATACAAAAAAGATCATAGATCAGATAGAACGGAAAAAATCGCAGAAGATCGTCATCCTGTTTACGGACGGAGAACCGAATCATTTTAGCGGATTTGACGGATACGTTGCAAATCAGGCGATTTCTTATGCGAAAGATCTGAAAAAGGATGGAACAAGGATCTACACGATTGGTGTATTCGATTCGGCAGATCCGTCAGATACGCGAAATTCATTTAATGCATATATGCACGGCGTTTCCAGTAACTATCCGGATGCACAGAGTTATCAGAACCTCGGCAACAGAGCAAAAGACAGCCAGTATTACAAGGCGGCATCCAATGTGGCGGAACTGAATAAGATTTTCGATGAAATCGCGCAGGATATCAGTCAGTCAACAAGTGGTGTACCAACAGAGTTAGGAGAGGCAGACGGCAGTAAAGACGGTTATGTTATATTTACAGATCGGCTTGGGGATTATATGAAAGTGGATCGCTTTGCAAATATTGTCTGTGCAGGAAAAACATTTGATCTGAAAGAGAAGACAACCAGCGGAAATAAGGATGTCTATCATTTCTCCGGCACGGTTTCGGCGAATGCTTTATATGAAAATGCCAGTCTTGATGACCTGATTATTCAGGTAGAAAAATCAAATGATTTAAAAACGGGAGATCTTGTCACAGTGAAGATTCCGGCATCGCTGCTGCCACTATTGAATTTCAAGGTGAACGAAGTGAATGGAAAAGAGAACGTGACAGTGGAAGAAGCATCACCAATCTCCATCTGTTATGGTGTAAGCCTGAAAGATGGTGTGGAAGAGAAAATGGCAGTTCCGGATGAGAATATGCTGTCTTATCTGGCAGAAAACCAGAAGGATGGAATTGTATCATTTTACAGCAATGTTTATACGAAAGGAGAAGATAACGGAGACACAACGTGCATATTTACACCGGCATCTGAAAATCCGTATTACCGGCAGGCGGAGAATGAGACTGAAACAAAGCAGGAAAATGTGACAGAAACCGCAAAAAATGTCTGGAGTTCAAAGAGGACAAGTGGAGATGCCTCTGAGATAAAAGAAAAACTCGGTAATAACGGAAAGTTGCAGGTTGTGTGTCCGGGAGCGCTTCTGATCAGCAAATGTGCGGAAGTGACAGAAGGATTTACAGGACCGGAAAAAGCCGGTGAAACGGAATTCCATTTTAAAATCCAGATTCCATCTGCAATGAATCAGACATTCCAGGTGCAGAAATATCAGAATGGACAGAAGGTTGGTGATCTGATATCACTTACATTTGCAAATGGAAAAGCAGACATTGTCTTAAAAGACGGAGAATCTCTCTGCATTTATGGATTGGAAGCAAATGCGGCATACAGCATCGAGGAAGTGAATCTGCCGGGAGGATATACGCTGGATGAAAAATCAGGAGAAAATGGAAAAATTAATGCAGGAAAAACGATGGAAGCAGTATTTCATAATGTTTACAGGGCAGATCCGGCAGAACTTGCAAACGGAATTTTCTGCGTACAGAAGCAGTTCCCGAACTGGAAAGCATTTCAGGGACTGTCTTTTGATATTGTGCTGAGCAGTGACCAGAAAAATGCGCCGTTCCCGGAAGGAGCGCAGGTGACAGAAAAAGACGGTGTCCGGTGCATGACAAAAAATGTAACAAATGCACAGAACATTGGGTTCGGAACAATTAAATTTACAAGACCGGGTACATTTAAGTATCAGATCCGGGAACAGATACCGGCAGAAAATAATCGTGCCGGTGGTGTGAAATATTCGCAGGCACTCTATGAAGTTGTTGTGAAAGTGACAGATGACGGAAAGGGGAATCTGCATGCGGAATTAACGATGTGGCAGAAAAAGGATGATAAAGGCGCAGAATTAAATCTTGCAGTTGCAGATCAGATTGCAAGGATTCAGAATGACTATGAGACCGATGCGGTGACACTTCAGGGTGCAGCAAATCTGAAAGTGAAAAAAGAACTTACCGGACGGGACTGGATGTCGGATGATGCGTTTACATTTGCAATCGGATGGGATAAAGACAATCCAGATGCAGCAAAAGATGTAAAGCTTCCGGAAGCAATTACTGTAAAAAATGGTGTGGAAGCGCATTTTGGTGATATCGTATTTAAAGAGCCGGGAGTTTATAAACTGGTTATAAAAGAAAGAACAGGAAGTCTTCCGGGTGTTACTTATGCAGACGGAAATGTAAAAGTGACAGTGGTCGTGACTGATAATCTGGATGGAACACTGACTGCAAAAGCACTTCCTTCCGGATATCAGACAGAAGGAAACGGCGTGTCGATTACAGGAGACCGTGTGATGACATTTACGAACCGGTACGAAGTAAAACCGGTGCAAACATCTGTTCATGGAAAGAAAGTGCTGGAGGGCAGAGACTTAAGAGCAGATGATACGTTCCATTTCCGGATCAAGGCAGAAAATGATGCGCCACTTCCGGGTGAAACGGTTGTAACAAACGATGTAGACGGAAAATTCCATTTCCAGATGTCTTATGTGAAGGCAGGGATTTATAAATATACGATTCAAGAAGTGGAGGACACGGAGCATCCGATTCCGGGTATCCGTTATGATAAAGTTAAATACGAAGTGACAGTAAAAGTAACGGATGATGGAAAAGGAGCATTAAAGGCAGAAGTTATTTATCCGGACGGAAATCCATTGAAGATTATGAACCGCTACAAAGCAGATCCGGTTGTTCCGGCTGATTTTAAAACCGGTATACGCGGCACAAAGCAGGTACAGTCAAGTGAAAATAATATGTTTACAATGAAAGGCGGAGAATTTACATTTGTACTGGAAACTGCTGAAAATAATCCAGAGTCAGATCCGGTGAAAGCATTGTCGGAGGCTGCACGCACAGTGAAAAATGATGCAGACGGACAGTTCCGTTTTGAAAATACTATGCGGTACACAGAAAGTGGAACATATGTGTATACAATCCGTGAAAAACAGGAAAATGCAAACGGAATCAGCTATGACGGAGTTCCGGTAACGGTAATCGTGACGGTAAAAGACAATCTGAACGGCAAATTGGAAGCAACGGTAACTTATGAAAAAGGACAGAAAAAAGCGGACAGCATTTTATTTACGAACAAATACAACCCGGACAAAGTACTTGTTACTTTACAGGGAATGAAAGAACTGACAGGCAGGACACTGGAAGAAGGAACGTTTCAGTTCCGTCTGAAATCAATCAGCGAAGATATTCCGGAAGAAGTGCAGAAAGAGTTGCAAAATGATACAGTAAAAGCAGTGGCAGAAAATGTAGACGAAACCGTTACAAACAGCCAGGGTGGAAGTTTTCATTTTGGAGAGCTTACCTATACACATCCGGGAACGTACATTTATCAGGTATCTGAAGTTCAGGAAGGTAAGGCAGGGTACACGTACGATTCCCATGTTGCAACTGTGAAAGTTGTCGTTACAGATCAGGACGGCATATTACAGGCAGAAGTCTATACGGACGGACAGAAAGGAAAGTATCCAGAATTCCACAACCAGTATGTGCCGAATCCGGTAACACTGGAAGGAAAGAATATCATTCACGCTAAAAAAACGTTGCATGGACGGGATATGAAGAGTGGAGAATTTTCATTTGAGCTGTTAAATGAAGATGGAACAGTTGTTGCAAAAAGCAGGAACCAGGCAGACGGAAATGTCATATTCCCTGCAATGACTTATGAAAAAGCAGGAATTTACCGCTATACAATGCGAGAAATAAAAGGAACTTCCGGTGGTGTTACGTATGATGAGACTGTTTATGGGGTGACAGTGGAGGTTACGGATGCCGGAGGATATCTGAAAGCAGAGACATCGTATGCATATGCTGGAGATGCTGTGAATATTCCGACGTTTTCCAATCAGTATCAGGCAGTGCCGGTAGAAGTGGTTCCGGGCGCTGTGAAAGTGCTGAAAGGCAGATTGCTCGCAGAAGGAGAATTTACGTTTGAATTAAAAGACGTAAATGGCGCGGTTATGCAGACGGTGAAAAATGATGCGTCCGGAAGAGTGACATTTGATAAATTAACATTTAACCGTGCAGGCACGTATATTTATACAGTAAATGAGAAGCATGAGCAGGCGAAAGGTATTACCTATGACACTTCTGTATACACGTACAAAATAACGGTGACGGATAATGAGCAGGGCGCTTATCAGGCGAAGGTCGAGACAACGCCGGACGAAGTGTTATTTACAAATGTGTACACGAAGCCGCAGGAACCACAAAATCCACAGAAACCGACTAACCCGCAGAAACCAAACCAGCCACAGAAGCCGGTAAAAACAGTTACAATCCTGCCGAAGACCGGTGATCCGGCGCAGACAGGACTGTTGATCGGAATTATGGCAGGGGCAGCAGGACTTGCTGGCGTCTGTGTAATTCGGAAGAGAAAAAGTGTGAGATAAAAGGTTTCCGGTAGCAAAAATATCTATATTATAAAAGGATGACAAGAGCTTTGACGCAGGCGATAAAACCGCAGGTGTCATAGCTCTTGTTGTATGATTGTTCCTGACATGTCATTCCAGAAAAGAAGTTTCTTTCATATACGGTATCCAGGAATCATGTTATAATAAAAATATGTAGAAAAATTGTATGGAGGAGAGACAGGTGGAAAAAAGCACAAGAGCAGAATTTTCATATGTGATATTTTTTTTGGCAATTTTGTGCGGATATGTCTTTCGCCTGCTCCCACGGAATATTTTACTCCCAGGGGATGTCTTTATGGGATTGGATGTATTACGTTCTGCAATTTACATGGAACTGGTTCTGTACTGGATTTCATCTGTGAAAAAAAGGATCTTGTACAGTGCAGTTCGGAAATATTTGTTGATGATCGGTTACCTTCTTATTTTCTGGTTGTTTATACGTACAATAAAGTATCTTTTCCTGGGAAATATGGATTTCCTGAAAAGTCTGTGCTGGTATGGATTTTATATACCGATGTTATTTATACCATTATTTGCACTATATCTGGCAGTCTGCCTTGGACAGCCAGAGCATTACAGGTTACCAAAGTATTTGTATAGTCTTGTTTTCCCGGCAGTTGTGCTCTGTCTTCTTGTTTTGACGAATCATATCCATCAGTGTGTGTTTCGCTTTGAAAATGGGGTGCCTTCCAGTGATGGAAATTATTATTACGGATGGGGATACAAAATGATTCTTGCGTGGCTCAGTATGGAAGTTTTGATCTTTTTTGTATTGTTGTTTATAAAAAGTCATGTGCCCGGAAGAAAAAAACGAATCTGGTTGCCAATGATTCCGTTGGGCGTGGGGATTCTATATGTAGGATTGTACCTTTCCGGAATTTCGTTTCTTCGGACTTATGCAGGAGATTTGACGGTGACGATGATTCTTGTGATCCTTGCTATCTGTGAAGGATGTATAAAAAGCGGTCTGATCCCGTCAAATACAGGATATGAAGAATTGTTTGAAGCAACTACAATCGGAGCACAGATTCTGAATCAGAATAAGGAAGTTTGTTTTGCATCTGGAAATGCAAAACAAATATCAGAAAATGTACTGGAAGAGGCAAAAAATGGACCGATTGATCTTGGGGAAGAACAATTGCTTCTTGCACCGGTCAGAGGAGGAGCGGTTGTATGGTGTGAAGATGTAACAGATATCAGATGTGTATTAAAACAATTAGAAGCAAATGCGGAACAACTGGAATCCAGCCGCAGTCTTTTGCAGGCGGAAGTGGATTTAAAGAAAAAACAAAGCAAACTGGATGAGCAGATGCAGTTTTGTAATAAAATTACAGAGTATACAAAAGATCAGATCGATCAGATTAAATACTGGCTCGAAAACAGTAAAAATGAGAAACAGAAATGGGAAAATCTGAAAAAAATCTGTGTACTTGCCGCCTATGTGAAACGGATGAGTAATTTAATATTACTTTGTGAAGAATCTGATTTTTTGCCGGCAAAAGAATTGGAGTATTGCTTGAGGGAGTCGGTGGAAAATCTGAAAGTATGCAAAATAGCAGTATCTTTATCCGGAAAATGTGAAGGAGTTTTGAAAAAACAAGATTTGATCGCATTATATGAAACATATGAAAAGCTGATGGAACAGATCCTTGGTGATGTGGATGCAGTGCTGTTACATTTACAGTCGGCAAATAGGCAGGCGGTATTAAAATTGAATATAGCGGGAAATACCAGATGCCTGTCTCATGTAAGAGATATTGCAGTGGCAGGGAATATACAAATCAGGAAAAGAATACAGAATGAGGAATGTCAGGTACAACTGTATGCCGGAAAGGAGATAGGAAAAAATGAGCGCAATGATATGTAGTTTATTGTTTCTTTGTTTCTTTTTACAGGCAAATGCATTTTTGAAAGAAAAGAGCAGACGAGAAGTCAGAACAGGTCTTTTAGTCAGCAGTTTACTGAATCTGGGATTGTTAATTATATTTGCGGCAGGGGTACAGAAGCTGGCAGATAAAAGCACCACTTCAGCGATAGAAAATGTGGTACTTGGAATTCCGAAAATATACATATTTCTCTATATTGCTATGGCAAGTGTAGTGGCAGGAAAGGTTTATTACCGGCAAATTTGCAGAAGCAAAACGGAAATAACGAATAATACAATACGTGAAGCTGCAGATACGTTACCAATGGGACTATGCTTTTATGATACAAATGGTCAGATTCAGCTTATAAATAAGAGAATGAATCAATTGGGACATAAATTGCGTGGAAAAGCAATTGTAAACGGTGAAGATTTCTGGGAGTTTTTAGAAGAAGGAAGTTTGGTGCCAGGATGTAAGCGCCTGTCCAGGAAGAGTCCAATGATTTTTCAAATGGCGGATCAAACAGTCTGGCAATTTGACCGGGAAGAAATCTATGTGAGAAAAAAGAAAATGATACAGGTGACAGCTTCAGAAAGAACGATGCTATATCAATTACTGAAGAGGCAGGAAGAAGAAAATGAAGAACTGAAAAGTATCAACAAAAGACTGGAAGTGTATGCACAGAGGGTAGAAGAACTTACGCGTGCGCGTCAAAGACTTGATACAAAAGTCCGGATTCATGATACGTTCGGACAAATACTTATGGAAACCAGATATTTTCTTTCAAGCAAAACTGTAAAAGATAAAACGGATGAATTATTAAAAAAATGGCATCATATCATTTCGCTTTTGCAGCAAGAGACAAAGGAAGAACAAGAGGATGCCTTGTATTATTTGAAAAATGCAGCAGCATCCGCAGGAATAAAACTTAAAGTAACAGGAAAAATCTCAGATGACAGAAGTATTCAGGAATTGTTTCTGGCAGCGGGGGCGGAAGCTTTGACAAATGCTGTTCGCCATGGAAAGGCGGACAATTTGTGGATTGAGACAGGAACCGAAAAGGGAGAAATATATTTTATTTGTTCAAATGATGGAGTGATTCCACAGAAAAAAATTACAGAGGGCGGAGGGTTGTCAACGCTTCGTCAGAAAACAGAACTGGCAGGCGGGTCTATGAAAATTACAGCTGAAAATGTATTTTCTTTGAAAATACGGCTGCCAAAAGCAGGGGAAGGAAGAGAGAATGATACATGTATTGATTGTGGAAGACGATCCAATGGCAAGAAAATTGTTTGAGATTATTTTGCAGGAAAGTGACAGATATATAGTTACAGCGGCAATTGAGAGTGCATCTCTTGCAGAATTTTACTGTATGACGAGCACGGTGGATCTGATTTTAATGGATGTCTGTACAGCGCTACGCTCGAGTGGATTGGAAGCGGCAGCAAAAATTAAAAAGATTTATCCAAAGAAGAAAATTATTATTGTGACAAGTCAGCCGGAGTGTGATTTCGTGGAGCGTGCAAGAAAAAGTGGAGTAGAAAGTTTCTGGTATAAAGATCCTTCGGCAGAACATTTGCTGGATGTCATGGATCGGACGATGAGAGGAGAATCTGTTTATCCGGATAAACTGCCTGTATTGCAGATCGGACTTGCAACAAGCGAAGAATTTACGGCAAGAGAGCTGGAAGTACTGCGGGAACTGACCAGCGGAGATACGGATGATGAAATTGCAAAAAGATTACATATCTCAATACATACAGTAAAAAAATATGTAAAAACACTGCTACAGAAAACTGGTTTTACAACGCGGACACAGCTTGCGGTAATGGCAAGAGAAAGCGGAATTGTGATACGGGGATTTTAGAAAGGGAAAAAATATAAAAACATACTCTTTTGAGGGATGTTATACATTTTTTCTTCTGTTAAACTGAAACTAGAATTAGAGATCTTATGTACAAATTCAAGGAAAAGGAGGAGATAAATATGAAAGAAAACGAAGATATTTTGTGATCGTGCTTGTAATGCTTCTGACATTGCTTCCGAAAGCAAAGGAAGTTTTATAAAATGTGTTCTTTAAATTAGGGATAACTGGAAAGGAAAGCGTATGGATAAAAAAATATGGAGATGTATAAGAAAAAACTTTTTGGCGGTTGCAATGGTAGCAATTTTTATATTTTCCGGAGTACAGGGATGTAGAGTAGAGGCGGCAGCGAAACCAAAGCTCAATAAAAAAAGTGTTATGTTGTACGTGGCGCAGAGCAAAAAGTTGAAAGTGAATCATACAAAGGCAAAAGTAAAATGGTCGAGCAGTAATAAAAAAATTGCAAAAGTCAGTAAAAAAGGTACAGTAAAAGCAGTTAAGCCGGGAAAATGTACAATTTATGCAAAAGTAAAGGGCAAAAAGTTAAAGTGTAAGGTGGAAGTTGTTTCCAAACAGCAATATTATGGAAGAAATTTATATATGCTTGTGAGACAAAAAGGAGCAAAAGGTTCATCGGATGTCAGACGCATATCAATGAAAATAAAACAGTATGACGTAGAAAATTATCGTACAGTTATAATAAGTGCGTATCCGAAAAAATGGCAGATGCAATTTGTGTTTAAGGAGGATCTGGAAGAACCGGATGAATTAACGAGAGTGGATATAAAACTGGATGTTTCAAAAGATAAGGCCGGACAATTAAAATATGTATATGAAGACGGTTACAGTGACATTATTTACCGCATACAGGGCAAGGTTGAGAAAAACTGTGATGAAAACAAAAAAGGTCTGGACTTAACGTATTATGAAATTATTAGAGAAGAAGAAGATCCTGACAAAGGAGTGCCGGGAGAGTGGGTATGGCCAAAGACATCCGAAAATGTAAAAAATGCATTTAGCTATTATGACGATTTGTTAAAAAAATATGGATATTCCATGAAAAAAATTGGGTTTATGAATCGACTTTAAGTGGCTACGAAGAGTTTTTCGTGCTTGTGTGGAAAAGAACAGGGAGCAGTATCGTTTATCAGGACGAACTGCTCCCTGTGTGTTGTTTTATTTTATGGAATAATTTCATCCATGTTTCACTTCCATTGGAAATAAAGAATATAAAAAGCAGATTTCACAAAATATTCAGAAAAAATTAAGTGCATTTTCCGGTATATCTTCTATAATAGTAAGAAGAAAGACAAGAATGGAGGACTTAAGATGGACATAGAATTAGAAAACGAGATTCAGAAAAGGTTACACAAATATCATAAGAAGATGTGGGCTTCGTATGGAACCATTGCAATAGATATTTTGTTTCTGATTTACATGGTGATTTTCAAACTGGATCTGGATATATGTTCCTGGTCATTTGGAATATTTGGAACTTTCCTGATATATGTGGCTGTTTTTGCAGCATATGCCGCAATTGCTGTTCTGGCATGTCTGTTGGAAGCATTTGGGAAACTGGAAATAGAGAAGATTTTATTTGAGGAATGTGATCCGTTTTTATATGAGGCATGTACAATGCGTATAAAGCAGCCATTTTTCAAAGATCGTGTGAATTGTAATCTTGCAGTCGCAAGGTACTATCAGGGAAATATAGATGCAGCATATGATACGCTGATGGCGATTAATCCAGAAAAATTAAAAAGAGAATTCGCACTGAATTATTATCTGGTATTATCCATGATCTATTTTCAGAGAGACATGGGACAGCAAGTTCCGGAGCTGGAACAGGCATGCCGCAGAAAACTTTCTAAAAATAAAAAAGGACAGGCTCTTTTTGCACATTTGTGTGCATGCAATAATTTCCGGAGGGCAATGGCAAATAAGGACTATGATGCAGCGTTCGGATTTATGCAGGATGCAGCGACTGCACCAAATCGTCTTTTTTATAAGTTGCATCAGGTTGCATACAGCTACGATGCAGCGTTGTTGTACAGAGCAGCAGGTGAAAAGGCAAGCACCGGATGGAATCTGGATTATATAGCAAAAGAAGGAAATAAGCTTTTTGTTGTACAAAAAGCAGAAGAAATGCGATAGTTATTCCTTTTTTGAAATTCCTATGTTATAATTACAACAAGTATGTGAAAACATAAAAAGAGAAAAGATAAGGAGTTTGAAAACCGATGAAAAGAGTATTATTAAAACTCAGCGGGGAAGCACTCGCAGGAGATAAAAAAACCGGATTTGATGAAACTACATGTGTAGGCGTTGCAAAGCAGGTTAAGAAACTGGTAGACGATGGCATCCAGGTTGCAATCGTAACCGGAGGCGGTAATTTCTGGAGAGGAAGAACCAGTG
>OBLF01001920.1_pt1 | contig 15326 bp, 15 predicted proteins | sample 1519231 | NCBI WGS metagenome assembly OBLF01 (sample SAMEA2602895, study PRJEB22501) | metagenome | reverse complement strand
TCCGACTAGTTCACCTTTGGTGAGCTTCTTGATGAAAAAGTATCGAATAATCTTGTGGAATGGCAACAGTTTTTTTGACAAATTTTATAAGGTGCAGAACTTCTTTCCGTATGCTATTCCGATTGTCCTTGACAATGAGCCTCCTCGGATGTGACGATCTTCGGCAGGAGCTAACAGTTAAAGTTAGACTGCCTCGCTAGCGTTAGCACATCCGAGCTCATTATCAAGGATTCGCTGCGCCAATCTCTGGTTACGGTAACCAACCGGTGTCTCGTAGCCAAGTGTACCGTGCAACCGAAGGTGGTTCCACCAATTGACATAGTCAAATAACTCCAAATCCAATTGTTGTAAGGTTTCAAATGTGTATTGATAGACAAATTCTACTTTCAACGACTTATAAGTTGATTCAGCTACGGCATTATCAAAAGGACAGCCTTTATGACTCAATGATCGATTGATGTCAAAAGTTGTTAATAATTCATCAATAGCTTGGTTATCAAACTCTTTTCCACGATCAGTATGAAAAATCTCAACCTCTGTCAGAGGTTGTTTGATACGGCTAAATGGTGTTAGTATCAAATCTTAGACAGCTTTTCGTAGAGACAAGAATAAATTAAACTTATCTACGAGAGGATGAATTTTTATGACCCGATATGAAGAAAATTTTAAACAAATGATTATTGAACTGAATCAAACTGGACGTTCTGTTCGAGGGTTAGCGAAAGAATATGGCTTATCTGAAGCAACGATTCACAAATGGAAGAATTTATATTTACCTGATCAGTCCACAGGACTGACTGGAAAAGAAGTAGCTGAACTGAGAAAAGAAAATGCTCGTTTAAATGAGGAACTTGAAATCTTAAAAAAAGCCGCAGCCATATTCTCTCGGAAAACCTTAATTCGCTTGTTCAATTTATTGAAAAATGGTGTAAGGATTACACTGTTTCTTTGTTGTGTCGGTTATTAGAAATCCCTAGAAGTGTCTATTATTTTTATAAGAATAAACCGTTGACAGCTACAGAAATCAGAAATAATAAGTTGAAAAAGAAGATTTCAACAATTTTTTTTACGAATAAACAACGCTATGGTGCCACAAAGATCCATCAAGTTTTATTAAAAGAAGGGATTTCAGTATCTCTTAAACATGTCCAAAAGCTAATGAAACAATTAAATTTAAGGTCGATTGTAGTTAAAAAATATAGACCTCAAAGGTCTAATAAACCGATCATTTCAAAAGAGAATCTCTTAAATCAGGACTTTTCTACTGAAACGATCTGTGAGAAATGGGCAGCTGACATTACGTACATTCCTACTAAGAAAAATGGTTGGTGTTACTTATCTTCAATCATGGATTTACACACGAAAAAAATTATTAGTTATACATTTTCAAAACGAATGACTGTGGATTGTGTCATTCAAACATTGAATAAAGCAAAAATACATTATCACATTCCAGAAGGAATGATTCTACACACTGACTTGGGCAGCCAATACACAGCAAGAGAAGTGGAACAATGGCTTAAAACCAACAAAATAAGGCATTCTTATAGTAGAAAAGGAACACCTTATGATAATGCTGGAATCGAATCTTTCCATGCCTCATTGAAAAAAGAAGAAGTCTACACGACTAGCTACTCAGATTTTGAAGAAGCAAATCGAGCGCTATTTAGCTACATTGAAGGATTTTATAACCGAAATCGAATCCATAGCTCGATTCACTATCTAACCCCACAGGAATTTGAAGAATTAGCAAAAGAAAAAATGGCTTAACCGTCTCTACTAAAATGTGTCCAAGATATTGACTCAAATCCAAATTGAAGAAATGAAAAAGTTCGGCGCAGAAAAAATTTTCATCGAGAAACAATCTGGAGCAACGATTACTCATCGACCGATTTTCCAGGAAGCTTTAGAGTTTGTCCGAGACCAAGATATTTTTATTGTCGAAGCAATCGACCGACTTGGAAGAAATTACGACGAAATCATTGCTTCAGTCAATTACCTAAAGAAGAAAAACGTGCAGCTGATCATCACCAGTCTACCGATCATGGCTGAAGCAATTGGCAATCCTCTTTTGGATAAATTCATTAAAGATTTAATCATCCAAATTTTGGCCATGATTGCAGAGCAAGAGCGTACCGAATCTAAACGACGCCAGGCGCAAGGCATTAAAATTGCAAAAGCAAATGGCGTCTATAAAGGTCGTCCAAAACTCTATAGTGCAGATACAAAAAATCCTCAACGACGTTTAGTTTATGAAAACATCGCTAAGGATTTAAATGAGGGCATAGCTATTTCAAAAATTGCTAAAAACTACAATATTACTAGACAAACTATTTACAGAATTAAGAATGATATTGAGTATAACAGTAATCAAATGAATTAAAAAAGTTCTTTATACATTAAAATTTCTTCTTTTAACTCATCAATTCTAGGAGATCTAACATCAGAATCAGCAATTGCATTTAATAACTCATCAATATTTTCTTTATTCGCTAGTAAAGGATCATAGTATTTTATATTCTTTTTAATTAATTCCAGAGTTTTTATATTTTGTTCTTTGTAATTAGCTAGAATTTCTTCTACAGTTTCGCCTGAAATCATAGCCATATCTGAACCAGTATTGATTCCTTTGAATGGATAAGGTTCTTTATCATATGCCTTTATCATTTCTACTAAATCATCATATCCTAAGTGTTCTTTAACATACAGCATAAAATTTATTAATGTAAAAAATGGCATTGAAGAATAGTCTGGAAATATAAATTGAAACAGTTTGTTCGCAAAATATTTATCATCATCATTGCTTTCTGGTGACACTGACAGGCTGCTAAGCCACTTTAAATACAATTCAAATATAATTATTTGTTTTTGTGAATTATCTTCATTCTCATCATAAATAAGTTTATCGGGTAAAAGATTATCTAAGTTATCTACTAAAGATAGGCTATTAGCTTTCTTGGCATAAGATATTAATTTTAAAATATTATTATTTAGGAATAATCTATATTCTTCTCCAGATAATTCTTCTAAAAATTGTGATAGGAATTGATTATATCTGTTACTAGAATTCCAATTAAAAATAGAGTTTTTTGTATAGATATCGAAAAAATCATTTACTTTTTTTATATCTATATTCTTTCCTTCAAGATACACACATTTTATTTCGGAATAAATAAATTTGGATAAACGCTCATAAACATCATAATCGATAGTATTGTACGTATTTATTTCATCAAATTTATTCATGTCTATACTAGTGAAAAAGATAGACATAAATTTTAATTTTTTTTCATAGTCTTTATTTTCTTCACATTGATCTATATACATATCCATCAGATCGATTTCTTCTATCTCTCCATGTTGATCCACTGAATTCCATATGAGAGACCATATTTCTTTCTGAACAGCTTCATTCTTGGATAAGTTACTAATATATCTTTTCCTACATTCTGTTCTATATTTAACGGTTTCACTAGAATTGTTTTTTGAATAAGTACGCTTGTTAATAATCCAAAAATAGCACCTAACTAACGATAGAATAGATAAGCTTATGCCGATTACATATAAAAGAAGTACTATACAGTTAAGTTTTCTATAAAACTCATTACTTGCTGAATTTGTTTGATAGAAAAGTAAAGGCAATGTTAACAATATTAGTCCAAAAGACAGTTTTTTTATTTTTATAACTTGATCAAATACTACCATTTTATCCCAATCAACAGCATTCTCATTTTCAAATAAAAATGTAGCAATTGGTATAAATAATGCTAACACTGTACTTGTTATATTCCATAAAAATCCCGAATCCATAATTATTTTCCTCCTATATAAAATTTGTAAAATGTAAATATAATTACTCAATTATCTTTTTAAAAGCTTCCTCCATTAATATAATATTATCATCCAAATCGTCGATGTTACATCTATAGAATTCTTTTATTACTTTCAAAGTATCTAAAGTTATCACAAATGATAGTTTTTCCAATACATGTATTTGTAACGCTGATTCTATTCCAATATTTGATGCAATATGATTAATAGTGCCAGTTCCATGAACATCCATTGATCCAATTCCATATATAGAAAAATATAGAGATTTGTCGATATTAAGTCTTTTCATCAACTTCAGTATGCTTGTTTTCTTTTCTTGGTCTAAATCGTACCAATGCCTATTGTCCCATCTTTTTGTTCCTTTATACTTAAATAATTTTTTCTGTTCATTCTTGTAATACGTAATTATATCATTAAAATTTTTTGCCCCACTTACTTCACGATTAAAATGTTCTTTATTATAATTTAAGCTACCTGGTAAACTTTTTTCAATACTTAATAAATTACTGAAATAGTCTATTCTAGATTGGAAAAAGAAAGAATTAGCTCTATTTATAGAATCATCCCTATCCTCTAGTATATATCGTATAGACAAGTGTAGTTCATACAAAGATCTAGATAGTACACCAAGTGATTCCGTACTCCCAATATAGATAAGATCATTTATTGTTTTTGCTCTATCAAATATACTCTTTGATAACGAATATATAACTAAATCAATATTATTTTTATCCATTTGTCTCCATATTTTTTCGTAACAATTCACTCCACTATCAAAAAAAATCTTTTTATCTTCTAATTTATTCAAAATTACCTCCAACAAGTTAAAATTCTAATGACCAACCTACATGAAACAATATAATTATGATTCTACCATAGCCCCAAAAATCCAACAGGGTATACTGTGGTGTCCCTTGGTAAACATCTCACAGAATTTAGCAAAAGGAAAAATCTGCGAAGAAAATATACCATCATAAATAGAGCTAGTATTGATGAGTCTTTAAATATTTTTTTTCGCCAAGAATCATTACAATGAATGCTAGCTTAATATCAAAAATAATTTATAGATATTTTTTATATTAAAGATCTATTCATTTATCACTTTAAACACAAGGATAGCCAAAGCTTTTTCGATATGATCACCAGCTTAGATCTACGCCTCCCACAACGGTTTTGTAAGAAGCTGACGTTTTGAATAAATACAAATTAGGGATTCAATATTCTTTAATAGTAATTGTGCATTAGAAGGAACAAACAACAAGATAAAAGTGATAAAACGAGTAGCCTACGGCTATCGAAATTCCCACAACTCTCGAACAAGAATTTATCTCATTCAAGGCTTGATCTTCCAAGTAAAACAAAAACCAGTTAAGCACTTTGCCTAACTGGTTATGACTAAATTTGGCTCTATAATTTATGGGACTGATGAATCAGAATTGATTCTGTAGTGACCCCAAAAAGTTAGACCAAAAAATCTAACTTTTGGAGGTCGGTATTTTTTATGACTAAGTATACTTTTGAACTTAAATTAAAGATCGTTCATGATTATTTGGATGGCAAAGACGGAAGTGATTATCTGGCAAAGAAGTATTCCATTAAGGCTCCATCACAAGTGAAGCGCTGGATCAATGCCTATCAAGAATTTGGTGAAGAGGGTCTAGTAAGAAAGCGACAAAAGAAAAAATATTCTGTTCAATTTAAGCTGGATGCGATAGAGTTATATCTAACAAGTGAGCTGTCCTATCGTGAAGTTGCCAACACACTTAACATGAACAACCCTAATTTGATCGCTAGTTGGATGCGTCAATTCCGTGATGGTGGGATCGATGGACTCTCAAAAACGAAAGGATGTCCACCTATCTTGTCTAAGAAAAATGAACCCAAAAATAAGAAAAAATCTACAACTAAAGCAACGTCTGAAGAACGTGAACGCATCGAGGAGTTGGAGAAACGAGTCCGTTCCCTTCAAATTGAAAATGCCTTTTTAAAAGAATTGAGAAAGCTGCGAAAACAGGAAGCCCAACAACGACGAATGAAGCAATCGCACGAATCATCGCAAGCCTCCGAGGACCGTTTAAATTAGTTGAGCTTCTAGAAACTTTAAAGTTCCCTAAGGCAACCTTTATGTACTGGCAAAAACGATTGGACCGTAAAAATCCAGATCAAGAGATTGAAGCGGAAATGCTTAAAATTCGGGAGAAGCACAAGGATTATGGCTGTTTACGGATGACCAATGAACTAAGAAACCGCGGTTTCTCTATCAATAAAAAGAAAGTTCAGCGCCTGATCAAGAAGCTAGGAATAAAAGTAACGGCATACACACGTAAATCACGGCGCTACAATTCTTATCGAGGACAAGTCGGAGTAGTAGCCCAAAATCGGATCCATCGTCGTTTCTACACCAGTATCTGCCATCAGAAAATCACGACGGATACAACTGAATTTAAATACCATGAAGTGGATGCCAAAGGCATTATCCGTCAAAATAAATTGTATCTAGATCCTTTTATGGATGTGTTCAATAGTGAGATTTTATCCTATCGTATCTCTGAAAAGCCCAATGCATTAGCGGTAATGGAAGGTTTGGAGGAAGCTATCCAGACCACTAACGATTGTCCCTATCGTCGTACGTTTCACTCAGATCAAGGTTGGGCGTATCAAATGAAAGCTTATAGAAACAAATTGAAGGAGTACAAAATCTTTCAAAGCCTGTCTCGGAAAGGGAACTGCTTAGATAATTCACTTATGGAGAGTTTTTTTGGCTTATTAAAACAAGAGATTTTTTATGGGAAAACTTATAACTGTTTCGAGGAATTAAAATCAGCCATCGATAGCTATATCTATTACTACAATAATGAACGGATAAAACAGAAATTAAACTGGCAAAGTCCCGTCCAATTTCGTAAAACAACCGTTACGGTTGTGTAAAAATATGATTTTAGAGCATGAAAAAAGGAGTGGATTTCTCCACTCCAAAAAAGTCTAACTTTTGGGGGTCACTACATTTTTGATCCTTTTTATTTGATTAATTATATCCAGCTGGATAATAAGAGAGTATAAAATATTTTGTGTAAATAGAAAAAAGGAAGTCCCTTCTGTAGAATAAAGTTACCACACCCATTCACAGAAAAGAGGACTTCCCTATGAACGATTTTACTACAGAACTCCTGCAGACTCTAGCCACCAAAGGTGATTTGAACGAGTTATTCCGCTCCCATCTGGAGCTGGCCGTAAACACGCTACTGCGGACGGAGCTGACGGCCTTCCTGGATTACGAGAAGTACGACCGGATTGAGTTCCACTCCGGCAATTCCCGTAATGGCACCTATGACCGGACGGTCAAGACCGAGTACGGGGAGCTCCACCTCGAAATCCCGCGCGACCGCAACGGCGAGTTCAAGCAACAGACCGTTCCCGCCTACAAGCGCACGAACGATACGCTGGAGGAGACCATCATCCACCTCTTCCGGAAGGGCGTGACCATGTCGGAGATTGCGGACCTGATCGAGAAGATGTATGGGCACCACTACACGCCCCAGACCTTGTCCAACATGACGAAAATCTTCTCCGAGGAGGTGGCCGCCTTCAAGGAACGCGCCCTCCATGACCGCTATGTCGCCATCTACCTGGACGCCACCTACATCCCGCTGAAGCGGAAAACCGTCGCCAAGGAGGCGATTCACATCGCGGTCGGCATCCGCCCGGATGGCGCAAAGGAGGTCTTGGCGTATGCCATCGCCCCCAACGAGTCCACGGTCATCTGGAATGAGATTCTGGAGGACCTCGTGGCCCGCGGCGTGAAGGATGTCCTCCTGTTCGTGACCGATGGCCTGAAGGGGATGGCGGACACGATCCATCAGGTTTTCCCGAAGGCTGCTTTTGGAGGCAACATTTCTATCTTACTATTATCTTCCTAAAGTAGTAGACTTTCTTATTGGGAAAAATTACAACAAAAAGGAGTGGCTTAGTTGACAACTCCTTTTTGTTTACAAATCAATTGGATATCTACAAATTGTATTTTCTAACGGATTTTATAGACATTAAAAAATTAATTTGACGTTAAATACTTTCTCCAGAAAGTATTGAGATTGGTAAAATATAATCCTTATTTGTCTTTTCGCCTTTAATTTTTTTCAGAAGAATATCAACAATAAGACTTGCAATTTCATCAATTGGTTGTCTTATTGTTGTCAATTGTGGGAAAAATTTCTCAATGAAAGAGGTACCATCGTATCCAATAATTTTTAAATCTTCTGGGATATTAAGTTTAAGTTGATGAGCAATTTTCATAGTGAGAATGGCTGTTAAATCATCAGAAACAAAAATACCATCTGGTTTGTGATTTATAATAGTTGACTTTATTTCCATTTCACGACGGATAGTAGACAGATTATTAGGAATTTTGAAAATTTTTCCATTTGGATTTTGAAAAGAAAAACCTAGTGCACGTAATTCTGTGGGAGAATCCGTGTTATCATTTCCTGTAATCATAATGGTATTTTGACAACCATTTTTTTGTAAAGTCTTAGCTGCAAGTTTTCCCCCTTCAAAGTTATCTGAAGAAACAATGGAAACATTAGGAGCTAAATTTCTATCAAAAGCAACAATAGGTGCTCTCACACGCTCATAATCAGCAATTCCAAGATTATGGCTTGATGAGATTATGCCATCAACTTGGTTGGCTTCAAGCATTTCAATGTATTCTCTCTCTTTAGCAGGATCATTTTGACTATTGCAAATAATCGTTTTATATCCATGTTTAAATAACTCGATTTCGAGATACTCAATGAGTTCAGAGTAAAAGATATTACTAATATTAGGAAAAATAAGACCAATAAGCTGAGGTGACTTTCCTTGAAGTCCACGTGCTAAATTATTTGGTTTATAACCAAGAGTTTTCATAGCTTCATGAACTTTTTGTTTTGTTTTTTCTGATAAATATCCCTTATTATTAATGACGCGTGAAACGGTTGTTGGGCTAACTCCAGCTAAGTCAGCGACATCAGTTAATTTTGCTACCATTTTAATATTTTAATTCAAAGTATTTTCCAGTCGGTTCGCCTGATTTGATTTGAATACCATTTTGGTGATTTTCAGGGAATACACGACTAGTAAACACTTTTTCTCCTTTATTAATAAAAATCTCAATGATTGAGTTATCTACAAAAATGTTAGCAGTTGTTTCTTTAGTATCAATTGAGCATTCACGAATCGTACCAAAGTCAGTGGCATATTGAATGCCTGCTTTGCTGCGATCTAAAATAATTTTTCCTTCTTTGGTATCTACAATCAAGCTAAGTCCATTTCCTTTACTATCAGAGAAAAGAAGTAACTCCGATTTCTGATTTGGAGGAAAAGTTAGTTCAAGCTCATAAGTATTATTTGTTTCTGCTTTTGCTGTAAATTGTTCAGAACTAGCACGTAATGATGTAATAGCTTCTACTGGATATTGGTAAAGTTTACCATCTTTTATTGAAAGTTCTTTTACAAGACTCATTGCTCCCTGATAATCATACTTATCAGTTGGATAATCGATATCAGGTAGTCCAATCCAACTGACAATCAGAGCACGACCATCAGGAGTATTGAATCCTTGAGTCGCATACGCTTCAAATCCATAATCAAGATTTTGAATTTCTGAAGCGCCCACAAGTTTTACTTTTTCTATGTCAAGCGATTGACAGATCTTAAAAGTATTCGGATAGATATTCCCATAATTTAGCTCAGATTTATCCAACCCTTGAGGACAATAAATGAGAACAGGTTTTTTGTCTACAAATACTAGATTTGGACACTCAATCATGTATTCTGAACCAGTGCCGCCAAAATCAAGGTTGCCAACTTCCTCCCATGTTTCCACGTTATTGTCATCCGCTTTGTAAAGTTTGATAAAGCCTGATTTTTCTAAATTTTGTGCTCCAACAATCGCATATAATTGTCCTTCATAATTAAACATTTGTGGATCACGAAAATGATCAGTTACATCAGCAGGTTTATGAATAAGAACATTCTCACCTTTCGTAATGTTGTAGTCTTTATCCATCCATGCTCCGATTTGAAGTGTATCACGTTCCCAATTTTCATTTCGAAGGTTTCCTGTATAGAGTAAGAATAGATTCCCCTCTATTTCATATGCAGAACCGGAATAAGCGCCGTGGCTATCTCGTTTTGTGTCTGGAAGAAGTTCTGCTCCTGTTACATGAAAATGAACTAAATCATCTGATTCATTGTGTACCCATTCTTTCAACCCATGAGCAGCTCCAAATGGCCAATTTTGATAAAAAAGCGTATATTTTCCGTTAAAAAAAGAAAAACCATTAGGATCGTTTAACAATCCTGTTTTAGGTTCGATATGATAGCTAGCACGCCAAGGTGATCGTTTTACATTATCCTTAATTTTATCCATCTCATCTTTAGTCCAATCAGAATAAGCACGATATCGTATTTCTCGAGGTAAGTTCATATTTTACTCCTTCAATTTATCTTTTTACAACTAGTATGGTAAACGTTTTCCGTTGAAAAATCAATCATTTCATTTAAAAAAATAAAATATATGACAAACGTTTGACATATTTTTAAGATATGCTAAAATAAATTTGCATTTCAGTGAACCGTTTTCACGTAAAAGTAAAAAAGGAGTGATTCGAATGAATTACAGTAAAGTAGCTTCCGACGTAATACAAGCGGTCGGAAAAGATAACCTTATTGCAGCTGCACACTGCGCTACACGTCTTCGTCTCGTACTAAAAGATGACACGAAAGTGAATCAAAAAGCTTTAGACGAAAATCCAGATGTGAAAGGCACATTTAAAATTGATGGACAATATCAAGTGATTATCGGTGCAGGTGATGTTAATTTCGTTTATGACGAACTTATCAAAAAAACTGGACTTTCGGAAATTTCAACAGATGATTTAAAACAAATTGCTAGTAAAGATAAAAAATTCAACCCCATTATGGCATTAATTAAATTATTATCAGATATTTTTGTTCCAATTATACCTGCCCTTGTTGCAGGTGGTTTATTAATGGCATTACAAAACTTTTTAACAGCTGCTGGACTTTTTGGACCAAAATCAATTGAAGAAATGTATCCTGCGATTAAAGGTATTTCCTCAATGATCCAACTGATGTCCGCTGCACCATTCATGTTCTTACCAATTTTAGTAGGTATTTCAGCTGCTAAACGTTTTGGAGCAAACCAATTTCTTGGTGCTGTAATTGGTATGATCATGACAACACCAGATCTTGGTGGTTCAACTGAATATTGGAATATTTTTGGTTATCATGTTTCACAAACAAACTATGCTTATCAAGTTATTCCAGTTTTAGCAGCTGTTTGGATATTATCTATATTAGAAAAATTCTTTCATAAAAAATTGCCATCATCTATTGACTTTACATTCACTCCATTATTATCAGTAATGATTACTGGATTTTTGACTTTCACAGTTATTGGCCCTGTAATGTTATTGTTGTCTAATGGAATTACAGACATTATTGTTTGGCTATATAACACTACTGGATTTATTGGAATGGGTATTTTTGGAGGAACATATTCACTTATAGTCATGACTGGTTTACATCAATCATTTCCAGCTATTGAAACTCAATTACTTTCAGCGTGGACAAATGGTATCGGACATGGAGACTTTATCTTTGTAGTTGCATCTATGGCAAACGTTGCTCAAGGTGCTGCAACATTTGCCATTTGGTTCTTAACTAAAAATTCTAAGACAAAAAGTCTTGCTTCCTCTGCGGGTGTCTCAGCACTTCTTGGAATTACAGAGCCTGCCTTGTTCGGAGTTAACTTAAAATACCGCTTTCCATTCTTTTGTGCTTTAATTGGTTCAGGAATTGCTGCAGCAGTAGCAGGATTACTTAAAGTAGTTGCTGTTTCACTTGGTTCAGCAGGTTTCCTGGGATTTCTTTCAATTAATGCAACATCTATTCCATTTTACGTAATGTGTGAATTAATTAGCTTTGCAGTCGCTTTTGCAATTACTTACTTCTACGGTAAAACAAAAGCTGCTGGTATCTTTGAAGCAGAAGCAATTGCTGAACAAACACCAGTTAATTATTCAAAAGTAGCAACAACAGATCCAATATCTACTGATGTTGAATCAACACAAACAAAAGTTTCATCAGAAACAATTGTTAGTCCCATTTCTGGTAAAGTGATTAGTCTTTCTTCAGTAAATGATCCAGTCTTTTCATCAGAAGCTATGGGAAAAGGGATTGCCATTAAACCAAATGGAAACACGGTCCATTCTCCAGTAGATGGTACTATTCAACTCACGTTTGAAACTGGACATGCTTATGGTATTAAATCAAATAATGGTGCTGAAGTTCTAATTCATATTGGTATTGATACTGTATCAATGGGAGGAAAAGGATTTACACAAAAAGTTACTACTAATCAAAAAGTTAGAAAAGGCGATATTCTTGGAACATTTGATCGTTCAATGATTGAGAAAGAAGGTCTTGATGATACAACAATGATTATTGTGACCAATACTTCGGATTATTCAGAAGTAAATATAGTAGCTGAAAATACAGTCACTGAGGGTACTGATTTACTTGAAATCAAATAAATATATTTCCCTGAGTAAAGATGGAATTTTCTTTCCAAAATCAAATAATATAGATTAATCAAATATTTGAGAATAACATTTTATTTAATCTTTTCATATATCAATTGTATGAAAAATTATTAGAATTTTAAAAAATGATAAAAATTCAAAAAGAAAAAATAGTAGTTATTTACTTGTCATGTTACTAAATAAAAAAATAATTTAAATATGATATATAGTCATTTATTTAGTGATTTCATTCTAAAATAAAGGGAGAAATGTCTATGCTATACGGTGCAATTGAAGCAGGCGGCACAAAATTTGTGTGTGCCATTGGCGATGAAGAAATGACGATCAAGGAAAGAGTGAGCTTTCCGACAACGACACCTGAGGAAACAATGCCTTTAGTCATTGACTTCTTCAAACAATACCAAGCAGATTTAGCAGGGATTGGGATTGGCTCATTTGGGCCTATCGATATCCATCGCGATTCCGCCACTTATGGGTACATTACCTCGACCCCGAAATTGGCATGGCAAAATTTTGATTTCATCGGTACCATGAAAAAAGAATTTCCGATCCCGATTTCTTGGACAACAGATGTCAATGCGGCTGCCTATGGTGAGTATGTCTTCGGCAGTGGCAAAGGATTGAGCAGTGTCGTTTACTATACGATCGGTACGGGTGTTGGCGGCGGTGCCTTACAAGAAGGGCGCTTTATCGAAGGGTTTAGTCATCCAGAAATGGGGCATATGCTCGTCGTCCCTCATCCAAAAGATGACTTTGCTGGCAGCTGTCCATTTCATGGCAACTGTTTAGAAGGGATGGCCGCTGGACCCGCCATCGAAAAACGCTTAGGGAAAAAAGGACAAGAGGTTGCAGAAGATGATCCTTATTGGGAAATCGAAGCCTCCTATATTGCTCAATGTGCCTACAATACAACCTTGATGTTTTCTCCAGATGTGATCATTTTTGGCGGTGGTGTGATGAAACAACGCCATATGCTGCAAAACGTCCACGACGCATTTGCAAAATTGGTCAATGGGTATGTCGAAACACCTGAGTTAAGCAAATATATCGTGACCCCAGCATTAGAAGACAACGCTGGAACGCTCGGTTGTTTGGCATTGGCTCGAGAAGCGGTCTTACATTCATAAACGAAAAAAGACTCTTCGACATTTAGTGTTGGTAGAGAAAGATACAACTGAAAATTTAGTCATAACCAGTTAGGCAGAGTGCTTAACTGGTTTTTGTTTTACTTGGAAGATCAAGCCTTGAATGAGATAAATTCTTGCTCGAAAGTTATGGAAATTTCGATAGCCGTAGGCCACTTGTATTGTGCAATAGTTTTTTACAAAAAAAAGAGGGTGCGGATATTTTTTTGGACCTTTTTAACAAATATATCTTTGCTTCTTCCGATATTGAAGAGGGCTTAGCCCTCCTAAAGATAACTTAATTCGTTGATTATTATACCAATGAATATAATCATCCAATTTGTTTATAAACTGATTGATTGTTGTATTCTTCCAGTCACGTTGATAAAACATCTCGTTTTTTAATCGTCCAAAGAAACCTTCGCACGCTGAATTATCTGGTGAATAACCCTTTTTAGACATAGAGTGAAGCAAGTTGGCTTTGTTCCAATAGTCCAACTAACAATAGCACCATCGTAACAATCGACAAGTGGTGATAAGTAGATTTTCCCTGCGGGAATTCTAAATTCAGTAATATCTGTTAACCATTTTTCATTTGGCTTCTTTGCTTTAAAATTCCGATTTAATAAATTGGGGTGTGCAGGAGAAATTTCCCCAGCATACGAAGAATACTTTTTTCGTCTAGAAAATTTAACAAATAGATTTTCCTCAGTCATCAATCTACGTACAACTTTTTCAGAAAGCTTTTTACCCATATTTTTTAAAGCTTGGTGAATTCTACGGTAACCATACGCACAGAAGTTATGATTGAAAATCGTGATAATTAATTGACGTTCTTTGTAATACTTATCTGGTTTCTCAAGTGCTTGTTTTTGATAAAAATAGCTGCTTTTAGGCAACTGGAGCTGTTGAAGAAGCTCTTTCAAGGTGAACTGATTTCGTAAGGCATCAATCAATATCGTTTTTTCTTGATTTGATAGACAAAGAAGATTGACGCCTTTTTCTTTTTTTAGCAGTTCAGCCGCTCCTTCGAGTAATGCTTTTTCGAGCTGTAATTGGTGTACTTGTTTTTGTAAGTCTTCTACTTCCTTTAAAAGTAGCTCTTTTTGTTTTTCCTGATTTTTTAAAGTCATACGCAATGGAAAATCCTTTCCAAGAACCGTGTTTTTCCATTGATATAGAGTAACTCTACTAATTCCTTCAGATTCGGCTAAATTTTTCCTATTAGTTTGCGGTTTATAGAATTTTTTCAACACAGCTTCTTTTTGATCTTGTGTTAACTTTACCGCACTTTTTCGGAGTTTTCTAGCTCCTGGTGCAAGTTCTTCACACCACTGCCGCAAGGACTCTCTATTAGGATAACCAAGCATGCGAATGGTTCGTGCATAACATTGACCATATTCAAAATAATGATTCACCGCTATTCGTTTTTGTTCTTCAGAATACTTTGATTTTTTTCGGTGCTCCTGATGGAGCTCTCCGGATTCCAAATACTCTTTATACCATTTCCGTAGTGCACCAATCGACGGATACCCTAATTCTCGAATGGTTGCAGCATAAGAGCAATCGTATTTTAAAAATAACTGAATTGCCCTTACACGCTCTTTGTGGGAAAACACACGGACATTCCTCCTAAGTTTATTTTTTCGTCCAGGATTATGTCCGCACCCCCTTGCTTTCTGATGACTTATTCTGGTTCTTTGAGTGTCAATGTGGATAGGCTACAATTAACTAGACAGAAAAATTAAGGTGTGTAGACTAGAAGAAA
>OBLF01001912.1_pt1 | contig 15381 bp, 11 predicted proteins | sample 1519231 | NCBI WGS metagenome assembly OBLF01 (sample SAMEA2602895, study PRJEB22501) | metagenome | reverse complement strand
AATTTACACGGAGGAGGATGCCGACATCAAACAGCACTTTATCGTTGTTAAACTCGGCTATGAGTATTTTGGAAAAGATTAAAATAACAATTAAAAATGAAAAATTATGGGAATTCTATCTTGGGGTAAACCCAAAATTCAGCACAAAGAGAGTGTTAATGGTGCTCCTATCGCCGGTGGAACGTGGCGTGAAATTGATACGCCAAAACAAGACACCACGAAAGTAACTCCCACCGCTGGTAACGAGATAACTGCTAACGAAGAGGGAGGAGAGGTTGTTGATTCTCGTGTAGGGAAGAATACATATCAGTTTGAGTTCGATATCTTCGTAAAGAAAGGACAGCCTCGGCCATTTGAGGATGAAGACGGTCTTATTAAGGGCGAACACGCTTTTCGTGTCACCCCCGAAGATAATTCGTGTGAGGGGATGCAGATAGACCGCAGTACACTTCGTGTCGAGGAGAGCTACACGGCGGCAGACGGCAAAATGCTGCATTACGTTGCTAAATGTTTGAAACCTGCCGCTGGTAAGACCATTAAGCCATACACCGAGAATGGTCTTACTGTTGATAAATCTTCACTCTACTTCGGTAGCACGGCCGACACAACAGGTAAGACCATCACTGCTACTGCAACAGGCACAGTAACGGCCGTTTCGAGCGAAAGCTGGGCAACAGTTTCTGTCGCTGCAAAAGTTGTCACTGTAAAGGTTACAGCAAACAGTGGAACAGAGGCACGTAGGGCAACCGTCACCATCACTGCCGATGGTAAGAATGCACAGGTCGATGTTCTGCAAATCCCTGCTTAAACGAGGCCTAATCATCGGTGTGGGGAGTTTTACCCTCCCCGCACTTTTCTACACAGCGGGACAAAGCGATGGACGCTTACTGCTTTCATAAAGCAGGTGGTGAGGGTTCGATACCCTCTCCCGTAACAAAAAATTCTTAAAATGATTTTTCATTATGACAAAGACTATCGAACAACGGGTTGGAGAAGCTGTACTACAACAGCCAAAAGAATTCGTCATAGGTAACAAGACTTTTATTGTAGCGCCTCCGAGTGTATCAACATTGATACTCGTTTCGGAGGCTATTTCACTTTTACCACAAGTACAACTTGACAAGGCGAAAATCGTTGAAGAGGTGTTATTTGTAGCAAAAGATTGTCGCATACTGGGCGATATTGCCGCTATCCTTATACTTGGTGCAAAGGGTCTGAAAGAAACCGTTACAACGAAAAGAAAACACTTCTTCGGGTTGTTTACACGCTCTGTAAACGAGACTGTAGACCGCAAAGCAGAGCTATCGAAATGGCTACTTGAAGAGCTCGATACAGCACAGTTGAATAAACTTATATTCGAGTTGCTGAAAGATTTCAACCTTGGCGATTTTTTCGGAACTACCACTTTCCTGATAGAAATAAATCTTCTTCGCCCAACGAAAGTGGTGGAAACGACAGCATTTGGGCAGTCATAGCGGGTGTAGTGAAAGGTTATAATCTCCCTATTGATTATGTCCTGTATGATATGTCCTATGTGAACATGATAATGTTTGGGGCTGTCATACCGAACTACAATAGCAAGAAAAAAGGAAAAGGAGAAAAAGAACAGGAAATTATCAAAGTTGATGATCCTAAAAATAGAGAGAGGGTAAAAGAGATATTCGACCAATTCGATTAATAGTAAAGGCTTCGGAATTATGGAAAATGACAACGGGAAATCATATTATGGTATAGGGCTCGATAACTCGCAGCTCGAACAGGACGCAGCAAAAGCTAATCAAATCTTGCATGGTATTGATGAAGAAGCGGAGCGGCAGAGTACCGCCGTCCGTGACCTACTGTCTAATATTCCAACCATCAATATAGATATTGTTTCTAATGCTCCCACAACACTTGAAAGTATCGATGCCGCCTTTGCTGAAATTGACCGCGTCGTAGGCGAGAATGAGCTTGCAATTAAAGAACTCGAAAAGGAATACGAACGTTTGGAAAAGGCTGCGGGAGCAGCTTTTATGAAAGGCGATGATAAAACAGCGAAAGCGTTACAAGAACAAGAGCGGGCTATTAGAAAGGTTATCAATGCGAGAAAGCAAGTTAATAAAGAAGCCGCTGCAACAGCTGATGAACTGCTAAAAGAAGACAAACGCCTAAAAGAAGAGGCTGCTGCGGCAGAACAGGCAGCAGAGAAGCACATTAGCCTCCGCCAACGCCTCCGCGAAATAAAGACTGAACTTGTCGAAATGGAGGCTGCTGGACAACGCGGTACGGCAGCATATCAAGCATTACAAGAAGAGGCTGGACGATTGTCTGATGCTTGGGGTGACGCACAGGCACAAGCGACGATCCTCGCTAACGACCAAAGGGGATTGCAAGGTATTATATCGGGATTAAATGGCATCTCTGGGGCAGCCGCGATAGCACAGGGTGCAGTTGGGCTGTTCGGTGGTGAAAACGAAAAACTACAACAGATAATGCTCCGTGTACAGTCTGTTATGGCAATCACAATGGGCTTGCAGCAGGTGCAACAGACGCTCAACAAAGATAGTGCATTTTCACTTGTTACGCTTAACAGTCTAAAAAAGATTTGGAACAAACTTATCGGAGATGGTGCAACCGCTATGGAAGCTGAAAACACTGCAACAGAGGTGAACACTGCTGCACAGCAAGCTAATACGGTAGCCACAACAGCTGATACAGCAGCGCAACAAACTAACAATACCTCTACTGTAGCTGGAACAACAGCACAAATCGCAAATACAACGGCTACAAGGACTGCTACAGTAGCCACAGTAGCACAGACCGTTGCAACGAAAGCCGCATCTTTAGCCCTCAAAGGGTTAAAGATAGCATTAGTAACAACAGGTATCGGTGCACTCATTGTTCTCGTGGGTGAGTTGGCAGGCTGGCTGATGAAACTTTTTGATTCAACAAGCCAAGCTGATGAAGAGTTTAAAGAGCAAGAAGAAGTCCTATCAAAAGGGCGTGAGGCTTATGCTAAATCATCGCTCGAAATAGAGAATTATAAGAATCACATAGAACACTTTAATGGTACAAAAGCACAGGAAAAACAACTCGTAAAAGAGCTGAATAACAAGTATGGCGAAGCTATGGGTTATTACAATAACCTGTCACAATGGAAAAAAGTACTTGTTGAAAAAGGTGAGGCTTACTGCAATATGCTCCTCAAAGAAGCCGAGGCACAAGCCATATTGACTAAATATACAGAAGCTTTTATCACCTTACAGGAAGTGAAAGATAAAGCTGCGAGAGGAGATTTCGATCATTGGTACAATACGCGGCAAGTTGATGAATATAACCGCAAGCAGGAAATCGGGAAAGCAGAAGAAACTATGAATAAGTGGCTTTATACATACAAGCAAAAGATGAACGAAGCACAGCAAATCCGTGATAATTTCGACCTCAACCCGCACGTAGACCCGTCAACTTTGAAAAAAGGCAAGGATTTCGACCCCCAAAAAGCGGCACTTGAAATAAAGAAAGCTATAGAGGAATATAGAAAGACCGCCTCTAAGTACATCAAAGATGCCAATGACGAGCTAAATAATCTCGTTATCGACGCACAGGAACAAGGTCTTGTGCGTGAATTAAACGAAATACGCCGCGGTACACGACAAAAACTGCAAGCATGGAATGAGCAGCTTGATAAACTCGCCGAAGCGCGCAAAGAAGCTGCAAAAGCGCAATATATGAATAAAAAGGGCGCGACTGAAGTCGGTTGGGCTAATTCCGTAGACGGGAAGAAGTCTATCAAGGATTGGATTGCTGTCATTAAGAAAGAAAGTCCAAATATCATTGCGGAATATGACCGAGTATGGGCGCAGATACTCGCGAATGGACAAAAAGCGATTGAAAGTACCCAGCAGCGTTATACTGATGCACTAATTGATGAATTTGGCACAGATGCACAAAAAGAGGAAAAGCTACTCCGCGTATGGACGCAGAAAATCGCGACCTTACCTGACGAGTTTAAATGGGAGGCTTTAAAACAGATGGAAGAAGCCTTTTCAAAGCTCGGCAGCGAGAAATTTAAGAAAGCTATAAATTGGGAGGGTGTTTTCGGCGACCTATCGAAACAGGCTCTCCCCGTGCTTGAATTTACACTTGGCAAGGTAAAGCAGTATTTCGAGCAGAACAAGGATGCGATGTCCACACAGGAGATAAAGGACTATCAGGAGGCTATCAAGAACATGGAGGACGAGATTGCAAACCGTAACCCATTTGCCGCACTGCATAAGTCTATCAAAGACATCAGTGCCGCGAAGACAGAACTCATAGAAGCATACGCCGCAATGCAGCAGGCCGAAGATAATTTGTCCGCCGCCATTAAGGAGCGAAATGCCGCACAGGAGGCATACAACGAAATCCTTACAAAGGTAGAGAATGGAGAAATCGTAGACGGATGCAATGATCAGACAGAGGCTTACAACAGGCTGAATAAAGCTAAAGAGAATGTAGGAAAGACTACTAATGACGCGAACAATGCAGAACAGCGTTATATGCGTGCGCAAAATCAAACTACAAATGCATATAAGCGATTTGCGTCTAATTTAAAAAATGTAGGAAGTGTAATAAATGGCGTAGGTAGTAAAGCTAAAAATCTTGCATCTATATTCTCGGAGGATGTAGCGAACGGTATAGGAAAGGCTCTTGACTTTATGGATGAGATAATGGACGCGACATCCGATGTCATAAATGCTATCGGCGATGTAGGCAAAAGTGTGGCTGGTGGCATAGAAACTGCAGTACAGGCTTTCCGCCACAGGGGCAACAGCCGCAGCGGCCACAGGAGCAACAGCTATCTCAACCATTGAGAAAGCCTCAGTAATCCTTGCCGTTATCTCTGCCGCCCTGCAAGTAGCAACGGCTATCGCCAACCTTTTTAATAACGATGATAGCAAGCAAAAAGAAATAGAAAATCTCCAAGAGCGCATAGACCAACTTCAATGGGAACTCGATAACAAGGAAGCCGTGCGCTTGCGTGATACCTACGGCGATGCAGTAGAGCGGTTAAGACGCATCTACGCTGAAACAACACTTGAAATTATAAAGATGCACATGTCATCAGAATCGTATGGAAATGCTATGAGTCATTGGTTAACAACCTTGCGTTACAAAGCTAATATATACGAGAAAACTGTCGAAAAAATTGCAGACGCTTACGCTGCGGTTTCCTATACAGCGGATAAAGCTCTCGGATCAAAGCGATATGAAGAAAGTCGTAAGCAGCTTGAAAATCTTGCTGGGCAACAGGTACTCATTCAACAACAGATTGATAAAGAAAATAGTAAGAAAAAGACTGATCACGGCAAGGTACAGGATTATCAAAACAAAATAACCGAAGTAGCAGAAAAAATGGCAACGGTTATCAATGAAATGTTGGAAAACATTATTGGCTCTTCAGCAGAAGACCTTGCTTCCGAGCTGGGAAACGCTTTCTTTGAGGCTGCAAAGCAAGGAGAGAACGCTATGGAATCATGGCATCAAAAGGTTAATGATATTGTAGGGGATATTATCAAGCGCATGCTCGTTACACAATATCTTGAGCCTGAAATAGGCACAATCTTTAATAAATATAAGAAACAATGGTTTGGAACAGACGGAAGATTTAAGGGTATAGATGCTGTTAAAGATTCTGCAAATCAAATGGCAGCAGATATAAATGCCGCAGGTAATCTCTTTAATAAGATTTATAACGGTCTTGCTGAAAATCTCAAGCAATATTTTTCAGCAACAGATGATGAGGCAAAACGTGAGGCATCACAAAAAGGCATCGCCACTGCTTCACAAGAAAGCGTGGATGAGTTGAATGGTCGGGCGACAGCCATACAGGGGCATACCTATAATATATGCGAGTACACAAAGGAACTCGTCACAACATCAAACCTTATCCTGCAAAGTGTTGTGAATATCGAAAAGGAAACAGAGGGCTTTGGAGCGAGAATAGAACGTATGGAGGGCAATCTTAAAGGGGTTAAAGATACGGTAGAGGATATAGCCTTGAAAGGAATTAAAATACAATCGTGATATGGAAGAGATAATACAACAGATTTACAAGCAGGCAAGGCTCTTAGGGGCTTGCGAACTGTTTACGGGTAAAGAGCATACATTAGAAGATATTGTACGCCTGTTTGTCACGCCGCAGGGTATCGAATTTTGTATTAACAATCATTTTCCTAATATGGAGACATTTCGGCTTTTCAAACCATATAATGTCGAGCGTTTCGGTATATATATTGACGCTGGCACTATCACGCTACATAACCCCGAGCGGGCAATACTCATAGGGAACACGGCAGCGACTATCAATAATGATACGCTCGAGGCACACGAGATTATCCTGCTTCACGGTGCGAAAGCTATTATCAACGCTTCGGGGTGGGCTGTCTGTAAAACAACAGTGAGCAGAGGGTGCAATATTATTTGTAACGCTTCGGGAAATGCCATAATCCTATGATGACCGGAAGACTATATATTGACGGCAAAGACATTTACGCTGAATATGGGGTATATGTCGTACAGGGAGGTTGGAACGAACTAATTGCCTATCCCCCATTAAAGCCTATTGATAACAACGACTGGCAGGAAGAGGATGGTACAGAAGTCGACCTATCTGCGCCTGTGTTGGACACCCGCGAAATACAGCTAAAAGTGGCTTTTACGGAGCTTGATAGCCGTTTCTTTGCACTCATAAGGCACTTATCAGATGGTGCATATCATACATTTGACTGCCGCTATATTGAGCGTACATACACGCTTCGCCTTGTAGCGCAACCCAACTTGGCAGTTGCGCATGCCTTGGGCACAACGACGCTGAAATTCGCTGATGATTTTCCACTCTTGGGCTACACCTATGAAAAGCCTGCGAGCAACATAGCAACTTACAATGACTATACCTTTGACGGGAGGCTTTTCACGGACTATGGTGTGCGCGTGCTAAAAGGAACACTCGACGAAGTGAAGAAAACGCCAACCGTGAAGACGAACTTGCTGCGAAATATCAGTACACAGATGGGGGCGTTGTATGACGGAAAGAACGTAACGTATAAAAGTAAGGACGTGAAGATTAACTGCCTTATGCGGGCTGATACGCTTGATGAATTGTGGCGTAACTATGACGCATTACTTTACGACCTCATACTCCCTAATACTCATAATTTATGGGTGCGGGAGTTAAATAAGGAGTTTCCATTCTACTATAAGAGCTGCCAAGTTACGGAGTTCTATCCCACGGATAAGATATGGTTACAATTTACGTTAACAGTTACTTTTACAACATTTAGATAATATAGTGAATATGAAGATATATAACAGCAAAGACCAATTACTACTTGATGTGATTGTAGACGATGGCAGCTATCGTCATCGCGTTATTAAGGGCGAACATAACTTAACGCTCAAATATTCGCTTGCCGAACATATCGAATTGCCTATTGGCGCATACTGCCAATATCAAGGTGAGCTGTACACGCTTGAACGCCCCGAGAGCTTCAAAATGAAGCACAGCCGTAACTTTGAGTACACGGTTATCATGGAAGCCTATCAAGCGAAAGCAAGAATATGGAAGTTCCGTAACACTGTAGATGGGCGGTTAAAGTTCCCTTTGACAGCACGGCCAAAAGAACATTTGCAGATGTTCATCGATAATATGAACCGACGGGACAAAGGCTGGACTGTTGGACAATGTATTGACGATATCGAGCATCTGATAAACTATGATCACGACTTTTGTTGGGACGCTCTCGGCAAAATAGCTGCGGAATTTAAGACCGAGTTTGAGATTACCGGGAAACGTGTATCGCTCCGTAAGGTAGAGTATAACAAGAGTAACCCGCTGCCACTCGCGTATGGCTGTGGTAATGGGTTTAAGGCAGGATTGGGGCGTAATAACGGCAGCGATACTCCACCCGTTGAAATCTTGTACGTGCAGGGGGGTACGCAGAACATCGACCGTTCTAAATATGGTAACGGAGAGTTGCTCCTGCCGAAAGGGCAGGCTATCGCCTACGACGGCGAGCACTTCGAGGGTGAGACGGGGTTCAACGCTACCGCCGCTCGGCGATATGTGGTAGATGAACAGGGATTATCTGTCCGTCGTTCCGATAAGCCCTTATCGTCGCTTGCAGAAGATAGCCTCGATTGCTCAACCATTTATCCGAAGCGTGTCGGTACGATAAGCAGCGTGGTAGCTATAGATGCTGCAAAAAACTTTTATGATATTATAGATAACAGCATACCCGTCGCCCTTAATTTTGAAAACTGCCTTATCGCAGGGGAAACCATGACCGTTATCTTCCAATCGGGAATGCTTGCAGGGCGCGAATTTGAAGTAAAGTATTACCATGACGCGAAGATGATTAAGGGCGTGCAAAAGGCCGCGCGACGCTTTGAGATTGTTCCACAGGAGATAGACGGGATAACTATGCCCAACGCAACGTTTTCGCCCCGTACAGGCGACAAATACGCCGTTTTCAAGGTTATGCTCCCGCAGGCTTATATTTGTGATAATACAACGAAAACAGGCGCAGAATGGGATATGCTTAAAACTGCCGTAAAATACCTGTTCGATAATGAAGAGCAAAAATTCACCTTTACAGGTGAACTCGACGGGATATGGGCAAAAAAGGACTGGGTAAATATTGGCGGACGTATTGTCCTCGGCGGGTATATCCTATTCCGCGACGAACGCTTTCAAAAAGAGGGCGTATTGTTGCGTATTACGGGCATAAAAGATTATATCAATAAGCCGCACAGCCCTGTTATTGAAATATCCAACAAAACCGTTAGCAGTGGCTTCACAAGTGACTTGAAAAAGTTAGAAAGTAGCGAGGTTCTCATGGATGAATATCACAAAGAGGCCTTGCAATTTACCAAGCGGCGGTTTCGAGACGCAAAAGAAACCATGGGTATGCTCGAGGCTGCAATGATGGAAAATTTCACAAATAGCGTGAGCCCCATTGCCATACAGACAATGCAGATGCTTGTTAGTGATGAAAGTCTCCAATTCCGTTTTGTAAACAACCGTATAAAGCCCGTGCCCGTAGATCACAAGATTATTTTTGATAACGCAACAAAACAGCTGAAAGCCAGTGCAGGGATAATGCAGCATCTCACACTCGGCATTAAGTCCATTAGCACCAACCACAGCGTTTCAGAGTATAAATTTTGGAACGTGAGCAGTTTCACAAGTGCACGGCTTGATAAGGCGACAGAAAAGTATTACCTCTATATCAAAGCAAGTAAAACAAACGAAACAGCAGAATTTACCCTCTCTACAAAAGCCATTAAAATGGAAGAGATTAACGGGTATTATCATTTCCTCGTTGGAATGCTCGGAAGCGAATACGAGGGAGAGCGCAGTTTCACCCCTCTGTATGGTTTTACTGAAATACTCCCAGGCCGTATCACGACGGATAAGATTGTCAGCGGTGATGGCACAAGCTATTTTGATATGATAGCTAATGCACTGAAACTTGGCGATATGTTGCAATACAATGTCAACGGCGACGGGCGGTTAAAATTACGTGGCACGATAGTACAGAGTCAATCAGGCGATGAAAGTCCTATCGGTTGTTTTCGCGGTGTGTTCAATGCCTTGTGCACCTACTACAGCGGCGACGAAGTTACCTATCTCATCAATGGCTGTTATTCTACTTATCGCTACATTAATACTACCCCGAGCAAAGGACATCTGCCAACAGAAACTGCTTATTGGACTGTTGTTGCACAGGGGCAAAAAGGTGATAAAGGACAGCAGGGTGAAGCTGGTCGCAACGGTATTGACGGAAAAAATGGTCGTGATGGAGCTCAAGGTGCAAAAGGAGACAAAGGCGAACGTGGCCCGCAAGGTGAAAAAGGTGTACAAGGACTTCAAGGCATCCAAGGTCCGCGTGGCGAGCAAGGAGTTGCAGGTGCAGTAGGCGCGAATGGCAAAACAAGCTATTTCCACGTGAAGTACTCTAATGTCGCTAATCCGACAAACGCTTCACAGATGAATGAAACAGGAGGAGATTATTTGGGTACATACGTAGATTTTACGGAAGCAGATAGCACCGACCCAACAAAATACAAATGGGTACGTACGAAAGGGGCGCAGGGCGCAAATGGGGCGGACGGCATAGCAGGGAAAAATGGCGTTGACGGGAAGACGAGCTACCTCCACATTGCCTACTCTAATAGTGCAGATGGGAAACAGGACTTTGATGTTTCAAATTCGGTAGGCAAATTCTATATTGGCACTTATATAGACTTTGTACAGGCAGATAGCACCGACCCAACAAAATATAAATGGGCGCTGATAAAGGGTGCAAACGGACGTGATGGCAAGAATGCCTACACCTTTATGCGATACTCGCATAATAATGGGAAGAGCTTCACTCCAAGCCAATTAAATCATATTACGGGCGATACCTATAAGGAAGTAAAAGGTGAAAATAAAACTAATCAGATAGGTACACAATGGATATTCAAACCTCTACATTTGGGTACGAGCTACATCAGAGCCGTTGTAGAAATCAGTGGCAACACCACAAATAATGCCTCCATGCGTTTTCAAGCACAAACTAATGGTGGCCTTGGCAGTTATAGCGTGCTTGCGACGGAGGGGAATAATGTAGGCAATGGAAAATATGTTTTTTACGGCAATTGTTCTGTACCAGAAATGTCTGGAGATGGCATACTAAACATGCGATTAGATAATGTTAATGGCATAGTGAAAGTGTTAGAAATTCAAGTGCTTTCTGCAATAGAATATAAAATAGATAACTTGCTAAAACCCTACGAACAGATAATTTCAGGAGATAAAATTAGTTATAACGAGTTTGCTCGCGGCGCAAGTGGCAACGTTGAACAACTTATAACATTCTATCGTGATAACACCGATAATGCCTTTGTACCAGGTAAATTGTATTGCGTGGAAGCGAACGTGAAAACAAACGGGAACGTAAAAAGCATGGAGGTATTTATCTATGATAACAAAATAAAGTCAATCAATCGCGCGGAATATGCTAATAACGTCTTGCCAGACAACAAATGGCAGGTGATAAAAACCTATATCCGTTTAGCTCCACACGTCGCGGCAGATTGGTCGCATGTCTATGTGCGATTTGATAACAACGGAAGTCTTAATACAAACCCATCGTACCTGAATATAGAAAAGGTGCGCGTTTCATGCATTGATGACTTGATAGGTATTAATCAAGCCAATGTTGATTGTGATGCATGGAATAACGTATCAGGTACATCACGCACTTATTTCACCGAAAATTTACCTAATGGGGTGATAAAGGGCATTCACGTGCATAGCGCAGGAGAGAATGGCGGTATGTTCTTCCCGGGTGAGAATTTTGTATATCCCGATGCAAGTATGGATATGAAGTTTTCTGTTTATATGCGCTCAAATACAGCAGGCCTACAGATTTATCAGCATATAGAAGGTAATAATGCTGTAACACATATGCTCACACCTGAATGGAAACGCTATGAGGTTGGTGGACAAGGTGCAAGACGAGGTCATGCACTATGTCTATACACTAATAAAGCTGGCGATTATGATATTTGCTGTCCTCAATTTATGATTGTGCGAAAAGGCGAAGTTGCACCAGATTGGATTCCATCAAGACAAGAGGAGATGATAGGTATCCAGCAAGGAATCTATCTCGGGATTGCCTCGTGGGATAAATCCTATCCTCCACTCGCCCCACAGATGTATCAATGGTCGAAATCAACAGGCGAGAATGGCAAGGATGCGGATTATCAAGAGTACCGATTTGCTAAGAATGGCTCCACAACAGCTGCACCAACTCTTAATAAATCAATGCCTGAACCAACGGGATGGACTTTAGAACAGCCCGTAATTGGTAAAATGGAGTATTTGTGGGCGATAATAGCTAAGAAAAAAGCTAATGGAACACTGATTACTTCATGGAGTGATCCAGTCCGTATGACCCCTTATGACGGTAAGAATGGCAAAGATGGTAAAGACGGGGTATCACCTGCCCTCGTGTTTTGTGGCATGTACGACCCCTCGAAAACCTATTATGGAAATCAATATAGAATTGATGCTTGTAAGTACGAAAACGCCTATTACGTGTGCCGTGTGGACGCAGGAGAGTTCAAAGGCGTTGTACCTACCAACACTGCAAAATGGAATTCGTTCGGGGCATCATTTGAAAGTATTGCAACAAACTTGTTGTTGGCAGAGGGGGCAAATATTGCAGGTTGGATTTTCCGTAATAATAGACTTGAATCGCAAGACGGGACGTTTTGGTTAGACGGTAAAGAGGGCAAGATGATGGCAAAGGGTGGCTTCTCTGGAGCATTGAGAGCAGAAAGCCTATTTGTGCCTTTTGTATCTATATACGAAACGCGGAATCTAAAAAAAACAGACCCAACGAATATTATTTTGCCTTCACGGTTTTCCACTCTAACACTCCCACATAAAGATTTTTCTTTTAACGGTATGTTTTTAAACATATATATACCACCACGTATAGCAAGAGAAGCGGGTGGCTCTGTGAATGGTAGAATACTGTGCCCGAACAAAGGTACAATTATAAATAGCATAAATATAGAAGAATATTACGCAAAGAATATATATTCAAACTATGGGGGTGTGCTACAAATTGTAAATGTAGAAGGCGTATGGGTGTTGTTGAATGGTACAGATTATTTAACCTACGAAAAAGCATAAAATTAAGCATATGTGATTATTCTACAATCATTTTAATTACCTTTGTGGAATGAAATCATCGGCAATAATAAGCATAACTAAAAAATAAAAATATGGTAGATTTCATTAGAAGTGCTATTGTAGCGCTTATCAGCTGTTTATTAACGCTGTTCTCACCGATACAGGACATCCTTGTCGGAATGGTTGTATTGCTGACATTGAACGGGGTTTGTGGGTTGTTAGCAGATATCATCAATGGTAATGGTTGGGAAATGAATAAGGCAATGAAATTCCTTGTCCAATGCTTTATTTACTTCGTACTTGTGATGGCATTATTCGTTGTCGGGCATTTTATTCATAAGCATGACGAAGCAATAACTTGCGTGAGCATTATTAGCATAATTACGACATGGGTATTTTCCATCAATATTTTGCGTAATTGTCGGAATTGCTGCCCGCAGGGAAGTAGTATGTACAAGCTATTTGATATCCTCTATTATATTGTGAGTGTACAGATTGTTGAGAAAATTCCTTTTGTGGCAAGCTACATAGCACGTAAGGGAGAGGAAAAATAAAGGAAAGTAACATGGCATATTTCACAATAAAAGAAATGGTTCACTCGGGAACTGCACAAAAGCTTGGAATTGATAATAATCCTCCGGCAAGTGTACGTGCCCACCTAACAGAGACAATTACTCTGTTAGAAAGCATAAGAATGGAATGGGGGAAGTTCTGCGAACAGTATGAGCTTGGTACACCTGCATTAATAGTATCAAGCGGTTATCGCTCACCTGTACTCAACAAGGCTGTAGGGGGCGTTAAAAACTCTTCCCACATTTTGGGTTATGCTGCTGACCTTGTGCCTGCAAATGGCAAGCAAAATGAGTTTGAGCGGTTCATGGCTAACGAGTTCTCAAAAAAGGGCTACGCCTACGACCAAATAATAGTAGAGAGAAGCGCAGATGCTCGCTGGGTGCATGTAGGCTACAAGAAAGCAGACGGAAGCCAGCGTAGGCAATGCTTCAAACTGGAAGTATAATATAGGTGGGGCTGATTGCCCCACCTGCAATAAACAACAAATATGAAAAAGTTAGCAAGTGTATTATCTACATGGCTCATCTGTGCCTCTATAATGATACTCGGCGGTTGTAAAACGAAGAAAACTGTTGTTACGGAAACGAATAAAAGCACTTACAACAGCATACAGAGAGTTGAGGAGAATAGCAATACACATTACTCGCTCGTCGATACAACAAAAGTCGATGAGTTTACAAGTATTTTCAGGGAGTACGTTTTTGATAGTCTCGCCTATCACTCATCAGGAAGTTTTGCTCACGACATAAATGTCGGCAGCAAAGTCCCAATCGTTGAAGTTAAAGCCGATGGGAGCGTGATAATCAATCACGGCTTGAAAGCTATAAGGGAACGAAAAGAATGTCGTAGGAGCGAAAATAAGCATGTGTCTGAAAAGAAAGACAGTACAAGCAGCAAGGTAAACAATACAAATGTTAGTGCAACGGAGATAAAAAAGCGGAGGGACAAACAGGTAGAGCGTGTGCAAATGGCCGAGCCTTTTAAATGGTGGCAGCTCTTTGTCATATTATCTGCATTGGTTGCCATCGCCTTGTGGTTGATCCCGCATATAAAAAGAAGTCCATTTGTTAAAAGGTTTATTAAGTATATAAGAAACTCGTTATAAACAAGATGCGCGCCGAATTTTGGTTTGTAAGCGCCGATAATGGCTTTCATGATAAACTATAGCGATAAAATATTTTAAGCCGTTGTACGGCGTTTCTTGAAAAAACAACTATATTTGCATGTAGCATTAGGGAGATGTTTATCTCTTGCTGCTACATCTTTGTTGCTATTTTGTTGCTCTGCATGTATCTATATCATTAATTATTATTGAATATCAAATAGTTATGTTTATAATCTTACATTTTGTTATAGAACTTGCGCTTTTTATGTCTTTTATAATATTTTCTTATGATTTGCGTTATAAGATAAATATATGTTTGTTTTGAAAACGATTTTTTCATTGATATTTTGTCTGTTTCCCGTGTGGGGCGCAGCACAAGATGCGTTGCCCAGCAAGGCAAAGACCGATGCTGTGGCTATTCCTTTGGCAAACGACAGCGTGTCGCAACATGCGGTCTTCGACGGCAGAAAATATGCGGCCGATTATCCTAATGCGGAACTTGTACCCGAGTTGGAATTGACTTTGGAGAATCTTTCTGATGTTCTCGACCAGTATGGCATCAAATTTAAGAAGATTGTTATGGCGCAGGCCTTGTTGGAAACTGGAAATTTCACGAGTAACATCTGTCAGACCATTCATAACATCTTCGGACTTCGTAGGCCGTCGGATGGCAGCTATTTTGAGTTCCCAAACTGGATGGACTGCGTGAGAGCCTATCGCGATGCAGTGCAATACAAATATGTCAGCGGAGATTACTATGATTTTCTTGACCGCATAGGCTACGCTGAAGATAAGGCCTATACTTCTAAGGTGAGACGCATTGCGAAGAGGTTATAGTCAACAGGATATGAACAGAAATCAATAGAACATTAAATAAAAAACAAAAAATGAAGTTAAAACGTTTATTATTTGTGGCAGTTGCCCTCATCGGAAGTGTAGTTATTGCCAATGCACAGGGGAATAACGCTGACGAAGTCAGCAAATATGCCGTTGG
>OBLF01001908.1_pt1 | contig 15406 bp, 7 predicted proteins | sample 1519231 | NCBI WGS metagenome assembly OBLF01 (sample SAMEA2602895, study PRJEB22501) | metagenome | reverse complement strand
CACTGGGGAACTGTCCCAGGACAGAACTTTATCTATGTACACTGCAACCGTGAAATCAAACGTTATGATCTGGATATGATCTTATTATCAGGTCCTGGACATGGCGGAAACTTCTTAATTGCCAATACATATCTGGAAGGTTCTTACAGCGAAGTATATCCGAACATCAGCCAGGATGAAGAAGGTATGAAGAAGATGTTCAAACAGTTCTCATTCCCATGTGGAGTTCCGAGTCACTGTGCACCAGAGACACCAGGATCTATCAACGAAGGTGGAGAGCTTGGATATTCTATCGCACATGCATTCGGTGCTGTATTCGACAACCCGGATCTGATCGCAACAGTTGTTGTCGGTGACGGTGAAGCTGAGACCGGACCGTTAGCTACTTCATGGCAGTCTAACAAGTTCCTGAACCCAGTTACAGACGGTGCTGTACTTCCAATTCTTCATTTAAATGGATATAAGATCAGTAACCCTACTATCTTCTCTCGTATTTCCCACGAGGAAGTTGAGAACTTCTTCAAAGGATGTGGATGGAAACCTTACTTCGTAGAAGGCGATGATCCGATGACAATGCACAAGAAGATGGCAGAAACAATGGATACTGTTATCGAAGAGATCAAAGCAATCCAGAAAAATGCACGTGAGAACAATGATCCAGAACGTCCGGTATGGCCAATGATCGTTCTGCGTACACCAAAGGGATGGACTGGACCAAAGGTTGTAGATGGACAGCAGATTGAAGGATCTTTCCGTGCACATCAGGTACCACTTACAATGGAAAGTCCAGAACATCTGGAACTCTTAAAAGAGTGGCTGGAAAGCTATCATCCGGAAGAACTCTTCGATGAAAACGGACACCTGATTCCAGAACTTGCGGAACTTGCACCTAAGGGAGATGCCCGTCTCGGAGCTAACCCACATGCAAATGGTGGATTATTATTAAAAGACTTAAGACTTCCTGATTTCCGTTCTTATGGAATCGAAGTTGAACCAGGTAAGACAAAGGCTCAGGATATGATCGAACTTGGCGGATATATCCGTGACATCTTCGAATTAAACGAAGAGAACAAGAACTTCCGTATCTTCGGACCTGACGAAAGTATGTCTAACCGTTTATACAAAGTATTTGAAACACAGAACCGTGACTGGAATGCCGGACTTCTTGACACAGACGATTGTCTTGCAAGAAACGGACGTATCATGGATGGTATGTTAAGTGAGCATATGTGTGAAGGATGGCTGGAAGGTTATCTGTTAACAGGACGTCACGGATTCTTCGCAAGTTACGAAGCATTCATCCGTATCGTTGACTCTATGGCAGCTCAGCATGCAAAATGGTTAAAAGTATGTAACCAGCTTTCATGGAGACAGCCAATTGCTTCTCTTAACTTCATCCTGACATCAAATGTATGGCAGCAGGATCACAACGGATTTACACATCAGGACCCAGGATTCCTGGATCACATCGCTAATAAAAAAGCAGATGTTGTCCGCATGTATCTCCCACCGGATGCTAACTGCTTACTCTCTTGCTTCGATCACTGTATCAAGAGCAAGAACTATGTCAACGCTATCGTAGCTTCAAAACACCCAAGCTGCCAGTGGTTATCTATGGAACAGGCTGTTAAGCACTGTACACAGGGTATCGGTATCTGGGATTGGGCAAGTAACGACTGTGGTGAAGAACCAGATGTTGTTATGGCTTGCTGCGGTGACACACCAACTCTTGAAACAATGGCTGCTGTTACAATTCTTCGTGATGAAATGCCAGAACTCAAGATTCGTGTTGTTAACGTTGTTGACCTGTTCAAGATGGAATCAGATCACAAACATCCACACGGATTAAGTGATGCAGAATATGATGCAATCTTTACAAAAGATAAACCGATCATCTTCGCATTCCACGGATATCCGACACTGATCCATGAACTTACATACGAACGTAACAACCACAATATTTCCGTTCATGGATATCAGGAAGAAGGAACGATCACTACACCATTCGATATGCGTGTACAGAACCAGATCGACCGTTTCAACCTGGTAAAAGATGCTATCATGCACTTGCCACAGCTTGGCAACAAGGGATCATTCCTGATCCAGAAGATGAACGACAAGCTGGTTGAGCACAAACAGTACATTGCCGAATACGGACAGGATCTTGAAGAGATCCGTAACTGGGAGTGGCATAAATAAAAAAGTCCTCTATTGATTAGTTTGTTTTAATATAATAAAAGCCCGGAAGCTTACAATATTTTACTCCAATTCGATACCTTTATCTTTTATCTGATCATTATTGATCATCCGAATTTATGTAAGCTTCCGGGTTTTTACATTTCTTTTTCTTTCAGGAATTTCTGAAATTCTTTTGCCGCGATACTTTGCGGATATTCCACGTCGTAGATCAGTATGATATTACGTTCCGGCAGCTTTTCTTTCACTTTGATCTCAAATACCTGTCCGGACTTAAGTTCCGAATCTGCAAATTCCACCGGGATGAAACCAAGTCCCAGATTGTGCCTTACCGCCGGAAGTATCATATCCGTCGTTGCAAGCTCCATATCCGGTGTAAATGTCAGACTGTTCTTTTCAAAATATTCATTTAGAAAACGTCTGGTAATCGTCTCTGCAGTCAGACTGATCCACGGATAGGACACCAGTTCCTTAAGTGAGACCTCTTTCCCATCATCCTTTAATTCTCCAAATCTGTTTCCACTGATCAGGATATCATGATATTTTCTCAGAATCTTCATCCGAAGAGGTTTTGCTACCTGAAGGTTCGCCGATACAAATGCAAGGTCTACTTTTCCTTCTTTTACTGCATTCACCGACTCTGTCGTACTGTTATTCAGAATCTTAAACCTCACATTCGGATACAGGCTGTTGAATTCTTCCATTGCCTGAAAAAGATAACAGTGAAGTGCCGTCTCCGTAGCGCTGATATAGATCGTTCCGTTCTCCAGCGAGATCAGATTACTCAGATCATTCTCTCCTTTGAAAAACTGGGCACATCCTGCCGCTACATATCCATAAAATGTCCGGCCTTCCGGAGTTAGCTGCATTCCGGTCTTACTCCTCGTAAATAAGCGGCAGCCAAGTTCATTTTCCAGTTTGTGTATGGTACGCGTGACTGCCGGCTGGCTGGTCTTCAGTACCGTTGCCGCCTTGGTAAGATTTTCATATTTTGCTACATAATAAAATATTTTGTAATATTCAAAATTTGAATTCATAATAAAAACTACTCCTCTTCATCTCTCACTATATTTTAAAAAATAAGTGAAAAATGTCAAGTGATATCTTCATTCTCCACCGCTGTCAACTTTTCTTATATACTTTTACATATTCCAAAAGAGATCTGACATATCCAAATGCCAAATCTCTTTTTTGTTCTTATTAACCTTTTACAGCTCCGGCTGCAACACCTTTGATAATATGCTTCTGACAAGCCAGATAGAAGATAACTACCGGAATTACCGCAAGGATCAGCGCTGCCATAACAGCACCCATATCTACACGTCCATAACTTCCCTTCATATACTGGATCGCAATTGAGATTGTCTTATACTTATTCAGATCCAGTACCAGGTATGGAAGCAGGAAGTCGTTCCAGATCCACATCGTCTCCAGGATTCCTACGGAAATGTATGTCGGCTTCATGATCGGAAGTACAACGGAGAAAAAGGTTCGAAGTGGTGTACATCCGTCGATCATTGCTGCTTCCTCAATTTCCAGTGGAATGGATTTTACAAATCCGCAGAACATGAACACTGCAAGACCTGCACCAAATCCGAGGTAAATGATGATGATTCCCCAAGGTGTACGAAGACCGGTACGGTCAGCTACCAGCGATAAGGTGAACATAACCATCTGGAACGGAACAACCATGGAAAATACGCAGAATAAATATAACAGTTTTGTAAACTTACTGTTTACTCTTGTAATATACCATGCACACATAGAAGTACATACAAGGATCACAAGTACGGAACCAACTGTGATAAATACAGTCCAGCCGACTGCACTCAGCAGTTCATATTTGTCAATTGCGGACAGGAAGTTATCGATTCCTACCCATGTCTGCTTTGTCGGGAGTTTGAATGGTTCTTTGTTGATAAATACTTTATTTTTAAATGAGTTGATCAGCACGATCAGGATCGGCATGATATATACAATACCGATGATCGTAAATGCACCTGTTCCAAACCAGCTTAATTTACTTGTTTTTTTCTTCATTACTGCTGTACCTCCTTAGAACGTGTTGCACGTAACTGGATCATACCGATCACAACTACGATTGCAAAGAAGATGACTGCCTTCGCCTGTCCGACTCCTTCCCATCCGGTACGTCCGTAGAACGTATTGAAGATGTTTAACGCCATCATCTCAGACATCTTAGACGGTTCACCGGCTGTCAGGGACAGGTTCTGATCGAATAACTTGAATCCGTTTGTAATTGACAGGAACATACAGATCGTGATCGATGGCATCATCATCGGGATTGTTACCTTGAATAATGTCTGGATCTTATTTGCTCCGTCAATCTCTGCTGCTTCAATGACATCACCAGGAATAGACTGAAGACCCGCAATATAGATGATCATCATATAACCGATCTGCTGCCAGCTGACCAGAATGATCAGTCCCCAGAAGCCATACCACTCATTCAGAGCAAGTGCGGTACCATATCTGGAAAGAACTCCGTTAAAGATCAGCTGCCAGATATATCCAAGTACGATACCACCGATCAGGTTCGGCATGAAGAAGACCGTACGGAAGACATTTGTTCCATGCATTTCTTTTGTCAGTGCCATTGCAAGTGCAAATGCTATGATGTTAATGATCAGAAGAGATGCAATCGCGAACAGTACGGTATACCAGAATGAATGACGGAATGCCGTATCTTTCAGTGCTTCTATGTAATTTGAAAATCCTACGAATTTCGCGTCTGTTACGGTTGTAAATTTACAAAATGAAAGCCAGATTCCCATAATAAAAGGAACGATAAAGCCAAGAATAAATGCAAAAAACGTTGGAAGCACGAAAATCGGCATATAACGTTTGATGGATTTTTCCATAATAAATTCCTCCTTCCATGCAGAGAATCTCCGCTTCATTTCCCTGCACTTTTTCATAAAAGCGGCGGGTGTTTCTTTCAACCGCCCCCCCCCACTCACTTCTTATAATTATTTTTTTTGTTTCATTTTTATTTTTAAAATCGAAACCTAGACTCAAAAAAAAAAAGGAACGAAAAAGAAAAAAATAAATAAAAAAACGTTGGAAAAAAAAAAAATCGAAATATATCGTTTGATTTTTTTTACAAAAATAACTCCCTCCTTCCAGGCAAAAATCCCCCTTTTCTTTCCCCTGCTTTTTTTAAAAAGGGGGGGGGTTTTTTCTCGCACCCGCCCGCCACTACTCACTTCATATAACTATTTTGATTGTTACATTTTTATTTTTATTTTGCTGCTGCAGCTTCTTTTGCCCATCCGTCAACGAATGCTGTTGTAACTTTTGCCCAGTTTGCATCTGTCGGATCTGCTGCGTAACTTGTCAGTGCAGAACCCACTCCGTTCTTCCACTCTTCTGATGGCATTGTTGAGAAGTTCCAAGATACAGGAGTCTTTCCGTCTTCTGTATATTTGTTTGCTTCGTTAACAAGTACGTTGTCTGATTTCAGGTTCTTCTTAAATGGAATTGTGAATCCCATGTCTTTGCACATTGCCTTTACACCATCATCAGATGTTACACACCAGTTCATGAAATCAAGTGTTGCCTGAATGTCGTCTTCAGATGCTTTGGAGTTTACACACCAGTAGTTCTCTGTACCTGTACAGATTCCCTGATCTTCTTCGCCTTCTACACCGATGTAGATTGGAAGGATTCCAAGATTGTCATCTCCGACGTCTTTGATGTTGTTATATTCCCATGTACCATTCTGGTAGAATACTGCATCACCTGTTACGAAATCTGCTGTTGCATCGTCAGCTGTCTTTGTAGAAAGCTCTGTTGGTTTGCAAGTAGCGTTGTTGATGTAGAGATCCCAGATCTGACGGTAGTTATCAAGGTATGTTCCTTTGATAGCATCTGTGTTATCGATTCCTTCATCTTTGTATTCATAGTAGATTGGAAGGTTTGCCAGATGAGTTTTGAATCTCCAGTCAGATGATCCGTCCATACCAGCGGATGTAAATGCTGAGAATCCAAGTTTGTCCTTATTTGCTGTGATATCTTCTACAACTTTCTTGAAGCTGTCAAAGTTAGTGATATCATCAGCTGAGTATCCTGCTTTCTTTAACAGTTCTTTGTTGTAAATGATTCCGTAGCTTTCTATTACGTATGCGATTCCTGACATCTTGTCGCCGTCCATCAGTGCGAAATCATCACTTGTCAGCTGTTTTGCAACATCAGAATCTTTCAGATCGTAGCAGTAATCTTTCCAGCTTGCAAGTCCAACCGGTCCGTTTACCTGGAACAGTGTCGGAGCATTGCTCTTAGCCATCTCAGATTTTAATGTCTTTTCGTATTCTCCGGATGCTGCTGTAAGTACTGTTACATCCACTCCTGTTTCTTTTGTATACTCTTTTGCCAGATCCTGCCACTGCTCATCCTGTTCTGGTTTGAAGTTTAAGTAGTATACTTTTCCTTTTGCGTCTTTCTTGTCTGACTTGCTGTCAGAAGAGCTTCCACATCCTGCAACCATTCCTGTTGCCATGGCTGCTACCAGCATTGCTGATACAACTTTACGCATTTTCATAATTCATTTCCCTCGCCTTTCTTTTTTGAAACCTTCGTTTCTCTTGTTGTCATTATATTAACAGAAATGCGCTCAAACCCTGTATCAATAAAACAACCTGATATACAAAAAAACATATCTATTGTTCTTCTTCAAACTGCCGGATGCTTTCGTCTTCTGCCTGCGTGAATTCCTGCTCCGTTATCTTTCCCTGTGCCAGTTCCGCCAGACATTCTCCCAGTACATTCTCCTGCAGCAGTGAATTCCACTTCACCTGATAATTCGGTACAATCTGTGGATTTCCCGTATAAGCCTTCAGATAATCATCCAACAGCGTTCCTTCCTGTCTTGTCCTGCTGTTCAGCAATTCTTCTTTCTGTTCTTTATTCAATTTCGTTCTGAATTTGAGGAACTCAACTGCTCCTTTTTTCACCTTTTCACTATAAGTTGATACAACTGCCCAGCCGAATGTCTCCGGTGAGCCTATCAGTTTATTTTCCGGAAATGTAGAAAAACATACTTTTTTCTGCATTTCCTCCGGAATCTGATCAATCATCCAGTAACCATTAGGTATCATCGCTGCATTTCCTGCCACGAAATTATCATGAGCTACGTCAAAATCATTATGTAATGCATCCTGGGTCGTATATTGGAATAATTTTTTTAATGTACCGGCTATCTCCAGCCCCGGTTCATTCTGATAGGTATCCGGATATAATTGCTTCATGAATGCCGCACCTTCTTCACTTCCTGCTACTTCTGCTGTTGCAAGCAGCATTGCGGCCCATGCCGTCCCTTCCGTATGCAGGGCAAGCGGCGTGATCCCTGCTGCTTTCAGTTTCTCACAACATTCCCAGAACTCCTCCCATGTCTCAGGAAATCTGCTGATTCCTGCCTGTTCAAATAACTCCCGGTTCCAGAAAACCCCTGAACAGGCGAATGCCGCCGTGCTGACCGGACCCAGATAAATCTTTCCATCCTCTTCCCGGACCGATTCCATTACTGACGGTTCGATCATATCTTTCCATTCCTGATCTTCGTTAATGTAAGGTGTCAGGTCCTCAATCCTGCCTTTCTTGATCATCATCTGATAGAAAGACGGAAGCATACGCAGATCAGTGATAATAGCCGGTAATTCATCTGTCACATTCATACGTTTCAGATTCTTCCGGTATTCTTCCTCCGTCTCCATCACCCAGTCCACATCTATATGATACTTTCCTTTATATGCCCTGTTAAACCGCTCCACCACTTCCTCTTCATTCTTATTACCAGTACTGGAATCTACGGTAAGGATCATTGGAATCTCTACTACTTTATTCTTTTTTCTGGTCTGTGTATTCTCTTTTCCCGCACAGCCAGTCAGTGCTGTCAGCATGGCGATCACCATCACTGCTGCCATAATCCGTCTACTGTTCACTGTTTTCTTTCCCGTCATCCGGGATCTGGATAACACAGACGGTTCCATTTGTATCCGATTCATAGAAAAATCTCACATCCTCCCCATACTTTAACCGCAGTCGCGTAATGATATTTATCACACCGTAACCATGTTTTTTGTCTTCAAAACTGTCTTTCATTTTTGATACCGGTATCTCTGACAGTCCGTTTAACTTCTCCGCCATCTGCTCTTCCATCGGAGTTCCGTTATTATAGACACTGAATGTAAGCTGTCCTGCCTGTTCAGTGACACTGATCCTTATCAGACCGCCTTCGAAGATATCACAAAATCCATATTTGACTGCATTTTCCACAATTGGCTGTAAGATCAGCTTTAATATCCACCTTGTTTTCAGTTCTTCTCCACATTCGATCTCATAGTGGAACAGATTCTCATTGCGGATCTGCTGGATCTCCATATAACTTTTTACATTTTCCAGCTCGTCTTCTACTGTCACAATCTCACGTCCTTTGCTCAGTGACAGACGCAGATACTTTGACAGTGCCTGTATCATCTTCATCGTCTTCTCTTCCCCGTTGATCCGCGCCAGCATATAGATGGTATCCAGGGTATTATAGAGAAAATGCGGATTAATCTGGCTGATCAGCGTATTCATCTCACTGATTCTTAGTTCTTTCTGCTGATTCTTGACCTCGTTTTGGAACTCTTCGATATTCTTTAACATCTCGTTATAGGCATGCCCGATCTTATCCAGTTCTGTGTCCGTATGGATCTGAATGGTATGTGTAAAATCATTTCCATCAAAACTTGTCATGGCATCACTGATCTGTCTGATCGGCCGGGTAAATGTCTGTGATGCATAAAGACTTAATACAAACGCCAGCACTGCGATCACCGCATAGATAGTGAGTAATACGATCAATATCTGCGTCATTCCCTGATTCAATACCATATCCGGCACCAGTGTAAAGATCACCATCCCTGTCTCTTCCTGCCGGTATGCCTGTAAAATCCCGCCTTCTATCTTTTTTCCCCGCACGATCACACCGGATTTTTTCGTTCTGGTCAGTTCCGTAATCTTCTTCATTGTCCTTTTTTCGATACTGAGATCTTCCGGTTCCTGCCGGATGCAAGTCTTTCCTTCCGGACTTATGATTCCCACTGCAACATCTTTTGCAATCTTCCTGTCTTTATCCATAACACTTTCCAGAAACTGTTGATTCATCTTCAGATACACGATTCCAGGTTCATGTGCGTAATCCATACTGTTCACATATCTTCCGATAAACAAAGCTTCGTCCCCCGTACCAAACAGGTAATCCCGGGTCCATATCCACTGCGTCTTCGCATACTCATCCCCCATTTTCTCACGCAGACCGCTGCTTTGAAAATCCGAATAACCAATCTGGGAATAGGATTTTTCGTAAACATTTCTTTTATTATCAATGTAGCAGTAATCAGCGACATGATTCAGATCTATATATGCAAAATATTTGCTCAGTGCATTCTTCTCTACTTCCTGCAGTTCTTTATTCTTCAGACTCTTCTGCACATCATTTTCCAGGATGATCTCTGCTGTCACGGCATCCGTCTTCCGGTAGAGATTATCCAGGGCTATCCCCATCTTTTCATTCATGAATTCATACTTATCCACAATCACATCTGTCATATTCCGTCTGACATAAGTCCATACACAGATGCTTGAAAGAACCAGTGCCAGTATCAGAAGCGTACACATATACTTCAGATACTTTTTCTGGATTCCTGACATTTTACTTTTTTTCATACTTCATATTCCCTTTTGTAATCTCTCGGAAGCTGTCCTGTATATTCTTTAAACAAATGCGAAAAATAGGATGGATTACTGATTCCGACCTGCTCGCAGATATTACCGATGCTGGTTCTTCCGTCTTCCAGCAGTCTCTTTGCCAGCTCCATTCTACGCTGCAGCAGATATTGTTTGAATGTCATATGAAAGGTATTCTTGAATACCCGTCCAAAATATACCGGATTCAGATATACATGTGTCGCCACTGATACAATCGAAAGATCTTCATTATCCAGATGTTCATCTATATATGCCACAGCCGCTGCAATGTATTCTTTTGATCCCTTATTCTCTTTCTTCTCTGCATTTTCCAGTCTTTTTTCAATAGCAGTTCCCAGAATCTTATAACAGACATCCACCGCTTTTGCCGCCTTTAAGTTTCTCATATTCGAATAATAATTTTCAAATTGCTGATTCAGTGATTCGTCCATCCCGTAACTGTCTTTTAACATGAATTCTGTCTTTACCATGATCTTGTGCATATACTGGCATTGCAGTTCTTCTCTGTGTGGCAGTTGGTAAATAAAATGTACAAATGCCTGCTTTAACTGTACGGCGTCGTTCTTCCGCACGCTGTTGACCACCATCATCTCTGCCTCCGCCGGATATGGGCTTTCCTCTTTTTCTTCAACAGTCTCCGGGATTGTAAATACTCCCGCTCCGGATGCATTTGTAACAGCGAACAATCTCTGCGCTTCTTCGAAACTTCTTCTGATTCCGCGGATCCCTTTATATGGTTTGGATATTGCTGCAATAACCGGGCTGTTCTCTTCTTTTTTTACCTCTTCCAGCAGTTCTTTCAATTCATGTACCGCTGTGTTCTCCTGCGTCTTTATAATAAATGTACGATGTCCTTCTTCACTTTCGAATTTCCAGTATGTGAATCTCTCTGCGATCTTTTCTTCAATCATTCTGACCATGGAAAATCTCGAGGCTTCATATTCCAGTTCATTGGTAATCTTATAGGCCAGATCAAGATCTGCATATACTGTAATAAACCGGTCTCCTTCCTTCATGACATCCTGCAGCGTATGGAAGACTTCATCTACTTTTTCTTCCGGCAGCCGGTTCTGGACATATTTTTGCACGACAACCTGCAAAAATCCATCTCCGTCCTTTTTCAGAAGTCTCTCCCAGCGGTCATACTTCTCCTCATTTCGGATCTGATCTTCACAGATTTTACCGACATCTGTCATCGTCGCCTGTAATTTTTCATCTTCAATCGGCTTCAGAAGATATGCGAATGCCCCCAGATCACATGCCTTCTTCGCATATTCAAAATCCCTGTATGCACTTAATACCACGAACTGACATTCCGGGTTCTCTTTCTTGATTTCTTCCATTACCATAAGTCCGGAAATCTGTTTCATCCTGATGTCTGTCAGCACTACGTGTGGCTTTTTTTCGCGTATTACCTTTAACGCCTGCTCTCCGCTCTGCGCAAAACCAACCACCTCATATCCCATACCGTTCCAGTCATACGTCTTTACCAGACCCTCCAGCAGGATCGGCTCATCATCTACGATCACCAGTTTTAACAACCCCATAGTACACCTCATACCTTTTATTAATACCATCTTAACATATTACAGTCTCATTCTATAATTTTTTATACTTTTTCTTTACCAAAAATCATATCTGTTATACAAAAAATCATACTTTTTATGTCAAAAATTATACTTTTATGAAAAATCAGAAGTTTTGGCATATACAAAACAAAAAGAAAAACACAATATCCAAAACGTTTCCATTCCCTTCTCAGTGAATCCTTCGTTTGAATATTGTGTTTTCTTTTTGTTTCCTGTTATGTTTATCTTGCGCAGACTTCTGTCGTTTTTCTGATCTTCTTGATCAGTTCATCTGTAAATGCGCCTTTTTTCATTCTCCACATCCAGTTACCGCCGAGTGTAGACGGCATATTAATTCTTGCCTTATTGCCAAGTCCCAGATAATCCTGCACCGGAATGATACACGTATCTGCCACACTTCTCATCGCCAGACTTATGAAATCCCAGTGCACTTCTTCATCCGGAGTGTATGGATTATTCAGATATTCCTTTGTCATCTCTTTATCTTCTTCGGAAAGTGTCTGATACCATCCCTGAAGGGTATCGTTATCGTGGGTTCCTGTATAGACTACACAGTTTTTATCATAATTATGTGGAAGATAATCACTGTCCTCTCCTGCCACAAATGCGAATTCCAGTACTTTCATTCCCGGATAACCACTGTCTTTTAACAATTGTCTCACCGTATCCGTCAGGAATCCCAGATCTTCCGCAATGATCGGAAGGTCACCTAATGTTTCTTTCATCGTACGGAACAGATCCATGCCCGGTCCCGGCATCCATTCACCATTCTCTGCCGTCTCATCTCCATACGGGATTGCATAATATTCATCAAACCCACGGAAATGATCGATACGGATGATGTCATATAATTTAAAGCAGCAAGCCACCCGCTTCATCCACCAGTCATAGCCTGTCTTCTTATGGTAATCCCATGCATACAATGGATTCCCCCACAGCTGCCCGGTTGCCGAAAATGCATCCGGCGGACATCCCGCTACCGCAACCGGCAGATTCTCTTCATCTAACTGGAACAGCTTCGGATTCGCCCAGGTATCTGCACTGTCAAATGCTACATAGATCGGAATATCCCCGATAATCTCAATGCCTTGTTCATTGGCATATGTTTTCAGTCCGGCCCACTGTCCGGCGAACAGATACTGCAGAAATTCATAAAAATCAATCTCTGCACTTAATTGTTCCTGATATGCCGCAATTGCTTCCGGCTTACGCAGCCTGATGTCTTCCTCCCACTGATCCCAGCTTTTTCCGTCAAATGAATCTTTCACTGCCATATACAATGCATAATCCGCAAGCCATGCTTTTTCTTCTTCCAGATAAGTACGGTATGCCTTACTTTCCATCAATCCGTTCTTTTTGGCTCTTTTATATGCAAACTTTAAGACTTTAAATCTTGCATTATATATTTTTTCATAATCGATTTCTTCTTCATTCTCTCCGAAATCTGCCTGGTCACACTCTTCTTTCGTCAGAAGTTCATCCTCGATCAGCGTCTCCAGATCGATAAAATACGGGTTTCCCGCAAATGTTGAAAAAGACTGATACGGTGAATCACCGTATCCTGTCTGTCCAAGCGGCAGAATCTGCCACAATTTCTGTCCTGCTTCTTTTAATATATCTACAAATTCATACGCTTCTTTTGAAAAACATCCGATTCCATATGCCCCCGGAAGTGCAGAGACCGGCATTAACATTCCACTCTTTCTCATTAACTTTCGTTCCTTCCTCGTTATGATACTTATAATTAAGTATAGCAGTGTTCTTTGGATGCTTCAAATAAAAAGTATCCTCTGTATATAAGAAATCATAGATTATTCCACAGATGTCACCGTATAATCCTTGTCTTCTACTGTCTTCTTCAGCACATCATCTGCGATCTCTGCATTTAATGTCAGCTCTGCTGTTCCTGCCTCATGGCTTACAACCGCTTCATCTACCTGTGGAAGTGCTTCCAGTGCTTTCTTTACGGCTGCCTCACAGTGTCCACACATCATTCCCTCAATATGCATTATTTTTTTCATTGTCTTGTCCTCCTTCTTGGATCTCTTTTTTTCTTTTTTGGCTTTTAATTTTTTATCTTTTGATGCATCATACATCTTAAAAAGATTCAATCTCAATGCGTTCGATACTACGCAGAAGCTTGATAAACTCATGGCTGCCGCACCGAACATCGGATTTAATTTCCATCCGAACAGCGGATACCACACACCAGCCGCAAGCGGGATTCCGATAATATTATAGAAGAATGCCCAGAACAGGTTCTCATGAATATTACGGAGTGTCGCACGGCTCATGCGGATTGCTGCCGGCACATCACTTAACCGGCTCTTCATCAGAACAACATCTGCCGCATCGATCGCAACATCCGTTCCGGCTCCGATCGCAATACCCATATCGGCTCTTGTAAGTGCCGGTGCATCGTTGATACCATCCCCGACCATCGCAACTTTTCCTTTTTCTTTCAGCTTACGGATCACCTGCTCTTTTCCTTCCGGAAGTACGCCTGCAATCACTTCATCAACTCCGGCCTGCTGTCCGATGGCTTTTGCAGTACGTTCGTTATCTCCGGTCAGCATGACTACATGGATTCCCATGTTCTGTAATTCTTTGATCGCCTGCGGGCTGTCTTCTTTGATGACATCCGCCACTGCAATTACACCTAATAAACGGTCTTCATTTCCAAAGAATAATGGTGTCTTACCTGCTTCGGCAAGTTTCTCTGCCTTCTTCTGGATATCTCCATCAACGGATACCTTACTGCTGATAAATGTATAATTTCCTCCATATAATGTATGGTCATCCAATATGGCTGTCAGGCCGTTACCCGGAAGAGCCTGGAATCCGGTAACTTCTTCGATGCCGGCATTTTCCTCTTTTGCATTTTCAAGGATTGCTCTTGCCAGTGGATGTTCACTCTTATTCTCCAGTGCATACGCACATTTTAATAAGGTATCTTCTGTCACTCCCGCTGCCGGAATGATATCTGTCACTTTCGGTTCTCCACTTGTGATCGTACCGGTCTTATCCAGCGCAACAATTTGCATCTTTCCAGTCTCTTCCAGTGAAACTGCTGTCTTGAACATAATACCATTTCTGGCACCCATTCCATTTCCGACCATAATTGCTACCGGTGTTGCAAGTCCAAGCGCACATGGACAGCTGATCACCAGCACCGCAATTCCTCTGGATAACGTAAAACCAATACTCTGTCCTGCGATCAACCATACAATAATTGTGAGCACTGCAATTGTGATAACCATTGGCACAAATACACCGGATACACGGTCCGCAATCTTTGCGATCGGTGCTTTCGTTGCAGCCGCATCACTTACCATCTGAATAATCTGCGAAAGTGTCGTATCCTCGCCGACTCTGGTCGCACGGCACTTCAGATATCCGGACTGATTTACGGTTGCGGCTGATACCTTATCACCGACAGCCTTATCTACCGGAATACTTTCACCTGTAAGAGCAGATTCATTGACTGCACTGTTTCCTTCTATGACTTCTCCGTCAACCGGAATATTCTCTCCCGGTTTTACAACAAAGCAATCTCCCTTTTGTACCTGTTCGATCGATACCTGAACTTCTTTTTCTCCACGGATCACAACCGCTGTCTTTGGCGCAAGCTTCATCAGTCCTTTTAATGCATCGGTCGTCTTTCCTTTGGATCTTGCCTCCAGCATCTTTCCGACCGTGATCAGTGCAAGGATCATAGCTGCTGATTCAAAATAAAAATCATGCATATAAGACATTACTGCATCCATATCCCCATGCATCTGCGCATCTGTCATTGCAAACAGTGCATACGTACTGTATACAAAAGACGCTCCGGATCCAAGTGCCACCAG
>OBLF01001906.1_pt1 | contig 15409 bp, 13 predicted proteins | sample 1519231 | NCBI WGS metagenome assembly OBLF01 (sample SAMEA2602895, study PRJEB22501) | metagenome | reverse complement strand
ATGCCGATGAGTGTCACGTTCATCTTATCATCTCCTTGCAGCGTTTCAGCACCTCTTCCGCCGTCTCGCCCTGCTCGGGCGGGCGGCGGATGACCACCAGCTGCGCCCCCGCGGCGGCGGCGGCAGCGGCTTTTTCGTCGAATCCGCCCGCTGCGCCGCCGTCTTTCGTGACCAGCCAGCGGATATGGAACTGCTCCATCACCGCCTGATTGAGCGCGAAGCTGAACGGCCCCTGCATGGCGATGATGTTGCGGTGAGGGATGCCCGCTGCCTCACAGGCTGCGATGCTTTCCAGCGTGGGCAGGACGCGGGGATAGAGCCGCTGGGGCGGGATGACCGCAAACTGAGACAGCTCTTTGGCCCCGGTGGCCAGCAGAAGGTTTCCTTCCTTTTGCGCCAGCGCCTCCGCTGCCTGCCCTGCGCTCCCGAAGACAAGACAGCCCTCCGGCAGGGGGCTGGCCGGGCGGAGGAGGCGGAGATACCCGACCCCCGCAGACTCTGCCGCCGCCCGGATGTTCTTCGTCGCCTCCACTGCGTAGGGGTGGGTGGCGTCGATGCAGAGGGCAGCGCCCTTCAGGAGAGCGACCATCTCATCGGGCAGGAGCCGTCCGCACCGGACGGTGACGCCGGGGGCGCTCCCCTGCTCTTCCTGCCCCAGCGGGGTGGCTACGCTAACGGTGACTTCAAGGCCAAGCTCTGCCAGCCGACGGGAAAGCTCCCGCCCCTCGGTGGTGCCGCTGAACAGGACCACTCTCATCGGCGATACCCCCGCGGTGTGACCATCCGCCCGTTCAGCGCACGGGTGGCCGCGTTGCCCACAAAGACGGTGGTGAACATATCCACCTCGGTGTCCCGGAGCTGGCTGAGAGGCAGGAGCTGCTTTTCCTGTCCTTCCCGGCCGATGTTCCGCACCCAGCCGCAGAGGGTGTCAGGGGCCTTGCCGTGGGCCAGCAGGATGTCCACGGCCCGGCGCAGGTAGTCGGGGCGGCCCTTGGAGGAGGGATTGTACAGCGCCAGCGCGAAATCACCCTGCGCCGCGCAGGCCAGACGCTTTTCGATGACCTCCCACGGCGTAAGGCGGTCGGACAGAGAGAGGACGCAGAAATCGTGGGCCAGCGGTGCTCCCAGCACCGCCCCGCCGCTGAGGGCGGCGGTCAGGCCGGGCACGACCTCCACATCAACATCCGGATACGCCTCGGCCAGCTCCAGAAGAGGGCTTGCCATGCCGTAGACCCCGGCATCGCCGGAGCAGACCAGCGCCACGTCCCGGCCTGCCCGGGCGGTATCCAGCGCCCAGCGGCAGCGGTCAAGCTCCCGGGTCATGCCGGTGGCGTAGCACTCCTTTTCCGGGTAGAGGGGGCGCACAAGGTCGATGTAGACCGTATAGCCGCACAACACCTCGGCCTGCTGCAAGGCGCTCTGCGCCTGCACGGTCAGAAACTGTCCGCCGCCGGGGCCAAGCCCCACGACGAACACGGTCTTTCGGTTCTCACTCATTGCTCTGTCCTCCAATCGGGTGCAAAGGGGCGGACGGCCAGCGCCAGCGTCACGCCGCCGCCCGCTGTCTTGGGCAGCAGGAGCGCCCCGCCCGAGGCTTTTGCCGCTGCCCGCTCGCAGACGTTGTCCACGCCGGTGACACCGGCCACGAAGGCCGAGGGGGTGAACTGCCCCGGCACGGCCCGCAGCTGGTCTGCCGAATAGAATGTGATGGGCCAGCCGTGGGCTTCGCAGAACTGCGCAAGCCCCGGCTCCTCTTTTTTCAGGTCGATGCTGGCAGCCGCCGAGACTGCCGCCGGGCTGAGGCCCGACGAGGCACAGAAGGCCGAGAACGCCTCTTCCAGCCGCTCTGCCGTCGTGCCCCGGCGGCACCCCACGCCCAGCACCCCGATGGGGGGCACGAGGTGGAGCGCCCCGCCCTCCGGCGTAAGGGTGAGGGCGAAATCGGCGGCCTCGGGCGTCCCGGCCCGCTTCACCCCGGCGGGGGCCTCCCCCGCCACCGGCCACGCCGACCAGTACCGGACGGTCTGCCCGGCCAGCAGGGCGCCGCTGACGCGCTTGATGCGCTCCGGCTCAAGGAGGGTGCAGCCCTGCGCCTTGGCCCAGAGGTCCACGGCAAAAAGGCCGTTGACATCGGTGGCCGTCGTGATGACCGGCACCGCGCCGCAGACCTCCGCCAGCGCCCGGGCCAGCGCATTCGCGCCCCCCAGATGGCCCGACAACAGGGGCACGGCGAACTGCCCGCCCTCGTCCACAGCCACCACCGCCGGGTCGCTGGCCTTGCTTTTGCAATAAGGCGCGACGGCCCGGACGGCGATGCCCACAGCTCCTACAAAAATAAGCGCCTCGTTCTGTGCAAAGTGCTCCGCCGTCCAGCCCTTCAGGGTCACTTCCCCGCCGCAGCGGCTCACGCTGCCGGGCAGGGCCTCCGCCAGCCGACGGGCCAGTGCCTCGCCCCTTGCCGTAAAGGCCAGATACGCACAGCTCATTTTCCGGCCTCCGTCCCCTGCCGGAACTCGGTGGTAAAGGCAGGGTCGTAGAGCTTGCTGCGGTCGTAATCCCGCCCCAGAAAATCGCCCACGACGATGAGGGCCGTCTTGGTGATGCCATTTTTGCGGGTCTCCTCGGCCAGCGTGGAGACGGTGCACCGCACCACCTTCTGCTCCGGCCATGTGGCCTTATACACCACTGCGGCGGGGGGGTCGGAGCGGTAGCCGCCGCTGGAAAGGAGGGCCTGCTGGACCTTGTCCACCAGCCCGATGGAAAGGAAGATGACCATGGTAGCCCCATGCGCGGCCAGCTTTGCCAGCTGCTCGGCCTCGGGGACGGGGGTGCTGCCCTCCATCCGAGTGATGATGACGGTCTGGCTCACATTGGGCAGGGTGTACTCGGCACAGAGCGCCGCCGCTGCGCCGCAGAAGCTGGACACACCCGGGGTGTCATCGTAGGGGATGCCGTCGGCGTCCAGCGCATCCATCTGCTCCCGGATGGCCCCATAAAGGCAGGGGTCGCCGGTGTGGAGTCGGACGGTGGTGCCGCCTGCCTGCTCCGTAGTGCGGATGGTGTCCAGCACCTGTTCCAGCGTCATCTCGGCGCTGTTGTAGATGGCGCAGCCAGGCTTTGCCAGACCCAGCAGGGCCGGGTTGACGAGGCTGCCCGCATAGATGATGCAGTCGGCATCGGCCAGCAGGGCCGCGCCCCGACGGGTGATGAGGTCGGGGGCACCCGGCCCCGCTCCCACAAAATGAACCATATCCGTTACCCTTCCTTTACTAAGATCGTTGCAAAATAGCCCGCCGGACGGCTGGCATCGCAGGCAGACAGGTCGGGCCAGACCTCCTCGTCCGGCAGGCCGCAGTTGCAGACCATCGCGCTGCGGCCCAGAAGCCCGGCTTCGGCCAGTGCGGCCAGCGTCTCCGGCAGCTGACGGCCCGATTTCATCAGCACCTTCGTCCCCGGTGCGGCCAGCACCTCGGCCGCGTGACGTCCCGGGGCGATGGTCAGAGGCGCTTCCATCCCGCCCGTCAGGGGCTGGCCCAGCCGGGCCGCGGCGGCGCAGAAGCTTGGCACCCCGGGGATCCTCACGGTCTTATAGCCCTCCACCTCTAAGATCTCCTGCAGATAGCCGAAGGTGGCATAGACCGAGACGTCGCCGAGGTTGAGCATGGCGACGTCCTGCCCGGCATCCAGATACTCTTTCACCGCCCGGGCGGCCTCCTCATGGGAGGCGCGCAGCACCTCCGGGTCGCGGCTCATGGCAAAGCGCAGGGGCAGGATGGTCTTGCCGTCCAGCCCGACCGCGCCCCGGGCGATGTCCAGCGCCAGCATCCGGCCTCCGGCGGTCTGGGGTGCGGCGATGACCGGGCATTTTTCGAGGCAGCGGACCGCCTTCAGGGTCATCAGCTCCGGGTCGCCCGGGCCTACACTGACGCCGTACAAGACGCCGATCCGTTTTTCCATTCGTCCAGCAGCTCCTTTGCAGTCTTGGTCTGGCCCAGCGGGCCGTATTGGTTGGAGAAGAGCACCGCGCCCACCCGGAACGCCCCGGCGGCGCGGCGGTCGAGGTGGAGCTGGATGGCGTCCAGCAGGCTCGACAGCACCGGCTCTCTCAGCTCTGCCTTGTCCAATATCTCCATGCAGGCGTCGGTGGTGGCGGCGCCCATCAGGGACGCGCAGACGTCCCGGGACGCGCCGCAGAGAGCGGCGTGGGCGCAGAGCAGCTCGGTGCGGCAGTCCGCCGTGCGGGAATGGGTGTTCATGACGCCGCCCGCCAGCTTGACCAGCTTGCCGATGTGGCCCACCAGCACCACCTGCTCGAATTTTGACGCCGCCGCCATATCCAGCGCATCGCCGATGAAGTTCGAGGTCTTGACCACCGGGATGCACTTCAGGGCCGGCAGATTCTCGTGGAGATAGTCCAGCCCGTAGTTGCCCGGGGCGAGGATGAGCCGCCGGGGCGTCCCTGCCCGAAGCGCGGCCTGCCCCATCTCCAGCTGGATGGTGTCGAGGATGGCCTGCTGGCTCATCGGCTCGACGATGCCGCTGGTGCCGAGGACGCTGAGGCCCCCTTCCACGCCCATGTGGGGGTTGAAGGTGCGCTTGGCTGTCTCGGCCCCGCCCTCGATGGAGATGGTGACATCAAAGCCGCCCGCATATCCGGCAGACTCCGCCTCCTTTTCCAGCGCCTCCTTTATCATGGCCCGGGGGACGTGGTTGATGGCGGCTTCGCCCACCGGCTGGTCGAGGCCGGGCTTCGTCACCCGGCCCACCCCCTCGCCGCCGTGGATGCGCACCTCTCCGGCCAGCTCCGGCCGGAGGGTCACACCGGCAATGACCGGCAGGCCGGTGGTCACGTCCACATCGTCGCCGCCGTCTTTGCGGATGGCGCACTCTGCCCCCTCGCCCGACCGGCGGCAGAAGATCGGCTTCACCTCCACCACGATGCCCTTCGGGGTGCGGAGGGCCACCGTCTCCGGGGCGCGGCCGGTGAGGAGGAGACGGGCTGCGCCCGCCGCCCCCAGCGCCGCGCAGGTGCCGGTGGTGTAGCCGCAGCGCAGGAGCTTCTGACCGCTGCGGACATAGTGCTCAAAGCGGGGCTGCCCCATCTCGGCGGGCTTTTTCGCTTCACCGTACAGAAAAGCGTACTGCTCGTCGCTCAAATCATAAATTTTACAGATGTTTTCCCGGGCAAACGCCTGTCCGGGCGTCATAACGTCCGAGACGCCCGCCGCCGAGACGCAGACGACCTTATCCGAGATCTTCTGGGCCAGCTCTAATTCGTGGAGGCTGAGGATGACGGCCATCTTCTTGTCCCGGGCGAGGCTCTTCAGGATGGCCAGAAGCTCGGCCTTGCCCTTGATGTCAAGGAAGGACGTCGGCTCGTCCAGCAGGATCAGCTCCGGCTGCTGGCAGATGGCCCGGGCCAGCAGCACGCGCTGGCGCTGGCCGTCACTGATGCAGTTGAAATCCCGTCCCGCCAGCGCTTCGGCCCCCACGAGGGCCAGCGCGGCGTGGACCTGCCGCCTGTCCTCCGCCGAGAGGACGCCCAGCCGCCCCGTGTAGGGGTAGCGCCCGGCGGAGGCCATCTCGAAGCAGGTGGTCAGCTCAGTGCGGCGGGTGTGGGGCACCATCAGGGCCATCTTCCGGGCGCGCTCAGGGCCGGAGTAGTCCGCAAGGCTCTTTCCGTCCAGCAGGACAGCGCCCCCCTGCGGGGCCAGCTGGGCCGCCAGCGTCTTGAGGAGGGTAGATTTGCCCGCACCGTTGGGTCCGATGAGGGTGAGGATGCTCCCCTTTTCGGCTCCGAGGCGGATGTGCTCCATCAGGGGCGTTTTGCCGTAGCCGATGGCAAGGTCATCGGTGCGGCAGAAGGCTTTTTCTTCGCTCATTCCCGGCCTCCCTCTGTCTGGCGGCGCACCAGCAGCCAGATGACCACCGGTGCACCAAAAACTGCTGTCACCGAGCTGATGGACAGCTCGGTGGGCGCGAACAGGCTGCGGGCGATAAGGTCGCAGAGCAGGCAGAACGCCGCCCCGCCAAGGCAGCAGCCCGGCAGGACATAGAGGGGTTTGGCGCTGCCCAGCAGACTCTTGACCAGATGAGGCACCGCGATGCCCACAAACGAGATCGGCCCGGCAAAGGCCGTCACGCAGGCGGAGAGGAGGCTGGAAAGGAGCACGAGGGCCGTCGAGAAGGCCCGCACCGGCACGCCGACGCTTCGGGCATAGCTTTCCCCCATCTGGTAGGCCGCCATAGGCTTGGAGAGGAGGAATGCCGCTGCCAGTGCGGGCAGCACCACGCAGGCCGCAGCGCCCACGTTGGCCCACGTCATGCCGGAAAAGCTGCCCATCGACCAGTTGTGGAGGTTGACGATGTTGGAGTCCTGCGCGAAGGTCACGACGATGTCGGTGATGGCCGAGCAGATGTAGCCGATCATGATGCCGCAGATGACAAGGATGCTCATCCGGGGCACCCGCCGGGCCACCACCAGCACGAAGGCCATCGCCGCCATCGCGCCCGCAAAGGCCGCGATGATGAGGGTGGCCGAACCGGTAAGCAGCCCCCTTTGCAGGAAGACCACCATCGTGAGGGCCACGGCCAGCTTCGCGCCGCTGGACACGCCCATGACGAAGGGGCCTGCGATGGGGTTGGCAAAGAAGGTCTGCAAAAGGTAGCCTGCTGCGGAGAGGGCCGCGCCCAGCAGCACCACCATGACGGCCCGGGGCAGGCGCAGCTGCAGCACGATGCCCACAGCCAGCGCATCCCCGCCCCGGCCCAGCAGGGCTGCAGCCACTGCCCCGGGCGTCAGCTCCACGCTGCCCCAGAACAGGTTGAGCGCGAACAGCACCGCAAGCCCCGCCGTGAGGGCGAGGTAGGCGAGGCTGAGGCGGCGTGTGGTGGTCATGGCAATGCTCCTTTTATACGATCTGCTGCAAAAAGCGGAGGGAGGCCGGGTCGGGCCTGCCCTCGGTAAAAACGAGGTTCATATCGGAGATGAGATCGGTCAGCTCCATGCTCTGCTGGAACAGGCTCTGGGCCGTACACCAGCAGTCGCCGGACTGGACAGCCTTGAACTCCTCCAGCATGGGGCACTTTTCGATGAGCTGGTCACGGGTCTCCACGACGCCCTCGATGGTGCTGTTGTAGATGAGGACATCGACGTCTTTGGCCCGGGCATAGAAGGTCTCGAGGGGCAGCTTGATGGTGGACTGGCCCGGGCTGTCCCCCTCGAGGTCGTCAAAAATGTAGACGCCGCCCGCCATCCCCACCATCTGGGCCACATAGTCGCTGGTGCGGCGGACGGTGATGAGGTTGTTCGACGTGATGGAGAAGAAAGCCACCGTTTTTCCGGTGCTCTCCTGCCCGAGGATGGGGGCCACCTGCTCCACCTTCTGGCGGAAAATTTCCTCCGCCTGCTCGGTCCTGCCCAGCAGGATGCCGTAGAGCTTGAGCCACTCCATCCGGGCCAGCGGGCCGCTCTCATAGCTCGAGCGCTCGATGAGCACCGGCACGCCGAACTTTTCCAGCTGTTCCTTGACCGCCGGATCATGGAGGATCATGGTGTTCTCGATGGCGAGGCTGCACCCGGCTGCAAGGATCCGCTCATAGTCCGGGGCGCTGTACTTGCCGGCGTAGGCGATGCGGCCCTCCTGCATGGCCTGCTTGGCCTCCTCCACATACCAGCCCTCGGCCTTGGTGCCAGAGAGGGCGATGCAGTCCAGTGCATCCAGATGGACGAAGAGGTCCATCACCGAGGTGGAGACGAGGTAGATGTTGTCCAGCGGCTGGCGCAGCGGGACAACATCGGCGGGCAGGTCATCCACCTCTGCCGCGTCCTCGGGGATCACGAGGAATCTGCCGCTGTCCGGGATGTTCACCAGCACATATCCCCCCTCATAGCAGTCGGCGGAGAACTGAGCCGCGTAGTCCAGCGGATAGCTGTGGTCGAACACGAGAGAGGCCGTATTGGCCGGGGCGGTCTCTGCCTGTCCGCAGCCAGCGAGGGCAAGTGCGGCGGCGGGCAGGGCTTTCAGAAAATTGCGGCGCTTCATAGGCTTTAACCTCTCAGTCTGCGAAGCGGTTTACTTCAGCGTAAAGGTCAGCGTATACTCGATCTCGTGCGGGGTGCTCATGGCGACGGTATCCCCCACCACATCCAGCGGGGTGTCGAGGGCGGCGACGGGGATCTCGAAGGTGGAGTTGCCCTCGGTGTTGGTGGGCAGATACTTTTCGCCGTCCACCAGCATATAGTCGTAGTTGGGGCTGGACCAGACGATGGTGGCGGTCATCCTGCCGTCGGCCACGGTCAGGGCTGCAGGGCTTTCCACGGTGGCGCGGCCGGAGCCGCCCTCAAGGGTCACGTCGCAGGTGTAGGCGCCGTCGGCAAGGGCCTCCTCCATCGTGGGCTGTGCATTGCGGACGCTGACGGTGTGGTCGTACCACTTGCCCTTCTTGCCGAGGATGGCAACGGAGAAGTCCGTGTCCAGTGCCTCCACCGGGATGTCGAAGCCGTACACCTCATCCGAGGTGCCGTCGCTGTAGTTCACCACATCGGTGGTGGGCTGGAGCCAGTCGGCCTCGTGGGAGGCCGCGTCCTCTGCCGTGCCGACGTAGAGGTTGACGATGTTCTTGGAGACGAGACTGACGTGGAGCGTCATCTGACCGTCCTTCACGGTCAGCGCGCCTTTTCCGTCGAATGCCTCATTGGCGTGGAACATGGAGCTGTCGGTGTCAAAATCAGCGGCGTAGGTGCCGTCGGGCAGCGCCGCCTCAGCGGAGGCAGAAGCAGCCTCGCTCACGGCAGAGGAGGCCGCCGCCTCGGAGGAAGCGGCAGAGCTGGCCGGGGCGCTGGATGCGCCGCAGCCGACGAGTGCACCGGCCAGCATCACACCGGCCAGCAGAAGAGAGCATTTATTTTTCAGTTTCATAGCAGTTACCTCGACTTATATCGTACCAAAAAGATTATAACACGCAATGGCCTGATTTCAAAGCAGGCCGAAAAAGAAATTGCCCGAAAAGGCACTCCTTTCCGGGCAATCATAGGGTCAGAATCAGCCGTTCAGGGAATCGACAGCGGCCTTGGTGTGTGCGATGTAGAGCTGCTGGATGTCAGCGATCTCGCCCAGACCTGCGATCTGGCACTCGACGGAGTCGAATGCACCGGAGGCCTCGAACTGGCTCATCCAGGAATCATCGTCGTCGCCCGCCATATCGTTGTTGGCATGGTCGCCTGCAACGACCATCAGGGGACGCAGGACGACCTTGGTGTAGCCAGCGGCCTTGACGGCCTCAATGACGTTCTCGCAGGCAGTCTCCTCCGGCTCACCCTCGACGGTGCCGATGAAGACGTTCTTGTAGCCCAGAGCGTTCATCTGAGCCTGCATCTGGCTGTAGCTCACCTTTGCGGTGTGAGAGGTGCCGTGGCCCATGAAAACGAAGGCGGTGCCATCCGCAGCAGCGGCGTCCACGCTGTCGAAGCCAGCGGTCTTGACGGCCTCAGCGGTGATCGCCTTGGCGACAGCCTCCTTGTCGGCGTTGATGACGGTGGCATCGCTGCCCACCTCGCCCAGCAGAGGCTCGGCGACAGCGACAGACTCGAACTTGTCGCGGTAGCTGTCCACCAGCTCCATCATCTCGTCGTACTCCGCGCCGTGCATCAGGTGGGTGGGCTGGACGACCAGATTCTTCACGCCGTTGGCGACAGCGCGCTCCATAGCCTGCTCCATGTTGTCGATCTTCTCGCCGTCACGGGCCTGCACATGGTTGATGATGATCTGTGCAGTGAAGGCACGGCGGACAGACCAGTCGGGGTAAGCGGCCTGAATGGCATCCTCGATGCCCTTGATGTCCGCTGCGCGGCTGTCGTTGAAGGAGGTGCCGAAGCTGACGACCAGGATCTCGTTGTCGCCGATGTTGTCCTCATTGCGGGCGTCGTCCTTGGAGGCATCGCCGGTGTCGCGGCCAAAGTAATCGGGGTCAGCCTCTTCACCCTCGACCAGCTCCTTCTGGGCGTCGGTCAGGGCGTCCCATGCGGCCTTGGCGGCCTCGCACTGGGCGTCGGTGTTCTCGTTGCGCTCCTGCACATAGATGGCGTCGATGAGGTCTGCCACATTCTTTGCTGCCATTTCATCGGCCTCCTCGCTGCTCACCTCGCTGGCGGCAGCAGAGCTTGCTGCGGCGCTGCTGGCAGCAGTAGAAGAAGATGCACCGCAGCCGGTGAGCACACCGGCACACAGGGCCAGTGCGGCGGCAGCGGCGGTGACGCGCTGCCAGTTCTTGTTGGTTGCTTTACGCATTGTTTTGAGTCCTTTCTGTTTAGGTGGGATCGGTATTTCCGATAGAAAGGGTACGAAACGGGGGGCCAGCTCAAACGAAAAAGGGCCTTTCTGCCGCGCGGAAGGCACAGCAAAAAGACCCTTTGAACGATTCGGGCTTTTTGGTACGACCAATTCCTCGTGATCCGGAGCTTGGCGCTCCTGTACCAACAGCGGGCAGGTTTCCTGACTGAAAGCTCATCATCCGCTGCCGCCTTCCCAGAAGCAAAGCTCCCAGTGACCGGCGACGTGCGCCAAAGCAGCGGACTCCCTTATCACAGTGACGAGATCGCGCGGGACTCTCACCCGCTTCCCTTTTACCCTCCCGGCCAAAGGACAAGCCCTTGGCGGCAGGCACCTGCTGTTTTCTATTCAGACGAGAGGAAGTATAGCACACCTCACCTCAAAAAGCAATATCTCAGCTCTCCTGCGGCATCGTCCAGACCATCCCCAGCGCCTCAAGCTTCTGGACGTGGGCGGCTGTCAGCCGGTCATCGGCGGCAGCATAGCTCTCCCGCATCCGGCGGATCCAGTCGCCGAGGCAGAAGCCGTCGCCGGTCTTGTAGTTCACCGGCACCAGAAGATCGCCGTGGGCGGCACGGTACTCCTCGGCGCGGCGGAACGCCCCGTCCCATTTGGCCTCCCGGGCGTCCCACTGCATCCCAATGGCGTCCAGCATGGCGATATGCTCCGGCGTGACCTGAAAGGACTCAGGCCGGGCCTTGCGGGCAGCGCGGAGGTTCGAGATCCAGACGCCCAGCCGGAAGCCGCTCTCGTCCACATATCCGGCGGGCACGAGAAGGGTGCCCTTCTTTTCGGCATAGCGCTTGGCGCTTTGATAGTTGTCCAGCCAGTTCTGCTCCCGCACGCTGCACGCAGGCGGCACAGTGGCCGTAAGGCGGCGGGTATTCTCGCCCTGAAACAACTCCCTGAGGGCGGCGCAGCGCTCCGCGGAGAGCTTTTTGCCCTCCCGCAGCATCAGCTTCTGGCGGGAGAGCCAGCTGCCCAGCCAGATGCCGTCCTCCGTCCGGTACTGCGCCGGGACGGCCAGACTGCCGTGCTCTTTTTTGTATGCCGCCGCCAGCTCGTAGCGGTGCTGCCACGAGTCAGTCTTTTCCCAGATCATGCCCAGCTCATCCAGCAGGGCTTTCCGCTCCGGCGTGACCCGGGCACTGCTGCGCTCGGGGTTCTGCCATGCATACCGCTGGCGGGACACCCACTTGCCCAGCAGGATGCCGTCCTCATCAATGTACTCGGTGGGCACGTCGATGTTGCCATGGGCGCTGTAATATTTCACGGCGGCCTCGTAGGCAGTCTGCCACTTGCGGTCATTCCGGTTCGCCCAGTCCACGCCGAGGGCTTCCAGCTTTTCGATCTGGGCGGCGGTCAGGGTTCCTTCCTTATAGGCGGCCCGCTGGCTGCCCAGCCAGACGCCCAGCGCCATGCCGTCCGGCGTGACGTACTTGACGGGGATCTCGAGGTCATCGTGCTCGAGATGGTACTGGACGGCAGCGGCATAGTTCTTTTCCCAGAGGATGCTGCCGGTGTCCCACACCATGCCCAGCGATTCCAGCCGCTCGATGCGGTCATCCGAGAGGCTGCCGCCCTGATAGCGCTGGCGGTTGTAGACGATCCACTCGCCCAGCGCAAAGCCGTTCTTATCTTTATAGTGGACCGGCACCAGAAGGTCGGCGTGGCTGTCGCGGTACCGCCGGGCCGAGGCCCAGCCGTTCTCCCACGCCAGCTCAAGGCGCTTTTTCCAGTTCATGCCGATCTTGTCCAGCCGGGCGACCTGCTCGGCAGTGAGGCGGCCATTCTTCTTTCCGGCCCGCACGAGGCGCTGGTTTTCCAGCCAGCGGCCCACGGCCACTCCCTCAAAGGTGTAGGCGCGGGGCACATCCAGCGGCAGCTTCTTTGCGGCCATCTGTTTCGCGGCGGCAAAATAGCGCTCCCATTCGGCGTCCAGTGCCCGGCGAAGCTGCCGGTAGGCCCGGCGGCAGGCGGACAGCGGCTCAGACAGCGGGAATGGCTTCTCGCCGCACTCCTTCCGGAGCTGCGGCACGCAGGTCAGCCCTTCGAAGGTAGCGCTCAGCTCTGCCACCGGCACACTGCCGCAGGCCGCGAGGGCGCGGGCCAGCATCTGCCGATAGGCGGGTGCCTCAGCGGTGCGGCGGACGAGGACAACGCCTGAAATGCCGGTCAGCGGCGTCTCGACAGCAGGACTGTTGACGCAGACCAGCAGCCGCAGCGCGTCGGCCTCGTCGGTCAGGAAGGGCTTTGCATCGCTGGAAAGCGCATCGGCGCAGCAGGTATGCACCCCCGCACCAAACAGCGCTTCGGCCTGCTGGGCCATCTGCGCCGCCGTCTGGGCATCCTCGCAGAGGACGAGATACCGCCCGGCGGCATCGGGGAGCCACCGCGCCAGCAGCACTTCCACGGAGGGCAGCTGCTCCACAGCAAGGCTCAGAGCCTGATATTTTTCGGCGTTGGGGTCGGGCGTGCCGGGCACGCGGAGGTTCTTCACCTCGGCGCGGAGGCGGGCCATTGCGGCCTCCTGCGGCCAGAGCAGCGCCGTGTAGGAGGTCGGCATGGGCAGCAGCCCATCGGCCAATGCCCCGCCCAGCGTCAGCGGCTCCACCACAGCATCGCCCAGCAGCTCTTCGGCAGCGCGGCAACTCTCGCCCGGGGCGTCCGGCTCGGCCAGCGCCAGCACCTTGGCCTCCGGGCAGAGGCGGAACAGGAGCTGGACGCAGTCCGTCCAGTCCCGTGCGCTCATCTCCCGCCAGCCGTCCAGCACCAACAGACCGGGCCGGAACTCTGCCAGCGCCACCCAGCCCAGCGCGCTCTGTGCAGCCAGCTGCTCACAGTCCATCAGCCGGACGCTGCCGTCCAGCGTTTTGCCCAGCTCCTTCGCCAGCCCGCGGCGCAGTTCGAGCCGCGCGGCGCAGGAGGCCACCCAGAGGACGCGGGTGTCAGGCTGTTCTGCCAGCATCTCCCACACGATGCGGCCCTTGCCGGTGCCCGCCGGACGCACCAGCGCGGCCCGGCAGCCCTGCTGCAAGGCGGCTGCCGCCGCACGGCAGGCCGCTTTGTTTGAATCATGCACTAAAATCGACATATCCTTTTCTGCCCCTCCCGGTGGTTCAGAAATCGTTTTTTCTGCAAAAAAGAAATGCGCCTGCGCAAAGCGGACTGCCCTGCCTGCGCTGCGCCTGCGTTCTTTTTCGTTAAAATGTTAGTTTCATATCCTATTATTATCATAAAAGTTTATTTCTTGTCAAGGCAATTTTGCAAATATCCCTAAAATCTCCTGAAAAATCTTCTCCCCGGCAACAGTTGACGGCAGAGGCCGTTGGTGGTAGACTCTTGGCATCCGCTCCCCTTTTGCGGGAGACATCCCTATTCAGGACAAGTGAGGTAATCGATATGAACATCATCAGCACCGAAAAAGCCCCCGGCGCCATCGGCCCCTACTCTCAGGGCTACACCGTGGGCGGCCTCGTCTTCACCTCCGGCCAGATCCCGGTAGACCCCGCCACCGGCGCGGTCGCTGAGGGCATCGCTGCACAGGCAGACCAGAGCTGCCGCAACGTGGGCGCCATCCTTGAGGCTGCGGGCGTGGGCTTCGACAAGGTGGTCAAGACCACCTGCTTCCTCGCCGACATTGCCGACTTTGCCGCTTTCAACGAGGTGTACGCCAAGTACTTCACCTCCAAGCCTGCCCGCAGCTGCGTGGCGGTGAAGGACCTGCCCAAGGGCGTGCTCTGCGAGATCGAGGCCATCGCTGAGGCATAAGTTTTTCCCGGTCTGCAAAAAAGCCGTCTGTACCCTCTCCGGGGCGCGGACGGCCTTTTTGTGCTGCTATCAATTCCAGTTTTTCATGGCGGCTTACTTTCTTTTCCGGAGAATTGACTTCACTTTTCACTTTTGTTACAATAGAATCAAACTGTTGTATCGCAAGACTAGAAATTAGCACAACTGAAGCAGCATATCTGCGATATGCAAACCAACATTGTTGCTGTTGCATTAAAAAGTTGGTTTGCTATAAAATATTTCCGGTCAGATTCGAAAGAGAGGTCCCCGCCATGTCCAATTCCCGTGTCGAAAGCCACAACCGCGCCGAACTGCGCAACCGGATCATCAGCGCCGCCACACTGCTCGAGATCCTGCTGTCCGGCCTCGTCCTCATCGGCCTGCTGCTGTCGATGATCCCCCTGCTGCAATGGATGCCCGGCCTGCTGTTCGACGGCAACGACGTCGAGGTGAGCATCTTCTTACAGCGCGCGCTGGACATCGTCATCGGCATCGAGTTCATCAAGATGCTGGCCAAGCACAGCCCCGGCTCCAGCCTCGAAGTGCTGCTCTACGCCATCGCACGCCACATGGTGGTGGGCCACGAATCTGCACTGGAAAATCTGCTGAGCGTGGGGGCCATCGCCCTCATCTTCGTCGTGCGGAAATTCTTCTTCGTCCCGGCCTTCGGCGCTCACCTGCCCGACGGCCACCCCGCACCCGACCTCACCCCCTCCCAGAGCGGCATCCCGGAAGACGAATTTGCCGCCCGGCTGCGCAAACACCTCAGCCGCAAGTCTGCTGAAGGGGAAAAGACCATCGCCATCGAAGACCCCGAGTACGAGGACAACACCGAGACCCTTCAGGAAGCCGACGCGGAATAACTCTGCCAAACAGCAAAACGCCCCACAGGCAGCTCGATGGAACGAGCGCCCTGCGGGGCGTTGCTTTTTGCGGTTACTTGCTCTTGTGCTTCTGGCCGAAACGGTACTCCTTGCCGTCCCGGATGCGCTGGATATTGGTGCGGTGCATCCAGATGACCATGCCGCCCACGATGGCAGCGCCCACGGTGCAGACCACGACGTCCTGCGTCGGCAGGCCGCGCAGGAGGCTGTACACCAGCGTCAGCACCGGATAGGCTGCAGCCATCGTGATGCTGCCCAGCGACACCATACCGGTGGGCAGCAGGCAGGCGAGGAAGATGAGCGCCAGCACCGGCAGCAGCACCGGCTGGACGGCGAGGATGGCACCAGCGGCCACCAGCACGCCCTTGCCGCCCTTGAAGCCGAAGTAGATGGGCTTGGAGTGGC
>OBLF01001902.1_pt1 | contig 15434 bp, 11 predicted proteins | sample 1519231 | NCBI WGS metagenome assembly OBLF01 (sample SAMEA2602895, study PRJEB22501) | metagenome | reverse complement strand
AGCTATGAATCTGTATCGTATGGGAATAGACTATCTTGCAGATAGCCAAGTACCTAATACAGTTGTAACAGAGTAAACTCTGCTACAAAGGGTGCTGTCAACCACCCTATGATGTAACGCCACTTTAGATAGCAATATCTATCGGGGATTAAAGGTCGGAGGTGTAAGCCGTTAGTACGACTGGGCAGTTACAAGCCCATGACCTTTAGGTCGTGGGTAGTTGACATATCTATATTCCCTTCTGTGTCAGTTACATAAAGCCAATAAGCATAGTCGGTCAATCCGAATAGGACACCGACAATTTGATTCATGACAATAGAATGCTCGCAGAGCGCGCATTCTATTGTTTGATCAAATGCAAAACACACTATATAATGGCACTGACTTTATCCCGTTTACCATTCCAAAATTTCTTGCTGAAATCCGAATTGCATACACCGGGTCATATTTTTCCATATAAACCATCATACTTTTCGCTTTCACATGATTTCCAGCTTTACATTCCACCGGAATTACATGACCATCTTTCTGTATAAGAAAATCTACTTCTGCCGTATTATCTGATTCCCAATAATAAAGATCATAGCCATTCGTTTTCAGCGCAATTGCAACATAGTTTTCTGTCAATATACCTCGGAAATGCTCTGTTTCTTTACCCTGTAGCGCCTCCAGAGTCATTCCCAATCTGGCGGACATAATACCCAGATCACTATAATATAATTTAAATGCACTCACATCCTGATATGCTGCAACCGGATAAAATCCCTGACTGCATTTCATACACTTATTCACAATTCCAGCCCGAATCAGCCAGTCAATCGCATCTCCATATTGAGAGGTCCGCGCGCCCGATTTTATCAACTTATACTGAAATTTTTTTTTGCATCCCTTGCCAACTGTGCCGGAAGGAAATCGTACGCTTCAAATGCTGCTTTCAGTTCCGGCCGCAAAGCTTTGAATTTCACTTTCCAATCGTCGGAAATCCGGTAGGAATCACAGATTTTCTGAATGGCCTTGCCGCAGATGGAATAAGGAAGCCCACAGCTTTTCATCCACCGATGAACAACCTCCGGTTCAAAAATAGTCAGCTCTGCAATCAACCAGGCTTGCGCCATCTGTACATAATAGTGATCGTCTGCTTTCATCAGCGGCAGCAACCGCTCTGCATGACCATGCCCCAGCCGGGAAATAAACATTACATAGCCCCAGCGACGAATAAATGGATCATCGGAATGGATATATTCCTGGGCATACCCTATCGCCATTTCAAAATCCAGCGCCGCCACATACCGAATGATTTGATCCGTGTGCCACCAATCCGTAAACAGTAAATTATTGTGAATAAAAGCCATCCGTGCAGCCACATCCTTAATTTGCTGTAAGTTTACATAATAGTAGATCCGATGAAACTGCTGCTCCGTCAAAATATGTTCCCGAAGGGGAGCTGCGTCCGCCTGTTCCTTGACATAGCGGCGGATCAGCCTGTCCACGTCTGCTGTTTTGTATTGCCCCAAAGCGTCCAGATCCTGCTGAACGGACTGTGGTGTCAAAATTTTTCTTTCTTCCATAATCGTTTCTCCATATTTTTCTTCCATTTCTTTCGTATGTGCCTGAAACAACGCTAACGCCTGTATCTGAATGCAAGATCATACAGCTTTTGCTTGCACTTAAATACTGCTTTTTCACAATACAGGAAAGAACCCCCCTCCCTTCGGTTCTACGATACTATATCATAGCTTGTTTCTCATATCTACATTGGGGACTGTAAGTTGTAAAAATCAGGGGATAAGTTGTATCATACATCCACAAGAGAGGAAAGCAAAGTGAACTGCCGTGTCTTGCTTTTAGCAGACACGGCAGTTTGTCAGGAGCATCATATCTTTTTCGGGATTTGGATTTTCGTAATTCTGCAAACGTGATTTTCTATTTCTTTTTCCACACCATTACATAATCTTTTTCTCCAGTAGCTTCATCCAATCCATCGCTCTGGATCTCAAAACCTTCCCTCTGGTAAAAAGAGATTGCCCGTGTATTTTTCCGATACACATTTAAGCGTAATTCGTTTCTTTTGTCTTTTGTATCATTCAGCAGAATTTTACCGATACCCTGAGACTGCATTTTATCAGAAACAAAAATGCCCTCGATATAATCGTTGTTCAGTCCTATAAACCCCTGGATTTTCTGATCACTTTCATAGACATAGACTTCCGCCTGTAACAGCATTTCTTTTACCAATTTAAAATTACGTTTCCAATATTGAGCAGAAATAAAATCATGTGCTTTTAAATTCGTATCTAACCATATATCGGCAACTCTGTCTATATCTGCTTTTTGTAATTTTCTGACCATAACCGGTATTCCTCTCAAACGCAACTTCGTCAAACCAAAGTTCACAATACCTGCAAGCTTGTTCCACCCTATCTTATCCCCAGCTCGTCCAGTGCTTTCTCCCAATAGGAGTCCGCAATATTATACCAGGGGTCCTGATAGTCGTTTAGTTTCATGACATGATTTAAGACCGTTCCGTGGGGCAGCTCTCCGGTATCCAACAAATGCTCCGTGATCCTGCACCAGTACGGCGATGCATCCCAAAGCCCGGATTCGTGAATTTCTTTTATTACGGTATCCACGTCATATTCCAGGGAAAGAAATTCCGGCTTCCAGTCCTTTCCGTCCGAGGTCAATATCATGTACTGTGTTTTTTTCGGGGACTTCAACGGAACTCCGACCGCTCCCGCGTTTATGATTTTCTTTTTCCCGTCAGAAACGAATCCCTGCATATGGGTATGTCCGCATATGATATAGCGCTCTTCGCATTTTTGAACGAATAAATCCTCCGAAAGCAGCGCTTTCTGATTCTCAAAAGGCGTTCCATGACAAGCCAGAACCGGTTCCATCCCGGCAAACCGGATGCTTTGGCTGATCGGCAACGTTTCAAAAAAATCAAGATCCTTTGCATTCAGACTGTTGTAATTATAAATCATTGCCATGACACTGCGGTTTCCACTTTTCCAGTCACAGTTTTGATCTTTTCTGCGATTGAGCCAGTAATCTTCTTTATTTCCCCTTATAAAAATGCAGGAAGCATTTTGTTTCAGTTCATACAGAATCTCCAGCGTTCTTTGCGGATAGGGAAACTCGCCCAAATAATCGCCCAAAAAAATATACGCATCCACATTCTGCTCCAACGCATGCGCCAGACAGCGCTGCAAGGCGATATAGTTTCCATGTATATCTGACATTACTGCTATTTTCATGTCCGTTCTCCATTTTTCTTCGCAGATCCTCTACCGTTGCAGTGACTGGAAAAGTGCAGGTATTTTTTCCGTCCTCTTACATGCAATCCGATGCCGATGCAAAGAAACGTAACTCCGAGTATACCCCATACCAGTATAAAAAATAAGAATATCAGTGTTGTTGTTTCCATTCTGTCACTCCCAGTTCATCGAATTGTGTAAATGCCTCTGTCCGTTCTGTTTCCACTCCACACAAAGCGCCTGAACTTAATTGTAGCATAGAAAGAAGCTTCTTCGCAAATACGAATCCGGCATTGCATTTTCCTTATTCCAAATTTTCCACCTTGTTCTTTTTGACTTTCTTTAACAGGGCATATCCCACCAGGCAGGCAGCAAGCTCTGTGATCGGGAACGCCCACCAGATCAGCGAAACGTCTGCCTGTCCGTTTCTGACAAACACGGAAAAAATACCAGCCAGCGGCAATAGGATCACAAACTGTCTGAGCAGAGAAATCACCAGGGACTCTGCACCGCTTTCCAGTGCCTGGTAGATTCCCTGATATGCCACATTGATTCCCGCAAAGAGAAAGCTGATCGAAATTATCCGCATCGCTCCAATGAAATACTCTCTCGACTGTCCGGCATTGAACAGCGAAGCAAACGCATCCGGGGAAATTTCCGTAATTGCTGTTCCGATTACCATAAGAACAGCCGTATAAATCAGACCATATTTCATTCCGTCCTGAACCCTCTTTTTGCTTCCCATTCCATATGCAAATGCTATGATCGGCGTGATCGCGTCCCTCAGTCCGAAAGCCAGAAACAGTACAAACTGCTGGACTTTATAAAACAGTCCGTATGCGGTCTGGGCAGAAGGATTGAATTTTAAAATCAGGTTCATCACATAAACCATGACAGACATCAGTGCCTGTGCAAGGATTGCCGGAAGCCCGATTGCGTAGATCTCTTTTATAATTCCAGTGTCCGGTTTCAGATATTTTACGCCATGCTCGAATTCTTTATTGAATTTTATATGGAAGAAAAACAGCAATGCCGCAGATGCCACCTGTCCGATCACCGTCGCGTATGCAGCGCCCTGTACTCCCATTTCCGGAACGGGTCCGATTCCGTAAATCATAATCGGATCGAGGATGATATTTACTACCGCACCCACAACCTGACCAATGGTGGAATAAAGTGAACGTCCCGTCGCCTGCAGCAGTTTTTCAAAGATGGAAAAGAAAATAATTCCAAACGAAATCACGCAGCAGATGCTCAGATAATCCGTTCCCATCGAAATAACTTCCGGGTCAATGGTCTGGGAGGAAATATACGCTTTTCCCCCAAATATCCCAAACAACAGGCACACCGCATAGATCACCGCGCCCAAAAACAGACTGTTTCCGGCGACCTTCGCCGCCTTTTTGGAATTTCCCTGCCCAAGGGTCAATGCGAGAAGGGCATTGGTTCCAACACCGGTACCGATTCCGACTGCCACCATCAGCATCTGAACCGGAAATACGAGTGTCAGCGCATTTAACGCCGCTTCGCTCCCGGATTTCATATTTCCGACAAAGGCGCTGTCCACAATGTTGTAAACCGCCTGCAATGCCATCGATAAAATCATCGGAATTCCCATCTGAATCATGAGCTTATTGACCGGCATTTCTTTCATTTTGTTGCTTTCCGCTTTCATAAGTTTCCTCCTTTTTTCGCACAAAAAAACGAGCAGCAAAACTGGATTTACGCAATTTTGCTACTCGTTCGTAAGTTATTATATTTCTGATTTTTGAAAAAGTCAAACAAAAATCTTTTACCGGACACCTTCAGGAAATCTTTTTGCGATAATACAGATTTCTCCATTTTAAAAAATGCTTCCAGCTGCACACAGACTGTTTTTCAAATCTTCCCGATATCCCGGCTCGCCCTCCCACAGGGAATTGACGGTCGCACAGCTGCTTTCGGGATGTCCGGTCGCATGGATGATCTTTCCATTTCCCAGATAAATCGCCACATGTCCCGGAAAAAAAAGCAAATCACCCGGTTTGGCCTGTTCTATCGGGATTTCATGAACCGGATAGCCTTCTTTGATCGCTGCATCCCGCCAGATCAGGATCCCATTTCGGAAATAGCTCATAAACGCAAGACCGGAGCAGTCAATTCCACATGCTGTTTTCCCGCCCCAGCGGTACTGCGTCCCGAGATAGGAATACGCAGTCTGCACGATGCTTTTCCGGAAAGCTTCTTCCGACCTGAGCGCGTCTGCATCCTCTTGTTCTTTCGGCTCCGACTGTGATACTGCGTCTATACGCTCCGTCAGAACCGTCGGCCGCTGCGGCGCCCATTTTCTCCACCGCTCCTGTCCCTGGCACGTCTCCAGAAAACGGCTCCGCATATATCCTTCCCTAAGACCGCCCATTCCATCCGGTAAAAAGACGCGTCGCCAGTCCGGCTGCAGCAGGCGGGCTGCAGCGCTACTATCACCGGAAGCCGAATCCTTCTCTGCCCAAATCAGACTCCCGGCATACAGTGTCGTGATACGCCTTGCCTGTACCCGTTCCGCTTCCAGCACGTCTGCAATATTCTGGCAAACCTGCAAAAGCTGCATGGCACAACCGGAGTTTTGTGCATCATAGCATACGCCTGCATCGCCTACACTTTCCATGGACACATACTCTTCTGCCGCAATCCATCCCTCATATCCATAATGCGTCCGGATTTTATAAAAAGCGTTATTTTCTTCCAAAATCTCGTATTGCCATCCAAAGAGAATTTCATCTGCAACACCGCCATTTTCCGGTGTACCCGTGCCAGGCTGCACGCCTGTAGGCTCTGCGCCAACAGCCGTACCACACGCTGCATATACAGGCGTTTCATACAACGTTATTACCGGTTTCTGGCAAATTCCAGGCTTTCGCAACATTTCCTTTTCCCTCTTCTTTCTGTTTCATCGAAAAAACAAATATGATAATACAATACAAAATTTATGCAATTCAGGCTTCCGGTATACGGAAAGTCTGTATGCATCCGTCAACCTATCTGTGCGCATGCGGACGATAGCTGCGCAGCATCGCTTTCCGCGCAATGCATCAAAAGAAGCTGCTGCACATTCGCACAACAGCTTCTCCCATTTTTTGCAATAGAATATTTTTTATCTCATTCCAACTGTTACGATTTCAAAGCCTCTGACAGGAATTTCATACCAGCCGTCTGCATTTGCAGTTTCGGGACGAACCTCTTCCTCCAGAATATTGGAGAAGTACAGGGTTTCAAAAGAAGGGTCCTTCTTGATACGCAGAACGGTGGGTTCGCCGGAGCAGTTGACAAAACGTGCCATCCGGTCAGTGCCTTCTGCTTTCTCCTTGAGGTTGGAGAACATCATACGCTCGCCTTCCCAGGTCAGCCAGGATTTCTCAGCCGGCAGGGTTCCTGCATGAACCTTGGTCTGTGCAACTGTATAAGGTACCTGGAACTGATATGCGCTTCTGAAGCTGTTGCTTTCAACCAGATCCCCTGCAAAGAAGGTCATCTCGTACTCTGCAGTGATATGACGCAGCTGCTGGGACAGCTCGGTGGGGAATACGCCCCAGTCACCCAGCTCGCCGACACTGCGCAGGATGGTAACTGCCAGTGCATTCTTTTCCTCCGGAAGGATTTCATACTCATACAGACCGATGTTTGCAATGAGCATGCCGCCCTTCTCATCGTTTAGGCCCACAAAGCTCTGCTGATGCTCGCACTTGCAGGGATTCTCCCACAGCTTGCTGTGCTCGTTGGGACGGTTCACCACTTCAAATACGCTGTCTGCATAGTGGTGTGTGCAGGAGATTCCGGTCGGTGCTACCACGCGGATTCTGTGATCCTTTGCAGTGTTATCGAACTCGGTTACAAACTTCACACTGCGGCTGTCTTTTTCCAGAGTAATTGTGGTGTGCAGAACGATCTGTGTCGTCTCACTGCTTCTTTTGCAGGTACGCTTCATGAATTCTACAAGACCTTCCTGCTCTTCCTTTAACTGATCGTCTGCGGAAACCGGAACGGTCAGCACATTGGTCACTTCCACGCTTGCCGCAAAATCGGTATTTTCCACCAGCTTGATTTCTGCCTTTGTGCCCTTTGTCACAATTGCAGGATTTCCCTTCGGGCAGAAGTAGATGTATTCGTTGCCCGCATCCAGGGTATCTTCAAAATATCCAAGACCTTCGTAGGTCTTTCCGGTCTGCTTGTCCAGAACATTCAACGTACCATCGTCGTTGATCGCAACCTTCAGGAATTCATTTTCCAGATGACGGTCATCGCTTGCGATGTTGCTGCCCTTTCCAGCTGTCCCAGCGGCTTCTGCAGGAACCAGCGCGTAGGTACGGTATCCCAGTGCAGGCAGTTTTTCTGCAAAAAGGGAAACCTTCACCTGTCTTGCCATGTAAGGCTGACGGAACTTGTCATCCGGCAGGTCATAGCCGAATTTTACGTCTGCATCTTCTACAGTTGCTTTCTGTACATTGCCTTCACTGTCCACAACAACGTACTCCGGCAGCTCCCATGCCTTCATATCGCGGCGTCCGTCCCAGAGCCACTTGTTATAGTCACGCTTTGCATCCAATACGACTGTCACCTTACCGGTGCGCTCGTCGCCAGTGGTGTTGAACACAACAAACGGAACTGCGTTTTCGCCATATTTTTCAAATACAGAAGTATCTGTCAGGTCTGCAACATAAGCGGAAGCATCCTCGGAAAGGGTATGGGCAATCTCTGTGGAACGGTCGAAACGGACTTCGATTTCTTTGTTGACCTGATCCACGCTACAGCCGCAAATGCTGTCGTGAGGATGGTTCTGCATCAGGATCTTCCATGCATAGTTGAAACGGTCATGGGGATATTCCTTACCGTTTTCTGCTGCAAATACAGCCAGAGGCTCGGATACGCGCTCCAGTGCAACCTCGTTTCTGCGGTTCTGGCGCTTTAAGGTTACATGGGAGGAACAGGTATTGACCAGCGTATACCAGCCGTCTGTCTCCTGGCTGGTCAGCTCGCCTTTTACGGTAGAAAGCTTTTCACCTGCCTCTGCCTGAACCTTCTTGACATAATCTTCGAAGTTAGAATGAACAAACTCGATATCGGGATACAATCTGCGCGCGGTTTCAATTGCTGCAGAAAGATCCTTCTGAACCGGCTGATGGTCGCAGCCGTTCATGAACAGCAGCTCGTCTGTAGATGCGAACATCTCAGCCTTTGCAAGACGTTCCTCCCAGTATGCCTTTGCTTCTTTTTCATCCACCGGGATTTCCATGCCGTTGCAGTACCAGTTTGCAAACAGGATACCCAGAAGCTTTGTGCCGTCGGGGGACTGCCACTGCATTTCAGAATAAGCGGATTCGTACTCGCCGCCTTCTTTTAATTCATTGTTAAAACCAACCGGCTTTACGCCGCGGCCAAACGCAACAGCTTCCATGCCAGCCTGGGTCAGCAGCTGAGGCATCTGTCCCGCATTGCCGAATGCATCCGGGAAATAGCCAACCTTTGTCAGATTGCCATAGGCCTTTGCTTCACGGATACCGGTCTGAAGGTTTCTGACATTTGCTTCACCGCTGGTTAAAAACTCATCCTGCAGGATGTAGAAGGGACCTACCCGGAAATGTCCCTCTCTGACATGTCTTAATAGCTCTTCTCTTTTTTCCGGACGGATTTCCAGATAGTCATCCAGCACGATGGTCTGACCATCCAAGTGGAAGCTGTAAAAGCCGGGATCTTTGTCAAACAGTTCCATGTTGGTGTCGATCAGATCCAGCAGCTTCATTTTATGCCGCTCTAACGGCAGATACCATTCTCTGTCCCAATGGGAATGAGAAATAATATGTACAGTCTTTTTCTTCATAGGTTTCTCCCTCTTTCCTGTCCGGCAATTCTCCGGAATCTCTGGTTTTATCATCCCCTATTCCATGAAAAAATGCAACACCCAAAATAGTTAGGTTATCTCTAAAAAAGCAAGAACAGCCGCAGGGTGCAGCAAATCCATGCACCCTGCGGCTGTAATATAAATCCGTTACATAATTTTATGAACCCATCCTGCAGGTCCTTCGATCTTGCCCATCTGAATACCTGTCAGAGTGTCATACAGCTTCTGGATCACCGGTCCCATGCTTTCCATACCGCTGGGGAAGCAGATCTCCCTGCCATGGTCTACCACCTTGCCGACCGGGCACACAACAGCTGCCGTACCGCAGACGCCGCATTCTGCAAAATCAGAAAGCTCCGCCAGTTTAACCGGACGCTCTTCCACCTTCATGCCCAGGATATCCTTTGCAACGACTGCGATGGAACGGCGTGTTACAGAAGGAAGGATGCTGTCAGACTTGGGAATGACAAGAGTTCCTTCTTTGTCGATGAAGATAAAGTTTGCGCCGCCGGTCTCCTCTACATAGGTGCGGGTTGCGGGATCAAGGAACATGTTTTCATCGTAGCCATTCTGATGTGCGGTTACATAGGCATGCAGACTCATCGCATAGTTCAGACCAGCCTTGATATGTCCGGTTCCATGCGGTGCTGCGCGGTCAAAATCACTGACACAGATGGTAAGCGGATGAACGCCGCCCTTAAAGTACGGTCCAACCGGAGTTACCAGAATGCGGAACTGATATTCATCCGCGGGCTTAACGCCGATAACCGGAGAGCTTGCAAACATATAAGGACGAACATATAAGCTTGCGCCGCTGCCGTAAGGAGGAACCCATGCAGCATTTGCCTTAACCACTTCTTCTACTGCTTCCAGGAAACGCTCTGCCGGGAACGGAGGCATCTCCAGACGCTTTGCGCTGTCCATCATACGGACTGCATTTAAGTCCGGGCGGAACGTTACGATATGTCCATCCTCTGTTGTATATGCTTTGAGACCTTCAAAGATCTCCTGGCAATAATGAAAAATACCTGCACATTCGTTCAGGGTAACTGTCGGATCGTCTGTCAGTCCACCCTTATCCCAGGCACCATTTTTGTAGTTTGCCACATAACGGTAATCTGTTGTCATATAGCCGAATCCGAGATTTGCCCAGTCCAGATTCTTTTTTTCCATCTTGTCCACACTCCTTACTTCTGGCTCCCATCCGCCGGGTTCTTCTTTTGCCGGCGTCTGTTTTGCAGTTTTCTATAGAATTCGAAAACATTATAGCACTATTCTTTCCGATAGAAAAGATTTTTTTCACGCGCCTTCTCCTGCCGCGCCCGTTTAGAAACCGCAGCGTGGACGCTTCCACTTATTCGCTGTGGCTGACCGCATCCTTCATCATCCGCACATAGGTGTATAAATGTCCGCCCGCATGAGAGCCGTATTTTTCGATCAGCTTTACAACTGCACTTCCGACAATAACACCATCCGCCGTTTTGGAAATCTCTGCCGCCTGATCCGGTGTGTGGATACCGAAGCCAACCGCTGCCGGAACGCTGCTGACACTGCGGATTTCTTTTAACATCCCACCGATATCGGTGGTGATATTAGTTCTCTCTCCGGTTACGCCCATCGACGATACCACATACAAAAATCCTTTCGCTCCTTTGGCAATCTTACGGATTCTCTCTTTGGAGGTCGGGGCAATCATCGAGATCAGGTCTATGCCATAGCGGCTTGCAACAACATCAACCTCTTCTTTTTCCTCAAAGGGCAGATCGGGGATGATGATGCCGTCGATCCCTACATCCTGGCAGCGTTCAAAAAACGCCTCGTAGCCGTAATGGAACACCGGATTCAAATATGTCATAAATACCAGCGGAATTTCTGTTTTCTCCCGCAGTTTCTTTACCCTGTCAAAAATATCGTCGGTCGTCACACCGCCGGAAAGCGCCCGGATATCCGCCTCCTGAATGACCGGTCCCTCCGCGATCGGATCGGAAAACGGAATGCCGATTTCGATCAGATCTGCGCCTGCCCGCTCCATTTCCAGAATGTATTCCTCTGTCTTATCCAGGGACGGATCTCCCGCTGTCAAAAATGCAATAAATGCCTTTTTATTTTCAAATGCCTTTTGGATTCTGCTCATCTTTTTCCTTCTGTCTTTCGGACAGCCTTTCCTGCAGGTTTTTTGCGCCTGCCAAAGTTTTCTTTTATCCTCTGTTTTTCGGGTTTACTCTGAAATATCTTCGCCGCGGTATCTTGCAATCGCTGCAACGTCCTTGTCGCCGCGCCCGGATAGACAAATGATGATCGACTGATCCGAAGACAATGTCGGCGCAAACTTTCTCGCATGCGCAACCGCATGGGCGCTCTCTATCGCGCAGATGATGCCCTCCGTACGCGCCAGATACTCAAACGCTTCTACCGCTTCCTCATCCGTTACCGGTACATAGCTTGCGCGTCCGGTATCGTGCAGCCATGCGTGCTCCGGTCCAATGCCGGGGTAATCCAGTCCTGCAGAAATCGAGTACACCGGTGCAATCTGTCCGTACTGATCCTGACAGAAATAGGATTTCATACCGTGGAACACACCTGGCGTTCCCTTTGCCATTGTTGCTGCATGCTTATCCGTATCGATTCCTTTTCCTGCAGCCTCGCAGCCGATCAATGCAACTTTCTTTTCCGGAATAAACTCATAGAACATACCCATTGCATTGCTGCCGCCGCCGACACACGCCAAAACAGCTGCCGGAAGCTTTCCTTCCTTTTCCAGAATCTGTGCCTTTGCCTCCCGTCCGATGACAGACTGGAAATCCCGCACGATCGTCGGAAACGGATGCGGTCCCATGACAGAGCCCAGTACATAGTGGGTGTCCGATACGCGGTTTGTCCACTCACGCATCGTCTCGTTTACTGCATCCTTTAAGGTCTGGGTTCCGCTTGTTACCGGATGCACCTTTGCGCCTAAAAGTTTCATTCTGTAAACATTCAGCGCCTGCCGGTCTGTGTCCTCTTTTCCCATAAAAATCTCACATTCCAGTCCGAGCAGTGCCGCAGCTGTTGCACAGGCAACCCCATGCTGTCCGGCGCCAGTTTCTGCGATGACGCGGGTTTTACCCATCTTTTTTGCCATCAGCACCTGGCCGAGTACGTTGTTGATCTTGTGAGAGCCGGTGTGGTTTAAGTCCTCCCGCTTTAAATAGATCTTCGCACCGCCCAGATCCTTTGTCATTTTCTCCGCATAATATAACAGCGACGGTCTTCCTGCATAATTTTTTAACAGATCATCAAGCTCCGCACAAAACTCCGGGTCATTTTTATAAAATTCGTACTGCTCCTCCAGATGAATGATCTCATTCATCAGCGTCTCCGGGATGTACTGTCCTCCGTGTATTCCAAATCTGCCTTTTTCCATCAGTTGTATTCCTCCTTCTGCCGTGCTGCCGCTACGCACGCGAAAATTTTCTCCCGATCCTTAAAACCGTCGGTTTCTGCGCCGCTGCTGACGTCGAACGCCCAGGCTCCCGTTCGCACAGCCTCTTTTATATTCTCTGCATTCAGCCCGCCCGCCAGGAAAAATGGACGGCCGATAGATTCTATTAAAGTCCAGTCAAAGACTCTTCCGGTTCCGCCGCTGCCCTGATCCAGCAAAATGTAATCTGCGTAGCTTTCCCTGGCACGCAGCACATCTTCCTTCGTCCGAATAGAAAACGCCTGGATCACCGGACATCTGACTTTGCTTTTCAGCTCATTTATATATGCCTCGTCTTCCTGCCCGTGCAGCTGCACCCAGTCAATGACGCCATCCTCTACCAGACCGACGATGGTTTCTATCGTTTCGTTGACAAAAACACCGACCGCCGGGATTTCTTTTTTTAACATGCTGTGCAGCTGTTTTGCCTGCTCGGGTGAAACCTGCCGCCTGCTCCTTGTAAAGACGAAACCTGCAAAATCAACTCCGGCGTCGTTGACCCATTCGATATCGCAAGGGCGGGACAGCCCACAGATCTTGAGGCGTGGGTGTGCAGATTCTGCGATGTTCGCAGTCCGAATTATATCTTTGCTGCGCTGCTTTTGCTCACTCATGGCAGTCCCTCTTCAATTCCTGCAGCATCGCCGCTTTATCGCTGCTTCTCATCAGCGTTTCGCCAATCAGCACCGCGTCCGTTCCATTTTTATATAAAACGGCAACGTCCTCTGCCCCCCTGATGCCGCTTTCGGAGACGTAGAGTACCTCGGGCGGAATCAGCGCCCGCAGACGCACACTGTTTTTGACATCCACAGTAAAATCCTTCAGGTTCCGATTGTTGACGCCGATGATTCGCGCTCCGGCACGCAGCGCCCGCGCAACCTCTTCTTCGTCGTGTGCCTCAACTAACGCCGATAAGCCAAGACTATGCGCCATTTTTAAAAACTGACCAAGCTCTTTCTCGGACAAAATCGCACAAATCAGAAGCACCGCAGAAGCACCTAAAAGCTTTGCTTCATAAATCTGATATTCATCCACCGTAAAATCCTTGCGCAGCACCGGAATGCTCACCTCACGTGCAATCTCCCGAAGGTAGTCATCGCTTCCGAGGAAGTATTCCGGCTCCGTCAGCACGGAAATCGCAGATGCGCCCGCGCGCTCGTACTGCCGCGCGATTTCCAGATACGGAAAGTCTACTGCAATCAGTCCTTTGGATGGAGATGCCTTTTTGACCTCGCAGATAACCGAAATCCCCGGCGCCGCCAGCGCTTTTTCAAATGGGAACCCGGTATCTGCAGCCAGGCTCTTTGCTTCTTTTTTCAGAACCTCCATCGGCTTTTTCTTTTTATTTTCCTCCACACGCGCCCGCGCAGCGTCCGCGAGAGTATCCAGAATCGTCTTTTCTTTCATGCTTTCCACTCATTTCTGCGCACGCTTTTTGCGCATGTCGAGTTTGTGCCAAGTGCGCGCAGACACAAATCCCGCGATTGAAAAATTTTTTCAATCTTCTTACTCCTGATTCGTCAGCGCTGCAAACTGCTCCAGCTGTGCAAGCGCCTTACCGCTGTCGATGACTTCCTGCGCTTCTCTGATCGCATCTTCGATTGAAATGCCCTTTGCGATATGGATTGCCGCTGCGGAGTTCAGAACGACCGCATCCCGTCTGGGTCCTTTTTCCCCTTTTAAAATCGCCAGTGCAATCTGCGCGTTGTCCTGGGGGCTTCCGCCGGTCAGCTCGTCTTTGCTGCAGCGGGTAAAGCCGAACTGCTCCGGAGTGATCACATAGGATAAAAATTCCCCATCCTTTACTTCGCAGACTGTCGTCGGTGCACTCATGGAAATCTCATCCAGACCGTCCTGTCCATATACGACCATCGCCTTTTTTACGCCGAGGTTTGCAAGCACCCGTGCTAACGGCTCCACCAGTGCCTCGTCATAAACACCCATCAGCTCCATGTTTGCACCTGCCGGATTGGTCAGCGGTCCAAGAATATTGAAAATCGTACGGATACCCAGCTCTTTTCTGACCGGTGCGACATATTTCATCGACAGGTGGTAATTCTGTGCAAACAGGAAGCACAGACCGATTTTTTTGAGCACTTCTGCGCTCTTTGCCGGATCGATGGTGATCTTTACACCAAGTGCTTCTAAAACGTCCGCCGCACCGCTCTTGCTGGATGCTGCACGGTTGCCGTGTTTTGCCACCGGAACGCCTGTTGCCGAGATCACCAGAGAAGACGTTGTAGAAATATTAAAGGAATTGGAATGGTCACCGCCGGTTCCAACGATTTCCAGCACATCCTGATCATGTAACAGGCGTACACAATGCTTTCTCATCCCCGCCGCACACGCGGTAATTTCCTCGATTGTCTCGCCCTTCATTGCCATCGCGGTTAAAAATGCACTCATCTGTACCGGACTTGCCTTTCCGCCCATGATTTCGTCCATCGAAGCTTCTGCGGTCTCATAATCCAGGTTCTGCTTTGCTGCCAGTTTTACAATCGCTTCTTTAATCATTGTCTTCTCCTTTTTCTCTGCATTCGCAAGTTGTAAAAAATTTTCAAGCATCTTTTTCCCAAGTGGAGTTAAAATTGATTCCGGGTGAAACTGTACGCCGTACACCGCCTTTGTTTTATGCTGCAGTGCCATGATCTCACCGTCCGATGTCCTGGCAGTCACCTGCAGGCATTCCGGAAAGGTTTCCTCCTGCGCCGCCAGCGAATGGTACCGTGCCACCGTCGTTTCCTCCGGCAGACCAACAAACAGCGGTGTTTTCGTATCGAGCTTTGTCACGGACTGTTTGCCGTGCATCAGCTGTTTTGCATAGGAAACAACTCCGCCGTATGCC
>OBLF01001901.1_pt1 | contig 15437 bp, 14 predicted proteins | sample 1519231 | NCBI WGS metagenome assembly OBLF01 (sample SAMEA2602895, study PRJEB22501) | metagenome | reverse complement strand
AAGCAGAAGACGGCATACGATATTGGTCAGTGACGGGAGTCCAGACGTGTGCTCTTCCGATCTAGCGGGCGGTGTCCACGGTGCTGGAGCTGTGCCGCACCCGCCTGCCGGACAATATGCACATCCCGGCGGACCAGATCCAGGTGCTGACCCCCACCCGAAAGGGTCCCTGCGGCACCATGAATCTGAACCGGCTTTTGCAGGAGGCCCTGAACCCCAAGGCCCCCGGCAAGCGGGAGATCCTGTGGGGCGAGCGGGTGTTCCGGGTAGGGGACCGGATCATGCAGACCCGGAACGACTACGACGTGGTGTGGGAAAAGGCGGACGGCACTGTGGGCACCGGCATGTTCAACGGCGATGTGGGCCGCATTGTGGAGATCGACCAGAGCGGCGAGTGGCTGGCCCTGGATTTCGACGGCCGCACCGCCCCCTACAGCACGGAGATGCTCAGCGAGATCGACCTGGCCTATGCCCAGACGATCCACAAGGCCCAAGGCAGCGAGTACCGCTGCGTGGTGCTGGCGGCCATGCCCTCCGCCCCCAGCCTTATGGTCCGGGGGGTGCTGTACACGGCCCTGACCCGGGCGCGGGAGCTGCTGGTCATCGTGGGAGACGATGCCGCTGTCCGCTCCATGGCCGCCAACGACAAGCAGCAAAAGCGCTACTCCGGCCTGAAGTGGCGTCTGTGCCACGCGGGGGACGCAAACGGAGAATGAATCTTGAATAAGTGAAAGCCGTCCGGCAGCGCCGGACGGCTTTCTCGGTATAATAACAGGCTTCCGCAACGGTAAGGAAGGGTGTGTGCGGGAAACCCAAGAAGGGTTTCCTGCACCATTCAAATCAATAGTTTTCAGAACTTTTTGGAGTTCTGAAAACTTGCTCAGCGGGGCGAAATTTTTCGACGCGCTGAGCCGTCCGGCAGCGCCGGACGGCTTTTTCACGATATGGAGAGACTTATGCGGCGGTTTTCAGCAGTGTTCCCGGTAAAATTTCAGGGACAGCGGGATGGAGACGGCGGTGGCGATGATGGTCAGCACCGCCGGAAGCAGCAGCGCCGGGAAAGCTGCCGCCCCGGCAGGACTTCCGGCGTCCAGACCTTTGAGAAAACCCACGGAAGCAAAGACAAGGAATGTGATGAGGACGGAGACCATCCGGGCCTTTTCGGAGCCGAAGCGCAGCGTGAGGGGGACGTTGATGCTCAGCAGGATCGTTCCCACACACAGCGCCGTGTAGATCAGAGCGGTGGAGAGGCCGGCTGCGGCTTCTGTCCGAACAGGCAGGCAGGAAACAATCTCCTGACAGAGCGTTACAGCGGCGGTACCAATCAAAAGGGAGACCCAGCCAAGCGCATACCGGCTAAGCACCACAGTCCGGTCCGAATAGGGGAGCATCCGGGCAAACCTGTCCCAGCGGCTCCGCTGGTCATAGGCCATGGCGGTATAGGGGATCATGGCCCCGTAGACCACAGCCAGAAGATTCAGTACTTCGCTGGGGATAGCGCCCCAGACCAGAACGATGAGAAGATAGGACCAGACCTGCTTCCGCAGTACATACCAATCCTTTAAGAGCAGGGCTTTCATTGCTTTTCTCCTTTCACCAGAGCGAGGATGATGTCCTCAATGGTGGGCTGTTCCAGTTGGAAGCCCACCGGGGCCAGCTCCCGCCGCACCAGCGCCCGGACGCCGCCGTAGGGCGTGGTTTCCATGGATACGATGGCTTCCGGCATGAGGGCCTCCGCTTGCTCCGCCGTGTCATTGAAGATGCCGTATTGCTCCAGAAGGGCGTCCTTTTCCTCGCAGAACAGCAGCTGGCCCTCATGGAGAAAGGCAATGTAATCGCAGATTTTTTCAAGGTCGCTGAGAATGTGGGAGGAAATGAGGACGGAGTGGGTCTCATCCCGGGTGAACTCATAGAAAATATCCAGAATCTCGTCCCGCACGATGGGGTCCAGCCCGGCGGTGGCCTCGTCCAACACCAGAAGTTGTGCCTGATGGCTGAGGGCGACGGCGATGGTGAGCTTCATTTTCATACCCCGGGAATAGTCCTTGAAGGCGGTTTTCTCCGGCAGAGCGAAACGGCGGCAATAGGCGTCGAAGGTATCCTGCTCCCAGCGGCGGTAAGTGGCGGCCATCACGCGGCCCACCTGCGGGGCGGTGAGGGTCTCAGGAAAGCACCCCTCGTCCAGCACCACGCCGATGTCCTCCTTGGCGTTCAGAAACTCCGGGGCGGAGACGTCCACGCCCAGCGCGGCGGCGGTGCCGCTGTCCGGCCGCAGCGCGCCCATGAGAATGCGGATGAGGGTGGATTTGCCCGCGCCGTTCTCGCCCACCAGACCGCAGATGGTCCCGGCAGGAATGGCGAGAGTCACGTCCTTCAGAGAAAATTCTCCGAAGGATTTGCTGATATGGTTCAATTCGATAGCATTTGTCATAGAGATTCCTCCCACTTGCGGCGCAGCAGCTCCGCCAATTCCGGCTCTGAAAGGCCGCAGGTCCGCGCCAGCTCTGCGGCGGCGGCCAGATGGTCCTCGAGCTGGCGGAGCGATTGCTCCCGGAACAGGGCCAGATCCGGTTCCGCCACAAAGCAGCCTTTACCGGCCACGGTGTTGATCAGCCCCTGGGCCTCCAGCTCGTCATAGGCCCGCTTGGTGGTGATGACGGATATTTTCAGGTCCTTGGCCAGCCCACGGATGGAGGGCAGCGCGTCCCCCGGCGACAGAGCGCCGGAGAGGATCTGGGCTTTGATCTGCCCGCTGATCTGATCGTAGATAGGCTGGCCGCTGTTGTTTCGGATAATGAGTTCCATGGAAGTCCTCCGTTCGTACTGTACATACACAGTATATACAGCTGGCGCGAGATGTCAAGAGGAATTTTCAAAATTTCCCATGGACGGCAGAAGCAGTCCGTGCTATACTGGGCGAAAAGAAGGACACAGGAGGAACGGATATGAGCGATTTGGAGCGCATTGAAGCGGCCATGGAGGAAAAGGTGCGGCCTGCCCTGCGGGCCCACGGCGGCGACATCTCCATTGACCATGTGGCGGGCAAGACCGTATATGTGAAGCTGCTGGGCCACTGCGCCGGGTGCCCCTCGGCGGACCTGACCAACGAGACCATTGTGGAGGCAGAGCTGAAGGCGGCCCTGCCGGAACTGGTGGAGAAGGTGGCGGTGGTTCAGACCGTCAGCGACGAGCTGTGGGAGCAGGCCAAGAAGCTGCTGCGGGAGCACCACCTGTAAAAGAGCAAAGAGCATAGAAAAACGCCCCGTCTGTACCGCAGACGGGGCGTTTATTTTAGAATTTACAGCCGGGTCACAACGGGAATGACCATGGGGCTGCGCTTGGTGTTCTTGAAGAGGTAGCTGCTGACGGCGGACTTCACCGCGCTGCGGAGCTCGCCGTCGTCCCGGCTGCGCTTGCGGCCGGTGACACCGTCGGCGGCGTCCATGGCCACGTTCTGCAGCTCCTTCATCAGGTCGCCGGACTCCTTCACATAGATGAAGCCCCGGGTGATGATCTCGGGCGGAGCCAGCAGGGCGCCGTCCTGGGTAGCGATGGGAAGGACCACCACCACCATGCCGTCCTCGGCCAGGCGCTTGCGGTCCCGCATGACCACGGCCCCCACGTCGCCTACACCGGAGCCGTCCACATAGACCTCTCCGGCGGTGACGGAGCCGCCGATCTTCATGCTCTTGCCGGTGATTTCAATGACGCTGCCGTTGTCACCGATGGCGATGTGGTTGCGGTCCATGCCCATCTGCTGGGCCAGCTGGCAGTGGATCTGAAGCATCCGCTGCTCACCGTGGAGGGGGACGAAGAAACGGGGCTTCGTCAGCGCGTGGATGATCTTCAGCTCCTCCTGGCAGGCGTGGCCGGAGACGTGGAGCATGTCGGCCCGGTCATAGATGACCGTGGCGCCCTTGCGGAACAGCTCGTTGATGACCCGGCCCACCGTCACCTCGTTGCCGGGAACGGCGGAGGCGGAGAGAATCACCTTGTCCCCCGCGCCGATCTCCACCTGCTTGTGGGTGGAGAAGGCCATGCGGTACAGGGCGCTCATCTCCTCGCCCTGGGAGCCGGTGGTGACGATGACCTGCTTGTTCTTGGGCAGGCCCTTGATCTTGTTGATGTCCACCAGGGTGTTCTTGGGGACCTTCATATAGCCCAGCTCCGTGGAGACCTTCATCATGTTCTCCATGCTGCGGCCGGTAACGGCCACCTTCCGGCCGCACTGGGCGGCGGCGTCCAGCACCTGCTGGACACGGTGGACGTTGGAGGCGAAGGTGGTGACGATGATACGCTCGTCGCAATTCTGGAACTGGCGCATGAAGGTGGCGCCCACCACCTTTTCGGAGGGGGTGAAGCCGGGACGCTCCACGTTGGTGGAGTCGGCGCACAGGCACAGGACCCCCTCCTTGCCCAGCTCGCCCAGGCGGGCCAGGTCGATGACCTCCCCGTCAATGGGGGTGGAGTCGATCTTGAAGTCGCCGGTGTGGACGATGGTGCCCATCTTGGTGTGGATGGCGAAGGCCACGGAGTCGGCGATGGAGTGGTTCACATGGATGAATTCCACGGTGAACTTGCCCGCCCGGACGCTCTTGCCTGCTTCCACCGTCACCAGCTTGGTGGACTTCACCAGCTGGTGCTCCTCCAGCTTCAGCTTGATGAGGCCGGCGGTGAAGCGGGTGCAGTAGATGGGCATGTTGATCTGCTTGAGGACGTAGGGAATGGCGCCGATGTGGTCCTCGTGGCCGTGGGTGATGAACAGGCCACGGATCCGGGACTTGTTCTTGATGAGGTAGCTGACATCGGGGATCACGCAGTCGATGCCGTACATGTCGTCCCCGGGGAAGGCCATGCCGCAGTCCACCACGATGATTTCGCCGCCGTACTCATAGGCGGTCATGTTCTTGCCGATCTCGTTGAGACCGCCAAGGGGAATGATTTTCAGTTTTTCTGCCATAGATAGCATAACTCCTTTGATACCGCCGGGGCAGAAACAGGCCTCCGGCGGAGAATATGTAGGAATTTTCCGGTGAGGACCAGTCAGAACAGACGGAGACAGGCATAGCAAAAGAAAGACGTCCGTTGTCCGCGCGGCCCCGTTTCGCCGGCGGAGGTTCGGTTTCGTCTGTTCAGTCCTGGTTCTGGGACCCGGAAAAGGAACACCGGTCCGCAGTGTGGCGGCGTCCGTTCTGGGCTGATGTGGAAAATTCGTTTATTATTCGACTGCAAAAGCGCGTTTGCAGTAAAATACAAGTTAAGAAATGGGGAAAATGCCCCGCAAAACAAGAGGGAAGCCGTGCTTCCTGATGATGAATTCAATACAGTATACCACAGATCGGCGGCTTTGTATACATAAAATTTTGAAAAATCCCGGAAAATGCTCTTACAGAGGGACAAAAGGCCCGGCGGCGTCCGTTCCGGAAAAAAGTTTCGCCGGGACTATTGACGGTTTGCGGGAGGCTGCTGCGCGGCGAACACTGACAGGTTGAGAAAGGGCTGCCTGCCCCGTTCTCAACGCGGAGACTGCGCGAATCCGGATCCCCTGTGCTTCTGCGGCACAGGGGATTTTCCGCTTTTTGGCCGGATGGGGGCGGAACGGCGGGGAACCGGGCCGGAATTCTTGGATTTCGGCGGAAATGCCATTGCGAAACAGCGGGTATACTGTTATAATATAAAACCTATCGAATGAAACCGGCGCGCCTGCGGACAGCCGCTTCCGGCGCTCCGAGCCCCATGAAAAAGAGCGAGGTATGGAATGAGCAACAAAAAACTTTCCCGCCTGCTGGAGCCGAACCTGAAATTCTACTTCTTCTTCATGCTGCTGTTTGTGGTGGTGGCGGTTCCCGTCAACTGGAAGCTGGCCCTGGCGGAGGCGGCGGTGACGGTCCTGCTGTATTTCTATTTCCGGCAGAACAACCAGAAGCGCCGCCAGAGCGTTTTGCAGTACATCGACTCCGTCACCGGCAGCGTGGACACCGCCAGCAAGTCCACCCTCATCAATTCCCCCCTGCCCACGCTGGTGTTCCGGCCGGACACCGGGGAGATCATCTGGAGCAACGAGAGCTTTCTGCAATTGGCGGGGGTCCGGGAGCATCTTTTTGAGATGCGGCTTTCCGAGGCCGTGCCGGACTTCCAGGTCCAGTGGCTCCTGGCAGGCAAGCAGGAGAGTCCGGAGCGGGTGACGCTGAACAGCCACCGCTTCCGGGTCTACGGCAGCCTGGTCCGCTCCCGGAGCCGCAGCGGCGTGCAGAGCATGGTGGCCACCACCTACTGGGTGGAGACCACTGAGGCCGACCACCTGAAGGAGGTCTACGAGGCCAGCCGCCCTGTGGCCGCCATTTTGATGCTGGACAACTACGAGGACCTGATGAAGGCCTGCGAGGATACCCAGCGCAGCGCCGTCCTGGCCCAGATCGACGAAAAGCTTCAGGTGTGGGCCAATGCGGGCCAGGGCATCCTGCTGAAAACCGACCGCAGCCATTATCTCTTCCTCTTTGAGGAGCAGTATTTCCAGCACTTTGTGGATGAGAAGTTCTCCATTCTGGACACCGTCCGGGCCATCCGGGTGGCGGAGAACATCCACCCCACGCTGTCCATCGGCATCGGCAAGGATTCTCCCAGCATCCCGGAGCTGTATAAAAACGCCAAGCTGTCTCTGGAAATGGCTTTGAGCCGGGGCGGCGACCAGGCGGTGGTGCGGAACCAGGTGGATTTCGCCTTCTACGGCGGCCGCACCAAGGCCACGGAGAAGCGCACCAAGGTAAAGTCCCGGGTGATGGCCAACGCCTTCCGGGAGCTGATCGCAGACGCCGGAGAGGTCTACATCATGGGCCACTCCTTTGCGGATATGGACGCCGTGGGCGCGGCGGCGGGCATCTGCTGCGCCGCCCGGAAGCGGGGCAAGCAGGCCCGCATCGTCATCGACGCAGACCACAACGCCGCCAAGACCATGCTGGAGCGGCTGAACGCCCTGCCAGAGTATGAGGGGGTGTTCCTCTCTCCCGGCGACGCCTTTTTGCAGATGAAGGCGGACACGCTGCTGGTGGTGGTGGACACCAACCGGCCCGACATGGTGGAAAGTCCCCAGCTGCTGGAATCCAGCAACCGGGTGGCGGTCATCGACCATCACCGCCGGGCGGCCAGCTATATTGAAAACGCGGCCTTCAGCTTCCACGAGCCCTATGCCTCCTCCGCCTGCGAACTGGTGACGGAGCTGCTGCAATACCTGGTGGAACCCACGGACCTCCTGCGGGAGGAAGCGGGGGCGCTGCTGGCGGGCATCGTGCTGGATACCAAGCACTTCACTCAGCGCACCGGCGGCCGGACCTTCGAGGCGGCGGCCTTCCTGCGGCGCTCCGGCGCCGACACGGCGGAGGTCCAGCGGCTGTTCCAGAACGACCTCAAGGATATGGTCACTAAGTACGACATCATCCGCCGGGCGGAGATGTACCGGGGGAACATCGCCATCTCCGTGGTGGATGAGCCCGGTGTGGACCGCATCGCGGCAGCCCAGGCGGCGGACGAGCTGCTGACCCTCAAGGGGGTCCAGGCCTCTTTCGTCATCTATGCCGCCGAGGGGGCCGTGCTGATGTCCGCCCGGTCCTTGGGGGAGATCAACGTCCAGGTGATCTTGGAAGCCCTGGGCGGCGGAGGCAACTCCACCACCGCAGGCGGCCGGGTGGGAGATTCCGACCCGGAGAGCGTCCGCCAGCAGCTGATCGGCGTGCTGGACGCGTATTTTGAAAAATAATTCATGATCCAAAGGAGAATATTGACATGAAAGTGATTTTACAGCAGGATGTCCGCGGCCAGGGCAAAAAGGGCCAGATGATCGAGGTCTCCGAGGGCTACGGCCGGAATTTCCTCCTGCCCCGGAAGCTGGCGGTGCCTGCCACGGCAGACGCCATCAACACCATGAACCTGAAGGAGAAGGCCCGGAAGGCCGAGGAGGCCCGGCTGAAGGCTGAGGCCCAGGAAATCGCCGGGAAGCTGGAAAACTGCCCCGTGAAGATCAGCGCCAAGGCCGGCAACGGCGGCAAGCTGTTCGGTGCCGTCACCAATAAGGAGATCTCCGAGGGCCTGAAGGCCCAGTACGGCCTGGACATCCCCAAGCAGAAGCTGGTGCTGGACGAGCCCATCAAGGCCTACGGCAGCTATCAGGTAAAGGCCAAACTGGGCTTTGAGGTCAGCGGCACGGTGTATGTCACCGTCTGCGAGGAGAAGTAAGACTGATTCAAGGGGGACGCCCCGACAAAAATGATTGTATGAAAACCGCGCTTCCGGGGAAGCGGAAAGGAGGGTCCCATGGCGAATGAAGATTTGCTGATCCGGCAGATGCCCCATTCTCTGGAGGGGGAACAGGCGGTCCTGGGCTCCATGCTCATCGACGAGGGCTGCGTCAAGGACGTGATGGACAAGCTGGTGCCCTCGGACTTCTACCTCCGGCAGAACCGGGAGATCTTTGAGACGATCTACACCATGTTCACCTACGCCCGCCCCATTGACGGCATCACCGTCTGCGAGGAGATGCGGAAGGCAGGCACCTACGATGAAAACACCACCCGCTCCTATCTGGCCCAGCTGATGGAGATCACCCCCACCAGCGCCAACGTGATGGAGTATGTGGCCATTGTTCACGACAAGGCCCTGCTGCGGAGCGTGGCCCAGGCGGCGGGGGAGATCACGGCCCTGGTGCAGGAGGGCGTGGGCGAGGCCGGCGACATTCTGGAGGCCGCCGAGCAGAAGATCTATGCCGTCCGCCGGGGCCAGAGCGCCCAGGAGATGGTGCCCCTGCGGATGGTGCTGCCGGACGTGCTGGACCGCCTCAGCGAGATGAGCGAAAACGAGAGCCATCTGCCGGGCCTGTCCACCGGCCTTTCCGCCGTGGACCGAAAGATCACCGGCCTGAACAAGTCCGACCTGATTCTGCTGGCCGCCCGTCCCGGCATGGGCAAAACCTCCTTTGCCCTGAACGTTGCCCTGAACGTGGCGAAGTCGGAGAAAAAGACGGTGGCGGTGTTTTCCCTGGAAATGTCCCGGGAGCAGCTGGCTACCCGGCTGCTCAGCTCCGAGGCCTGCGTGGAGAGCGGACGGCTCCGCACCGGCTCTCTTCGGGAGACGGACTGGGAGAAGATCGCCGCCGCGGCAGGGGTTCTGAACAAGGTGGACATCCGCATTGACGATAACCCTATGCTGTCCGTGGCGGACATGAACGCCAAGTGCCGCCGGATCGACAGCCTGGGCCTGGTGGTCATCGACTATTTGCAGCTGATGACTTCGGCAGGCGGCAAGGGCGGCGGCGAGAGCCGCCAGCAGGTGGTCAGCGATATGTCCCGTATGCTGAAGATCATGGCAAAGGAACTGAACGTGCCGGTGATCTGCCTGAGCCAGCTGTCCCGTGCCAACGAAAAACGTGACGACAAACGCCCCATGCTGTCGGACCTCCGTGAGTCCGGCGCCATCGAGCAGGACGCCGATATCGTGCTGTTCCTGTACCGGGACGATTACTATAACGAGGATTCCGAAAAGCGGAACATCGCCGAGTGCATCGTGGCCAAGAACCGCCACGGTGAGACCGGCAAGGTGGAGCTGCGGTGGATGCCGGAGTACACCACTTTTGCGACCCTGGAAAACCGGTATGACGAGGACGAATGACCTCCCTGCCGCCAGGGCCTGCCTGGAAAAGATCGGGGAAGGCCCGGTGCTGGCGGCGGTGTCCGGCGGGCTGGACTCCATGTGCCTGCTGTACCTGCTGACGGTCTGGGGCCGGGAGCGGAACATCCCTGTCACCGCCGCCCATTTCAACCACCAGCTCCGGGGCGCGGAATCGGACCGGGACGAGCAGTTCGTCCGGGACTGGTGCGGCGTCCGCGGCGTGCCCTTCGTCTCCGGGCGGGGGAATGTCCGGGAACTGGCCGGGAGAGAGGGCATGTCCCTTGAGGAAGCGGCCCGGGAAGCCCGGTATGCCTTCCTTACCAAAGAAAAAGAGCGGCTGGGCTGTAAGTATGTGCTGACGGCCCACCACGCTGACGATAATGCGGAGACCATGCTGCTGAACCTCCTGCGGGGCACGGGGCTCCGGGGCCTTACCGGGATTCCGGCGGCCCGGGATTTTCTCCTGCGGCCCTTTTTGCAGGTGACCCGGGCGGAACTGGCGGCCTATGCCGCCGCCCGTGATGTTCCCTATGTGGAGGATTCCACCAACGCTTTGGACGATGCCGCCCGGAACGTGCTGCGCCATCAGGTGCTGCCGGTTTTGAAGCAGCTGAATCCCCGGGCGGTGGAGCACATGAGCCGCACGGCGGCTCTGCTGGCGGCGGATGAAGCGGCCTTGGCATCAGACTGCGGCAGGCTGTTGCAAGGCTGCAAAGTCATCCCCGGCACCTCTGCAGAAGTACCGCTTTCCGCATTGGACGCCGTTCCGGCGGCCATCCGGAGCCGGGGCGTGCTGGCGGTGCTGGCGGCTGTAGGGGGCCATGAAAAGGACCTGACCGCCGCCCATGTGCAGGCGGTGCTGGAGCTGCGGCAGGGACAGCTGTCTCTGCCCTATGGGGTGACGGTGTGCCGGAAAAAGGACGCCCTGCGGTTTGAAAAGACCCAGGCCCCTCCGGCGGCTCAGGCCCTTTCCCTGGGGGAAACGGCGGCCTTCGGCCCCTGGCGGGTGACGCTGACAGCATCACCGGGCCGGGAGGGCATGGCCCTTTCTTTTCCGGCAGGCGCCGCCCTGACCGTGACGGCCTGGGACCCCAGGGACCGGCTGAATGGCCGCACGGTGAAGCGGCTGTGCGTGGACCGGGGGGTGTCCCCGGCGGACCGGGAGATGCGGCCGGTGCTGCGGGTGAACGGCCGGGCCGCGGCGGTCCCGGAACTGGGACTGGATGAAAATTTTGCGCCGGACCGGCATGAAACCGGGGCGCGGGTGATATTTTACAAAGACAGAGGAGAACAACAATGAACAATGAGATGGAGAAAGACATTCTCAAGGTCCTGGTGACGGAAGAGGAGCTGAAGACCCGGGTGGCGGAGCTGGGCGATGCCCTGTACAAGAAGTATGAGGGCCGCCGTCCCCTGTTCCTGGGGGTTTTGAAAGGCTCCTTCATTTTCATGGCGGACCTGGTGCGGGCCTCCCAGCTGATGTGCGATGTGGAGTTCATCGCCGTCAGTTCCTATCAGAACGGCACCGTGTCCAGCGGCCGGGTGCAGATCACCCATGACCTCCAGCAGGACATCACCGGCCGGGAGCTCGTCATTGTGGAGGATATCCTGGACTCCGGCAACACCCTGGCCTTCCTGAAAAATTACCTGATGGCCAAGGGGGCCAAGAGCATTTCCATCGTGACGCTGCTGGATAAGCCCGCCCGCCGGGAAAAGGCGGTGGAGGCCGATCTGGCGGGCTTCGTGGTGCCGGACGAGTTCGTGGTGGGCTACGGCCTGGACTACGCTCAGCTGTACCGCAACCTGCCCTATATCGGCGTACTGAAGCCCGCGGTTTACGAACACGCCTGAGCGTCCGCTGTCTCCGGCGTCCCCCGCCGGGGATGCCATGAATTCAACTGCCTGTAGTGCAAGGAAGGGGGCGTCCCCCGTATGGTGAAAAAAAGACCCAATATCAGTATTCTGCCCTTGCTGCTGATCGTGATCCTGTGCATCAGCTGGCTGACCCAGCTGAGCCGCCAGGACGAGATGACCTATGACCAGATGGTGCAGCTTTTCGAGCAGCAGAAGGTGGAATCCTTCCAGTTCACGGATTCCAGCACCCTGGTGATGAAGGTGAAGGGCAGTGAGCAGCCGGTCCGCTGCCGCATCCACGACTACACCCTCTTTTACAGCGATCTCAACGATCTGGTAAAGGAGCAGAAGGCCGCCGGGATCATCACGTCCTACAGCTATCCGCCGCCGGATTCCACCAACTGGCTGGAAATCGTTCTGCCTTATCTGATGATGGCCCTGCTGTTCGGGGCCATGTGGTACTTCATGACCATGCGGGCCCAGGGGGGCATGGGGCCGGACCGGATGGCCAAATTCGGCACTGCCCAGATCCGGGGCCTCAGCGAGAAGGATAAGCAGGTCACCTTTGACGATGTGGCCGGGGCCGACGAGGAGAAGGAAGAACTCCAGGAGATCGTGGAGTTCATGAAAAACCCCAAGAAATACATCGACCTGGGGGCCCGCATCCCCAAGGGCGTGCTGCTGGTGGGCCCTCCGGGTACCGGCAAGACCCTGCTGGCCAAGGCTGTGGCCGGAGAGGCGGGGGTAGGCTTCCTGTCCATTTCCGGCTCCGATTTTGTGGAACTGTATGTGGGCGTGGGTGCCTCCCGTGTCCGGGACCTCTTTGAACAGGCCAAAAAGCAGTCCCCCGCCATCGTGTTCATCGACGAGATCGACGCCGTGGGCCGTCAGCGGGGCACGGGCCTGGGCGGCGGCCATGACGAGCGGGAGCAGACGCTGAACCAGCTGCTGGTGGAGATGGACGGCTTCGCCGCCAATGAGGGCGTGGTGGTCCTGGCGGCCACCAACCGGGTGGACGTGCTGGACCCCGCCCTGCTGCGGCCCGGCCGCTTTGACCGGCAGATCTATGTGGGCCTGCCGGACATCAAGGGCCGGGAGGAGATTTTGAAGGTCCACGCCAAGGGCAAGCCCCTGGCGGAGGACGTGAGCCTGCGGAAGCTGGCCCAGGGCACCGCTGGCTTTACCGGCGCGGACCTGGAAAACCTCATCAACGAGGGCGCTCTGCTGGCGGCCCGGAAGGACCAGCATTTCATCACCATGCAGGACCTGAAGGACGCGGAGATCAAGGTCATCGCGGGTCCGGAGAAGAAGAGTCGGGTGATCCCCCAGCACGAGCGGGAGCTCACCGCCTATCACGAGGCGGGCCACGCCGTGGTGATGCACTGCCTGCCGGGGCAGGACCCGGTGAACCAGATCACCATTGTGCCCCGGGGCATGGCAGGCGGCATGACCATCTCCCTGCCGGAGGAGGACCGCTCCTACCTCTCCAAGCACTATATGGAGGATCAGCTGGTGGGCCTGCTGGGCGGCCGGGTGGCGGAGAGCCTGTGCCTGGGCGACATCTCCACCGGCGCCAGCAACGATATCCAGCGGGCTACCAACATTGCCCGGAAGATGGTCGCGGTATACGGCATGAGCGAGACTTTGGGCACCGTGTCCTTCGACAGCGGCCACGACGAGGTGTTCATCGGCCGCACCATGGGCCACAGCCGGGGCTATTCCGAAGCCGTGGCGGCCCAGATCGACCAGGAGGTCAAGTCCATGATGGACGGCGCCTACCACCGCTGCCAGGACATTCTGGAAGCCCACCGGGCTCAGCTGGACGCCGTGGCCAAGTACCTGCTGGAGCATGAGACCATGGAACGGGACGCTTTCCTGGAGGTTTTCGGCGAAAAAGCGCCGGTGAAGCCGGAAACGGACGAGAACCAGGATTAAGAGGACGAAAACAGACGCCGGAGGAGCTGTGCTCCTCCGGCGTTGCTTTTTGGGCCGCAATCGTGTATACTGATGTCAATTTCTGAACCGGGCGCATGGAGTGAACCGCGCCTGTGAAAAGGAGAAGCTATGTATTATCTGATTTTCGGCCTGCTGGGGGCGGCGCTGCTGGGCGCTGACCAGTGGGTGAAGGCCTGGACGGTGGCCCACCTGGAGCTGTGGGAGACGGCTCCCCTGTTTCCAGGCTTTCTGGAGCTGATGCGGGTCCATAACTACGGCGCCGCCTGGTCCAGCTTTTCCGGCCAGCGGTGGCTGCTGCTGGGGGTTACCGGCATCATCGTGCTGGCGGTGTTGTGGGTACTGGTGCGGAAAATCGTCCGCCACCCCCTGGGCATCCTGGCGGGCTGCCTGATCGTCTCCGGCGGCCTGGGCAACATCATCGACCGGCTGCGGCTGGGCTACGTGGTGGACATGCTCCACTTCCAGTTCTGGCCCAGCTACCCCACCTTCAATGTGGCGGATATGTGCATCGTGTGCGGTGCCATCCTGGGGGCCGTTTACTATGTGCTGATCTATGAAAAACACGACGGGAGGAAGCCGGATGGAACCGCTGATCCTACAGGCAGCCGGTGAGGACACCGGAAAGCGGCTGGACGCCTGGCTGGCGGAGCAGACGGAACTGACCCGCTCCGCCGCCCAGAAGCTGCTGGAGGAGGGCCGGGTGACAGCAGGGGGAAAGCCCCTGGCGAAAAACACCCGCCTGACAGGCGCGGAAACAGTGTCCGTGCTGCTGCCGGAGCCGGAGACGGTGGATATCGTGCCCCAGAATATCCCCCTGGACGTGGTGTATGAGGACGGGGATGTCATCGTGGTGAACAAGCCCAAGGGGCTGGTGGTGCACCCCGCGCCGGGGCATCCGGACGGGACGCTGGTGAACGCTTTGCTGTACCACTGCGGAGACAGCCTTTCCGGCATCAACGGCGAGCTGCGGCCCGGTATCGTCCACCGCATCGACCGGGATACCTCCGGTCTCATCATTGCCGCGAAAAACGATGCCGCCCATGTGAAGCTGGCGGCTCAGCTTCAGGACCACACCCTGGCCCGGACCTACCGCTGCATCGTGGTGGGCAATCTCCGGGAGGACGCGGGGACCGTGGACGCCCCCATCGGCCGCTGTCCGACAGACCGGAAGAAGATGGCGGTGATAGCTGGGGGACGGCGGGCCGTGACCCATTGGACCGTGCTGGAGCGGTATCCGGGGGCGACCTATGTGGAGTGCCGCCTGGAAACGGGCCGCACCCACCAGATCCGGGTCCACATGGCCTATCTGGGCCATCCCATTCTGGGGGACACGGTGTACGGCAATAAAAAGCCGGTGCCCGGATTGCAGGGCCAGTGCCTCCACGCCGTGGGGCTGCAATTTGTCCACCCCCGCACCGGAGAGCTGGTGAAGCTGGCCTGCCCCCTGCCGGAGGAATTTGAAAAGCAGCTGGAAAAATACCGGCGGATGATCCGTTAAGAAACGCCCTGTTCCATTGGAACAGGGCGTTGGTTTATTCTGCTCAGGCGTGGGCACAGGCCTGAAGGCGGCCTGCAATATAGGGTTGGACATCCTCATAGGGGATGTCCAGGGCGGCGGACAGCTCACCGAAGAGCAGCTGCTCCGCCTGCTTCATAAACCGCTCGTCCACCATGCCCAGGCGGCGGTTCTGGGCCTCTGCCCGGCACCGCTTCTGATGGATGGCCATGGTCAGCTCCATGAGGCTGCGGCAGCTGTGCCGCCGGAGACTGGCCTGGTAGTGCTGGGTCAAGGCCTGGGTGGTGGCGGCAGGGCAGGGGGTGGGACGCAGGGAGGGAATGGCGTCGATCAGGGCTTCTGCGTCCTCCCGGGAAATGACCGGGCGCATCACCACCTTATCATTGTCCACCGGCGTGTAGAGATCGGAAGAGCGTCGTGTAGGGGAAGAGGGTAGATCTCGGTGGTCGCCGGA
>OBLF01001896.1_pt1 | contig 15467 bp, 15 predicted proteins | sample 1519231 | NCBI WGS metagenome assembly OBLF01 (sample SAMEA2602895, study PRJEB22501) | metagenome | reverse complement strand
ATCACCGCCACAGGGACGGGCGAAGACCAAAGTGCGCAAGAGTTCGGGCACTACCACCTGAACGATTTGCTGCCTTCCCGTTGCAGTTGAGAAAATCTCTATGTGAACTTTGAAATTTGAATGTTGTATTATATTTACAGCAAATTTGTATTACTTCTGCAAGAATCTTTTCTGCGTTCTCTTTTGTTGCGCTTAAATGAATCTTCCATCCGTTGACTCGCATTTTTCCATTCGGAGAGCTTACATACGTCCACGGTTCTCTTCTTGTTACATACCAAGTATCGGGAATAAGAGATTCCGCAATCCAATGGTCACGCTTCATGGATGGAAGCATAGAAGCGTGATCTACAAAAAATGGAGATTGTTTCGTAATTGATTCGAGGTAATCTTCTTCACCAATCATATTTTTCCTTTTTTCTTGTATGCTTTAATAATTTTTCATTGTTGTATCCTTACTTATTGATTTCAATGTGTTTGGAGCGGATTGTCAGCTGAAGATGACACATATCTTCGTGTTCTTACCATTGACATTGCTTGCTGTGATGCGTGGGACTTGAGCCAGCTGACGGCGATTTGCGTGCGGTCATGCAGTTGCAAGGTGAAGAGGATTCGACTGATGGTTCGTCGTATCGTCGCGGGCTCCAGTACCAGTTTGCGGGCGATTTCCTCGTTGGTCATGCCTTCCGCGATCAGTGTGCATATCTCGCGTTGGCGCGGCGGCAGGGCTGCGAACGAATCCCGCAGCTTCTGTTGTTCGCGGCCTGCTGTGGGTCTGGGCATGCCGTGTTCGAGAATCTGCCGGGTGATGCGTGGCGTGACCACGGCGTCTCCGTTCGCCACCGCATGAATCGCATCCTTGACGGCTGCAGCACTGGCGTCTTTGAGCAGGAATCCGCTGGCTCCCGCATCCAGTCCACCGTATGCGTAGTCGTCCTCGTCGTACGTGGTGAGGATCAGCACGTGAATGGCGGGCCATCGGCGGGTGATTTCACGGGTGGCGGTGATGCCGTCCATCACGGGCATGCGCACGTCCATGAGCACCACGTCCGGCAGCGGGCCTCCTGCCGATTCCAGTCGCTCGATTTCAGCGATAGCCTGTCGGCCATCGCCCGCCTGAGCGACGATCGCGATGTCACTCGCCTTGCCAAGCATGAGTTTGTAGCCGAGCCTCGCGTATTGCAGGTCATCGACCAGCATGATGTTCGTCATCCCACGTCACGCCTTTCTCTTGTCGGACGGACGTCAGCATCGCGGTCACCCGCCAGACACCGGTTTCCGCCCTGTCCGGCCCGTAGCAGAGGAACCCTTCGGTTCGGGCGATGGCGTCCGCGATTCGCGCCAGACCGGTGCCGATGGCACCATCGGAAGGCTTGGGGAGGTTCGTTGATCCGTCGTTGGTGATGGTCGCGATCAGGCTCCCATCCGCCGCGTGATCCCATGTGACGTTCAGATGCGCGAGGCCGGGCGCATGGCGCACCGCGTTGGTGACGGCCTCACGGGTCACCCGGAAGCACAGATCCGCCTGGTCGGGGTCCTCGCTGCGTCGGCCGGTCTCGGTGAATGTGGCGATCACGCCGGAAGCCCGTACGTGTGCGAGCACCGGTCGGATGTCATCCCACATGTATCGTTGCGCCGACTCTTCGATCGCGGTGTCATTCATCTCGTGCGACTGCGTACCGCCTGTGGTCGGCGGAATACCGGGCAGGTTCGCATCGGTGGCGGTCAAGGCCCGCAGGGCGTGCCGGGTGTCCTGCAGGCCGCTTTTGGCGATGTCGCGGATCGCGTCGATGGCCTGTGCGACCTCTGGATCCACATCTTGTCCTTCCACCTGTTCGGCCAGTCCTTGGGCCAATGCGATGATGCTGGTCAGATCGTGGCCGACGCTGTCGTGCATCTCGCCGACGATGCTGCCGCGCCGAACGGCCGCATCCCGCTGTTGGGCGAGCAAGTCCGCGCGCAGACGCTCGTCGCGTTCGCGTTGGAGCGCCAGGGAGGATAGGCGCCGGTTGCGGACCGCATAACCCAGCACGCCGATGACCACTATCGGAAGCATGGCGGGCAGTATGTCAAGCCAGATCGACCATCCGGCCTGCCGCCAGCCGTCTCCGGCGAACGCCTGACTGCCCAGCACCATGCAGGAGGCAAGTCCGAAGCACAGGATCCGCAAATCACTGGAGACGGTCATGATCAACGCCCAATAGGCAATCATCGGCATGATCGGAGCCCATTCACCCACGCCGGCGAGATCCAGCAGCAACGCCAGAGCAAGCTCTCCGCCCATCACCCATTCGGGTCTCACGTACCGCCATGCCAGCGCGACGCCGCCGGCAAAAACGGCGGCCAGCATCAGCATAAACACGCTTGGCGTGTGCGTGGCCCAATACGAGTGATACGACGGGACGGCATCGCGCCTGGTGACCCATAGCATGCGCAGCATGAACAGCGTGGCCACGACCGGCAATCCATAGACCGGCAGGCCGCCCGGTTTCCTCAATCCCAGCGGAGCATCGCCCGTATCCCATATCCTCGACTCACAATCAGACATACTCGCATGCATATCCGCTTGGTGCTTATTCTCCTGCCGCACGAGCGATGACGACCGTCGGCGATGTGCGAATGCCACGTTGCGCGGTGAGCCACGAACCAAGCATCGCCATGGCGGCAAGCAAGAGCACGACCACGAGCCACAGGAGCCACGGCATGCCGAATACCAGCACGTCAAACGACAACCAGATGCCGATGGAGAACGAGACGGATACGAGCAGACTGGGAACGAACGCGATCAGGGACGAGGTGACGACAATCATAAGCCCATCCAAGGCGGCGATGGCGTTGAGCTGGCCTTGGGTTCCACCGCTGACGGCTACTAGCGCGAGGTCAAGCTCCCGTCCACGCTGGGCGATCAGATAGCCCGAGCACACCGCCGCCAGCACCAGGACCAGCGATGTGCCGATCAATGCCAGGATACGGGCGAAACCGGGCACCTCCACCGTCGGCGTCCCCGCGGGAAGCAGCCGCGTCCACGCGGTGATGGTCGAGGTGAGCGACTCATATGACATGAGCAGCGTCAATCCGGCGGCCAAGGGAATGATGGTGGACGAGGACGCGCACACCCTGGCCCGAGCCTGCTGGCATGCGATGCGCCACGCCGGCCAGGGAAGACGCACCACCGCCGTCCACATGCGCACCGTCGCCGACAGCACGGCCGGACCGGCAAGGCAGACGGACACGGTGAACAGCAGCATCGCGATCATGTTGCCGTACGCCAGCGGCGACATGGACGAAAACGTGACCTGCACCGACATCCGCGCCATCGATGTCTTCCGCACGTTCAGCAGACCGACCGCCAGCGAGACCAACGCCCCGGCGAACATGATCCAGGCAAGAACAAGACGGGGAACACCGACCGTTTTCGGAGGGTTCGCCGCCTCGCGCAACGCCTCGACCGGCGATATGCCGCCGACCACGCGCACCGTCAACAGCGAGCCGACCAAGGCCATCGCGAATCCGAAGACGATACCGCAACTCCACGCCCGCAGCATGCCCGTCACATCCTGCGGCAGAAACGGCAACCCGTTCGCCTCCAACTGCCGGGTCGCGAACGGATAGAGTCCCCGTGCCAGCGCCGGCGAGACGATAAGCGAGACGAGCGTGGCGGCGACATCCAACAGCAGCACCTGCGCGCAGACGCGCGACGTCAACTGTCCGGGCGTGGCACCCTGCAATGCGATCAAGGCGAGGGCGCGGCGGCGCGGACGGATGGCCGAGGAGCCCACAAAAAGCCCCAGGAGCATCCCCACGACGACCACCGGCACCAGAGGAGGGCCGCTCAGCCCCACCGAAAACATCCCCCCCCTGCCATGCACCCCCGAAACCGCCATGGCCATCCTCGCGTTCGACAACATGACCATCACCATGCCCGACACGCACTGCACCACTGCCAGCAGCAGCAATACCGCGCCCCACACGACAGGCGCATCCCTGAAATCACGCAACAGGCCACGCATCAAATCGCCTCCCGCCCATCAAGACCGGACGAATCGGAACCGACCTCGGCCAACACACCGTCACGCATCCGCGCGACGCGATCGCAGCGGACCGCGACCTCGGGACTGTGCGTGACCATGACCACCGCATGACCAGGACGATCCGCGAACGCGCGCAGCTCATCGACCACACGCCCGCCGGACTCGGTGTCCAACGCGCCGGTCGGCTCGTCGGCGAACACGATCTCGGGATCGGCGACGAGCACACGGGCCAACGCCACACGCTGCTGCTCCCCGCCCGACAGCAACGTCACGTTTTGCCTGCGCAACCCGAGAATCCCCAGACGGTCAAGCAGCCCGGCCGCGCGATCCCACGGATATTTCGCACCGCGCAGCGTGAACGGAAGCCTGAGGTTGTCCTCGCTCATCGAAGGCACCAGATTATACGACTGGAACACAAACCCCAGATGATCACGCCGGAACCGCGCCGACTGGGCACGGCTCATACGGGTCACCTCCTGTCCCAGCACCCGTACAGAGCCATCGGAGCCGGACCCCAACCCCGCCAGACAATACATGAGCGTGGACTTGCCTGAACCAGACGGTCCCACGATCCCCGTCATCTGACCCCAACCGGCTGTGAAATCCACATGCCTCAGCACCGGCACCGTCTCACCCCTACGCAGCTCGAAACTCTTCGACAGCCCCGCGGCCGCGACCGGAGCCGACGCCATTGCATCGCTCCCCGTTCCCCTCAAATGTCGAACCATTATCCACCTTCCTCACCTGCGTATTGGACTTCGATACCCCCACTATCCATCGAAGAGACAATGAGCAGCAAGAAGACGTGCGAAAATGTCATCTAGAGATGACACCCTCAATAGGGGAAAATAATGCCAAAGATGATGGCACCTATAGAGAATGTCTCTTTTTATTGTTTTTAAGGACGGCGCAAGCTGCTGTTTTTGGCAAGCATGTAGTACAAGGGAACGGTTTTGAGAAGGTGGTCGTGTTTCCCTTCTCCAATGACATGGCCATTACTCAGGACATATATCATTTCGGCATTGCGCACGGTAGTGAGTTGGTGGGTGACGATAATGAAAGTGCGGTCTTCGGCTTGTTCCAGTAGTTGGGTAACAAGCTGTTCGTTATCAGCGTCCAGGTTTGCGGTGGCTTCGTCGAGTAGGATGATTTTTGCCGTGGAAAGAAGAGCACGAGCTATGGCGAGTCTTTGGCGTTCTCCGCCTGATAGCATGATTCCGTTTTCTCCTACCTGCATATCAAGACCTTTGTCAGATCGGTCTAGTAGATGGGAGAGGTTCACGGACTCTAGTACTTGTCGGCATTCATCGTCGCTGCGATAGGTTGATCCGAGAAGTAGATTCTCGCGTAGGCTACCGGACAGTGCTGGTGAATCCTGTTCTACGTATGCAATATGGCTGCGTAAATCGTCTCGATCACAAGTTGTTATGTCGTTACCGAGTACATTGATGTTTCCGCTGGAGGGAACATAGAAACGTTCGATAAGTTGTAGGATGGTGCTTTTCCCTGCGCCCGAGGGCCCGACTAGTGCTGTAACGCTTCCCTGGGATATGGAGAGGTTCAGGTCGCGCAAAATTGGTTTGGAGCCATATGAGAAGTAGACGTGTTGGAATTCCACTGCCGGAGGACATGGGCTGCTGTGTACCAGCGGCATATGTTCATTGATTGTTGTGACGACGGTGTCATGGTCCTTTTCTTCGGGAATATCCAATATTTCCCGTATACGGTTCATCGCGGCCATTGAATTGCCAATTTGTGAGCCTGCGTAAATAATCTGGCTGAGCGGTGAGATGCTGATGAACAGCAACATGATGAACTGGGTAAGTTTTTCGACGGATAGCAGCCCTGTGGTTACGCGCCATAATCCCAGACCGAACACGATGATAGCCGCGAGCTGCAGGGCTATCGTGGCCAGTGGATTGATGACCGACTGGATTCTGGCGATCTTGAGTCCGGACAGGCGGACACGGTTGATTAAGGCGGCAATGACCTTATTCTCGTTCTCGAAGCCGTTTGAAGCGCGTATGGTGCGGATACCGGCGAGATCACGATTGAGTATGGAAGTAAGGTCGCCGAGCGTGTATTGGCTGTCATAGCTTGCTCGTTCAATGAATTTAGCGGACAGCAGCATGAGTGTGAATACGGTGAGAAGCAGGGTGATTGCTGTGCCGAATAGGATTGGGTCAAGCATTGCCATAAACACAGCGGAACCGATGACGGTGATGAAGCCTGATGCAAGGGCTGATGTGCACTGCATGAATGCATTACGCAGTTGTGAGGTGTCGTTGCTGACACGGCTGAGCAGGTCGCCGGAGTCGCGTTGATCGTATTCGCGTATGGGCAGGCGTAGCAGGTGTTTGCTTAGTGTGAGACGAGCATCCCTTACGATATCCTCTCCTGTACTCTGCAGTTGGTAGTTCTGTAGGGCTGATATAGCTCCTGAGGCGATGACGAGTAACAGCATTCCGGCAATGACGGGCCACTGGGGAACCTGGAATACACCGTTCTGGAAGAAGTTGGTCATGTACTTAGGCAGGAGCAGCGTCATAGAGGCTCCTATGGTTCCAAGGCATAGGATGAGTGCCAGCCGTCCTCGGTATTTTCGGAGGGGAGAAATCAGATTGTACATGGAGACATGTTTCATGTGCATGGTGTCGTCCTGGTCGTTGACGGTCATTGCGTATCTTTCCGTTCGGAACTGGCTCTAGTAATGGTGTATTGTTTGACGGCATCAGGTTCGCCGATGGGTATACCGTTGGCTTCTACCCAAGCGTGTGCGCGGAAGGGACGATCGGTGAATCCGGTGCACCATGTGACGGATCGGTGAGAGATGCGGCATGCCGCCGCTGTGGAGAGCGACCGAAGCAGACAACCTTGCTGACTGCGGCATTTGCGGCTTACCACGCATACGGCATTGCGGTAACGCTCCGCCGTGCTGGTGTCGGCCGGCGGATATCGTTCGGACCACATTTCAAGCCGGTGACAGAACTCTCCGATTTGTTGTCGTTCCATCCGTCTTCCGATGATGATGGCAATCAGTGCTATCAGGCGGTCATGAAAGTTGACGTGTGTGACCGCTTCCGGCTGTAAAGGGATGCTCATAGACGCACGTGCTTCCCCATATCGGCGAGGAAACGATCCGCGTCCCGGGCGATGATTTGTCCGTCGGCCTGATATTCTTCGGCGATTTTATTCGTACAATCCTCGATGGTTTTGCCGCACATCAGACCGTCAAGGATAATCCGGCCTATTTCGTTGACCTGCAGATATTCACCGGTGTCGTTGACGAAGACGATTGCCCCGCCCTCCTTGGGATACAGGGATATCTGATTCCTCAGACTGATGCTTGTCTGTGTGTCATCGGCTTGCATGTCTCAGCCACCTTTCCACTGCTGCTACTCGTTGCATTTCAAACAGGAATGTGATGTCGGGCATTGGCATCGAGGCGGAGCGTCTTATCGCAGGTACATCGATCAGTCCTTCCTCATCCAGTATTCCTCCGATGAGTGAGGTGAGAAGCTTATCCTTCGAACGATGCCACGCCAAATACAGCGAATATGAATGATCGCCTTTGGTGGATCGGCGGAATATTGCTTCGGGTGCAATACCCTTCAGTGCTTGGTAGAGTACCGCCTTATGCAGTCCTTTCTGATTGCGCGCACTAATCGGGGTATTGAGAGCACAGTCCACCATTACTTGATCGAGGTAAGGAGAACGGAACGTTATGTTTTCTGGCGCAAACATCCGGCTGGCCTCATTGAGCATCCGTGCTTGTATCGCGAGAGAGTAAAGGGCCTGATGACGGCTTCGGTCGGGATTCAATGGCTGGATGTCCTCATGTTCCAATTGATATATGACCGTGCTGTGTAGGAGTTCTCGCGCCTTGCTGGTCAAGAAATCGGGAATGTGGATGGCATCGTGCCATCCACAGGGCATGATGCGACGTGTCGATCTACATTCGGCGATTCGGAACGATGAACTCAGCTCATCGCCGAGACTAGTATCATCAATTAAGTCATGTATTGCTTGACACATCGACATGCGGTAATCCGCACTATATCGTTTCGCTGTGTCCCATATGCGAGTGGGATGCTCACGCAGACAGCTCCATGCGGAGGCCGGCAGCGACGCGAATAATTCATCTCCTCCGAAACCTGTGACATGAATATGGGGAGTACCGTCGCCCAGTTCGGCTATACGGCTGAAATAACCCTCGATGTCACTCCAATAGATTGGTTCTTCAGGCTTCATGCCATTGGGGTATTCATCACAGACCGTGAATGATTTATTGCCGTCGGCGACCATGCCGAGATTGGTAAGTGATAGTCGAATGTCTGTGGCGATCCCGACTGCCCATTCGGCATCGTGATTGTCCGGGTCATCAGGCATCTCATGGTATAGAGCCATGTGTGCTTCGGTGCGACTGAACACGTATGCGGTGGCGGCAGAATCCGTTCCGCCCGACACATCGACTGATATCGGCGCCTCGCGCGACCAGTGATTCGCCAGCACCGTAAATCGTGCTTTTAGTGCTGACACGAGCTCTTGTTCCGAATTATGAATGTTCTGCAGCGGATTTGATGATGTGTATCGAGGTTGTTGACACCCATCGATGTGCAGTGTCGTTGACACCGGCACGGAATGTATCCCCTTCCAGAAGGAAGCATCTCCTTGAAGGCTGTTGGGGAGGGAGGGTACCAGCTCCATTGCTATGCGTTCCCAGTTCAAGGATCGTTTTTTCGATTGAACGAGCCGGAGCGCGCTATCCGATATGACAGGTTTGTTTCCGTCATCAGTCCAAAACAGACGATTGCCGCTCAGCATAGGTATATTGACAATTGTCTTCGCGGTAGTCGCGCCATTGTCGCACCATTCATTTTGGGACTTCCTATGACGGTTGGCTGCGATCTGTTCCGAATGCTCATGCATAAGCGGCAATGCTCTTTCCTGACGGCTCATCATGCCATTTGATTGGAGCCGCGCCTGCATATCGAGCGCTCCTTATACGTGGCGTGAAATTGATGTCCAGTCCGATTAGTTCGATCCCCAAGGGAACGGTGCCTTGGCTCCGCCGATATCGACATACTTACCGAACCATAAGCCATTGGTGGCTTCGCGGAACGAAGCGATGGTCTCCACCGTAGGGGCTATATACTGCTTCATGATCAACTCCCTAGTTCATTGATAGGTTGGACTGCATGTGGGCACATGCAATTCCAGTTAATCCGTCATAGAGTGCATATCCAAGGAAGAGCTGGGTGTTTGTCATCTTCAGATGACAAACACCCAGCTCTCAAAAGTGAGTTAGTCGTGTAGAGACGGAAAAAACTGTCTCAACGTGTCGTGGTTATTTCGAAGTTGACCGAGAGAACCTTCTCGCGTCACCATGCCCCTATTTAGAATCACTACATCATCGGCGATTGATTCCACTCGCTCGTCCGGCTCGGATGAAATCAGCATCGCTACGCCACGGTTTGCCTGTTTCCGTATCTGCTCTTGCACCCATGCCGTGCTGCGCTGGTCAAGGCCTTGGAATGGCTCGTCCATTATCAGGGCCTTCGGGTTACTCAGTAGTGCTACTGCGAACCTGATTTTTACAGTATCGATCACTGTGAGAGCTTTGAGCTTGCATGAAAGAACGCTTTGTAATCCGGTCATCTGAACGACATGGTTCAAATGAGTATCCGGCGCACCGGACCAGAGGGCTTTCCATCGTAGATAGGTTCCTGCCGAACAGTAAGAGGAATGAGGAATCGTGGTGGGCACAGCAGCCACTGCAGTCTTTGGATCGTCAAGCCGGATATAGGGCTTTCCACAGATGAGGATCTGCCCTGAACTTGGCGTTTCAAGATTGAGCAGTATACGCAGGATGCTTGTTTTCCCGGCGTTTATGGGGCCTATCAGAGCTGTGACGCGACCGGCATAAGCGGCAAAAGAGACGCCTCGTAGTTCGCGGCCAGCATGGCTAAGGGAAACGTTCTCCAAAGCGAGAATAGGGGCAGCGGGATTCGGCAGCTTGTACATTGATTTCCTTTCCTTGCCTCACCCAAGCCGCAAAAATCGAAGTCCCCCCCCCCTAAGTGCATTTATGAAGTGCAATCTCGAATAGGGGATGGTAGAAGTGACATGATAGGTTGTGCCTCACATGCCTGAGTGACATATATATTCAGTTAAGCAGGATTAATTGTTTTCCCAAGAACAGAATCGTGGTGTTTGTCATCTGAAGATGACAAACACCACGATAGAAGTGAGCGAAACGTTTCATTCATTGCCAGTGGAAAACCTAGTGGCGCTTTCGTTTGTCATCTGATTCAGGCCTGCTTGATACCAAGCTATGACGATTTGAACTCGGTCTCGCATGTGCATTTTGGCCAGTACCCGACTCACTGTTCTTCGTACCGATGCCGTCTCGATGAACATGCGCTCGGATATTTCCTGATTGGACAGTCCTGTCGCGACGAGCTCCGCTACCTCATGCTCCCGTTTGGAAAGGCTGTTGAACAGCCCCCGAAGTAATTTGATACGGGCGTTATCCGATATGGTCCTGACACCACGGTTAATCACTTCGCCTGTGATACGCGGGGTCAGAATGGCATCGCCGTTATATACGGCATGAACAGCATCACGTAATTGCCTCGGCGTGGCATCCTTAAGCAGGAAACCCGAAGCTCCTCGCGCCAGACCGTCGAAAGCGTAGTCGTCTTCATCGTAAGTGGTCAGAATCAGTATTCTGATTTGGGGGAATTCCTCTTTGATGATGCCTGTCGCCTCGATGCCGTCCATGACCGGCATGCGCACGTCCATGAGAATTACATCGGGCAATTGATGAGGCGACTCTCGCAGATACCCGATTGCCTGGGCCCCATCCGCAGCCTGACAGCTGACGATGATGTCTGGAGCGTTGTTCAGCATCATCATGAATCCCGTTCTGGCTCCACGCATGTCATCGACCAGCATGACCCGAATGACGTCGCTTCTTGGATCCTTCATCCTTACCTCCGTCTTATGGAATCAGTGCTTTGACCGTCCAGCCGCTTTCGGATGGGCCATATGAGAGCGTGCCTCCTGCTTTCGCGATCCTTTGCGCCAACCGGCTCAGCCCCGTCCCGCCCCTCGCATTGTTTTTCCTAGCGACCTCGTTCCTTTGTCGTCCATACGTGTGGCCATTATTCCGAATCGAGATCGATGTGCCGCCATTTTCGAGATGATCCCAAGCTACAGCAACACGAGTAAGTCCGCTGCCATGCCTGAGAGCATTGGTCAGAGCCTCACGGGTGATGGCGAAGCACAGGTCGGAACGGCGTGGATCGTCAACTCGACTTCCTGTTTCGGTGAATATGACAATGATGCCGGTCGAACGAATATGCTCAAGTACCGGTCTGATATCATCCCAATCCCGTAGACGTAGTACGTCATCCTGATTCACGGGCTCGGGCCCCACACGATTGATAGGTGTGTTTGCTTCTTCCTCGTTGAAGACCTTCAGAATACGTCGCGTGTTCCCCAGGCTTTCTTTCGCTATCGATGAGATTTCGGCGAAAGCGCCAGCCAGCTGCGGATTGGCGTCGTTGCCGGTTCTTGCGCAGTCCTCTCCTCCTTGGGACAGCGCAATGATCGAGGTGAGTCCATGGCCGACACTGTCATGCAATTCATTGGCCATACGAAGTCGCCGCTCAGTTTTGTTCTTTTCCTCCGCCAACACCGCGGCACGCCATTGCGCCTCAGACAGTCGCCGGTTTGCCGCATGACGATCACGTGCTATGGACAGCAACGAGGATATGATTCCGACAGCCGCGATAGCGTACAGGAGCAACAAGTAGTGCGGCTGCAGATAAGATGGATAAGAATATTGGGACATGATGATGATGATCATGCCCAAATCACACATGGCCTGACCATACAAGGGCAGTCGGATGCATAGGTAAATGACAACGAGAAACGCAACCTGCGTGTAGGAATGCAGTCCAATTCCGAATGACACCCCCAAAAATAACTCGACGAGCTCCAACGTCAGCAGCATCAAAGGGCTTTTTGCCCGAACCATCACGCTGACGGCACCCAACAAGAACAACAGAAGAAAATACCAAATGCCGGATCCTTCGTCCAGAAATCGGATGAGGGAATAGTCCGTGCCGACAGTCGCTCGGGATTGCGCATAATCACGAAATAGTATTCCCAGCGTTCCCAGGATACATAACGTCGTCGCGATAAAACGAAGCAGTTTTTCCCCTCTCAGCTGATGAGCCCATGCCGATAGCCGATCCCCGAACGTGATGGACAACGCACGAGAGCTGTCCGGCGACTGCTCCAAACCAGCTTGAGCGGTGAAATGATCTTCGGTGTCCTGCACATTTGCCTTCTTCGCCGCTTCCCCGATAATACAACTCTTCATTATCGCGGATTCAGGCTTTCCATGTCTACCAGAGAACTCATATTTGGCATCTCCAGATGACAGATCCATCAATTTTGATTTGTGCGCCAGCGCCGATTGCGGAGAGAATGCTCCAGGCGGGGCTGTTCGACATACTCTCCGCAATCGGCGTGGGAACGCGGCCCCGGGCCATGCGCTGCGCGCATGACGGTGTTGTCTGGCCGCTCGCGTGCTCGCGGCGGTGGGCCGCGTGGAATCTGACGAGGGGTTTGCCCACCACCAGCATGCCATGCGCTCCGTCTTCGCTTCCTGCGCCGTGTCCCGTGCCGCTCCCGGGCCTGCGCTGCGACGGCGGACCAGCATGCCGTCTTCGCTATGGCCCGGATCGTCGCGGTCCACGCCTCCGGTCGCTTCGCCTGCGCGCATGGCAGGCGGGTGGTGTCCGAAATGGAAACCACACGGAAAGGACCGATGGACATGAACGACATGGTGGATACCCGCACGGCGGGAACAGGACTGGCGAAGCGCGTACGCGACGGGTTCCGTCAGGACAGGCGGGAGCTTGGCCCCGAGAAGGCGGCCGACAAGTGGTTCGCGCCCCTGATGGACAGGTGGAACGGCCTGCTGTCGCGCGACGGTGGCGGCTTCTCCCATGAGGAGCGCGTCACGCTGGCGGTGCTGGCGACCGAGTGCCTGAGCATGCGGGACGCGCTGATACTCGCCGCGTTGCGCGAGATGGACGGCGGCGAACTGCACATGCTGTACGCCCGGCCGCATTCGATGGAGTCGGCGGCCGTGGTCACGCGCGAACTGTCACGGGCGTTCGAGGACGCGGAATACCGGCCGGACATGCGGCGCTGGGAGCGGGCGACGGCGTTGCTGGAATCGGTGACGGCCGACGCGCCGGACGGGTACGAGGCACAGCCGATGGCGGCGTGCGCGTACCTGATGTGGATGGCCGACCGTTCGACCGTGGCCGCGGTGCGCGCGCTCAAGGCCTTGGCCTTGGACGAGGACTGTTCGCTGGCGACCCTCGTGCTCGCGGCCGGCGAGCACGGCATCCGCCCCGCATGGACGGGACGCCGACGCTGAACGTCGGGCGTCCCCGCGGATTCAATCCGACCGGGGCCTCCCACGTCGGGAGCCCCGGCCAATCCCAATCATCTGATTTTTTCAAGGAGACAATCATGGAAACCGCAATTATCGAACGACCCGCCGCGACCGGCGAGGGCGCGAACGAATCGAGCATCGTCATGCTGGACGTGGGACTCATCGACCCGAACCCGGCGAACCCGCGCCGCGACGTGGGCGATGTGTCGGAACTCGCGGATTCGATACGCGTGCAGGGTATCCGGCAGAACCTGCTCGTCACGCCCGCCCCGCAGGGACGCTACCTGCTCGTCATCGGTCATCGCCGCCTCGCCGCCGCCAAGCTCGCCGGACTGGGCCGGGTGCCCGCCGTGGTGGCCGATTTGTCGGAACGGGAGCAACGCGAACTCATGCTCGTGGAGAACGGCCAACGCACCGACCTGACCGTCATCGAGGAGGCCGACGGCTATCAGGGGCTTCTCGATTTGGGCGTGGGCGTGGACGAGGCGGCGCAACGCACCGGCCGTTCCGCGTCATTGGTGCGCCGACGCCTGAAGATAGCCGCCATCGGCGAGAACGTACGAGGCAAGACGGGAACCGCCCAGCTGAGCATCGACGACTGGGAGACCATCGCCGACTTCGACGGACATCCCGACCTTCAGGAACAACTCGCCGAGGCGGCGGGCGGCAGGAACTGGGACATGGCCGTCAAACACGCCCGTCAGGAGCAGACATGGCGCGAATGGCTCGACACGGCGCGCGCCGAGCTGAAACGCATGGGCATCGACGCCTCGGACGAACAGCCGAACGCGGACAACTGGTATGACTCGCCGAAGGGATTGCGGCGCACCACGATGCTGACCACTGGCGACATCGCCAAGGCCATTGACGCGTGGCGCGACTGCCATGACGGTGCCACGCCGGTCGTGGGGGTGCGGGCCGAGGGCGCGTCATGGGCGCGCGGCATAGCCCTGTACGAGACCGTGGACGAGGAGGCCGAGACCGCGGCCCGCGAGGCGAGGGAGGCGCGTTGGCGCGAGGAGCGGGAACGCGAGGAACGCGAGACGGCACCGGCCAAGGAGTTCGCGCGGGCAAGCCGTGATTTGCGCGTCGCGTTCGTGACGCATCTCATGGAACTGAAATCCCAGCCGAAGGGCATCGGCAAGGCCGTCGCCCTGCTGTCCGCATGGTTCGCGCTCGACGCGCTCACCGAGGGATTCGACCAATGGGACAGCCATGCCGAGGACGTGTGGGAGCGCATCACCGGCACCGGCGCGGCGGGCGACGACACCGGCGACGGGGAGTCGGAGGACGAGGTCGAAGACCCGTTGCGCGAGTCCGTCACCGCGATGATTTCCGGCGACCCGCACCGGGCCGCGTTCGGACTGCTCTACGCCTTGGCCGAGGAGCGCGTCAGCTGGACGACATGGCGTGACGCGGCGACCATCGCGGAACATGCCGCGCCGTTGTACGAGGTGTTGGAAACGCTCGGCTACCGCACGTCGGACACGGAGGGCGAAGCCCTCAACGGTTCCCTCATGCCAATCGATGACGACGACGATGGCGAGGATGCCGGCATGGGGCAGGACGGCGAACCGGACGACGATGAGGTGCCGCAAACCGACGACGCATCCAGCATGTCGGAAGTCGCCGAATAGGCGACGGGTGGGGCGGAACCGGAATGCGGGTTCCGCCCCGCCCGGGCGCGGATGGCGAAACGTAACGGCGCGCATGCGCGCCCGCGCCTGCCGGAGCCAAGTGGCGACGGATGGTGTTCAGCCGTGGCTGGCGGAGCGTCGGCGGAGCCATGCGTCGCACCGATCCATGAGCATGCTCGCAAGCACGGTCAAAAGGAACGTGGCGACGACCAGCGCGAACGAGCCGTCCAATGCCGGGGCGTCCGTACCGGCGAGGAAATGCATGAGCAGGAAAGCCAGCCTGAGCCGTCCCGACAGCATGGCGGACGAACTGGACACGGC
>OBLF01001894.1_pt1 | contig 15479 bp, 10 predicted proteins | sample 1519231 | NCBI WGS metagenome assembly OBLF01 (sample SAMEA2602895, study PRJEB22501) | metagenome | reverse complement strand
GGACAGAGATTGGGAGAAGCTTTGAAGAAATCGCTGCTATTTATGAGGGCGTAGATCATGCAGAACGATTGAGAGTCTGTTTTGATACCTGCCATACAAGTGATGCCGGTTATGCAGTAAAAGAAGATTTTGATTATGTTATAGAGACATTTGATAAGATTATTGGAAAAGAACAGATTGCGGTTTTTCATATAAATGACAGTAAGAATCCTCAGGGAGCTCACAAAGACCGTCATGAAAATATAGGATTTGGCGAGCTTGGTTATGAATGTCTGCAAAAAATCGTTTATAATAAAGAGTTTGAACAAGTACCTAAAATACTGGAAACTCCCTATATACCGAATCCAGAAACGAAAAAGAGAGCATATGCTCCATATAAATATGAAATTGCCATGTTAAAAGAAGGTATATTTCAAGCCGATTTAAAAGAAAAAATTTTGGAGGAAAAATAAAATGGACAAAGTAACAGTTACGTATATTAAACATAGTGGCTTTCTTGTGGAAACAAAAGAAAGTTATTTATTATTTGATTATTGGGAAGGAAAGCTCCCAGAACTGCAATACGATAAAGAACTTTATGTTTTTTCCAGTCATGCGCATCATGATCATTATACGAAAGATATTTTTAAATTAGAAAATAAATGTAAAAAAGTTGTTTATGTTTTATCTTCGGATATTAAAAGAGCAAGTAGTTTTTGGAAAAAAGCAGAGAATGTTCTATTTATGAAGCCTCATGAAGAAAAAGTCATAGATGCATGTACAGTGTCTACACTAAAATCTACAGATGAAGGAGTTGCATTTCTTGTAAAAACAGAAGGAAAGACAATTTATCATGCAGGAGATCTTCATTGGTGGGATTGGCCGGGAGAGCCGGAAGAAGATAATAAAATGATGGAACGGCAATATAAAGAAGAATTAGAATCTTTAAAAAAAGAAAGCATCGATTATGCATTTATTGTTCTTGACCCAAGACAGGAAGAGTCAGAAACGCTTGGAATAGATTACTTTATAAAAAATGTCGGAGCACGTTTTATTTTTCCGATGCATTGTTGGGAACAGTATGATATTATTGAAAGGTACAAGAGAAATAATGACAGGAAGTTTCTTACAGGACAGATTATAGATATTACAGGGCAGGAACAGCAGTTTATCCTGGAGTAAGTTTTGCCTGTTAAAAAGTCCTAAAAGAAATAATACAATGAAAAAGACAACAGTGATATGGTAATATAAAGATAATAATTACTATATCAGGAAGAACAGAAAGGAAGAATTTAATTATGGAAAAGAAAGTTATCGTATCAGAAAAGTCCCCCGCTGCAATTGGACCATATTCACAGGCAATAGAGTATAATGGTCTTATATATACATCAGGAGTTATTGGTGTGAATCCGGCAACAGGTGAAGTCGGAGCTACGATCGAAGAACAGACAACACAGGTTTTTGAAAACTTAAAAGGACTCCTTGCTGATGCCGGAAGCAGTCTGGATCAGGCTATTAAGACAACAGTTTTCATTAAAAATATGGATGATTTTGGAAAAGTAAATGAAATTTATTCCACCTATTTTACAGGTGCATTCCCGGCACGTTCTTGTGTAGAAGTAGCAAGACTTCCAAAAGATCTGTTAATTGAAGTTGAAGTGACTGCAATCAAAGACAGATAATTTTACCGCACCTCAATTTATATAAAGAGATTTTTTGTTGGATTTCAGCTAGAATTGCCGATGCTTTGATAATTGAAGACTACTCTGAAATGTGATAAAATAAAACTAATAGAAATAGCTTTTTTCTTAATTGAGAAGGGGAAAGTTAAACATATCAGGTATAAGTATGGAGGAGGAGTAGAAACATATGGTACACGCGGAATTGACTATTATAAATGAGCAGGGAATCCACCTTGGACCAGCGAATAAGATTGCCAATTTGGCGGATCGTTATGATTGTCAGATCCATTTCAAGACAGAATATATGGATGTGAATGCCAAAAGTATTATTAACTTGATTAGTGGAACATTCCGACAGGGAGATGTTATACAATGTGTGTGTGACGGACCGGATGAAAAAGAAGCATTAGAAGCAATGAAAGAAATATTAGCAAAAGATTTAGAAGAATAAATACGAATTTCCATCTGGAGCCGAAAAGCAGAAAACCAGAAATTCTATATAGAATTTCTGGTTTTCTGCTTTTCGGCTATTTATCTTTAATGAGCTTTTTCATAATTTTTTAAGGCTATTAAGGCTTTTCTTGATAGTGGGTACAGCATTATGATATTAAAAATCGTCATCAATCCGATGCCTACATCACCTAAATCCCATACAATAGTATAAGTAGCAAGTCCTCCGACAAAGAGCATTACAAGTGCGAGAACTTTGTAAGCAGTCTGAGAGAACCAGTTGTCTCCGAATAGATAAGCTACATTAGAGCGGGCATAAAAGAGAATGCCGATAAAAGTGGAAAAACTGAATAACCATAAAGTGATGGCAATAAAGATTACTCCAAATGTACCTAAATGGTATTCCATTGCTTTTTGTAACAAATCCATTCCAACAAGTCCTTTTGTAAGACTAGTTGGTGTAAGAAGCATAATCATAGCAGTACAACTACAGATCATAAGTGTATCAATAAAAACTCCTAATGCCTGTGTTAATCCCACTTTAACAGGATTATCAGAAACAGCAGCGGCTGCCGCACAAGGGGCCGAACCTGAACCGGCTTCATTAGAAAAAAGTCCTCGTTTGATTCCGTTCATGAGAACGGCGCCAAAGCCGCCACCGGCTACCTGACGGAGTCCAAAAGCTTAAAAAAAAATACGGAAAAATACCCCGGGAAGCTGTGTGATATTTGTGATAATGATAAACAATGTAATCAATAAATAACATCCTGCCATAATCGGAACAATAATATCCAAAACCTTTACCGTTGCATTTTTTCGAAGAACAATAATCGCGGCAAGTGCTACGAGAACAATAGTGGTGTAAAGCGGTGGAATATGAAATGCATTTTTGAATGCAGATGCTACAGAATTACTTACAACCTGGCTGATACCACACCAGCATATTAAACCGGAAATGGCAAAAAGTACGGAAATAAGAACGTAACGTTTTTGCTTTCCTGTTTTTTCTTCAAAATAACGGTGAATGTAATAAGCCGGACCACCTCGATATCCTCCGTAAAGAGGATCCTTTTCTTTATAGATCTGCGCTAAGGTTGCCTCGATGAATGCTGTGGATGATCCGATAAGAGCTGTGAGCCACATCCAGAAAACTGCACCGGCACCCCCGGCAGAAATTGCGGCAACGACACCGACCAGATTTCCCATTCCAACACGTGTTGCCGTAGAAACGATTAGTGTCTGTATGACAGAAAGTGCACTTTTCTCATCTCCTTTTTTTTCAAAAAGAGCTCCTACCATATCTTTAAAAAGACGTATTGGTAGAAATCTTGTCCGGATCGTGAAATAAAATCCGGTAGGAATTAGTAAAATGACTAAAAGAGAAAGGGAGAGAGTTCCGCCGCCAGGTAGAGGCAGTGTGAGCAAATCTCCCCATAAAAAATTGTAGACTGTTTCAATTATTTTGACCATATTCGTTTATATCCTCCTAAAAATAGTATATAATTTCTCGTCTGTTTTGTAAATAAATAGTTGACAGAATATGAAAAATGGAATAAAATGTAAAATAAATATATAAATAGAAATAAAATACTTAATTGGAATTAGAAGGAATGAAAAACACAAAGAACTTTCGAAGTCTTTCTATAAAGAAATATAAAGAAAGATAAGGCAAGATAAGGATAAGAAAGGATAGGGACAAGAATAAGAACAACAAAGTCAAGCAAGAATGCTGCGGTATTCTTGAGAAGGAGGGGTGATATTGAGATTAGTTACAGTACTTGTTGTTTTTGGAATCTTGCTGCTTATTTCAATCGTGGATTTTAAAATTCACATGATTCCAGATCAGTTGAATATGTTATTATTTTTGGCAGGAATATGGAGCAGTTTTGTATTTCAGAAGATTACAATAACAGGAAGAGTATTTGGGATTTTTGTAGTGAGCATTCCATTTTTTATTATTGCCGTACTGTCTTCCGGTGGGCTGGGTGGAGGAGATATTAAACTAATGGCGGCAAGTGGGGTGCTGTTAGGAGTGACAGGGAATGTTTTTGCTGCCTGTTTTGGTCTGTTGTTAGGAGGCTTTTGTGGATTGTTTCTTTTACTCACAAAACGTATTGGGTATAAAGAGTGTTTTGCGTTGGGACCTTTTTTGTGTCTGGGAATTGCGATTGTATTTTTTCAGATAAATTTTTTACAGTGATGCTGAGGTATTAATGATACTACTGTATAATTTTCTCTGAGTTGTTGATTTAAGTGAAAAATTGATAGCTGTAAAATACCTTTTGACCCTCCAATATCTTATTGATAAAAATAGACAAATTAAGAGATAAGAAGTCGGTATAATACATTGTTAGTTTCGAGACGAAATTAACATAAAATTGTACTCGAAAAAATACGCTGTCAAGGGGAAATTTTGGCATAAAAAGGCTGTTTTGGACAAGATTTTGTATTTTAGAAGGAACAGTTCCGAATAAGCTTTACATTGCCTCGAAAAAATGATAATATTATGTCGAATTTAAAATAAACCACAACTTTTGACAAGGAGGAATAATCAATGCCTAGAGCAAAACAGTCTATGGATGGAAATACCGCAGCAGCTCACGTAGCATATGCGTATACAGATGTTGCAGCTATCTATCCTATTACACCATCCAGTCCAATGGCAGATTCCGTTGACCAGTGGTCAGCAGCAGGACAGGAGAATATTTTTGGTAACCAGGTAGTTGTTAGTGAGATGCAGTCTGAGGCAGGTGCTGCAGGTGCAGTACACGGATCTCTTGCAGCTGGTGCTATCACAACAACATTTACAGCATCCCAGGGTCTTCTTCTTATGATCCCTAACATGTATAAGATCGCAGCTGAGCAGCTTCCATGTGTATTTGATGTATCTGCACGTACAGTTGCTACACAGTCCCTGAACATTTTCGGTGACCACAGTGACGTATATGCATGTCGTCAGACAGGATTTGCTATGCTGGCAGAAACAAACCCACAGGAAGTTATGGACTTAAGCCCTGTAGCACATCTTGCTGCAATCGAAGGTAAAGTTCCATTCATTAACTTCTTCGATGGTTTCCGTACATCTCATGAGATTCAGAAGATCGAAAAGTGGGATTATGCAGACTTAAAAGAAATGTGCAACATGGATGCAGTTAAAGCTTTCCGTGAGCATGCTCTTAACCCAGAACATCCAGCAATGCGTGGTTCTCATGAAAATGGTGACGTATTCTTCCAGCACAGAGAAGCTTGTAACTCTGTTTACGAAGCTCTTCCAGCTGTTGTTAAGAAATACATGGGCAAGATTAACGAAAAACTGGGAACTAACTACGATTTATTCAACTACTATGGTGCAGAAGATGCAGACCGCGTAATCATCGCTATGGGATCTATCTGTGACGTAGCAGAAGAAGTAATTGATTACTTAACAGCAAAAGGTGAAAGGGTTGGTTTAATCAAAGTTCGTTTATATCGTCCTTGGGTATCTTCTGCATTATTAGACGTTATTCCTAAGACAGCTAAGAAGATTGCTGTTCTTGACCGTACAAAAGAGCCTGGAGCATTAGGAGATCCTTTATATCTTGATGTTGCTACAACTCTTAGAGAAGCAGGTCTTAACGACATCGTTCTTACAGCTGGCCGTTACGGATTAGGTTCTAAAGATACTCCTCCTTCATCTGTATTTGCTATTTATAAAGAACTTGAAAAAGACGCTCCAAAGAGCCGTTTCACAATCGGTATCGTGGATGATGTTACAAACTTATCCTTACCAGAAGTTAAACCAGCTCCTATCACATCTGCTCCTGGTACAGTAGAGTGTAAGTTCTGGGGTCTTGGTGGAGACGGTACTGTAGGTGCTAACAAGAACTCTACAAAGATTATCGGTGACCATACAGATAAATACATCCAGGCATACTTCCAGTATGACTCCAAGAAGACAGGTGGTATCACAATTTCTCACCTTCGTTTTGGTGACAACCCAATCAGAAGCCCATACTACATTAACCAGGCTGACTTCGTAGCATGTCATAACCCATCTTATGTAGTTAAAGGTTACAAGATGGTTCAGGATGTTAAACCAGGCGGAATCTTCATGATTAACTGCCAGTGGTCTGATGAAGAATTAGATCATCATATGCCTGCAGCAGCTAAGAAGTATATTGCAGACAACAACATTCAGTTATACACAATCAACGCGATCGACAAGGCTATTGAGATTGGTATGGGTAAACGTACTAACACAATCTTACAGTCCGCATTCTTCAAATTAGCGAACATCATGCCTATCGATGAAGCAGTAGAATTCATGAAAGCAGCAGCTAAGAAGTCTTACAGCAAGAAGGGTGACGCTGTTGTAGAGATGAACTACAAAGCAATCGATGCTGGTGTAGACGCTGTTCATAAAGTAGAGATTCCAGCTTCTTGGTCTAATCCAGCTCCAGATGCTCCTGCTAAAGAACTTGTAGGACGTCCAGAGACAGTTAAGATGGTTAAAGAAATGATGGAACCTATCGGAATCATGGATGGTGACAGCCTGCCAGTATCTACATTCGTAGATAACGCTGACGGACAGTTCGAACTTGGTGCTTCCGCATACGAAAAACGTGGTACTGCTGTATCTGTTCCAGAATGGAATCCAGAAGCTTGTATCCAGTGTAACCAGTGTGCATTTGTATGTTCTCATGCTACAATCCGTCCTTTCTTAGTAAGCGAAGACGAAATTAAGGCAGCTCCTGACAACATGAAAGTTGCAGATACAAAGCCAAAAGCAAGCGAATATAAATTTACAATGAGTGTATCTCCATTAGACTGTATGGGATGTGGTGAGTGTATCACAGTTTGTCCTGCTGCAGCTAAGGGCGCATTAAAGATGGTTCCACAGGAAAGCCAGGCAGCAGAACAGCCAGTATTCGATTACTTAGTTGCAACTGTTGGAAGAAAACCAGGCGCTCCTGCAGATACTACAGTTAAGGGATCTCAGTTCAACCAGCCATTACTTGAGTTCTCAGGATCTTGTGCAGGATGTGCAGAGACATCTTACGCTCGTCTGATCACTCAGTTATTTGGAGAGCAGATGTACATCTCCAACGCAACAGGATGTTCCTCTATCTGGGGTGGTCCTGCAGCAACAGCTCCATATACAGTAAACAAAGATTCCAAACAGGGACCAGCTTGGGCTAACTCCTTATTCGAGGACAACGCAGAGCATGGATTTGGTATGTATCTTGGACAGAAGACTTTACGTAACCAGGCTATCGCTAAATTAGAGAAGATGGCAGCTTCCGATAAAGCAACAGATGAATTTAAGGCAGCTTTTGCTAAATTCATGGAAACAAAAGAAAATACAAAAGAAAATACACCAGATGCTAAGGCATTAATCGCTGAGGTAGAAAAAGCTGCAGCAGCAGGATGCCCAGATGCAGCAGACGTATTAGAGAAGAAACAGTATCTTGCTAAGAAGTCTGTATGGATCTTCGGTGGTGACGGATGGGCTTATGATATCGGTTTCGGTGGATTAGACCACGTATTAGCTTCCGGTGAAAACGTAAATATCATGGTATTCGATACTGAGATGTACTCCAACACAGGTGGACAGGCTTCTAAAGCTTCTAACATCGGTGAGGTTTGTCAGTTCGCAGCTGCTGGTAAAGAAATGAGCAAGAAGAGCCTTGCAGAAATCGCAATGAGCTACGGATACGTATACGTTGCACAGATCGCTCTTGGTGCTAACCCTAACCAGGCAGTTAAATGTCTTGCAGAAGCAGAAGCTTATGACGGACCATCCCTGATCATCGGATACGCTCCATGTGAACTTCATGGTATCGCTAAGGGTGGAATGAACCATTGCCAGGATGAGATGAAGAAAGCCGTTAAGGCTGGTTACTGGAACCTCTTCTCCTTCGACCCAGCTAAGAAAGCAGAAGGAAAGAATCCATTTACATTAACATCTAAAGAAGGCGACGGAACATATCAGGAATTCCTGAATAACGAATCCCGTTATACTCGTCTGATTAAGCCATTCCCAGAAAGAGCTGAAAGACTCTTCAACGAATCTGAGAAGGTTGCTAAAGAACGTTACGAGCACCTGCAGAGACTCGTTGAGCTTTATAAATAATAAAGCCTGAACTGGTCAGTCAGATTAGTTATACAAAAGATAAAACTTTATAAAATACAAAAGAGAAGCCATGTGTCAGCTATGCCGATGCATGGCTTCTTCTTGCATGTTGAAAAAAAGAAGGGAATTGTATTACTAATTCTACGGGAGGCAAAATTTTTATTGGAATTGAAGATAAGACGAATGAAGTTATTGGGATTGGAGAGAAGAATCCCTTTAGATTAGCAGATGATATTTCAAATATGATATTTGACAGTTGCACTCCAATAATTGATCCGGAAATTACAATGATAAGCCATGTTACTGCATTAAATATAAAGACAGTTATTGAAAGTTTTTCAGGAGAAGAAGTCTTTGGGCGAAAAGAAATTAAAGAAAGGCTTGGGTATAAGGACAGCAAGGCAGGGTTCTTGATTGAGAAGATGCAGGAATTTGAGTTAATTAAAGCTGTGAGAGGACAAGGTAAAGGAAAATATTGTTTTGATATTTAATGATGTTAAGGTCAAAAGATATTTTGCTCCTAACTTAATGAATCAAAATTCACTTTATATAGCTTTTCTGGGTTGTATGATGGGATGAAATTCCCTTTATAAAGAGAACTTTCATCACTTAATTTTTTTAAGTTATTTTGTATACAATGTTAACAAAATGCAGGATTTATATTTAAAAATTACATTTATAATTGTGTGAATTGTATTTAAATATAAAAATAATGATGAATAAAGAGGAAAAATCACAAACAAAATTGTGCTTTTATAAGAACAATACGACCTAAAAAGAAATAAAAATCAAACAAACTAACTACAATAGCCTGCAAAATAAGAGAAATAATCAGAAAATAATGTATTTAAAAATAAATAATCAAATTATTAGATAATTCGCCTTAATGTTTATATTTACAACCCACCCAAAATGTTGTAATATGATAACAACAAAAAGAAATGCAGGAAGTTATCGTAACTACTTCTGAAAATGAATTTGTTACTTTTTTAAATATGTAATTCTCCAGGTACTTATAAATACTTCTTCAGAATCATAAAATCATAAGAGGATGAGATTATGAAATCATGAGGATTGATGAAGAGTTTCTGACAATTACTAATTACAAAAATATAATTTACAACTGATGAATATTTACTATTTTATAGTGATGCAAGAAAGGGTGAGACCATGTATCAGGACAATATGCGACAGGGTCTATATGATCCAAGTCTGGAGCATGATAACTGTGGTATTGGTGCTGTAGTAAACATCAAGGGTCTTAAGAGCCATGAGACAGTATCGAATGCCTTGAAAATTGTTGAAAATCTTGAACATAGAGCCGGCAAGGACGCCGAGGGTAAAACAGGGGACGGAGTAGGTATCTTAGTGCAGATATCCCATAAATTCTTCGAAAAGACCTGTAGTACTCTCGGTTTTTCTATTGGCAAGGAACGTGACTACGGTATTGGTATGTTCTTTATGCCACAAGATGAACTGCAGAGAAATCGTGCAAAGAAAATGTTTGAGATTATTGTTGAGAAGGAAGGGTTAAACTTCCTTGGCTGGAGAGAAGTTCCGATTCAACCGGGCATTCTTGGAAAGAAAGCGGCAGACTGTATGCCATGTATCATGCAGGGGTTTGTAAAGAGACCATTTGATGTTCCAAGAGGACTTGACTTCGACCGTCGTCTTTATATTGTAAGACGAGTATTTGAACAGTCCAGCGATTCTACTTATGTTGTTTCTTTAAGCAGCAGAACGATTGTATATAAAGGTATGTTCTTAGTTGGACAGTTAAGATTATTTTACAATGATCTTCAGGATAAAGATTATGAATCTGCAATTGCATTAGTTCATTCTCGTTTCTCTACCAACACCGTACCAAGTTGGGAGAAAGCACATCCTTATCGATACATTGTTCATAATGGTGAGATTAATACGATTCGTGGTAACGCTGATAAAATGTTAGCGCGTGAAGAAAACATGGAATCTGATTATCTGAAAGATGAAATGATCAAGCTGACACCAGTTGTTGATCCAAATGGTTCCGACTCTGCAAGATTAGATAATACATTAGAGTTCCTTCTGATGAGTGGAATGCCACTTCCGCTGGCAATGATGATTACAATTCCGGAGCCTTGGGAAAATAACGAAGGAATGAGCAGAGAGAAGAGAGACTTCTATCAGTATTATGCAACCATGATGGAGCCTTGGGATGGACCGGCATCCATTCTTTTTACAGATGGAGATATCATGGGAGCAGTACTTGACCGTAATGGTCTTAGACCTTCCCGTTACTATATTACAGACGATGATCAGCTGATTCTTTCTTCTGAAGTAGGTGTCTTAGACTTTGACACAACACATATCGTAAAGAAAGAGAGACTTCATCCGGGCAAGATGCTTCTTGTAGATACTGTAAAAGGTGAACTGATCGATGATGATATTCTTAAAGCTTCTTATGTAAAGAAACAGCCTTATGGTGAATGGTTATCTGATAACCTTGTATTCTTAAAAGACTTAAAGATTCCAAACGTTGCAGTAGAAGAGTACAACTATGAAGAGAGCAACCGCCTGATGAAAGCATTTGGTTACTCTTATGAAGAAGTAAAGGATTCTGTTTTACCGATGGCATTAAATGGAAGTGAAGCAATCGGAGCGATGGGTGTTGATACACCATTAGCGGTACTTTCTAAAAGACATCATCCATTATTTGATTATTTTAAACAGCTTTTTGCACAGGTAACAAATCCTCCTATTGATGCGATTCGTGAAGAAATCGTTACATCTACATCAATCTATGTTGGTGGAGAGGGTAATGTTTTAGAAGAAAAAGCAGAAAACTGCCATGTACTTAAGATACATAATCCTATTTTAACAAATACAGATTTATTAAAGATCCGTCATGCAAAGGTAAAGAATATTAATGTAAAAGATGTGCCGATTACTTACTACAAAGGAACACCGCTTGATAAGGCAATCAATCATTTATATATCGCAGTAGATCAGGCACATAAAAATGGTGCAAATATTGTTATCCTTACAGATAGAGGCGTGGATGAGAATCATGTGGCCATCCCATCGTTATTAGCAGTATCTGCGGTACATCATCATTTGATCGAGACAAAGAAGAGTACATCTGTAAGCATTATCTTAGAGAGTGGTGAACCAAGAGAAGTACATCATTTCGCAACATTGTTAGGTTACGGTGCATGTGCGATCAATCCATATCTGGCACAGTTTAGTATTAAGAAGCTGATTCAGGATGGCTTATTAAAGAAAGATTACTATGCAGCAGTAAATGATTATAATAACGCTGTTCTTCATGGTATCGTAAAGATTGCATCTAAGATGGGTATTTCCACTCTGCAGTCTTATCAGGGTTCTCAGATTTTTGAGGCAGTTGGTATCAGCAAGAAAGTGATTGATGAATATTTTACGAATACAGTAAGCCGCGTAGAAGGAATTACATTAGAGGATATCGCAGAAGACGTAGATTTCCATCATTCAAAAGCATTTGATATGTTAGGTCTGAAAAACGATCTGAGTCTTGATAGTGAAGGAGATCATAAATATAGAAGCGGTAAAGAAGAACATCTTTATAATCCACTTACGATCCATACATTACAGACAGCAGCATGGACAAATAATTATGACCTGTTCAAACAGTATACTTCCATGATTAATAAAGAAACTTCTCCAGTAAGCCTTCGTGGATTAATGGATTTTAATTATCCATCCAAAGGAGTTCCTATCGAAGAAGTTGAATCTGTAGATTCTATTGTGAAACGATTTAAGACAGGTGCTATGAGTTACGGTTCTATTTCCAAAGAAGCACATGAGACTCTGGCAATTGCGATGAACATGATTCATGGTAAGTCAAACACTGGTGAAGGTGGAGAGGATTTAGAACGTCTGACGGTTGGACCGGATGGACTGAATAAATGTTCCGCAATTAAGCAGGTGGCTTCTGGACGTTTTGGTGTAACAAGCCGTTACTTGGTAAGCGCACAGGAAATCCAGATCAAGATGGCACAGGGAGCAAAACCTGGTGAAGGTGGACATTTGCCAGCAGGAAAAGTATATCCTTGGATTGCAAAGACAAGACATTCAACACCTGGTGTAGGACTTATTTCACCACCACCTCATCACGATATTTACAGTATCGAAGATTTAGCACAGTTAATTTATGACTTGAAAAATGCGAACAGGGATGCTCGTATTTCTGTAAAACTGGTATCCGAAGCAGGTGTCGGAACAGTCGCAGCAGGTGTAGCAAAAGCTGGTGCACAGGTAATCCTTATTTCCGGACATGACGGAGGTACAGGTGCAGCACCTCGTAATTCTTCCATTCATAATGCCGGACTTCCTTGGGAGCTTGGACTTGCAGAAACACACCAGACATTAATTAAAAATGACCTTCGTAATAAAGTAATTATCGAGACAGACGGTAAGCTTATGAGTGGTCGTGACGTAGCAATGGCGGCAGCACTTGGAGCAGAAGAATTCGGATTTGCAACTGGTCCGCTGATCACAATGGGCTGTGTTATGATGAGAGTTTGTAATTTAGATACCTGTCCGGTAGGTATTGCAACACAGAATCCAGAACTTAGAAAGCGTTTTAAAGGTAAACCGGAATATGTTGTAAACTATATGAAATTCATCGCACAGGAAATGCGTGAATATATGGCTAAGCTTGGTGTTCGTACAGTAGATGAGCTGGTAGGACGTACAGATTTGTTAAAGGAACTTCCAGAAGCAAAAGAGTATCACTTAGATTTATCAGCTATTTTGAACAATCCATATATAGATAAGAAACATCCAATCTACTACAACAAGAAGAATGAATACAACTTCGAATTAGAAAAGACATTAGATGAAAAAGTTCTTCTTACGAAGTTAAAGACAGCACTCGATAAAAAGCAGAAGAGAAGTATTTCTATCGATGTTGGAAATACAGACAGATCCTTTGGTACAATCTTTGGTTCTGAAATTACAAAGAAATACTATGATACATTAGAAGACGATACATTTACTATACAATGTACAGGCGCCGGCGGACAGAGCTTTGGAGCATTTATTCCAAATGGTCTTACTTTGGAGCTTGTCGGTGATAGTAATGACTATTTTGGTAAGGGATTATCTGGTGGTAAGCTGATTGTTTATCCTCCAAAAGGAATCCGCTTTAAAGCAGAAGAAAATATCATCGTTGGTAACGTAGCATTGTACGGTGCAACAAGCGGTAAGGTTTACATTAATGGTGTCGCAGGTGAACGTTTCTGTGTTCGTAACTCTGGTGCAACAGCAGTTGTCGAAGGTGTTGGTGATCATGGATGCGAGTACATGACAGGTGGTAAGGTTCTGATCATCGGTAAGACAGGAAAGAACTTTGCAGCCGGAATGAGTGGCGGTGTTGCCTATGTTCTTGATGAGGATAATGATCTGTATTTAAGCCTTAACAAAGAAATGGTTTCTTCCGAACCAGTTGTTTCTAAATATGATGTTATGGAAATCAAGGATATGATTACTGCCCATGTGGCATATACAAACTCTGAAAAAGGTAAAGAAATTTTAAATAACTTCAGCAAATATCTGCCGAAGTTTAAGAAAATCATTCCACACGATTACAAGAAGATGCTTCAGAAGATTTCCGAAATGGAAGGAAAAGGTCTTAGCGCAGAACAGGCACAGATTGAAGCATTTTATGAAATTAAAAGAGGATAGGAGGAGAGCGCTGTGGGAAAACCAACTGGATTTTTAGAATATGAACGAAAAGAAAGCGTAGGTGAAGCGCCGTTAAAACGAATCAAACATTTTAACGAATTTCATACTCCCCTGTCCAAAAAAGAACAGGAGAGACAGGGTGCAAGATGTATGAACTGTGGAGTTCCATTTTGCCAGTCTGGAATTTTAATTAAAGGAATGGTTACCGGATGCCCTCTTAACAACCTGATTCCTGAATGGAATGATGCTACTTATACAGGTAACTGGGATGAGGCTTACAATCGCCTGAAAAAAACAAATCCATTCCCTGAATTTACAGGTCGTGTATGTCCACATCCTTGTGAGGTTGGATGTACCTGTAATTTAGGCGGGGATCCGGTTAATATCAAAGAAAAAGAATTAAGTATCATAGAGCGAGCTTATGAAAGTGGTCTCATTAAACCAGAACCACCAGAAGTACGCACAGGAAAAACAGTCGCTATCGTAGGTTCCGGACCATCCGGACTCTGCGTAGCAGAATACTTAAACCGTCGTGGACATTCTGTAACAGTATATGAGCGTTCTGATCGCGTCGGCGGATTGCTCATGTATGGAATTCCAAATATGAAGCTTGAAAAAACATATATCCAGAGAAAAGTAAAACTCATGGAAAAAGAAGGCGTTGTATTTAAGACAGGTGTAAATGTCGGCGTAGATATAAAAGCACAGGAATTAAAGAAGCAGTATGATGCAGTTGTACTTTGCTGTGGAGCATCTAATCCAAGAGACATAAAAGCTCCAGGTAGAAAAAGCAAAGGAATCTATTTTGCAGTAGATTATTTAAAAGCAGCAACAAAGAGCCTGTTAGATTCCAATTTTGCTGATAAAAAATACATTGATGCCAAAGGTAAAAACGTTATGGTCATCGGTGGTGGTGATACTGGAAATGACTGCGTAGGAACTTCAATCCGTTTAGGATGTAAGGGCCTGATTCAGTTAGAAATGATGCCAAAACTCCCAGATGAACGTCAGGCAGACAACCCATGGCCAGAATGGCCAAAAGTTTGCAAGACAGACTACGGTCAGGAAGAGGCAATCGCTGTATTTGGCAAAGACCCACGAGTATATCAGACAACCGTAAAAGAATTCATTGCCAATGAAAAAGGCGAAGTCTGCAAGGCAAAACTTGTCAAACTCGAAAGTAAATTCGACAAAAAAGCCGGAAGAAACATCATGGCAGAAGTCGCTGGAAGCGAGTACGAAGTACCTGTTGATTTAGTATTAATCGCAGCAGGATTCTTAGGAAGCCAGCCATATGTAACGAAAGCTTTTGGCTTAGATCTCACAGAACGCACGAATGTAAAGACAGAGGCAGGACACTTCAAGACAAACGTAGATAAAGTCTTTACCGCAGGTGATATGCATCGAGGACAGTCACTCGTTGTATGGGCAATTCGCGAAGGTCGTGACTGTGCAAGAGAAGTAGATACCGCCCTGATGGGATATTCCAATTTATAAATACGAATTTGATGGACTAAAGAGACGAAAACCAGAAATTTAATATAGAAGAA
>OBLF01001888.1_pt1 | contig 15526 bp, 10 predicted proteins | sample 1519231 | NCBI WGS metagenome assembly OBLF01 (sample SAMEA2602895, study PRJEB22501) | metagenome | reverse complement strand
GTGTTAATGTATGAAGAATTTATTGCAATTCTGTTTTATCTATTATAAGATAGAGAAAGTCACAGACCAGATAGTGCTTAAAGCGTGAGATGTGGATGAAACGCGCAGCAGGAACAGGTTTGTGAAGGTTGCTGTGAGTGACAAACCCGGCAACATGTGAAGAAGGGCAGAGGTGGCAGAGATTGATTAAAGATAATCAGAAGAACTTCAGTCGGCTCCATGTCGTTATAGATGCCTGTGTAATTACGTTATCTTATATGTTTGCCTGGGCGCTGAGATTTATCGGACCTTTTGCAGCAAATGCTGTCCGGGCCAGAAGCTTCCAGCAGTATATGTCTGCACTGGTATTTATCCTGCCGGCATATATTCTGCTGTATCATGCGTTTTCACTGTATGAACCAATGCGGATGCAGGGAAGACGTCTTGTGCTGTCTAATATTGTAAAAGCCAATTCTCTTGGTATTCTGATCACTACATTTATTTTGTATACCATTGAAGAAGGCGATATTTCCCGTTCTGTACTGTATATGTTTTATGGAATCTGCATTGTGGCAAGCTGGGGAGCAAGAATGTTCATTTTCTACAGCCTGCGCAAAATGCGAAAGAAAGGACTGAACCAGAAACAGGTAGTGCTGGTTGGGTACAGCCGGGCAGCAGAAGAGTATATTGACCGCATTCAGCAGAACCCTCAGTGGGGATATGTGGTAAGAGGCATTCTGGATGACAATATTACTGCAGGTACCATGTATAAAGGCGTCAAGGTGATCGGAAGAATTGCCAATCTAAACGTGATCCTGCCGGAGAACAGGCTTGACGAGATTGCGATTACACTGGGATTAAGTGAATATTACCGACTGGAGGAGATTGTAGCGCTTTGTGAGAAATCAGGAGTGCATACAAAATTTATTCCGGATTATAATAAGATTATTCCTACGAAACCATATACAGAGGATATTCTGGGACTTCCGGTGATCAATATCCGGTATGTTCCTCTTAGTAATACTTTTAATGCCATGATAAAAAGAATAATGGATATCTGTGGCTCCATTATTGGAATCATTGTGGCGTCGCCGATCATGCTGGTACTATGTGCGCTGATAAAGCTCACTTCTCCTGGACCGCTGATCTACCGTCAGGAACGTGTGGGTCTCCATAATCAGACTTTCTGGATGTATAAATTCCGTTCTATGGAGATTCAGCCAGAGGCAGAGGAGAAGAAAGCCTGGACAGTAAAAAATGATCCCAGGGTTACAGCAATCGGCAGATTTATGCGAAGAACCAGCCTTGATGAACTTCCCCAGCTTTTTAATATTTTAAAGGGAGATATGAGTCTGGTAGGGCCAAGACCTGAGAGACCATTTTTTGTGGAAAAGTTTCGTGAAGAGATTCCGAGATATATGGTGAAGCACCAGGTAAGACCCGGGCTGACCGGATGGGCACAGGTAAACGGATACAGAGGTGACACTTCCATCCGCAAGAGGATTGAGTGTGATCTTTACTATATCGAGAACTGGACTGTAGGGCTTGATATCAAGATAATGTTTATGACGATCTTTAAAGGATTCATTAATAAGAATGCGTATTGAGAAAGGAAAGAAAAATGGCAAGACCTGGTAGAAAAAAGAGGACTGCTTTGTTTATTGTGGAAATTATCTGTCTTTTGCTGTTTATTGGCGGATTGTATGTATATGGACAGATTGATTCCAGATTGAACAAGATTGAGACACCTCAGCTGGATGAGAGCAAGATTGTTACGAATGTGACAGCACCACAGATGTCTGGCTATACAACTTATGCACTTTTCGGAATCGACCAGCGTTCCAAGAATGCTGCGCTTGATGCACAGAACAGTGATACCATTATCATTGCAAGTATTAATAATGATACCAAAGAGGTGAAGCTTGCTTCCGTATATCGTGATACTCTTCTGGATATTGGAAATGATACTTATACCAAGGCAAATGCTGCTTACGCATATGGTGGTCCGGAACAGGCCATTTCCATGCTGAATACCATGCTTGACCTGAAAATTACGGATTACGTAACTGTTAATTTTAATGCAATGGTAGCTGCAATAGATGCACTTGGCGGTCTTGATATTCCTCTTTCCTATGCGGAAATGGTGTTTATGAATGACTATTGTATAGAAACTTCCCAGGAGACCGGCAAAAGCTACACGCCAGTAGAACTGCCGGATCCCAAGCCGGAGAACGAGGAGGAAATCCTTGGAACATACCATCTGAATGGTGTACAGTCAGTTTCTTACTGTCGTATCCGTTACACTGCAAGCATGGATATGGGACGTACTGAGCGTCAGCGCCGTGTGATCGGAATGATGGTTGACAAAGCAAAGGCAGCAGGAATTACCACCATTTTCAATATTATGGACGAGGTATTTCCTATGATTTCCACATCCATCACGAAGACTGAGATTCTGAACCTGATTCCGACGCTGATGGGGTATAACATTGCAGATACTACCGGTTTCCCAGCCAAGTACAAATTTGCGGATGTGAAGAAGGCCAGCATGGTTGTTGCAGACACGCTGGAGGATAATGTAAAGGAACTTCATAAGTTTCTGTATGGTGCTGACGAGAATTACCAGCCGTCACAGAACATTGTGGAGGCGAATGCCCGGATCATTGAGCTTGTAGGCGGTGCAGATACCTTGGTTGACCAGTCTCCGATTGCAAGTAATGAAGCAGGAAATTCTTCTGATATTGTATGGCAGGGTGACGGAAGCGGAAACTATGATTACAATGATTATGGTGGAAGCGATTACGACAACAGCTATGACAGCAGCTACGACAATAGCTATGACAACGGAAACGACTATAGTGGAGACTATAGCGGCGATTATAGCGATGGCAGTTATGACAGTGGAAGTGATTCTGGCAGCAGTTACGATAATGGAGGAGACTACAGCGGCGGAGATTATAGTGGAGACAGCTCCGGCGATGGCGGTTTCGAAGATGGAAGCGGATATTGATCAGTAGATAAATATTCCATGATTGAAAATTTAAAGGGACCATCCGAAAGGAAGTGGTCCCTTTTTCGCGAAAAGGATGTGCGCTCTGCCAGCAGTGTTACCATATTGCGAAAGTATATTTATTTGTGCAGAGCCTGAAAGAGGAGAGATACTATGGAAACAGTTGACGTAATTATTCCTGCATACCGTCCGGGAAAAGAATTTGAGAAGTTGTTGGATTCTCTTTCCACACAGAATTATCCAGTGGAAAAAATTCTTGTTATGAATACAGAAGAGAAATTCTGGAACACGGCCTGGGAGAAAAAATTTCCAAAAGTGAACGTGGTACATTTAAAAAAGGCGGATTTTGACCACGGTGGAACCAGATGCCGGGGAGCAAGACTGTCTGATTCAGATATTATGGTATTTATGACTCAGGATGCAGTTCCGGCAGACAGAAATCTGATTGGAAATCTGATCCGTCCACTGCAGGAAAATTCCAAAGTTGGAGCTGCCTACGCAAGACAGCTGGCTCGGGAGGACTGTGCTTACCTGGAAAAATACACCAGAAGATTTAATTATCCGGAAACTTCTTCTATAAAATGGGAAAAAGATACTGGCATATATGGAATAAAAACTTATTTTTGCTCCAATGTGTGTGCAGCTTATAAGAAAAGTATTTATGAGGAAATTGGCGGTTTTGTAAAAAAAGCTATTTTTAATGAAGACATGATCTATGCAGGAACTATGGCAAAGCGGGGATATGGAATTGCCTATGCTGCAGATGCCTGTGTGATCCATTCACACAATTATTCATGCAGACAGCAGTTTCACCGGAATTTTGATCTGGGTGTTTCCCAGGCAGATCATCCGGAGATTTTTGAGGGAGTACCATCAGAGGGAGAGGGACTTCGCCTTGTGAAAAAGAGCCTGGCTTATCTTATAAAAACAGGGCATATCTGGCTGGTTCCCAAGCTGGCAGGGCAAAGTGGCTTCAAATATATGGGATATTTTCTTGGAAAAAGATATAAAAAGCTGCCGAAAAAGGTGATTCTGTTTTGTACTATGAACCGTGAATATTGGAAAAACGAGTAACTGTTCAGTGTTTTTACAGTTATGCACTTCGTGAACAGGGACTGTGGCTATGAAAGGTGACACTTTTTTTCGTGTCACCTTTTCTTAATGAATCTATCACATTTTCAACACAATTGCTTGCTAAACTTGTATCATAAATAAAAGAAAATGTTACAGAATGCTGCAGATTCCAACGTGAACAGCAGCACTGTTTATGAACATAGAAGGGAGCAGAAAATGAGTGATGAATGGAATTGGGGACAGGAGCCAGAGAAAACGGATGGCAGCTCCCAACAGCCAGAGAATACAGATGAATCCGGATCGGCTGCATCGGATCAGACAGCGGCCCCCGAAGATGAATTGAATGAAAATGTAACTTATCATTACAAATATACCAGCAGCAGAAATTCAGATGGTGCAGGAAGCACAGACAATGGAAATTATTACGCTTCCAGCAATAATTCAGATACTTCCGGAAATTCATCCAAAGACAGCGGTTTTGAGTCCCAATCTTCGGAACCCAGATATGCGCATTATCAGGTTGATGAACAGGAGAAGAAGCCTGAGGAAAAAAAGAAAGGAAGACATCACAGACTTCATAATGATAAGGCAGCATCTTCCGGTTTTGGAAGGAAAGCAGGAAATACTATTACGCTGGCTGTGATTTTTGGTCTGGTGGCAGGTCTGGTATTTCAGGCAGTGAATATGGTGTCGGATAAATATTTTAAGAAAGAAACTCAGACTGCAGTAGGGTCTGCAGAGACACTTACTTCTTCAGCATCTGCCAGTACCACGGCAGAAGAAAGCACAGATGCAGGCGAAGGCATCAATGCAGAAATCGTAGCAAATGAAAAAGGTCCCGTTGCAGGGGTTGCCCAGGCTGCAATGCCCTCAGTCGTGGCAATCACTTCAGTAAGCATGCAGGAAATTCGCAGCTTTTTCGGCTATGGAATGGAATATCCCAGTACAGGAAGCGGTTCTGGTATTATTGTCGGAGAGAATGATGATGAACTTCTCATTGCTACCAACAATCATGTAGTGGAGGGCGCTACTACACTGAGTGTCTGCTTTATCGGAAGTGATGTGGTAAGTGCAGAACAGGAAACTGAGAATTATATAAATGGAAATGGAGACTTGAATATTGATGGTGCAGTTTCCGCAAAGATAAAAGGAACTGACGAGGATACAGACCTTGCGGTGATTGCAGTTGAAAAAAGTGACATTCCGGAAGAAACCATGAGCCAGATTAAAATTGCCCAGCTTGGCAATTCGGATGATCTTGCTGTTGGTGAGCAGGTGGTTGCCATTGGTAATGCACTTGGTTATGGTCAGACTGTAACATCTGGCTGGGTAAGTGCCCTGGATCGCACTGTTCAGTCCGATTCCAATACTTATGAGGAGCTGATCCAGACAGATGCAGCAATTAATCCTGGCAACAGTGGTGGTGCCCTTTTAAATATGCAGGGAGAATTGATTGGAATTAACTGTGCCAAAATTGCATCAAGCAGTATAGAGGGAACCGGATATGCCATTCCGATTTCCAAGGCACAGCCCATTCTGGAAGAACTTATGAATCGTAAGACAAGGGATAAAGTTTCAGATGAGTCACAGATTGGCTATCTGGGAGTTAAATTCGCCGATCTTTCCAGAGAAGCGATCCAGATGTATAATATGCCATCTGGTGCATTTGTTATGGATGTGTATCCGGGAGAGGCAGCAGATAATGCCGGAATCCAGAAAAGTGATATTATTACCAAGCTGGATGGCCAGAAGGTTTCAAGTAAGGCTGATATCAACGATAAGCTTCAGTATTATTCAGCTGGTGAAGAAATCGAAATTGAGGTGGCACGGTTAAATAACGGAGAGTATGAGGAATCGACAGTAACTGTTACATTGAGTGCAAGACCGGATGGTAATCAGTAATATGCAAGGGGAGCTGATAAGGCTCCCCTTTTCACATTTTATAAAAAGTTAATTTCTAAATCAGAGAAAAGTATGGTACAATAAGAAAACAAAAATGATTTTTACATAAGATAGGAAAGACTGCTGGTTAGCCTGATAACAGCAGCAGGAAAGGAAATAATTATATGACTGAACATTTTGACGATGAAAAAGACGAAATCATCGATGGCGATATAACAGAGAAGAACGATGATCACGAAGATGACAGCGATTATGAGAAATTCTGTTTTCTCTGTCATCGTCCGGAGAGCCAGGCAGGCAAAATGATCGAGCTTCCTAACAATATACATATCTGTAATGATTGTATGCAGAAAAGCTTTGACACCATGACCCAGCAGATGAATAACGGACTGAATCTGAACGATCTTCTTAATATGCCTAATGTGAGTATGATCAATCTTGGCAGTATTCAGGATGCAATTCCTCGTCCGAAGAAAGTAAAGAAGAAAAAAGAAGATGCCAGGCCAGAGATTGATCTTAAGAAGATCCCGGCACCACATAAGATCAAGGCAAGCCTTGACGAATATGTAATTGGTCAGGAGAGAGCCAAGAAAGTAATGTCTGTTGCTGTCTATAATCATTATAAGCGTGTGGCTACAGACACTATGGATGAGATTGAGATAGAGAAGTCCAATATGCTGATGATCGGACCTACCGGATGCGGAAAGACCTACCTGGTAAAAACTCTTGCCAGACTTCTGGACGTGCCGCTGGCTATTGCAGATGCTACTTCTCTTACAGAGGCAGGCTATATTGGTGACGATATTGAGAGTGTGATCTCCAAGCTTCTTGCTGCAGCAGATAATGATGTGGAGAAAGCAGAGCATGGGATTGTCTTTATTGATGAGATTGACAAGCTGGCCAAGAAAAAGAACACCAATCAGCGTGATGTAAGCGGTGAAGCGGTTCAGCAGGGACTTTTGAAGCTTCTGGAGGGAAGCGAGGTAGAGGTGCCGGTCGGAGCCAACAGCAAAAATGCCATGGTTCCTATGGTAACGGTAAATACCAGAAATATTCTGTTTATCTGTGGAGGGGCATTTCCGGATCTGGAGAATATTATCAAGGAGAGACTGAATAAGCAGGCATCTATCGGCTTTTACGCAGACCTGAAGGACAAATATGACAATGATCCACATATTCTGGAGAAGGTAACAGTAGATGATATCCGTGCATTTGGCATGATTCCGGAATTTATCGGACGTCTGCCGATTATATATACACTGGACGGACTGAATGAGGATATGTTAGTGCAGATCCTGAAGGAACCGAAGAATGCAATTTTGAAACAGTATCAGAAGCTCCTTGCCCTGGATGAGGTGAAGCTGGATTATGAGGAGGATGCGCTTCACGCGATTGCGGCCAAGGCACTGGAGAAGCACACTGGAGCCAGAGGTCTTCGCGCCATTCTGGAGGAATATATGCTGGATATCATGTATGAGATTCCGAAAGATGACAGTATTGGACAGGTGATCATTACCAGAGAATATATTGAAGGTACAGGCGGTCCGAGAATCCTGCTTCGCGGACAGGAAATTCCCCTGATCGGGATGGCTCAGTAGACAGGGAAACAGGTGTTTCATCACTTTGCAGCTGTTCAGGAGACAGCTTTTAGCCGTAAAAGTACTGAATAGTTACAACACTTTTTATATGAAAAGGAGATGGTATTATGGCACGTGATTTTTTTGACGAGTTAAGTGACACAATTACAAGGACAACCAAGGATCTTGGAAAAAAAGCCGGTCAGCTTTATGAGGCGCAGAAGATCAGAAGCAAGATTTCCAGTGAAGAGCAGATGGTACAGAAACTGAAAGCAGACATTGGAAATGTGATCTTTGAGAAGTACAAAGAAGGTGCAGAAGTAGAAGAAGCTCTTAAAGGGTTCTGCGAAGAGATTGAGCAGCATCTGGATATTATTGACGGATATAAGGATGCAGCAGCGGAGATGAAGGGACGGAAAATCTGTCCGGCATGTGGAAAATCTGTAGACAGAAGTGTCTCCTTTTGTCCATATTGTGGCTCTGTATGCCCGACTCCGGAACCGGAGAAAGCTGAGGGTGATGTGGTGGACACTGAGACTGCAGAACCTGTAGAAGAGACAGAAGAGAAGCAGGCAGAGAATGAGGCAGGTACAGAGGAAGAAAAGGTCTCAACAGAAACTGAGAAAAGTGGTCAGGATTTTCCTGGTAAATAAGGAGGCTGCATGTATGCTTTCGCTAACAATTGCCGGCGGAATCTTTCTGCTGGATTATAAGATAAAAGAACATATTGACAGTACCCGCCTTCAGGGAAGCAAAGAAGAAGTGCTGGGAGGCAGACTGCTCCTTCGGAACTGTCACAATAAAGATAAGATTCTTGGTAAGGTGAAAATCGGCAGGGAGAATTGTCAGGAGCTTGCAGCAGCCGGTATGGGCTGTGTGGCAGGAGAATACTGGCACCAGCTTCTCCACGGCGGAAATAAGCTTAGCAGAGCCGGTCTTGCCATGATCCTGGGTGGTGGAATGTCCAACTACACAGACCGTCGAAATAAAGGATATGTTACAGATTATGTGAGCCTGAATGTGAAGAACAAAGAAATTCGTAAGATCGTATTTAATCTGTCTGACGTATGTATTGCTGCAGGTACCATTCTGTGGGCAGCAGGAAATTTATTTTCATATAGGAAAAAATAATCTGAGACAGAAAACAAAAGACACCTGGCACAGTGCGCTAGGTGTCTTTTGTTTTTCTGGAGAGCAGTGAGGGAGGATAAGGCTGCTTTGTATCTGTGCGTTCCAGCAGATAATCTACACTTACATTATAGAAGTCTGCAATTTTGCATAAGACATCAGGAGGAATGATTCTTTCCCCTCGTTCATAACGTGAGTAGGTACGCTGGATCACATTGAGATAGTGAGCCATGTATTTCTGTGTCAGATCATGATCTTCCCGCAGCTCTCTGATTCTTTTGTACGTCATATTTCATTTCTCTGGTGTAAAAGTATAAATAGTATCAGCCGTCAGCCACAGGTGGATAACGGTTGATTTCATTATAAATTGCGGTTCCCCTGGAATAGGTAAAAAGACCAAAATGGACTAAGAACAAATCTCTGTCGGAATCCTAAAGGATACAAAAATATATTTTTTAAATTTTTCAAATTTTTTTGAAAATTAGTGTTGACATTTGACTGAATGTGTTGTATTATAATCAAGCAGTCGCGAGAGAGCGATTGAAACATAAGAAATGCAGGAGTGGCGGAATTGGCAGACGCGCAGGCTTCAGGTGCCTGTGGTCGCAAGATCGTGTGGGTTCAAGTCCCATCTCCTGCATTATTTTTTTTCTTTTGTTACGAATGCCAGAGTTGCGTATAAGGTTGGCTGTGAGGCACAGGATGTCTCTTTTATTCAGACTCGGATCCAGTAGCTTTTTTCTGTTGTGCAATTTTTTTCAGCACAACAGAATTTTTTTTTGCTCATATTTTGTTGAAAAAAGCATTTTGCTATGATACAATCTTGAAGATTTAGGATAAAATAAGAAAGAAAATGACATAAGAAAGGGAGATTGTATGAAAGCATTTCTGATATTAGAAGATGGCCATGTATTTACAGGAACCAGCATTGGTTCTGCAAGGGAAGTCATCAGTGAGATTGTTTTTAATACTTCCATGACCGGTTATCTGGAAGTAATGACAGACCCGTCTTACGCAGGACAGGCGGTATGCATGACCTATCCATTAATAGGAAATTATGGAATCTGTTATGATGACCAGGAATCCACCAGACCGTGGATCGACGCATTTATCGTACGTGAATTATCCCGTGTTCCAAGCAATTTCAGAAGCGTTGACACCATTCAGCATTTCTTGACCAAGCATGATATTCCTGGAATCGCAGGAATCGACACCAGAGCTCTTACCAAGATCCTCCGTGAGAAAGGTACCATGAACGGTATGATCACAGTGGATGAAAATTATGACTTAAACGCAATTCTCCCCAAGTTAAAAGCATATACAACTGGTAAAGTAGTGGAAAAAGTAACCTGCCGTGAGAAAGAAATCCTTCCTGGAAATGGTCCGAAGGTTGCACTTATGGATTTTGGTGCAAAGCGCAACATTGCCTGTTCCCTGAATAAGCGCGGATGTCAGGTAACTATTTACCCGGCTCTTACACCGGCAGAGGAGATCCTTGGAGATCATCCAGACGGAATCATGCTCAGCAATGGCCCTGGAGACCCGAAAGAATGCACTTCTATTATTAAAGAAGTAAAGAAACTTTACGATTCCGATGTTCCGATTTTTGCAATCTGTCTTGGACATCAGCTGATGGCACTTGCAACAGGCGGAGATACCTATAAGATGAAATATGGTCACCGCGGTGGAAACCATCCGGTAAAAGACCTTACAACAGGCAGAGTTTACATCTCTTCCCAGAATCATGGCTACGTAGTAGATGCCAAGGACCTTGAGGAGAAAAACATTGCTCATCCTGCATTTGTAAACGTAAATGACGGAACAAACGAAGGAATGGCATACGTTGGAAAGAATATTTTCACTGTACAGTTCCATCCGGAGGCATGCCCGGGACCGCAGGATTCCAGTTACCTGTTTGACAGATTTATGGATATGATGGGAGGAAATAAATAATGCCAAGAAATAAAGACATTAAAAAAGTACTTGTTATTGGTTCAGGTCCGATCATCATCGGCCAGGCAGCAGAGTTTGACTACGCAGGAACACAGGCCTGCCGTTCCCTGAAAGAAGAAGGTCTGGAGGTTGTTCTTCTGAACTCCAATCCGGCTACAATCATGACAGATAAAGATATTGCAGACCGTGTTTACATTGAGCCTCTTACCGTAGAAGTGGTAGAGCAGCTGATCCTGAAAGAGAAGCCAGACAGCGTTCTTCCTACCCTGGGCGGTCAGGCAGGTCTGAACCTTGCCATGGAGCTGGATGAGAAAGGCTTCCTGAAAGAACATAATGTAAGACTGATCGGTACTACAGCCCAGACCATTAAGAAAGCTGAAGATCGTCAGGAATTTAAGGATACCATGGAGAAAATCGGCGAGCCAGTTGCAGCTTCCAAGGTTGTTACCACGGTGGAGGATGGTCTTGCATTTACCAATACCATTGGCTATCCGGTTGTTCTTCGTCCTGCTTACACCCTTGGCGGAAGCGGCGGAGGAATTGCCCACAATGAATACGAGCTTCGTGAGATCCTGGAGAATGGTCTTCGTCTTTCCCGTGTTGGAGAGGTTCTGGTAGAGCGCTGTATCGCAGGCTGGAAAGAAATCGAGTATGAGGTAATGCGTGACAGCGCAGGAAACTGCATCACTGTCTGCAACATGGAGAACATTGACCCGGTTGGTGTCCACACAGGAGACTCCATCGTAGTTGCTCCGTCCCAGACTCTTGGAGACAAAGAGTACCAGATGCTTCGTACCTCTGCCCTGAACATTATCACAGAGCTTGGAATCACAGGCGGATGTAACGTTCAGTACGCACTGAAACCAGACAGCTTCGAATACTGTGTTATTGAGGTTAACCCTCGTGTAAGCCGTTCCTCTGCACTTGCAAGTAAGGCAACTGGTTACCCGATCGCGAAGGTTGCAGCGAAGATCGCACTTGGATATACACTGGATGAGATTCCGAATGCCATCACTGGAAAAACATACGCAAGTTTCGAGCCGATGCTTGACTACTGTGTCGTTAAGATCCCGAGACTTCCATTTGATAAATTTATCACAGCTAAGAGAACCCTTACCACTCAGATGAAAGCTACTGGTGAGGTTATGAGTATCTGCCATAACTTTGAGGGTGCTCTTATGAAAGCAATCCGTTCCCTGGAGCAGCATGTTGACAGTCTGATGTCTTACGATTTTACACAGCTTACAGATGAGGAACTGCTGGATGAGCTGGCAATCGTGGACGACCGCAGAATCTGGAAGATTGCAGAAGCAATCCGCCGTGGTATGCCGCAGTCCATGCTTCATGACATTACCCAGATCGACATCTGGTTCATTGACAAGCTGGCAATCCTTGTTGGAATGGAAAATGCCCTGAAGACCAGAAAACTTACCAAAGAGCTTCTTTTGGAAGCAAAACGTATGGAGTTCCCGGACTACATCATTGCCCGTCTTACAGGCAAAACAGAAGAAGAGATCAAAGATCTTCGTGCAGATTACGGTATCAAGGCTGCTTATAAGATGGTAGATACCTGTGCAGCAGAGTTTGCAGCTGCAACTCCATATTACTATTCTGTATATGGTGATGAAGGCACTGAGAATGAGGCAATTGCCACACCGGATAAGAAAAAGATCCTGGTACTTGGCTCCGGCCCGATCCGTATTGGACAGGGTATTGAGTTTGACTTCTGCTCTGTACACTGTACCTGGGCTTTTGCAAAAGAAGGATATGAAACTATCATTATCAACAACAACCCAGAGACAGTTAGTACAGACTTTGATATTGCAGATAAACTGTATTTCGAGCCTCTTACACCGGAAGATGTTGAGAATATTGTAAATATTGAGAAACCGGACGGAGCTGTTGTACAGTTCGGTGGACAGACCGCCATCAAGCTGACAGAAGCCCTTACCAAGATGGGCGTAAAGATCCTTGGAACATCTGCTGAGAATGTAGACGCTGCTGAGGACCGTGAGCTGTTCGATGAAATCCTGGAGAAATGTCAGATTCCGAGACCGAAGGGACACACTGTATTTACCGCAGAAGAAGCGAAGAAAGCAGCAAATGAGCTGGGCTATCCCGTTCTGGTTCGTCCTTCCTACGTACTTGGCGGACAGGGCATGAGAATTGCTGTAAGCGATGAGGATGTGGAAGAGTACATTGGTGTGATCAACCAGATTGCACAGGAGCATCCGATTCTTGTTGACAAGTACCTGATGGGAAAAGAAATCGAGGTTGATGCCGTTTGCGATGGCGAGGACATCCTGATTCCTGGTATTATGGAGCATATTGAGCGTGCCGGAATCCACTCTGGTGACAGTATTTCCGTATATCCGGCAAGAACCATCAGCGAGAAAGCCAAAGAGACTATTGCAGAGTACACCAGACGTCTTGCAAGAGCACTTCATGTAGTGGGTATGATCAATATCCAGTTCATCGTTCTTGGGGATGATGTATATGTAATCGAGGTTAATCCACGTTCCAGCCGTACCGTACCTTACATCAGCAAAGTTACCGGAATCCCGATTGTACCGCTGGCAACCAAGGTAATCCTTGGATACAAACTGAAAGATATGGGCTATGAGCCTGGTCTTCAGCCAGAGGCAAAACACATTGCCATCAAGATGCCGGTATTCTCCTTCGAGAAGATCCGCGGCGCTGATATCAGCCTTGGACCGGAGATGAAATCTACCGGTGAGTGCCTTGGTATTGCAGAGACCTTCAATGAGGCTCTTTACAAAGCATTCCTTGGAGCTGGAATTCGTCTGCCGAAGTATAAGAACATGATCATGACTGTAAGACCGGAAGAGCAGGAGGACGCTGTACCGATCGCTAAGAGATTTGAGGCACTTGGATACCGCATCTATGCCACAAGAGGAACTGCCAATACTCTGAAAGAGCATGGTGTTAAGGTGATCCGTACCAACAAGCTGGAGCAGCCGGCACCGAACCTTATGGACTTGATCCTTGGTCATAAGATTGATGTGGTTATTGATATCCCATCCCAGGGTGTTGAGCATCAGAAGGATGGTTTCGTGATCAGACGTAATGCTATTGAGACAGGTGTAAATGTTCTTACCAGCCTTGATACTGCAGAGGCTCTGGTAACAAGTCTGGAAAACACAGATGCTAACAAGCTGAGCCTGATTGATATTGCGACTATTGCAAGAAGGTAATAAACACGCTCTAAGACATTAAACAAAGGTTACTGTTCACTCCGTTCACAGTAACGCGCTTCGCGATGCACAGAAATCATGCATTCGCATGATTTCGCGCCGCAATTCTCGGGTTTTCTGTGAACTTTGTTCACAAAAAACGCCTCGCGGAACGTTACCAGTGAACAGTAACAAACAAAGGCTAAATTTTGCGAAAAATGCAAAATACAAGTTTACGAAAGCAAAGTTGTGTAATATACTAAAGAGGACGGAGAAGTTCAGGTCTCCGTCCTCATTTTGTTGAAGTTAGAAAGGGGTAGAAATGGATATTATCGAACTTTTAAAGGTAATTTTCCTGGGTATTGTTGAGGGAATTACTGAGTGGCTCCCTATCAGCAGCACCGGGCATATGATCCTGGTTGATGAATTTATTCATCTGAATGTTTCACAGGATTTTATGGACGTATTTCTGGTTGTGATCCAGCTTGGAGCCATCCTTGCAGTTGTTGTTTTGTATTGGAATAAGCTGTGGCCTTTTTACATAAAGAAGCTTCCAAGAAGAACCCAGATGGCTATTGCGAAGAAGCCCAAATGGGCACAGGTGATCCTGAATTTTGTGGAGCGCTTCTGCGATAAAGAGAAATGGGTGCTGTGGTTTAAGATTGTGGTAGCATGTCTGCCGACCATTGTGATCGCACTTCCGTTTGATGATTTCATTGAAGAACATTTTAATAACTATGTGGTTGTTGCCATTGCACTGATCGTCTACGGTGTTCTGTTTATTATTGTGGAAAACTATAATAAAGGCAGAGAGCCGCAGTGCACAAGTCTGGAAGATTTATCTTTCAAGACGGCGTTTCTCATCGGCTGTTTTCAGGTGCTTTCCGTTATTCCAGGAACATCCAGATCTGGTTCTACCATCATTGGAGGAATCCTGGTTGGTACTTCCCGTACCGTTGCAGCTGAGTTCACCTTTTTCCTTGGAATCCCGGTTATGTTCGGAGCCAGCCTTCTGAAGATTGTGAAATTCGGTTTTGGATTTACCGGTACAGAGGTGCTGATCCTGGTGATCGGTATGGTGGTAGCGTTTGTAGTTTCTATCCTGGCAATCAAGTTCCTGATGGGCTATATCAAGAAACATGATTTCAAGGCATTTGGATGGTACAGAATCGTACTTGGTGCGCTGGTTTTGGTTTACTTTATTGGTAAGATTTTACTGGCATAAATTACATATAAGAAATTTCGGCGTCAGCCTGCAGGGGAAAATCTGCAGGCTGGCGTTTTTGCTATTTAATGTGTTGGTCATTATCCCGGACGCGATTTCACAATGTATATTCACCGCCGCGCGTCGCAACGTTCCGGCAAGCTAATGACTAACTGCGACTAAGACGCTCAGGAAAGCCTTCGCGCCTAAGTCTCCGTAAGTCATGGATCTCGCCTCCACTAAAACCGCTCCTGAAATGCGCGGCTTGCGAATATACATTGCAAAATTGCTTGATGCTGGAAAGGGAAGAAAGAAACAGTAACGATAACAACGGGAGTGGGGGAAGTAATTGGTATCCCGCAACTTTATTGTTTTTTGCAAATCTATCGTTGCCAAGAAAGTGTAGGGAAGCCAGTCACTCACCCTCACCCCTGTTGAAAGTTCCTATGTACAAATAAGTCCCAGCCAGTACACAGCATTCGGGCAATGGTGATTGCTCTAGCGA
>OBLF01001877.1_pt1 | contig 15592 bp, 13 predicted proteins | sample 1519231 | NCBI WGS metagenome assembly OBLF01 (sample SAMEA2602895, study PRJEB22501) | metagenome | reverse complement strand
AATCCTATACGCCGCACCAATTGAATTTTAAAGCCTCCGGTAACGGAGGCTTTTCTTATATCGCGATGCGTCGAAGATCGCATCAAGTGGTCAAAATGAGTAAAAATCAAATTTAATAACTTTTTTCGAAAAATACTTGACCTTTATTCAGTCGATGTGCATAATAATCAACAAGTCGCGGCGTTACCTCAGCTGGATAGAGGGTCTGACTACGAATCAGAACGTCATAGGTTCGAATCCTATACGCCGCACCATTTGAGATTGAAGCTCCCGGCAACGGGGGCTTTTCTTTTACGTAAGCACCGCATGGATTCGAACCTCGGTCGAGGCGCGGGCGTAAAGAAAACGCGGAGCGTTTTTAGCCCGCGGGCGAGTCCGCCGGCAGGCGGGCGAAGCCGGTGCGGATCCGCGCAGCGGATGCGCGGAATCCTATACGCCGCACCAATTGATTTTAAAGCTCCCGGCAACGGGGGCTTTTCTTTTGCGCCAGCTTGAGTGCTTTCGTCCAAAGGGACGATTTCCTGTCGACTCGTGTAAGATTCCGAGTAGGTGTCGCGGCCCATCCGCGACCACTCCTTCTCTCAACGACCGATCAGGGTGATATTTCGTGGCAGAGCGTCCGACATACAAGCTCAGGTTTCTCGATCCCAAGAAGCGCTTTCCGGCGATGCCCGAGCAGCCTGCGGGACGCTCATATGGCGTGGTCTGGAAACTCTTTGGCGAGGATCAGCATGAATCTTGTTATGTCGTCGAATTCGTTGGCAAAAGTCATGTGTCGCTTTTGGGCTACGTAAGCGTTTCGGGTGAGGTGTACAAGGTGGACCGCCCCGTCAGCGAGGCTCCGCTGCCCAACGATCCCGACATGGAACTGGTCCTTGACGAGTCGGATTCCGGTATTGGTGAGATTATGGTAAGGGAAGCCAACGGTGCAATGCGCGCGTGTGCGCAAACTGCCGGCTCTCCCGAAGGCCCCATGCGCGAGCAGTCCGACCACGAGACATGGAATTCGACCCGCGCCCTTCCTTACGGCGAGTTCATGGCCTCGATGTTCTTGCGCTACGTGATATTTGCCAACTCCGAAAGCGCTATTGTGAACACGGCGGACGCCGGCGGACTCGACGAGGGTATGCAAAACGTTGTCGACAAGATCAAGCTCGTAAAGTTGCCCGAGCCGGTCGAGGTGTTTTTGGGCTTTAACACGGCACCGCTCCCCGATGCTATCGAGACGCTGCTTTACCGCGTTGACCATGCCGAGAATCCGAGCGGTATCGAGCGCTATGCCGCCGCCCTTATGAGCGAAATTGACTTGCCCCGCCTGCGCACCATCGCTGCCAAGTCCGAGATGAGCCTGGCTCGCATTGATCGCTCAAAGATTTTCTATCTCAATTTTGATCGTAGCCTGCTGGACCAGGACGAGATTGACATGCTGCTTGCCATCGAGTGCCGTCTCAACCGCCTCTCCGGCATCCTTGAGCGCATCGGGGCCGGATTGGCCCCCGCGGCATCCTCGCCGAGCCTTGAGGGCTGCGCGCTCTTTGATGCGTGGCATATCGCCAAGACGACCAACGATGTTCCCCGACTGCTCGATACGGCTTCGAGCGATAACCCGTGGGCCAAGCCGGGAACGGTTTCGTGCCAGCCGGGCGGCGAGTGGGACGTGCGCACGCGTTTTGCGCGAATCGTTGAGGCGCTCAACGTGGTCACGCGGCTCGACTATACCTATCGGGCAAACGTTGCCGAGGGGATTATGCTCGTTCGGTTTGGGCACTCTGTCGTGGATGCCATGCCGCAACGTGAATACGACGCTCAAGATGACGCCTGGCGCGAGCTGGACGAGGACACGCGCGCGATCCGGGCCGCGGAGCACGATGCGCGCGTGGCACTCACGCTTGCGGCAGCGTGTTTTGCCGCGGGCACCTGCATCACGCGCTGTTATGTGCAGATTGCTGCTCCCGACAGTGAGCAGGGCGAGCGCGTTGTCGCAACGTATTTCTTTGGGCGCGCGGCCTATCTGGCCGATTGCGTGCCTGTCGCCAAGGATCTTGAGAGCATGGACATGGACGATATGCCGTGCAAGCGTGTGCTTGAGGCGTATGAGTCAACCGCTCCGGAGACGATTGAGCCTGCGGAGGTTCATGCTCGTCCGCGTGATGACCATCGCACGCTGCCGCCGGCGCTGCGCGATCTGCTGCTTGCCGATACGGCTGACGAGTTGGAGGTCATGGAAGAGGACGACGACCCATACGTGGCCCGTGTTGTTGAATTGCGCGAGCAGACAAAAGTCGACCGTACAGGTGCTTTTGAAGGCTTTTCCCGTCTTGTCGAGGAGTTGGAGGCTAAGTGCGCCGTCGCCGAGCTTTTGGCGACAGGTCCGGTTCAAACGCAGTTTTGCGATAACCAGCTGGTGCGCATGGTGCTACCGGTGTTGGAAGAAGACCGCTCTGTGCGGATCCTTCGTGCGCCCGATGCGCTGTACTTTGCCCAGCACGAGATCTGCAGCTTTTACGCCGAGCAAGAGGACTTTGAACGAGCACTGCCCGAGGTGCGCCATCTTTACGATCTGGCGCGCTCGTCCATGCAATCGCACTTTGCGCTCATCAACGTGCTTGCGCGTCTGGAGCGCTTTGACGAGATTATCGAGGTGGCGCGCCACGGCCTACGTATTGCCAGCGATCGTTCTGCAATCGGCTACCTATTCTATCGCTTGGCGTTTGCCTATTGGAATTGCGATCAGCTCGACCTGGCGCTGGCTTGTTACCGTCTGGTGCCGCGCGGCGAGGAGTCGGGCAGCAGCGCGCTGGAAGAAATGCAGGGCCTTATGAACGAGATGGGCGTCAGCGAGCCTCCGACGTTCGAGGAAGCGGTCGAGACCATCCGCAAGGCTGGACTCGAGTTGCCGCCAGTGTCCGCGGTGACCAATCAGCTGGCAGATGCCGCTGTTCAACTGGTCGACAACGGCTTCTTTTTCCTGGCACGCGGTTGCATCTTCCAAATGTGGCGCACCATGGGCAACGACGAGCTCGGCTCCCTCAACCGCTCGCTGGGGTAGGCGAAGCCTCCAAGGAGGAAAGGATGCTAGGCAATTAGAAAATTTCCTCTTGCCCATCCTTGGCTGTTTGGTTACTATAGAACGGCTGTTACGGAGAGCTGACCGAGAGGCCGAAGGTGCTCGCCTGCTAAGCGAGTATGCCCCAAAAGGGCATCTGGGGTTCGAATCCCCAGCTCTCCGCCAGTTTAACTTTAAAGAAGGGTCCCATCGGGGGCCCTTTTTTATTATCGAGAAAGGGCGCTGGGGATTCGAACCCGAGAGGGCACGGGCGTTAAGCAAACGCGAAAGCGTTTGTAGCCCGTGGGCGAAAAGCCGCCAGGCTTTGAAGCCGGAGGGCATGCGTAGCATGCCCGGACATCCCCAGCTCTCCGCCAGTTTAACTTTAAAGAAGGGTCCCATCGGGGGCCCTTTTTTATTATCGAGAAAGGGCGCTGGGGATTCGAACCCTCAAAAAAAGGAGGCATCCTTTCGGACACCTCCTTTCAGCGAGTGTATTGTTCTTCGATCTTACATCTCGGGCGCCTTGGCTACGGTCTCGCTCTCGGCTGTGAGCGGGCGGTTGTCGATGCGGCGGCCCAAGCGATCGAGCTTCACGAGCAGCCATTCAATGGGATTCGGCCCTGCACCTTCCTCGTCGGCAACTAGGTCCATGACGGCGATCTTGGTGCCGTCCTGCTTGAGCGTAACGCTGCCCACCTTGTCGCCCACATGCACCGTGCCCGAAAGATCGTCGTAGCTAACCTTTTCGGTCACCTCGCCGGCAAGGGAAAACACGGTCGCTTGCGCCGTGGGGTCGGCGAGCGTGGCGTCGATCGTCTTGTCCGTCCAATCTGTCTGGCTAATGCGTGCCATGAGCGGGTTGCCGTTGGCGGTCTTTTCCTGCGTGTTGGCGATCGCGACCGTGACCTTGTGGCCGTAGTACCAATTGGCAAGGGTTGCGGTATCGGTAAAGCGCTGATCGGTGGTGGTGGAGTTCAAAATAACGGTGTAGATCTCGTCGCCGTCGCGGTTGTAGGCGCTCGTAAAGCAATAGCCCGCGTCGTCGGTGGTGCCGGTCTTGCCGCCGATGTTGCCATCTTGGCCCAGCAAATAGTTATGCGTGTCCATGGAATGCGAATGGTCGGTGCCGTCGGCGCCCGTGACCTCGATCCAGGAATCCTCGCTCGCTACGACCTCGCGGATCGTGTCGTTTTTCATGGCCTCCTGCATCATCAGCGCTACGTCGTGTGCGGTTGAGTGCATATCGCCAGCCCACTCATCAAAGTCCAGACCGTGTGGGTTCTCAAAGACCGTGCCGGTGCAGCCGAGCTTCTTAGCGCGCTCGTTCATGGCCTTCACAAATGTGGCCTCGGCGTCTTTGGTCTTAGGGTCGATCTTCTTGCCCACATATTCGGCGAGCACGATGGCGGCGTCGTTGCCCGAGGGAATCATCAGGCCGCGCAGTGCCTGCTCCACGGTAAGCTCGTCGCCTTCGAGCAAGCCGGCGGTCGAATTACCCACGGTGGCTGCGGCGTTGCTCACCGTGACCTTCTCGTCCATCTTGCAATTCTCGACGGTTAGGATTGCGGTCATGACCTTGGTGATCGAGGCAATCTTGACCTGCTCATCGGCGTCGCGGGCATAGTAGACGGTGCCGTCTTTGCCCATGACGAGGGCATTGGTCGCATCGATATCGGGCAGGTTTTCGGCCGTGATACCGCGCACATCGGCGGTTTTGCCGCAAACATTGTCGGTCGTGAGCACTTGGGCGCCGGCGACGGTGGGCACGCCAGCGGCAAGGGCGATAGCGCAGACAAAGCCGGCGGCAAGCTGGGCTGAGCGCTTTGCAAAAGGGGTGAGGGACTTCACGGATTTCGCTTTCGACGGGATGGTCTCTTCTGGAACTAGAGTATATCGTTTGCCGGCGTCGGCGATCATCGCGTGCGTGCGTGGCCCACATCCGCACCCGAACGGGCACAAGGGTGCTTAAGGCCGACTTAATCACCCACGCTTGTTGTGTGTGGCGTGCGTCGCCTCGGGCATAATGGAGCGCGAGAGGAGCACGCATGAACGAGCGCATACTGGTAGTTGATGACGAGAAGGCCATCGCCGACTTGGTTGGTATCTACCTTACAAAAGAGGGCTTTGATGTCCAGATTGCCTATAGCGGGGCCGATGCTGCCAAGGCAATCTTGGAGCAGGAGTTCGATCTGGCGCTGCTGGATGTCATGCTGCCCGATATCGATGGATTTGAGCTGCTGCGTACGATCCGTTCCAGCCATACCTATCCCGTGATCATGCTGACGGCGCGCGATGCCCAGCAAGACAAGATCGGGGGCCTTTCGCTTGGCGCGGACGATTACGTGGTTAAGCCGTTCCGTCCGCTGGAGCTCATCGCGCGCGTGCACGCTCAGCTTCGTCGCTACACCAGCTACGGTAGCCGTGCACAGGCGGCCGAGTCGCCGACCATTCAGCTCGACGGCTTGGAGATCAACCGCGACGCTCGTTCCGTGACGGTGGACGGTGCACCGGTACGCCTCACACCCACCGAGTATTCAATCTTGCTGTATCTGGTCGAGCATCGCGGCAGCGTGGTGGCCGTGGAGGACCTGTTCCGCGCGGTGTGGAACGAGGACTTTATGCCCGGCTCCAACAATACGGTGATGGTGCACATTCGCCACTTGCGCGAAAAGATCGGCGACGACGCACAAAAGCCACGCTTTATCAAAAACGTCTGGGGCGTCGGCTACATCATCGAATAACGCTTTTCGCTTGTGAGGATCTTGATATGACAAAAGACGATAGGCGAGCGTTCGAGGTGCCCGATCGGCTCTTTGAATACGTGAGGTCGGTCGTCGACAACCGCGCGCTTGCAACGGTGCTGCTCTTTTTGCTGAGCCTGCTGCTGATTGGCATCGACAACATCGTCGGAATCTTGGCGATGCTGCTTGTCGGCTTTTTGCTAATCGATCGATTTGAGATCGTGTGCCGCTGCGTGGTGATTGGCGGCGCCGCGTGGGCCATGACGTTGGCGATTGGCGCCATGGCGCTCGGCGGCATCGAAGGGCCGGTGTTGTTCGATGCCGGCTTTGTATTCAACATGCTTGGCTTTGTGCTGGCGCTTGCCGTGTGCGTGCTGTTCTTGTGCGGTCGCGCCCTGTACTACCAGGGCTACGAGCAGGGCGAGCAGCATGCCGATTGTGTGCTGGCCGCTCGTATTCAAGATCGCCTGATCGATCACCCCGACACCTGGGATAACATCGACGGCGACTTCTTGGAGGTCGAGGGCGCCCTTAACCGCGTGCGTGACCGTGAGCGCAAGGTGCAGCAAGCTCTGCGTGACGAGTCGCATCGCAAGGACGATTTGGTCACGTACTTGGCACATGACCTACGCACCCCGCTTGCCAGTGTGGTGGGCTATCTTTCGCTGCTGCAAGAGGCTCCCGAGCTGCCGGTTGAGCAACGTGCGCACTTTACGGGCGTGGCGCTCGACAAGGCGCACCGGCTCGATACGCTCATCGAAGAGTTCTTCGATATCACGCGCTTTGACTTCCACGATATCGTGCTCACGCGCGGCTATGTTGATCTGGGGTTGCTGCTGGCTCAGGTGGCTGACGAGTTCTATCCCATCCTCAACGAGCAGCATAAGGAAGTCCAAGTTGATATTCGCGAGGACCTGACGGTGCTCGTGGATGGCGACAAGATGGCTCGCGTGTTCAACAACATCATGAAAAACGCTATTGCCTATAGCTATGAGGGCTCGACCATCACGATCGAGGCCAGACGCCGGGACGGCGGTGGCGTGCGCGTGCGCTTTATCAATCAGGGCGATCCCATCCCTGAGGCAAAGCTCAAGGTGATCTTTGAGAAGTTCTATCGCCTGGATGCGGCGCGTGCGACCAATCGCGGTGGTGCCGGTCTGGGCCTTGCTATTGCCAAGGAGATCATCGCGGCACACGGCGGTACCGTTGCATGTGAATCGACGCCCGAACACACGATATTCACCATCGAGCTGCCCGCCGCATAGCCAGCGTGCCCTTACAAACACTTGACAATGCGCTCACGTGCATATGAGCCGCGATTTCTACTATCGATACTGCTGAATTGATATCGATGTGGAGGTATGCGGTATGACGGCTGCTGCGGCTGTGGAGCCCACGGAGCTTGAAGAACTCATGAAAGCGCAGGCCGAGGCCGCGCACGAGCGCGAGGTTGGGGATGCGACTCGCCCCACGGCAGAGGATCTTGCCGCCTCGCCGACGCGAATCGATGTTGAGGGCCTCGACCTGTTCTATGGCGACCACCATGCGCTCAAGGACGTGAATATCAAGATCCGCGACAAGCAGATTACCTCGTTCATCGGGCCTTCGGGCTGCGGAAAGTCCACGTTGCTGCGCTGCTTTAACCGCATGAACGACGGCATCAAGGACTGCCGAATCGAGGGCAAGATTGCGCTCGATGGTCAAGATATCCTGGGCGACTACGACATCTGCCGCCTTCGCCAGCGCGTGGGCATGGTGTTCCAGCGCCCCAACCCGTTTCCCATGAGCATCTACGACAACGTCGCCTATGGGCCGCGCGGTATGGGTGTGCGCGATCGCGTCGTGCTCGACGAGCTGGTCGAAGACTCCCTGCGACGCGCCGCCCTGTGGGACGAGGCCAAGGACAAGCTCAAAGAGTCGGGTCTGGGTCTTTCGGGCGGCCAGCAGCAGCGTCTGTGCATCGCCCGCGCGCTTGCCGTGCAGCCCGACATTCTGCTGATGGACGAGCCGACCTCGGCACTCGACCCTGTGTCGACGCTGGTGGTGGAGCAGCTGGCCTGCGAGCTCAAAGAGACCTGCACGCTCGTGGTCGTTACGCACAATATGCAGCAGGCGGCGCGTATCTCCGACTCGGTCGCGTTTTTCTTGCTGGGTGAGTTGGTGGAGCATGCGCTCACCGCGCAACTCTTCAAGAATCCGACCGATCCGCGCACGGCGGATTATTTGACGGGACGTTTTGGCTGATACCATCTAGTAAAGGTACCTTTAGGGTTAAGATGCGGTCATGCCGGCCGCAAAGGGGTTCAACATGATCTATTACGTTGAGGACGATGACAACATCAGGGATTTGACGGTCTATGCGCTGCGCAAGCAGGGAATCGAGGCCGAGGGCTTTTCGTGCGATGGCGAGTTTAAAGCTGCCGTGGCGCGACGGGTACCCGATGCCGTCCTGCTCGACATCATGCTGCCCGATACCGATGGCTTGGCGATTATGCGTCGCCTGCGTGCCGATCGCCTGACGGCGACGGTGCCCATCATGATGCTTACCGCCAAGGATACCGAGCTCGACAAGGTGATGGCGCTCGATGGCGGTGCCGACGATTACCTGACTAAACCCTTCTCGCTCATGGAGCTTGCGAGCCGCTGCCGCGCACTGCTGCGTCGCGGCGGCATGGTCAAGCAGGCGAGCGATGTGCTCAGCGTGGGCGACATCGTGCTCTCGCCCAGCCATCGCGAGGTGACTGTTGCCGGCGATCCGCTTAAGCTCACCCTGCGCGAGTTCGACCTGCTCGAGTACCTCATGCGCAAGCCCGGCGTGGTTTTTACCCGCGAGTCGTTGCTGCAGAGCGTGTGGGGCTGGGACTTCGACGGCGGTTCGCGCACCGTTGACGTGCACGTGCAGACGCTTCGCCAAAAACTGGGCGAGCATGCCGGCGCCATCGAGACCGTGCGCGGCGTGGGCTACCGCTTGGCCGAGCCTTCTGCCGGTGATGGTGCCGAAGGTGACGACACCGCGGCCACCGCATCGGAGGAGTAACCCGTGGTCTTCGCCCCCCAGGGAAAACAAACGCTGTCGCACCGCGTTTTTGTGACGATCTTTGTCTGCGCCATGGCGGTTATCGTGGCGTTTACGGTGCTGGGCGCGTTCTTTGTGCAAAACACCTTGGCGGATGCCACGAGTGCCAACCTGGCGCAGGAAACCGAGCTCATTGCTGCCGCCCTCGACGAGCAGCAGGAGCCCATCCCGTTCTTGCGTAGCCTCGATCGCGAGGACTTGCGCATCACGCTGATTAACAAGGATGGATCGGTTGCCTACGACAACGAGGCGTCGCCTTCCACACTGCCCAACCATGGCGATCGCCCCGAGGTCATCGAGGCCTTTGAGAGTGGTTTGGGTTCCGCGGAGCGCGCAAGCTCTACGCTCGACGAGATTATGCTGTATCGCGCCGTCGCCCTTGATAACGGCCAGGTTGTCCGCTTGGCGCAGGCCCAGCCTGGCGTTGCGGCGATTTTGCTGTCGATGGTGGCGCCGATGCTGCTTATCGCAGCAGCGGGTGCGGTGCTCTCGTTTTTTATGGCGCGCCGCGAGTCCCGTGCCATCATCGCGCCGTTGCAAGAGGTGGATTTGGACCACCCACGTCGCAGCTATGAGCACGCCTATGCCGAGATGGTCCCCATGCTTGAGCGTATCGAGTCGCAGCGCCAGGAACTCAAGCGCCAAATGGCGGTGCTAGCGGACAACGACCGTATGCGCCGCGAGTTCACGGCGAATATCACCCATGAGCTCAAGACGCCGCTTACGGCGATTTCGGGCTATGCCGAGCTCATCGCAAACGGCATGGTCGAGGGCGAGGACGACCTGCGCAACTTTGGCGGTCGCATCTATCGTGAGGCAGGCCGCTTGGCGGCGCTCGTCAACGACATCCTTACGCTGTCTAACTTGGACGAGGCCGAGCGTGCAACTGAGGGCGAGGCGGTGCCCATTGGGTCCACGGAGCCTATTGAGCTCTCGCGTGCCATCTACGCGGTTGAGCAGCGTCTTGAACAGGTCGCCCGTCAGGCGAATGTGACGATAAGTCATGAGACCAAGCCTGTGGTCATCGAAGGCGTGTCGCGCTTGATTGACGAGCTCATCTATAATCTGGCAAGCAACGCCATCCGCTACAATCGACCCGGCGGTACGGTTACGCTGCAGTGCGGCACCAACGACGAAGGCCATCCGTTCCTTGCGGTCGCCGACACGGGAATCGGTATCGCGCCTGAAGAACAGGGCAAGGTATTTGAGCGGTTCTATCGCGTGGACAAGAGTAGGTCCAAGGCACGCGGCGGAACCGGTCTGGGGCTTGCCATTGTCAAGCATGCGGCCCTGTATCATCACGCCACGCTCGATCTGTCGAGCGAGTTGGGCGTGGGAACCACCATTACGGTGACGTTTCCCATACAGCAGGACGAGCCATTCGCATAGCGATACAACATAGATATTGATGTAGACGCCGCATTTGACTTTCGGGTGCGGCGTTGTTGTGCAATTTTACGATTGCTTCCGACATTTTTACAGGAGAGCCTGTTTCTTATGTATAGAGTTTGGTCTCGGTAAAAAGATGCGATAACATACGGACAGTTTTGTCAATCCGAACTGGGGAAATGAAAGGCAAGCTGCATGACCCTTCTCGAACTGTTCCAGCTGCTCAAAAAGCACCTTCAGCTGGTCATCGCCCTTCCGGTGGTCTGCGCGATCGCCATGGGCATCGTGTCCTTCGTTGCGATGGACAACACCTACACCGCGACGACGAGCATGTACATTCTCGCTAAGACCGACGATAGCGGTCAGATGAGCTACAACGATCTCTCGGCGAGCCAGATGCTTTCCAACGATATCGCCACGCTGCTGGATAGCGATAGCGTTAAGAGCGGCGCAGCCAATGAACTGGGCCTCACCGATCTGGATGACTACAAGGTGTCTGTTTCCTCCGAGACCACCACGCGTGTCATTACGCTTTCGGTTACCGGCACCGATGCCAAGGAGACGGCTAAGGTCGCAAAGGCCATGGCCAGCTCGGTGAGTACGGTCGCTCAGAACGTCGGCGCTGCCCAGAGCATCAACGTTATCGACGAGGCTAAGACCCCCGAAGCCCCCAGCGGTCCCAAGCGTATGCTGTACGTTGCTGTCGCGTTCCTCGCGGGCATCTTTATCGCAGTTGCCTATGTCGTTTTGGCAGACATGCTCAACACCCGCATCCGCGGTGCAGAAGAGGCAGAAGAGCTCCTGGGTATTCCCGTTGTTGGCCGAATTCCGGCTATGAAAGGTGGTAAATAGGCATGGCTAAGGCAAAGAACACCGATAAGCTCGTTGTACAGAATGCCGCCAAGACCCTTCTGGCCAACATCCGCTTTGCGAGCGTGGACGACCCCATTCGCACCATCACCGTTACGTCCTCGATTCCCAACGAGGGCAAGTCTACGGTTTCCATCAACCTTGCCCAGGCTATCGCCACCAGCGGCAAGAGCGTCCTGCTGGTCGAGGCTGATATGCGTCGCAGGTCCCTTGCCGATATGCTCGGCGTCCGCTCCCGCGGCGGACTCTATGCAGTCCTTTCCGAGCAGGTTTCTATTGACCAGGCGATTGTCGAGACGGGGCAGAAGAACTTCTACTTCCTCGATGCCGAGCCGCATATTCCCAATCCTGCCGACATCATCGTCTCTCACCGCTTTGCCAAGCTGGTAAAGGCACTGTCCGCCAAGTTCCAGTACGTTATCTTTGATGCTCCCCCGGTCGGCACCTTCATCGATGCTGCCGAGATCGCAAGTCTGACCGACGGTGCGCTTTTTGTCGTGCGTGAGGATTTCACCAAGCGCGAGGAGGCGCTCAACGCCATCGGTCAGCTTAAGAAGTCCGAGAAGGTCAAGCTCATCGGTACCGTTATGAACTACTGCGAGACCGAGACCAGCGAGTACTACTACTCCTACTACACCAAGGACGGTAAGAAGGTGAAGAAGGGCTCCGACGATCAGGGGACTTCCAAAAAGGGCATCTTCACCAACCGAGCAAACGTTTAGTTGATTAAGGCTGACCTATGCGTGACATTCATTGCCATATCTTGCCGGGTGTAGACGACGGCGCCGCCGATCTCGATGAGAGCTTGGCGATGCTCGAGGCTGCCAAGCGGGCCGGTGTAACCAGAATCGTTTGCACTCCTCACTGCCGTGATCCCTATTTTGATTACGACAAGATGTGGGATGCCTTTGAGCTGCTGCGTGATAACGCTGACGGTTTTCCGCTCCAGATGGGCTTCGAGGTCAACCATCGAAAGCTCGTTGAGCTTGGTATCGATGCCGCGGAGCACTTGCATTTCGATGGGACCAACGAGTTTCTGCTTGAGCTTTCGACGCATGCCGATGCGTATGCGTTTAGAGAGTACGAGAACACGATTTACGATTTGCAGTGCCGTGGCTACCAGGTGATCATCGCTCATCCTGAGCGCTATCGTGCGGTTCAAAAGGATGTAAGCGTGGCGGAGCGCCTGGTCGATATGGGCTGCAAGCTGCAGGCTTCGGCGGACTTTATTGCCGGCGGTCGCTTTGGTCGCGAGAAAAAGCCGGCACAGCGCCTGTTCGATCAGAACCTGTACAGCTTCATCGCGAGCGATGCCCATAACGTGGGTCATTACGACTGCCTGGCGAAGGCTCGCGCGAAGTTTAGCGTGCGCGGAGCCCATTTTCGCTAAAATCTGTCCCTAACGTTCGCATTGAATGAAGGGGCAGCCATGGATATCCAACTTAAGACGGGATGCTTTGATGACGCGGCGCTGGTGCGCCGCGTCGTTTTTATGGACGAGCAGGGCTACGAGAATGAGTTCGACGCTATCGACGAGGATCCGAACTGCATTCATGTGACGCTCTATGCAGACGGCGAGCTTGCCGGTTGCTCGCGCGTGTTTCCCGAAGAGCTTGAGCGCGCGGCTGACGCAGAGGCTCCGGTGTCGCCGGCGTGCGACTTGGACGAAGGTGTCGCGGCGGGGGAGACCTACATTATGGGGCGCGTGGCCGTGCTGCCGAGCATGCGCCGTCGCGGTCTGGCGAGCAAGATTGTCGAGGCCAGTGATGCCACTGCGCGTGATGCCGGTGCCAAGCTCATTAAGCTGCATGCTCAGGAATACGTGCTACCGCTCTATGTCAAGGCGGGCTACACGCAGATTGCCCCGGTGGACTATGAGGATGAAGGCCAGCCTCATGCCTGGATGGCCAAGCGCGTAGATGGCAGATAGGGACGTTCCTTTTCTGCCGGCGGTTGGGGACACTCCTTGGTAGTTGGTGCATCGGAGCGCTTAGACATACAGTTTTTCGATTCCGTATGTATATATGCGCGCTAATGGGTTATAAAATCTAAGTCTGAACATAGCAGGTCTGTGATGCGGCTCGGGCGACCGGGCCGTTTTTGCGGGCGGGGGTAGCGCGAAAGGACTGCACATGCGTCAATTTAAGACCGAGAGCAAAAAACTGCTCGACCTCATGATCAACTCCATCTACACCAATAAGGAAATCTTCCTGCGCGAGCTTATCTCTAACGCGAGCGATGCCGTCGACAAGCTCAACTTTAAGAGCCTGCAGGACCCGAGCGTTAAGATCGACCAGGGCGACCTGGCCATTCGCGTCTCCTTCGATAAGGATGCCCGCACCATCACGATTTCGGATAACGGTATCGGCATGACCGCCGAGGAGCTCGAGTGCAACCTGGGCACCATCGCCCACTCCGGCTCCGAGGAGTTTAAGACCGAGAACGCCGAGCAGCAGGGCTCCGATGTCGACATTATCGGTCAGTTTGGCGTGGGCTTCTACTCGGCTTTTATGGTCGCCAGCCATGTGAAGGTCGTCAGCCGCGCCTATGGCGAGGATGTCGCCCATGTGTGGGAATCCGACGGTCTTGAGGGCTACACCATCGAGGACGGCGAGCGCGCCGAGCACGGTACCGATGTCATCCTGACGCTGCGCGAGAACGAGAAGCTCGATGCCGACGGCGAGGCCGAGACCTATGATCGCTTCCTGACCGAGTGGGGCCTCAAGAGCCTGATTCAGCAGTACAGCAACTATGTGCGCTACCCGATTCAGATGATGGTGTCCAAGAGCCGCCAGAAACCCAAGCCCGAGGACGCCGGCGACGATTACAAGCCCGAGTACGAGGACTACCAGGAGCTCGAGACCGTCAACTCAATGACACCGATCTGGAAAAAGCGCAGCTCCGATGTCGAGCAGAAGGACTACGACGAGTTCTACAAGTCCACGTTCCACGACTTTGACGATCCTGCGCGCACCATCAGCTTCCATGCCGAGGGTACGCTCGAGTATGACGTCCTGCTGTTTGTGCCGGGTCGCGCCCCGTTCGATCTGTACAGCAAGGACTACGAGAAGGGCCTGGCGCTCTACAGCTCTAACGTGCTGATTATGGAGAAGTGCGACGACCTGCTGCCCGACTACTACAACTTTGTCCGCGGCGTCGTGGATTCCGCCGACGTGTCGCTCAACATCTCGCGCGAGACGCTGCAGCAGAACCGTCAGCTCAAGGCTATCGCCAAGCGCGTGGAAAAGAAGATCACCGCCGACCTTGAGGATATGCGTGACAACGACCGTGAGGCCTACGAGAAGTTCTTTGAGAACTTTGGCCGCGGTCTTAAGTACGGCATCTACTCGAGCTATGGCATGAAGACCGATGAGCTCGCCGACCTGCTGCTGTTCTGGTCTGCCAAGGAGCAGAAGATGATTACCCTGGCCGAATATGCCAAGGGCATGCCCGAGGATCAGAAGGCCATCTACTACGCCGCCGGTGACTCGCGTGAGCGCTTGGCCAAGATGCCCGTGGTAAAGGGCGTGCTCGACCGCGGCTATGACGTGCTGCTGCTGACGCAGGATGTGGATGAGTTCACGTTCCAGGCTATGCGTGAGTACGTTGCCGCCGATATGCCCAAGATCTACGAGGACGATGCTGCCCGCGAGGCTGCCGAGAAGGCTGTGGCCGACGGTGCCGAGCCCGAGGTCGAGGATCGTCATCTGGAGCTCAAGAACGTCGCGACCGGTGATCTTGACCTGGCGACCGAGGACGAGAAGAAGGAGGCCGAGGACGCCACCAAGGAGAACGAGGACCTCTTTAGCGCTATGAAGGAGGCACTCGGTGACAAGGTCGAGAAAGTTGCCGTCTCCGCGCGCCTGACCGATGCCCCCGCTTGCATCACCACCGAGGGCCCACTTTCGCTCGAGATGGAGAAGGTGCTCCAGAAGGGACCCGAGGGCGCGCCCGACGGCATGCCCAAGAGCCAGCGCGTGCTCGAGCTCAACGCCAAGCACCCGGTCTTTGACAAGCTTGTCGCTGCCCAGAAGGCAGGCGACGCCGACAAGATCAAGCAGTACTCCGGTTTGCTCTATGACCAGGCCCTGCTGGTCGAGGGCATCCTCCCCGAGGACCCCGTTGCCTTCGCGGCGGCTGTCTGCAACTTGATGTAGTTAGGTAGTTACGCGGTTTTACCAAACCGCGTAACAGCTCGACGCTGCAAACGCCCCTAAGCGGCAATCTGACGTTCAATCGTCGGTCGCGTACCGAAGTACGCTTCCCTCCTCTTTCACGTCACCTTGCTCGCTTAGGGGCGTTTTCACTGACTTATGCTCAACCAGCGACGCTTTCGTGGTCCAAACTAGTCATCGGGGACGTTCTTGTTTGACTAGTCGTTTAAGAACGTCCCCAATGACTAGTCGGATTGATAATTTGTGCGGGTTGTGGTTTTGTGACCTGCTGAAATTTAGGATACTGTACATC
>OBLF01001871.1_pt1 | contig 15643 bp, 16 predicted proteins | sample 1519231 | NCBI WGS metagenome assembly OBLF01 (sample SAMEA2602895, study PRJEB22501) | metagenome | reverse complement strand
AGGGGATCAGGGGCCGGATGTAGCCTCTATTCAGACAAAACTGAAAAAGGCGGGTTTCCTTTCTGATAAGGCGGACGGGATATATGGAGATAATACTGTTAAGGCTGTCAGCGCTTTCCAAAAAAAACTGGGACTTCAGGTAACCGGAAATGTGGACGCCAGGACCTTATCTGTTCTTAACAAGGTAATAGCTAAAAATAACCGGCAATCCGGCAGTCAGATGGAAGATGAGCTGGAACTGGGAGATTCAGGAGACCGAGTAGTAAAACTGCAAAATCTGCTTCTGCTTCACGGATATAATCCAGGGGGTGTGGATGGACAGTTCGGCAATGGTACAAAGAAGGCAGTAATGAAACTTCAGAAGAAAAATTCCATGCCGCTTACCGGTGTAGTGGATGAAGGAGTATGGAATCGTCTGAGTCGAGCACCATCTCTTACCGGAGATTATAAACAGGTGATGATTATGCAGTCTACCGCCTATGCGCCTAATGCCGGCGGAACCGGTTTTACATACAGTGGAAATTATGCTGGTAAAGGACACGCGGCTGTAGACCCATCTGTAATTCCGATTGGCAGTGTCCTCTTTGTAGAGGGATACGGATATTGCATAGCCGATGATATAGGCGGAAGCGTTAAAGGAAACATCATCGATGTAGGTGTGGATACCATGGAACAGGCCTACAGCTGGGGAAACAAACAGGTGAAGGTGTATGTCGTAAAGTGACGCTAAAAGTCAGGTGTTGGACCTCAGACCGTAAGCTTTGCAGCTTACTTTCAGAGTAAAACCCAAAACATAGAAAGCAGATGAGTCAAAACTCATCTGCTTTTTGTATGCCGGTAATATGTATGTTGATAAGGTCTCTCCTGTTTGTGATGTAAGGCTGTTCTGTGCTATTATTAGTAGTAAGATATACACAAATTTCATATTTATTTTGATGGGAATGGATAAATGAAAAAGTTTCTTCTTATTTTATTGCTTCTATTACTGCCGTTTTCGGTGGCTCGTGCTTATCCCGGAGAGAAAGAGGGATTTGGACTTCTCCGGTGGGGTATGTCTGTTTCAGATGTGAAGCATTTATATCATGATGCGGTTCCAGTGAAGAAAATAAATTCTGATTTTGCGGATACGGTTTGGGTGGTTACTATTCCTGATGCCCATGGAGAAATGGGGATTGACTCTGAAGTATTTGCTGCCTGTTATTTCTCTGATAATCGGTTAATTACCATTCAATTGCCCATAGATGGAGATACTGAGGATATAGACACAATCCGAAGCCATCAGTTAAGCAGAATGATTTCCCTTTATGGCATACCGGATATAGAAAATGAGCAGGGATCCACAATATGGGAAGGCGTTGTAACCAGTATTTATTTATCTCCTAGCATTGTGATGAAGGGTAATAAGAGTGTATTTTTCATTACACTGCTGGATATGCAGAGCGGTATAAAAAATCTTAGAGAAAATAAGGATAAAGAGGCCTTAGTACGGGAGGGGTAATCATGAAAAAGCTTTTACTTGCGATATTGTTGTTGATACTCCCATGGTCTGTGGCTGATGCATATAGAAATGAACCTATGGGATTTGATTATCTCTGGTGGAACATGTCGGTTTCGGATATGAGCGAGCAGTATTTTCCAATTCCTCAAGGCGAAGGAGAAAATGGATCATCTGTTTATCTGGTTCGTGTTCCTGATGCGAATGGTGAATTGGGGCTTAAAGGAGCGCAGTATTTGCTATGTTACTTTCAGAATGATGAGTTGAAGAATATTGAGATTTTCCTCTTGCAGCCGAAATCTCCGGAAGAACAGGATATGGTTTATAAAAATACGGTCTATGATTTAACCCAGCTCTTTGGCAAGCCGGTTAAGGAAGAAGGAGCCACCGCCTGGTATGGAACTACTACAGTTGTTTTTGTGATGAAATCTGATGAAAATCAGGTAATGATTGATTTGGCAGATACTGACTTTTTTGAAGATACATTAAAAGGTCAGCAGTGATTACCTGTTATTTTAAAGGTAGTAAATTTTATATAGAAAGAAGTCAGAAATTGAAGAAATTTATACTTATCTTATTGTTACTGCTCTGTCCTTTTACGTTCGTCAATGCATTTCAGAATGAACCAGATGGATTCTGTCTGCTTAAATGGGGAATGACTCCGCAGGATATTGAGAAAATTTATCCAATCGAATATGCAGAACACACTTTTGATAACCATGATTGCTATAACGTGTCCATCCCTGATGCATATGGTCAAATGGGAGTATATGGTGGTACAGAAGTCGTATGTGATTTCGTCGATAACCGGTTAGTGCAGATTACGATTGATCTTCCATCATTGGACGATGCATCAGATGATGACATTAGATACTATATATCTGAAAATCTGATTAAAGTATACGGAACGCCTTACTATCCTTGTACTGATTATCCTGATAGCTATCATAGCGATAATGACGATTTATATGTTAACTGGTATGGAGACCAAACAGTAATAGTGTTTGATAGTACAGATGGATGGCATATCTGGCTTTACTATGCACCATATTACAAAGCTGTCTGGGGCAGCGGTGATAAATACTATTCTCGGAATAAATAAAAGTTTCTGGCTTTGTGTAATTTAGGTTTACATTTCAGAGTTAAGTGGTACCTGAAAATTTGTTTTGTCAGCGCAGAAAATCAGAGGGAAAAGACAGATTTGAATGATATCGATTATCTATGCACTTTTTTCAAGGATATCTGCTTGTAATTCGTATCCATTTTTATGGTGACAGTTTTGAAAGTGTAAAGTAAATATTGGAAAAGCGGAAAGAATCTGAGAAAATTGGATTCTTTCCGCTTTTATAGCCTCTTATATAAAACAGAGTTCACGTGCAGATGTATCACGCCAATCTGTTATGTTACACATAAGAAATCAGCTGACCTAATGCAGATGTGCAGAGCTAATCGGACTATCTCCAACCTCCAGTTTCCAGCCTCTTACCTCTTCATTTAAAATTCCTGCATTTCCATCTGGGCCTGTATCTTGTATAATATAGGATAAGACTTTATGCGTTTTTGACTGAGAGGTATATTATGTTTATTGATAGAGCGAGAATAATCGTTGAATCCGGAGCCGGTGGCGATGGAGCGGTAGCATTTCGCCGGGAAAAGTATGTTCCCCGCGGAGGCCCGGCTGGTGGTGATGGCGGTGAAGGTGGTTCTGTAATTGCTGTAGCTGATCAGGAAATCAACACACTGCAAGCATTCAGACGCCACCGCAAATGGGCCGCTAAAAAAGGGGAAAACGGGGGTGCCAAAGATTGTTTTGGCAAAGCAGCTGACGATGTACTGGTCCCGGTTCCGCTGGGTACACTGATTTATGATATTGACACAGGCAAACTGATTGCCGACATGACTCATCATGGCCAGCGGGTTGTACTGGCAAAAGGTGGCCGGGGAGGCAGAGGCAATTCCCATTTCGCAACGCCTGCCGTAAGAGCACCAACTTATGCAGAAAAAGGGGAACCAGGAGAACGCAGAGAAATGCGTCTGGAACTGAAGGTGCTGGCTGATGTAGGTCTTCTTGGATATCCGAGTGTTGGTAAGTCAAGCCTTATCCGCAAAGTATCCGGTGCTAAGCCGCAGGTAGCTGCTTATCATTTCACTACATTGAATCCGATTCTTGGCATGGTTAACCTGGATGAATCCAGAAGCTTTGTTATGGCGGATATTCCAGGTCTTATTGAAGGGGCCAGTGAAGGGGTAGGTCTGGGGGATGAATTCCTGCGCCATATTGAGCGTACCCGTGTACTGATTCATGTACTGGATGCTGCCGGCAGTGAAGGCAGAAATCCGATAGATGATTTCCATGTCATTAACCAGGAGCTGGCTAAGTACAGTGATAAACTGACAGCCAAGAAGCAGATTGTAGCAGCCAATAAGATTGACCTCATTACGGATATGTCAAAACTTGACAAGCTGAGAGAAGAAATCGAAGCGGAAGGGTATGAATTTTTCCCTATCTGCACTCTGGACGGCCGTGGATTGAAGCCGCTTATGGAAAGAGCATGGCAGATCATTGAAGCTACACCGAAGGTAGAACTGGAAACTCCGGATACTTCCATCATTTATGATGTGAAGCCTGATGATTTCAAGGTTAAGGTGGAAGATGGCGTTTATTATCTGACAGGTAAACGCGTACAGAAGCTTGTCAATATGACCAATTTTGATGATTATGTATCTCTCCGCCGTTTTGAAAAGGCATGGAAATACATGGATCTGGAAAAGCTTCTGAAGAAAGAAGGCATTAAAGAAGGCGATACCGTAAATCTGTACGGTGTGGAATTCACTTATACAGCAAGAAAACATGGAGAAGATACTCCACAGGAGGATGAAGAATAGTATGCTTACAGGAAAACAGAAACAGTATCTTAAAGCGCTGGCAAGTCATCTGCCGGCAACCGTTCAGATTGGTAAGGATGGCCTTACTTTTTCCGTTATTGACAGTGCAGAAAAAAATATCACAGCTAATGAACTGATTAAGGTAAAGATTAATCAGAATGCTGCGGAAGATATCCGTCATGTGGCAGAACTTCTGGCCGATAATCTCGGCTGTGAACTGGTACAGGTTATCGGACGCAACTGTGTACTGTTCCGTCAGAAAGATGATAAGTCACATTATGAGCTCCCAAGATGAACTGAAAGCCAGACAGGCCATACCTGCTAAAAAGAGGGTGGTGGTTAAGATTGGGACCAGTTCTCTTACCTATCCGAACGGAAAACCAAATCTTCGCTTTTTTGACAGCATGGCCCGCCAGTTGATGGATTTGCAGAACCGCGGGTATGAAATGGTTCTCGTCTCTTCTGGTGCCATTGCCATGGGTATGCCGAGTCTTGGCTATACGACCAAACCGAAGAATCTTCCGGAAAAGCAGGCCTGTGCAGCTGTTGGGCAGGGAACGCTCATGCATCTGTATGAAAAGTTCTTTCACGAATATGGCGGGATTGTCTCTCAGCTTCTCCTTACAAAAGGGGATGCGCTGAATCCTAAACGATATCTCTATGCCCGTGGCTGTCTGGATGCGCTTCTTGCATTGGGCGCTATCCCGATTGTTAATGAAAATGATGCGGTGACTGCCGATGAAATTAAGGTAGGAGATAATGATACCCTATCGGCTGTAGTCGCAAGTATCTGTGAGGCAGATCTGCTGATTATCCTTTCCGATGTCAACGGGTTATATACAGATAATCCCTCTGCCAATCCTGATGCTCAGTTTATTTCCTATGTCGGCGAATTCTCCAGAAAATATATGGATATGGCTGGCGGAGCGGGAACTGCCCGTGGTACGGGTGGCATGCAGACTAAGATGAAAGCTGCGGAAATCTGTACCCGCTCGGGGATAGATATGGTAATTGCTAACAGCAGTATTCACGATGTTCTCTTTTCTATTATGGATGGTGAAGCCATTGGTACCCTGTTCCAGGCCGATAATGTGCATCCGCAGATGAAGAAGCGGCAGATTATTATTGGCTCTGCTATTAAAGGTAGAATCTATGTGGATAAAGGATGCCGGGATGCCATTGTGAATAATGGCTCCAGTCTCCTTCCGGTCGGTATTTTGCGGGCAGAAGGAAACTTCCATGTGGGAGATCCGGTATCCATCTGTTATGGAGATCAGGAAATAGCCCGTGGCATTACCCATTATGATGCAGAAGATGTGAACAGCATCCGCGGATGCCAGACGGACGACTTAAGCGAACGTCTTGGGTATGAAAAGACATATGACACGGTAGTACATCGGAATTATTTACTTGTAATCCGCTAAGGAGGAACATGATATGAACAGCAGTGAACTTAAAGCAGCATGTCTGGAAGTTAAAAAAGCTTCCCGGGTGTTAGGCAGTCTTTCGGAATCAAAGAAGAATGAAGTACTCGGTGCTGTTCATGATGCTCTTCTGAAAGAGTCGGATTTTATCCTTGCGGAAAACGCAAAGGATATGGAACGCGCGGAATCAGTATTTCATCTGTCATCATCCATGAAGGAACGACTTAATCTGACTGAGAAGAGGATTGTCTCCATTGCGGAAGGGGTAAGACAGGTTATGACCCTCCCGGATCCATCGGGCAGGACTATCAGTGACCGTACACTGCCTAACGGCCTGGAAATCGTAAAGACATCCGTACCTTTTGGTACGATTGCTATGATTTATGAATCCCGGCCCAATGTGACAGTGGATGCGGCAGTGCTTTGTCTCAAGAGTGGTAATGCCTGCATACTCCGTGGTGGCAAAGAGGCTCATTTTACCAATGCGGCACTGACACAGGTTATTCAGAAGGCTCTGGTATCCTGTAATGTACCAAAGCAGGCCGTATTCAGCATTCTGGATCCATCCCATGAGCTGGTAAACGAACTGCTTCATCTTCGTGGCATTATTGACCTGGTTATCCCCAGAGGTGGCCATCGCCTGATTCAGACGGTGGTAAGCAACAGCTCTGTTCCTGTGATTGAAACCGGAAGCGGGGTATGCCACACCTATGTGGATAAAGAAGCGGATCTGAACAAGGCAGTCAGAATCATAGTCAATGCCAAAGTTCAGCGTCCATCCGTATGCAATGCCATGGAAACCCTTCTTATCCATAAGGATGCGGCTGATGCTGCAGTGAAGAAGGTATTTCCTGAACTGGAAGCCTACGGAGTGGAAATCCGGGGTGATGAAAGAATATGTTCTCTGTGGCCTCATGCCATTCCTGCAGTGGAGGCAGACTGGAGTACAGAATATGGTGATCTGATACTTTCCGTCAGGGTAGTGGATTCTCTGGAAGAAGCCATAAATCATATTTCCCGTTATTCTACTCATCATTCGGAATGTATCGTCACTGAAAACAAGAAAAATGCACGCCTTTTTGTAAATGCTATTGATGCAGCTTGTGTCTATGTGAATGCGTCCACTCGTTTTACTGATGGTTTTGAATTTGGTTTTGGTGCTGAAATCGGCATCAGTACACAGAAACTCCATGTACGAGGCCCTATGGGACTGGAAGCACTGGTCACATGCAAATATAAGATATTCGGCGATGGACAGGTACGTGGATGAGCAATAAACAAAAGGATTTTTCCCTGGCGTATAAGCTCAGGTGGATATGGTATTATCTGACTAAGACGACTAAAGGCCGTTTTGAAGTGCGTCATTGTCTGGAAGTACTTGTTTTCATTATTATTTGTGTTTTATTCTTGGATGTAGCAATTTATTTATGTCACATAAAATAGGAATTTTCGGTGGTTCATTTAATCCCATACATATTGGACATCTGGTAATAGCGGAAGCCGCATGGCAGGAGTTTGGCCTGGAGAAGGTTATCTTCATTCCCACTGCCGATACCCCGCAGAAGGATATGCATAATATAGATAAGCACCTTCGATATGAAATGGTCAGGCTGGCTATTGCAGGAAATGACCACTTTTCAATTTCTCCCATTGAGATTGAGAGGGAAGGCATTTCCTATACGGTGGATACCATAAGGGAACTGCGGGAACGCTGTGATGTGAACACCGATTTTTATTTTATTGCCGGTACAGATGCAGTAGCTGATCTGCCGGAATGGAAATACAATAAGGAACTTCTCCATGCCTGCTACTTTATCAGCGCCAGCCGCCCGGAAAAGAAGGAAAAGCTTGCAAAAACCATTGCCTTTTTCGGTGAACTGGGAAAGGAGAAGATTCTTACACTGAAAACGCCTGAATTGGCCATTTCGTCAACCATTCTCAGGGATTGGCTTGCACGGGGAGTTTCCACGCGCTATCTTATGCCGGATTCCGTTATTCAGTTTATTAAAGAACATCATTTATACAGAAGGTAACCATGGATAAGAAGGAAATAAAAAAACGTTTGAAGGAATTGTTAAAAGATAAGAGATATGTCCATTCGCTGGGAGTTGCTTCTGTTTCCCGCCACCTGGCTGAAAACTATGGGTATGCCGATCCTGACAAGGCAGAACTTGCCGGTCTCGTGCATGATTGTGCAAAAAATCTCCCTCTGGAGAAAATGCAACAGCTGGCAGATGAAGGCCGTATTCCCATGGATCTGGCACTATATAACAGTAAGGCGCTCCTCCATGGACCGGCCGGATCCGTTCTGGCGAGAAAACTGTTCGGTATAACGGATGAGGAAATTCTGTCTGCTGTTTATTATCACACCACAGGACATCCGGATATGCAGCTTCTGGAAAAGATTGTTTTTCTGGCAGATTATATTGAACCATCCAGAGATTTTCCCGGCGTGGACAAGCTTCGCCGGCTTTCAGAAATTTCACTGGATAAGGCGGTACTGGCAGCTTATGCATCTACCATTTCGCATCTTTTGGATACCAATGCCTTCATTTATCCGCTAACCATGGAAGGGCGGAATGATCTGCTGAAAAAAATGGAAGAGGGGCAGTAAATGCGTAGAAGAAAATATCACATTCGTCTGGGAAAGCTGCTGGCATTTATTCTGGTCATTATCGCTTTGTGTGGAGCCCTGGTTTATGCTGCCGCATCCATATACCGCTATGTGTCAATGAAATCTGATACGGGAACAGCAGAGACGGCTTCAGCACCTGATTATTATCTCCTGGTGGGGATAAATAATGACCCGGTGCCGTCTGCAGAGACGGTAATTGTCTGCTCTGTTGACCGCAAGACGAAACATCTGGATCTGATTTCTGTGCCTGCCAGTACATCATCCGGACTTGGCATTGATGCAAAGAATCAGATTACGGTGGGGGAAGCTTATCGCAAGGGCGGAGTCATTGAAGCCAAAAGCTGTATTGAAAATCTGATGCATATCCGTATTAACCATTTCATCATTTTCAATGAAAAAACATTTAATGAGGCTATGAACCATTTCGGAAATATAAATCTGTATGTGGAACAGGAAATGATGCATAATAAGGGAGATGGAACAGCCGATTTCCATCTGTACACGGGTTATCAGACTCTGGATGCTAATGGTGCGATGGCTTATGTACGCTACATGGATCCGGAACAGGATGAAATTGCCAGGATTCAGAGACAGCAGCGTTTTATGAAGACCTGTCTGCTTCAGATGCAGCAGCACTATGCGGTTACCAACTGGGAAATGGTGCGTCATTACTGGGCTCCTTATTATTCCAATGTTACCTATAAGGAAGCTGCATCTCTGGCTTATGATATTACTGGTTTCCCGGCTGAAAATATTCAGTTTGCCATTCTCCCAGGAGAGATGGAAAATAAAGATAAAAATACTAAGGTATGGGTAGTAAACCCGATTGAAATGCAGAAGACCATTGCTTCTACTATGAGTTAAATAAAGGAGATTTTAATCAATGAATCAGGAAATTAAAGAAATCTGTCATGCTATTGCGGATAAGAAAGGTGTCCTTATCAAGGTTCTTAATGTGAGAGATCTGACATCTATTGCCGATTATTTCATTCTCGCTTCTACACGAAACAAGAAGCAGAGCCAGGCAGCTGCTGATGCGGTGGAAGACAAGATGGCAGAAAAGAAGGTTCACTGCCTCCGCAAGGAAGGCTATCGTGAAGGGGACTGGATCCTTCTGGATTTTGGTGACGTTATCGTTCATATCTTCACAGATGATGAAAGACGTCATTACGAACTGGACAGCCTCTGGAGTGAAGCACCGGCAGAAGAATATCATGAAGAAGATGATGAAGCCGATGGCTTTGAAGGCATGCTTAAGGTGAAAAGATAATTGATGGAAAAAGATATTACACAGAAAACAGTAAAAAAAGATTTTTCAAAGAGCCGTACCCAGAGATTCCACCCTGTTTACGATGAAGAAAAACAGCGAGAATACTCCGAACGGAACCGCAATTTTGTACAAAAAAAAGAAATGACACTGAAGGAAAATTCTATTGCCACACTTCCAGTGGTCCGTGTGGCTGACTTTGGTGCATTCCTTTCCGCAGGTACCGGTGATTCCAATGATGATATTCTGCTTCATAATGCACAGCAGACGGAACCGGTAAAAGTTGGGGATCGGGTAAAGGTATTCCTGTACCATGACCCGCATCACCGTCTTACTGCCAGTATGCGATTGCCAAAGGTTAAGGACAGGGAAATTGCCTATACTGATGTCCTGCTTACTACTAAGTTTGGTGCGTTTGTGGACGTGGGAACTGAACGAGGAATTTTTCTTCCTATTTCTGAAACCATAGGCCGTGTTCATCCTGGACAGAAAATCTGGATTAAGCTTTATACTGATAAGACAGGCCGTCTGGCTGTTACCATGCGTGGCGTGGCAGAAGATATGATAAAAATTGCAAAACCCGCTCATGGAATCAAGGTGGGTGGCAAGATTGAAGGTACTGTTTACAACATTACCCGATCTGGCGCGTTCATCATTACCCGCGAGAAGTGGATTGCTTTCCTCTATAAGGATGATATGCCGAGAAATCTGGAAGCCGGACAGGAAGTAACCGGTCGCGTCACCTTCGTACGTGAAGATGGCCGTCTGAACATTTCTCTGCGTCCTACTAAGGAAAAGGCAATGGATGCAGATATGGAAAAACTGCTCGATTTTATGGAAAAACATAATGGTTTTATGCCATTTTCTGATAAGAGCAGTCCCGGCGACATCAAATACGCACTGGATATGAGCAAAGGCTCGTTCAAACGCGCACTGGGACACCTCTACAAGATGGGCAGAGTCAAACTGGAAGAAGACGGAACAAGACTGGTGTAAAAAGACAGGCTTGAGACAGGAGAAAAGCAGAATCACTTCGCTTATCTGCAAATGATGGCCCACAGTTCCTTTATATAGAAAACCCGTAAGAATTTTCTATAATTGGTGGGCCGGTCGGCTTTAAAGCTTGAGATATGCAGGCTTTCAGACATGAAAACCAGAAAAGTTTTCTTCAGACAAAAAACGACAGGAATTTTTCCTGTCGTTTTTGATGTTGTTGGGAATTGCATTGGGAACAAGACTGATCTTAGAATTGAGTATGCGGGTGACGAGGAGGAAAGGCATATCATATACTCGTCATTCCTCCAGCTTCACAAAGAGGAATCAACTATCCCCCGCCAGCTTTTGGCTGGCGGTCCACCCTTTCTTTCAAGAAAGGAGCAGTTGGATAGGCTTGCCTATATTTGTTCATAAGATGGCTGTCGAACGGAAAGGTAAATTGCACGACGGTATTCCTGTTCCCGCATTATACATTAAGAATGGAAAATATAAATAATAGGAAGGAATACTCCACGAAGCTCCTTTCTGGAGAGAATGGACAAAGCCACGAACTACAGGTTCGCTGTCGATGTAAATCCTGTGGATTCGAGTCGGCAAAGCCCTGTAGGCTTTGAGACAGCAAGAATCTTATCAGATTCTTGGGACAGTGCAACCCTGTGAGGATTGCAGGAGTAAAGCTGAAAGCCTTCTTAAAAAGGGGCAAAAAAACAAAAGTCGCACGAACAGAAAGCATGTAGCAAGTTTCCCGTTCTGGAGAGAAAGGGTGGAATGACGACAATAGCTTGTCGTCATTGGCTGTAAGTCCATAGAATTATGAAATCTTTGATTTCAATACTATTGACAGCCCGGTCTTTGCTGGCTGGTGGGGGGGAAGTAGACTGCTGTATGTTAGAACAGTTGAAAAGCACAACAACGAGGCATTTTCCTACAGACTCACAAAGAGGATTCTACTTTCCACCATCTGACAAGCAGATGGTCCCCCTCTCTCTCCAGAGAGGGAAATATCTTAGAAGCTTTCCTTCGGTATAGCTTCTACCTGTTAACGATTCGGCGAGGTATAGCATAAAATAATTGTCCGTAGACTGCCTCAGCGGTCTGTCTGGTGGATTGTTGATTCCACAATGTTGGAGTATAGGGAAGTATGGTTGATGATTTAAGGGACAAAGGCCGTAAGAATGCAAAAGCTTCACCAATGGGAGGAGTTCAGCAAGTTTCCCGTTCTGGAGAGAAAGGGTGGAATGACGACAATAGCTTGTCGTCATTGGCTGTAAGTCCATAGAATTATGAAATCTTTGATTTCATAATTCTATGGACAGCCCGGTCTTTGCTGGCTGATGGGGGAAAGTAGACTGCTCTATGTTTAAGTAAGGGAAAGTATCTGTATGTTTGATAAGCTTTGTGCATCATCTCATCTTCGTATGTTGGAATATAGGAAATCTTGTTAATGTTCTTAATCTGTTCCGGTCACCACACGAAAACCTGTACGTTCTTAAGTGGAAGTTTTTGTACATCTTTATCCTGCTATACATAAATGAAGCTTGCTGTAAAATTAGGAAACAACACTTTTGTCCTGTATTCCTTGCCCTATATCTCCAATAAAAAACGTCAGGAATAAATGGGTATTCCTGACGTTTTTTATTGGAATTGAATCGCTGTGCATAGCAAAAAGTTCGCACAGCCTTTAGTCTTTCTAAATCCCCGCAACTATCCTTTATAAGCCAAAAGCCAGGATATTTCAGAATCTTACTGTTTCTGAGAATCTCTGAGCAGTGTCATGGAGAAGAGGATGCAGAGTAGGGTGACTCCTGTATCGGCGAATACGGCGAGCCACATGTTGGCGTAACCGGCAAATCCGAGCAGCATGACCATGGCTTTAACTGTCAGTGCAAACAGGGTGTTAAATCGGGCAGTTCTCACGGTTTTCTTTGCCAGTCGAATGGATTCTGGAATGGAAGAAACCTGAGAGGTCATGTACACGGTATCCGCTACGGTGATAGCGGCATCGGAACCGCTGCCCATAGCGGCGCCTACATCGGCTCCGGCCAGCACCGGCGCGTCGTTAATCCCATCCCCGGTAAAGAGAACAGGGCCCCTTTCTATGCGGGTGTTCTGCATTTCCTTCAGCTTGTCTTCCGGAAGAAGACTGGCGTGTACTTCGTCTATATGCAGTTTGTCAGCTATCATCCGTGCGGATTTTTCTGTATCGCCTGTGAGCATGACTACATGCAGTCCCATGTCATGCAACTGGCGTACCGCATCGGCTGCGTCATCTTTTGGTGTATCGGCTATGCAGATTTTTCCGGCCAGATGATTATTGACAGCCACATAGATGGATGTGCCTTCCCAGGTATCCGCGGTATTTACAGGAATTCCTCTGGCAAGCATCCATTTCCTGTTTCCTACACATACATGATCATTTCCGGAGTTTCCTTCCAGCCCATGACCGGATATTTCCTGAACATCAGTAAATGGCTTGGCCTGACAGTCTCTGGCCCGGGCTGCATTGACAATGGAATGGGCTATTGGGTGAGTGGAATAGGTTTCCAGACCCGCTGCCAGGGACAAAAGTTCCGTTTCTTCTATACCCGGTTCCCGTTCAATGCGGACAACGGAGAAACGGCCTTTAGTCAGGGTTCCTGTTTTGTCCAGAAGTACATTCCGGATTGTGGCCATCTTTTCTATAACCTGCCCGCTCTTAAACAGGATTCCCTTTTTAGAAGCGGCACCAATGCCTGCAAAGAAGGAAAGGGGCACAGAAATAACCAGGGCGCACGGGCAGGAGATAACTAGGAAGGTCATAGCTGTATAAATCCAGTGCTTCCAGCCACCCATCCACAGGGGTGGAAGGATTGCGGTAACTAAGGCAATGCCTACGACAACCGGTACATAGATACGGGAAAATCGGGTGATGAACCGGTCTAATTCCGGCTTGGTGGCCGCTGCGTTTTCTACCGCGTCCAGAATACGGGTTACCATGGATTCCGAAAGTTCCTTGGTTACCTGCATAGTCAGTGTTCCTTCCAGATTGACGCATCCGGAGACAAGGCTGATTCCTGGATGTATCTCTCTGGGATCGGACTCTCCGGTGATAGGAGAGGTGTCTACATGGGAATTGCCGCTGAGGACGATGCCATCCAGAGGGATACGGTCTCCCGGGCGAATCATCAGTGTGTCGCCTACATGGATGGAGGATGCGTCCACAGTAGTTTCCGTGCCATCCTTTAGAAGGATGACCGTATCAGGCCGCATATCCACAGCTTTCGTAATCTCACGGCGGCTCTTTTCGGATGCTCTGTCTTCCAGCACTTCGCCTATACGGAAGAAGAACAGTACACCGGACGCTTCCGGATATTCACCTACTCCCAGGGCACCTGCGGTAGCGATGGTCATGAGCACATTTTCGTCAAACCATTCACCATGCCGGATATTGCGAATCAGATTTTTAAATACCGGCCAGCCGAGAAGAAGGTAGCTTGCCAGAAGCAGAACAATTCCCCAAAGGCGGGGTACCTGGGGCAGATAATACAGTATGAGCCCCAGAATGTAGCAGGCCAGTCCTGCCGGAAGGGTTCTGTCTTGTGATTCAGCAGATGGTTTTTCTTCCTGCGCTTCTGACGCGTCCACTATACGGGTTCCCGGTTCAATGGCATTGCAGGCTTCCCTGAGGGAAGGGAGAAGGGCATCCGGATTCAGTGCTGTCAGTCTCAGCTTTTTGCTCGCATAGGAGATTTCCGCAGAAATGACACCTTCCTGCTGGTTTATAATCTTTTCCAGCTTAAGGGTGCAGTTCGGACAGTCCAGAGTCGGCATATCGTAGGTTTTAGTGACTGCCTTTTCCGGAGATATAAACGGCATAATCTGAATTTTCGGATCGATTCGAGCGGCTGTCTTTTTCAGGGAGGGAAGGACATGAGACATATCTTCCCTGGAGATGACATACAGCATCTTGGTCCGGAAACTCAGGGATGCAAAAAACACAGCCGGGAGACGGCGGAGGGCACTTTCCAGGCGGGCTGCACAAATGAGGCAGTCCAGATGAGCGAGAGAATAGATACTTTCGTGATATGTCTTACCCAGAAAATTACAGGTGCATTCTGACAGAGAACGTCCACACTGGTCGCAGAACTTTATCAGTTCTTCACACTGTGTGCAGTGACAGTCGGCTCTGTGTCCTTTCAGCGGATGCCGTATTTTCTGTTCATGGTAATGACCGAAAGCGATGCGTTCATCTTCCTTACGCGCATTTTCGTCTTTCATCACATCATCGGTATATTCTTTCAGTGCTTTCAGATCCGAATCATGGCTGTGATCATGAATAGTTGTTAATTGAGGTTGCGAGGGGCCATCATCATCTGAGGATGGGCTTTCTCCTGAGGAGGAGCTTCCATTCCGGCTCTGATGATTCTGGCCGTGTGTTCCATGACATGCATGGCATGCACAGTTGTGTGCATGAGGTGTTTCGTGCTTATGCATAGTAAAAACTCCTTTATAAAAAATATCTGGTGCATGAATCAGCACCTGGCCTATTTTAACACAGAGAGACAAAAAATGAACAGAGCCAGAGGGTTCTTTCAGATAATAGATGAGTAGGGCTCATAGACCGCTTAAAAGCCAAGTAAAAACAAAGACCACAAGCCGATGGCTCGGGGAGGTACAATCCTTGGGGGAGTGTAGGGGCAAAGAAGAATGTTCTCTTGTGAAAGCTAAGAAGGTAAAAGCTCTGCAAAGGGAAAACAGATGTATAAGTGACAAATTATGGATTGCAAAAATTGTAGCTCCATTATCGAGTGATTAATAACAACATATTTCTGCTATTCCTTCAACCAAACATAGAGGATTCTACTTTCCACCATCCGCCAGCAAAGACCGGGCTGTCAATAGTATTGAAATCAAAGATTTCATAATTTTATGGACTTACAGCCAATGACGACAAGACCTTG
>OBLF01001868.1_pt1 | contig 15663 bp, 12 predicted proteins | sample 1519231 | NCBI WGS metagenome assembly OBLF01 (sample SAMEA2602895, study PRJEB22501) | metagenome | reverse complement strand
TACATGGTGACGCAAGAGGATACTTTATGGAGACATATAACCAGAAAGATATGGAGGAAGCCGGACTTACAATGCAGTTTGTTCAGGACAATCAGTCATGCTCAACAAAAGGAGTTTTAAGAGGATTACATTTCCAGAAAGAATTTCCACAGGGCAAACTGGTACGAGTCGTAAAAGGTTCTGTATTTGATGTTGCTGTAGACTTGAGAAGTGACAGTGAGACATACGGAAAATGGTTCGGTGTGGAGCTGACAGAAGAAAATAAGAAACAGTTCTATATTCCGGAAGGATTCGCACATGGATTCCTGGTATTGAGTGATATTGCTGAGTTCTGCTACAAATGTACAGACTTCTATCACCCGGGAGATGAAGGCGGTCTTGCATGGAACGATCCTGAGATCGGTATCGAGTGGCCGACACTGACAGGAGAGTACAAAGGAACAGCTTCCGGTGAAGGATATGCACTGGAAGATGGAACTGCACTGAACTTAAGCGAAAAAGATCAGCTCTGGGTTGGATTAAAAGATACATTCCATTTTTAAATCGCCATGCGTTCGGAAGAAGCTGCCAGTGGCAGGTTCTGTAGATTTAAGATAATAAAAGCTTCGGGTCATACGAATCCGGAGCTTTTTTGTTATCTTAAACTGTTATTCATATAATATTAAGAATATAAATATTGCTCAATTATTAACTATATGTTACAATAAATCGGATAAAAAGGGAAAATATGTAATAATATGTACGAGGAATATCTTAATGAGTGGTAAATTAGATTATATAAATATGATAAAAAAAGTATCTCCCTATAATTTGAAAAAGGGGATACTTTATTTGCGCCATTATGGACCGAAAGGATTCTGGATAAAATTAACAGAACGTTTCCAGAAAAGCGATATTGATTATAAAGAATGGTATGAAAATCACAGACCATCTGAACAGGAATTAGAAAGAGAACGGAAGCAGGTATTTGAATACAGTCCTAAGATCAGCATCCTGGTACCGGTATACAATACACCGGAGGTGTTTTTAAAGCAGATGATCCAGTCAGTGAGAAAGCAGACTTATACGAACTGGGAATTGTGTATTGCCAATGCTAATCCTTCTAATCAGGAAGTAAGTAGTATTCTGAATGTTGCAGGCAAGAAGGACAACAGGATCAAAGTAGTGGATGTTCCGAAAAATGAAGGAATTGCACAGAATACGAACAGAGCATTGGAGATCGCAACGGGAGAATTTGTAGGATTGCTGGATCATGATGATCTTCTGGAAGAAAATGCACTGTATGAAATTGTAAGCTGCCTGAACAAAGATCGCAAGACAGATGTGCTATATACAGACGAAGATAAAGTGACGACAGATTTGGATGAATATTTTTCTCCGAATTTTAAGCCGGACTTTAATCTGGATATGTTGAGAGCAAATAATTACATCTGTCATTTTTTTGTTGCAAAAAAAGCATTAATTGAATCGGTAGGAAAGTTCAGAGCGGAATATAACGGGGCGCAGGATTATGATCTGATCTTACGATGTACGGAACAGGCGGAAAGAATCTCTCATGTTGCAAAGATATTATATCACTGGCGGGTGCATAAGGAATCAACAGCAGATAATCCTTTAAGTAAAATGTATGCATATGAAGCTGGAAAGAAGGCAATCGAAGATCATCTCAGACGATGCCATACAAAAGGAGAAGTCCTTCAGACGGAAAATCTTGGATTTTACAGAGTAAAATATCCTGTGACAGGAAATCCGCTGGTGTCTATTCTGATCCCGAATAAAGATCAGGCAGAGACATTAGATAAATGCCTGAAGTCAATAGAAAAACTGACGGATTATGAGAATTATGAAATTATCATTATTGAGAATAATAGTACGGAAGAGAAGACTTTTGAATACTATGAACAGATTTGCAATGATAAGATCCGTGTCGTATACTGGAAAAAAGAATTTAATTATTCGGCAATTAATAATTTTGGTGCAAAACAGGCAAAGGGAGATTATTTACTGCTGTTAAATAATGACATGGAAGTGATAAGTCGTGACTGGCTTACAGAGTTGCTTTCAACATGTCAGCGAAAAGAAGTCGGTGCAGTAGGTGCTAGACTATATTATCCGGATGATACGGTGCAGCATGCGGGAATTATCATTGGAATCGGAGGAGTTGCCGGCAGTGTCTTTGTCGGTATGAAACGCGGTTATACAGGATATATGCACAGAGCGGCTATCCAGCAGGATTTAAGTGCTGTGACAGCGGCCTGTATGATGATGAAACGTTCGGTATTTGAAGAAGTCGGCGGACTGGAAGAAGAGCTGAAAGTAGCGTTTAATGATGTGGATCTGTGTCTTAGAATACGGGAAAAAGGACATCTGATCGTGTATGATCCATATGTAGAGTTATATCATTATGAATCTAAGACCAGAGGAGCTGAAGATACGAAGGAAAAAGTGCGCAGATTTCAGGGAGAGATAGAATATATGCGCAGCCATTGGATTGACATATTGAAAAATGGAGATCCAGCGTATAATCCGAATCTTTCCTTAAAAAAATGGGACTATTCCCTGAAAGTGAACTAACGGAGAAATTATGTGTGAAGTAACAATCGTAATACCTAATTACAAAGGAAAAGAGTATCTGTTTTCCTGTGTGAAAAGTTTGTATGAAAAGGATCAGACAGAAAAGAAAATCCTGATCATAGATAATGCCTCGAATGATGGAAGTATAGAGGAAGTTGTAAAAGAATATCCGGAAGTTGAATGTGTGATGCTGGATAAGAACTATGGCTTTTGCAGAGCAGTTAATATCGGTATTGAAAAGACAGATACACCATATGTGATCTTGTTAAATAATGATACGGTGATAAAAGATAACTATGTAAAGTATCTGCTGGATTCGATCAAGAAAGATCCGAACATATTTTCTGTGGAGCCTAAGATGATCCAGTACCATGATTCGTCCAAAATTGACAGCGCAGGAACCTATTATAATGCACTTGGATGGGCATACGCATATGGAAAAGACAAAAGTGTGAAGAAATACAATAATATAAGAAAGATTTTTGCAGCATGCGGAGGGGCTTCAATCTATCGGAAAAAAGTATTTGAAGAGATTGGAATGTTTGATGAGAAGCATTTTGCATATCTGGAAGACATAGATGTGGGATATCGTGCCAGGATAGCGGGATACGATAATTTATATGAACCCAAATCAGAAGTGATCCATGTGGGAAGTGCGGCAAGCGGAGCAAGATATAATGAATTTAAAGTCAAGATGTCTTCACGCAATAATGTATATCTGATATATAAAAATATGCCGGTTGTACAGAAGATACTGAACAGTCCGTTCCTTTTTGTGGGATTTTTGGTGAAGTACCTGTTTTTCCTTCGCAAGGGATACGGAAAGCTATATGTCAATGGTATTAAAGAAGGGCTGCATATGGGGGAAAAATCAGATAAAGTAAAATATGAATCCGGCCATCTTAAGAATTATATAAAGATTCAGATAGAACTATGGATAAATATTTTCCGGCGTCTGGCATAGGAAAACGAAATAATAGATAAAGTTGGTGAGTAAAATTGATCAAGGAAAATCAAGGGTTATTAAATAAAATACATGTGGTACTGGATGCGGTAGTGATTGTAATTTCGTATGTGCTTTCATGGTATCTGAGATTCAGGAGCGGCATTTTTGAGATGGATCCGTGGTATCTTTCTCTGCAAGTATATATGAGTGTACTGATATTCATTATACCGGGATATCTGTTGCTATATTATATTTTTCAGTTATATACTCCGAAAAGAGTCAGAGGAAGAAGACTGGAAGCATGGAATATCCTTCAGGCGAACACGATAGGCTTTCTGGTATTTATTTTAGTACTTTATTTCAGACATCAGACAGATTTTTCAAGAACGATGATCTTTGTTTTTTACTGTATTAATATTTTTCTGGAAATAGTAGAGCGTAATGTGATCAGAATGGGACTTCGGAAGATCAGAAGTCAGGGATTTAATCAGAAACATATCTTACTGATCGGATACAGCCGTGCGGCAGAACAGTACATTGACAGAATCCTGGCAAATCCGGACTGGGGATATAATATCCGGGGTATCCTTGCCGATAATGTTCCTAGAGGAACAGAATATAAGAAGGTCAGGGTACTGGGAAGAATTGATAATCTGGAAATTGTGCTGCCGGAAAATAAACTGGATGAAATCGTAATTACACTGGGTCTGGCTGAATATCATAAGCTGGAAAGAATTGTTAAAATGTGTGAAAAATCAGGTGTGCATACGAAATTTATTCCGGATTATAATAACGTTATACCGACCAAGCCGTACACCGAAGATCTGCAGGGACTTCCGGTGATCAATATCCGAAGAGTTCCGTTAAGTGATCCGCTGAATAAATGGATGAAACGCGGAGTGGATATATTTGGAGCAATTGTAGCAATTATTCTCTTTTCTCCGGTTATGATCGTAACGGCAATTATGATCAAGAAGACTTCGCCGGGGCCTTTGATCTTTTCGCAGGAAAGAGTAGGGCTGCAGAATCGTCCGTTTAAAATGTATAAATTCCGTTCAATGATCGTACAGGATGAGAAAAAAGAAAAGAAAGGCTGGACGACCAAAGATGATCCGCGTGTTACGACGGTCGGAAGGTTTATAAGAAAAACAAGTATAGATGAACTGCCTCAGCTTTTTAATGTCCTTCGAGGGGACATGAGTCTTGTAGGGCCGAGACCGGAAAGACCGCAGTTTGTAGAAAAGTTTAAAGAAGAAATACCTCGGTATATGATCAAACATCAGGTAAGACCGGGACTTACGGGATGGGCTCAGGTAAATGGATACAGAGGAGATACGTCTATTAAGAAGAGAATAGAGCATGATCTGTATTATATTGAAAACTGGACACTTGGATTTGACTTTAAGATTATATTTTTAACATTTTTCAAAGGATTTATTAATAAAAATGCCTATTAGCTTTAAGGAGAAGTCATGAGTAAACGTAATAAAAAAAGATTAACCAGAAGACAGCAGGAAATACGAAGAAAAAGACTGAAAAAACGCAGAAGACGCAGAAGACTTGTAATTATTTTGGAATTGATCATTCTGTGTATTCTGGGAACAACGGCGTTTGGCTTATTTAAGCTGGGAAAAATGGAACGCACCAATCTTTCGAATATAAAGAACAACGGACTGAAACAGACCGGATATACCAATGTTGCATTATTTGGTCTGGATTCAAGAGAAAAGAATCTTGGAAAAGGAAACCGGACAGATACGATTATGATCGCAAGCATCAATAATGAAACCAAAAAAGTAAAGCTTGTGTCTGTGTACAGGGATACGATGTTAAAACAGAACGGAGAACATTATGATAAAGCCAATGCGGCTTATTCAGTAGGCGGACCTGAGACGGCAGTCAATATGCTCAATGAGAATCTGGATCTTAATATTCAGGATTATGTCAGTGTCAATTTCCTTGCATTAGCCGATGTGATAGATATGGTTGATGGTATTACGGTAAAATTAACGGATGAAGAAGTTGTGCATATGAACAACTATTGTGTAGAGACTTCTAAAGTAACAGGTAAGAAATATAAGAAGATCGAACCGGCAGTAGCCGGAACGTATAAATTAAACGGCGTGCAGGCGGTATCTTATGCGAGAATAAGATATACAGCAGGCGGTGATTATAAGAGAACAGAAAGACAAAGACTGGTCCTTAAGAAAACAGCAGATAAATTGAAACAGCAGGATCTGGCAACGCTTAATAAGATTATAGATAAGGTAATGCCGGAGGTATCAACAAGCTTCACTACAAAGGAGATATTAAGTCTTGCCACAGGTGCCTTTGATTATGAGCTGGGCGAAACAACAGGTTTCCCGTTTGATCTGGAAACTCCGGAACAGATACCGGGATACAGTGGTTCATATGTCATCCCGAAAGGACTGGAAGAAAATGTAATAAAGCTGCATCAATTCTTATATCCGAATAAGGATTATACACCGACGGCAACGGTTACAGATATAAGTAATACTTTGAATGATATGACCAAGGTATATCCAAATACAACAGAAAGCGGAACATCACAAAATGAATAAGAAGAAAGTAGATGTCGTAATTCCGGTATATCATCCGGGATCAGAATTTAAAAAGCTGATGGAGCGTCTGGAAAGACAGACCTATGAAGTAAACAGTATCTTTTTGATGCATACAACAGACGGACAGAGTCTGGAAAGCATGAAGGAACGTTATAAAAATGTGACAGTTGAAGAGATTACTCCGGATGAATTTGATCATGCCGCAACGAGAGACAAAGGAATCCGGCAATCGGATGCAGATATTGTGATCTGTATGACACAGGATGCCTGCCCGGATAACGAGTATCTGGTAAGTGAACTGGTACAGGCTTTGGAAGAAGCAAATGTTGCAGTTGCGTATGCGAGACAGCTTCCTAGAAAAGAAAGTACATTATTAGAAAGATATACGAGACAATTTAATTATCCGCCGGAAAGCAAAGTGAAATCTTCGAAAGATCTGGAAAGAATGGGAATCAAAACATTCTTCTGTTCGGATGTATGTGCAGCCTATAACCGGGATATGTATTTGAAAAACGGTGGATTCGAGAAAAAAGCAATATTTAATGAAGATATGATATACGCAGCGAAGGTTATAGAGAATGAACAGAAAGTATATTATAATGCAAAAGCAAGGGTAATCCATTCGCATAATTACAATTTTGCACAACAGTTTCACCGAAACTTTGATATGGCCGTTTCCCAGGCACAGCATCCTGAGATATTCCGGAAGGTAAGCTCAGAAAAAGAAGGAATGAAACTGATAAAGAATACAGTCGCTTTTTTGATAAAACAGAGAAGGCCATGGCTTGTTTTTAAACTTTTCACAGATTGTGTAGCGAAATATGCAGGATATCTTCTTGGACGAAAATATCAAAAACTGCCGAAAAAGATTGTATTAAAATGCACAATGAATCCGAGATATTGGACATAAACAGGAAAACAGGACTGAAAATATTGAAATTTAGAAAAAAATAGGGTAATATGTAAAAAGGTTTGTGTTAATTTAGGATAAATGCGGAAAGGATATGAAGTATGGCAAGAAATACAGGGAAAAAGGTCAGACGAAGAGGGCGTCGCAGAAAAAGAGGCTTTGCGACCTGGTCTATAGGGAAGAAAATAGGTGCTGTATTAGGCGGAACTCTTCTGGGCGTAGTAGTTATAGGATCAGTCATTCTGGCAAGTAAGATGAATAAACTGAGTTCGGTGAAACTCGATACAGATAAATTAAACATTTCTGATGAAGTAAAACATGAAAAAGGATACACGAATGTAGCGTTATTTGGTCTGGATTCAAGAGAAACTGATCTGGGCAAAGGAAATCGAAGTGATACGATCATGATAGCAAGTCTGAATAATGATACGAAAGAAGTTAAATTGGTATCTATTTATCGTGATACATTATTAGAATTAGATGACGGAAGTTATAATAAAGCGAATTCTGCATATTCTTTTGGAGGACCGGAAGGCGCAGTATCGCTGATTAACCGTAATCTGGATATGAATATTGAAAAATATGTAACCGTAAACTTTAATGCACTGGTAGATGTTATCGATGCGGTAGGAGGACTGGATCTGGAACTGACGCATGATGAAGTTGTGCATATGAACAACTATTGTGTCGAAACTTCAAAAGTAACAGGAAAAAGTTATGAGAAGATCGAGCCGGAAGTAGAGGGTACATATCATTTGAATGGTGTGCAGGCGGTGTCTTATTCCCGAATCCGTTATACGGAAGGAGGAGACTTTAAGCGTGCAGAACGTCAGCGCCTGGTATTACAGAAAATTGCAGATAAAGCGCAGAACATGAGTGTCGGCACTGTTAATAAGATCATAGACAGTGTATTTCCGCAGATATCAACAAACTTTACACTGGCTGAAATGATCGGATATGCAAAGGATCTTACAAAGTATAAATTAGGAGATTCGATTGGTTTTCCGTCTGAAAATACAACGGATATGTTAAATGAAGTAGGAAGTGTAGTAATCCCGAAGACCTTATCTTCGAATGTACTTGAGGTGCATAAATTCCTGTTTGGAAGTGATGGGTATTCTGTATCCAGCACGATTGAAGGCATTGAAAGTGGTATTACTGCAAAAGCGTCAGATAAGGCCAAAAGCGGTACAATGATCGAGGATGATGAGACACCGGGAAGTAAGGGGTATTCGGGAAATTATTCCAATAATTCATCCGGAACCGGTACAACAAGAAGTACCTACGGAATAACGGGTGGAAGCACTTACGGAACCGGATCTTACGGTACGTCAAACGGATATTCCGGAGATAATACAGGCAGCACTTCGGGAACCACTGGATCGACAGAAGGAACGGAATAAATAGTAATAAAAGATAAAGGGGTAGGTTACATGAGAAGAATTAAAAAGATATTTGTAACATTCTTGGCGATATGTATGATATGTCCATGTCTGTCGGTGATAACAGAAGCAGCGACAGCAGAACTGCGTTTTGCGGATCCGTCCACTACAGTAGGAGCGGAAGTTGATGTAAAGACCAAGCTGACTTCTGCTTCATCAATGCAGTCTATGGAAGCGACTTTAACGTATGACAAAAGTGAATTGAGATTTATCAGCGGTGATAATGCGACGGGAAAGGATGGAACTATTAAGATTTCATGGACCGGAAGTGGAACAACTGCAGAATTTAATCTGAAGTTTCAGGCATTAAAAGAAGGTACTTCGAATATCGAAGTGTCAAGTGCTACGGGTACTGCGGAAGACGGAACGAACCTGGAAGTAACACAGGGAAGTTCTGCAGTTACGATCGGAGCTGGCGATCCGTCTCTGATTAAGGAAGAGACCAGTACCGAAGATACAACAACATCGACAGCAGATGGTGCCGTTGTGAAAGTGAACGGCAAGAAGTATGTTGTGACCAGCGATTTTTCGGAAGAGATCATTCCGGAAGGTTTTAAAAAAGGCGAGCTGACATTTGAAGGTTCAAAGTATTCTGTGATCACACAGGAGGCAAGTGGAATCAATGCAATGTATCTGACTGAAAAAGACAGCGATGATGCAGATTTCTATCTGTATAACAGTGATGATGGATCTTTCGCACCGTTTGAAGAAGTTGAGATTGCAAAAGACAGATATATTATCCCATTGATGAATGATGGAAAGGTGAATCTGCCAAGCCAGTATCAGAAGACAACTCTGACATTAAATGGTAAAGAATTTGACACTTGGCAGGATACAAAAGACGCAGAATATTATATTATTTATGCTTTGAATTCTGACGGTGAAAAGACAACATATCGTTATGATACGACAGATGGAACCTATCAGAAATACACACCGGAATCAACCGGCAGTTCTTCTTCAGAAAGTAAGTTAAGTAACGGAAAAGGAATATGGGGAAAAATCCTTAATTTTGTAGAGAATTTCCTGGATATTGTAGTTATTATAGCAATTGCATTAATCTTACTGCTTGTTCTGGTACTTATTGTCACAGCAGTCAAGCTTAGACACAGAGATCTGGAATTAGATGATCTGTATGACGAATATGGAATTGATCTGGATGAAGAAGAGGAAGCATTAAAAGCTAAGAAAAAAGAAGAGAAACAGGAAAAGAAAGCACAGAAAGCTTCAAAACAGGTTTCGAAAAAAGCATCTAAGAGATATGATGATGAAGATGAATTTGAAGGATACGATGAGGATGATCTTTGGGTTACAGAAAACATAGCCAAAGCCATGGAAAAACCAAAGAAGCAGAAGAGCGTCAAACACGCAACGGCAAAAAAAGCAGCTGCAAAGGGTGTACGTTCTTTAGATGAGACAGGTCCTGCTATCCGCAAACCTGTAAAGAACATTAATCTTCAGGATACAGATGATTTTGAAAAATTTACTCCTTTAGATGAAGAAGAGTTCGATAATTTTGAAGGATATTATTCGGATGATGATTACGATATGTTTGGTTCAAATGACTATGATTATGACGACGATGAGTTATTTGATGCAACGGCAGATCTCTTAAGTAATCACCCGGAAAAGAAGAGAAGTCATGCGGAGATGGATGACACATTTAAGATGGATGTTATTGATCTGGATTAATTACTGAATTAAAATTTTATAAGAAATAAAACCGGCCGCCTGATATCGGAAAATCTGATATCAGGCGGCCGGTTTTGCTAATACTTGAGCGTGTAAGACATGAAGATTACTCTTCAGTTTTGAGAAGATCTTTCAAAGAAGAAAACTGATATCCCATGGATTCCCATTTGTTAAGAAGTTCATCGAGGATTTCTCCGTTGGTTTTCGAAGTGTTGTGAAGTAGTACAATGGCACCGGGATGAATACGGCCGAGTAATTTGTCAAAAGCCTCTTCTTTGGATGGCTGGGCATCGGTAAGCCAGTCAACATAGGCGAGACTCCAGAAGAAGGTATGATATCCCATATCTTTGGCCATCTGTAGATTTTCGGTATTGTATTTTCCCTGAGGCGGCCGGTAAAATCGTGTTATCGACTTTCCGGTGATCTTTTTGAAAAGATCTTCGACATCTGAAAGCTCTTTTGAGAAGGTTTCCTGTGTCGCAATCTGTGACATATCGGGATGATGATACGTATGATTGCCGACGGTGTGACCTTCTTTTTGCATTTGTTTGATCAGATCTGGATTATCCTGCAGAAAATTGCCGACGACAAAAAAGGTAGCAGGAACATGATGCTTTTTCAGAGCCGCCAGGATAGAAGGGGTATTGCCATTTTCGTAACCACAGTCAAAAGTCAGATAAATCACTTTCTGATCAGTGTTTCTGGCATAGTAGGCATTATATTTTTTTAATTCATCGAATGAGGCATTTCCGACGGGAGCTTTTCCTTCCTCCTGAAAACTCAACCCCCAGTTTTCGGTGGTTGGGAGAACAAAGGAATGAGAAGAAGATACAAAAGTGCGGCTGGCCGGAGTCAAAGTTGTTTCACTGGCGGGGAAAATTCGGGCAATCAATCCTCCGGCAAAAAAACAGAAGGAAAAGAAGAAAAGGAGGATTAATGGTTTATATCTGGAATAAAGGGTGGAAAAAGAAAGATGAGTTTTGGGTATATGGAATCTGAACATAGAAACTCCGGAAAACTTTTTATACAGTTATATGATGCCCTAAGGAAAAAGATGTGCGGAAAAGGACACAAACTTGCAAAGAATAGGGAATGATAGTAGTATAGGAACGTAGAATTATTAAGAACAGATATAAGAAAGAATAAATGAAACGGGATGAAAACATGGCCAGAGAATATGTGAAAAAAGATAATATGCTGAGTAAAGAAATCCGTTATAAAAAAACAGAGAAGGGTATGATGATCACTGAATATTATGGAAATGACAGTTATGTGGTGCTGCCGGATGAGATAGAAGGTGAGCCGGTCACGATACTGGGAGATTATGCATTTTCCAGAAATCTTTCAGTTGAGGAAATATGGATGCCGTTGGAACTTAAAGAAGTTGGAAGATATGCATTTTACAGGTGCCGGAATCTGAGAAAATTAGTACTTGGCAACAGACTTCTGGATATGGGAGGTGGTGCACTTACAGGCTGCCATCTGGAAGAAGTAGAGATATATCTTCAGGACGGAAAAAAGAGCTGTCTGAAGTCGATTGTAGAAGAGATGCGGTACCAGATGAGGATATATCTACATACGCCTGAAGGAGGACAGGACGCAAAACTACTCTTTCCGGAGCATTATGAAGAGGCGGTGGAGAACACCCCTGCAAGAATACTGGAAACGCATCATCACGGGGCAGGCGGATATTATCGTCAGTGTTTTTATGACCGTGAACTGGACTGTCGAAAATATGATGAGATGTTTTATCATACGGTTGCGGAAGACACAGAGGAGACGGCAGTGGAACTGGCACTGAACCGCCTGCGGTTCCCGGCAGAACTTTCAGATAAGAACAGACAAGGTTATGAAGAATACTTAAAAAAGCACATGACTGCGGTGGCAAAATGGACGGTGAAGCAGGAAGAGGTGGAAGGAATCCGGTTCCTGCAAAGAAGAAAATTATGGACAGAACAATCTTTACAGGCGGGAATGGATTTCGCGGCAGAAGGTAGCAAAACAGAAATTCTGAGTATTTTTATGGATATCAGAAAGGATCAGTTTCCAAAGAAGAAAAAGACATTTGAGCTATAGAGTATTTATAAAACAAGTAGAGAAGAAAAGCAAAGGACAGAGAAAAGATAGAAAATAACAGAGAAACCATAGAAAAGGACCGCCTGGAAAATATAAGCCGTAAGATTCTTGTTATGGCAAGGAATGAACTGTATATGAAGATGCGGTTCCTGGATGTAGCATTATCCAGTCTTCCGTTTGTACTTGATACGGGGGCGGAAGGTATGGGAACAGACGGACTGTATCTGTATTATGATCCACAATATCTCGGGGGATTGTTCAGGGAAGACCGAGTGATGGTGAACAGGATCTACCTGCATCTGGTGCTGCATGGGATTTTTCGCCATATGATCCGCAGAAAAGGAAGAGAGGAACGGCTTTATCATCTGTCATGTGATATTGCTGTGGAATCGATCATCGATGAATTACAGTATCGGTGTGTTATGAAGGCCAGGTCGTTCCCAAGAAGAGAAATGTACCGTGAACTGAAAAAAGAAATGAAAACGCTTACGGCAGAACGAATATATGAAGTGCTGAGGAAAAAAGCGCTGACACAAAAGCAGCTTGAACAACTGGAGGTGGATTTCCGGGTAGACGATCACAGTTACTGGCCAAAAGCTGAGGAGAAAAAAAGACAGAATCAGATTGAAAACCGCTGGCAGGATATCAGTGAGCGTATGGAGACAGAGATGGAGACATTTTCCAAAGAAGCATCACAGACATCCGGAAATCTGATCGATCAGGTGAAAGTAGAAAATCGGGAGCGAATGGATTACCGGGAATTTTTAAGAAAATTTTCGGTGTTAAAAGAAGAGATGACGGTGGATCCGGATTCTTTTGATTATACTTTCTACAGTTATGGATTAACTATGTATGGGAATATGCCGTTGATCGAGCCACAGGAATGGAAAGAAGTTCAGAAGGTAGAAGAATTTGTTATTGTGATCGATACATCGATGTCCTGTTCGGGAGAATTGGTGAAAAAATTTCTGGAGGAGACTTACGGCGTATTAAGTGAAAACGACAGCTTTTTCCGAAAAGTGAACATTCATATCATTCAATGTGATGATCAGGTTCAGACGGATCAGAAGATCACGTGCGAAGAAGAGCTGAAAGAATACATGGACAAACTGGAATTAAAAGGCGAAGGCGGAACGGATTTCAGGCCGGCATTCTCGTATGTGGATGAACTGGTCCGCCAGCATACATTTGAACATTTACGGGGAATGATCTATTTTACGGATGGCCGGGGAATCTATCCGGCGAAAAGGCCTGTATATGAGACGGCATTTGTGTTCATGGAGGAAGACTATGAAGATGTAGATGTTCCGCCCTGGGCAATAAAGATCATCCTGGAAGAAGATCTGGATTTCTGATCAGATGAAATAAATAACAGCAAAAGAAGGGAATACAATGGATATAAAAAGAGCCAAAAAAGAAATCAAAGATTCGATAGAGGCATATCTTGCCAAAGATGAATATGGAGATTATATGATCCCATCAATAAGACAAAGACCAATTCTCCTGATGGGGCCTCCGGGAATCGGTAAGACACAGGTTATGGAACAGGTGGCAAAGGAGTGTAAAGTCGCACTGGTATCTTATACGATCACACATCATACCAGACAAAGTGCGGTCGGACTTCCGTTTATTGAAAAGAAGACGTACGATGGGAAAGAGTACTCGGTTACAGAATATACGATGAGTGAGATCATCGCTTCGGTATATGACAAGATGGAAGAGACAGGACTTAGAGAAGGAATTCTGTTCATTGATGAGATCAACTGCGTGTCTGAGACTCTGGCTCCGACAATGTTACAGTTTTTACAGTGTAAGACATTTGGTAATCAGAAGATTCCGACAGGATGGATCATTGTAGCGGCAGGTAATCCGCCGGAGTACAATAAGTCGGTACGGGATTTTGATGTGGTAACATTGGATCGAATCAAGAAGATCGATGTAGATGTGAATTATGATGTATGGAAAGAATATGCATACCAGGCAGATATTCATCCGGCGATTCTGGCATATCTTGAGATCAGGAGAGACTATTTTTACCGGATGGAGACGACGGTAGATGGAAAGGTCTTTGCAACAGCCAGAGGCTGGGAAGATCTGTCACAGCTTCTGAAGACTTATGAAAAGCTTGGAAAGAAAGCGGACAGAGAGGTTGTACATCAGTATATCCAGCACTGGAAGATCGCAAAAGATTTCGCCAATTATCTGGAACTGTATCATAAGTATAAAAAAGATTATGGTCTTGAGAAGATTATTGAAGGTGTCTATACCAGGGATACGCTGGAGAGACTTCGATATGCAGCATTTGATGAGAGGTTCAGTGTTGTAAATATGTTGATCGGCCGTCTGGGAAGCTGCTTCAAAGAATATTTCCTAAAAGACAGACTGGTTACAATGATATATGAATATCTGAAGTTATATAAATCCAATCTGCAAATGGATCTTGTCGTCTGTGAAGCCAGAGAGCAATATGAAAAATTACGGAAAGAAGAACAGATGACAAAGCAGGACGAGCATGTAAGAAAACAGGTGCTGGATAAACTGGAATCTTACGAACAGCTTGCAAAAGAAGAACATCTGGAAGGAGAGGTAGCATTTGAACGTATAAAAGAGGTGTTTGGAAATGAAGTGGCAGAGAGAGAAGAACTGACAGAACGTACGCTTTCCGCATTGGAACACGCATTTGATTTCATGGAAGATGCATTTGGGGACAGTCAGGAGATGGTTTCTTTTGTTACAGAACTTAACACGAACTATTATAGTATTCAGTTCTTAAAGGAAAATGACTGTGATAAGTATTATCAGTATAATAAGAAACTGTTATTTGACAAACAGCAGGAGGAGATCCTGTCAGAACTAAATGAAGTAGAACAGGATCTGAACACTGCCATAAAATAGATGATTAGTATGTAAGTTTATATCCATGACGGATTTTGCGATAAATTTTCCAGATAATCATGGCCGGAAAGCTGAGCGCAATATATAGTGATGATAGAATTCCGACACCCCCACCGACGATCATAAGAATTAAAATGCCAATATTCATAAGTCAAAGTCCTCCTTGTCAATGTTTTTATATATTGATGTTATATATGATGTGGAATTTTGCTTCCGGGTACATTGTATGGACTTTTGGTAAGAAGATAAAGAGAAACGGATGGATCTTAACACGGTATGAACAAGAATCGTTATTTTCTTAACATTGTTTTAGCGAAAGAAGTACATTTACTTTAAAGACAACAGGTGTTAAAATAAGCAATGAATGTAAACGAAGATGATATAAGACCCGGGGAGGTCTTAAACAAGATGAGATAAAGGAGAAATATATATGAAATGGAATCAGTTTCGTCTGAAGACAACAACAGAGGCAGAAGATATCGTCAGCAGCATGCTTGCTGATCTTGGAATCGAAGGAGTGCAGATCGAAGATAAGATCCCGCTTAC
>OBLF01001859.1_pt1 | contig 15725 bp, 14 predicted proteins | sample 1519231 | NCBI WGS metagenome assembly OBLF01 (sample SAMEA2602895, study PRJEB22501) | metagenome | reverse complement strand
GAGTGCAAGGCACGGAAAAGGAGGAATGAGAAAAAGTTTGAAGAAAAATTTCTCAAAGCAAAGGACGGAACAGAGATATGTTACGTAGATGAAGGCGAAGGAAGACCGATTATATTTGTTCATGGCTGGACCAGTGATAAGAGTTCACTGGTGAATACATATGGACGATCAATCGTAGATGCGGGCTTTCGATTTATTGCATTTGACCTGCGTGCATCTGACAACACAAGTCTAAGTAACACACGTCCAGTGACACTGCTTTTGATTGCGGAGGATATTCATACGATTATTGAAACGCTGAATCTGCAGGACGTCACGCTGGTAGGTCATTCACAGGGCGGCAAGGATGTTATAGCGTATGAACAGGTGTATGGAAATGAATACCTGCATTCTTTATGTCTGATGGATACAACTCCATGTACTCATCAGGAAGAAGGCTTTGGCTATGCCACCAGATTTGACTCTTATACCAAAGAGCAGTCAGATAAAGATATTGCGTCTATTCGTGAAAGCTCGCTTGATTTCTTTGCAGAAATCACACAGAAAGGAAGCCCAGATCTGACGTTAGATGAAGCGAGAGAAGCTGCGAAAAAGAGACTGGCACATCAGCATCTGCCAGAGGCAGTAGACTTATACGAATCATCCAACTCACTGGATCTGAGACCGGGAGTTGAAGCAATCAATGTTCCGACGGCGTATATGTATGCGGCAAAAGGTACATTGATTCATCCGGAGATTTATAAGTGGTATGCAGAACATATCAAGTCAGATTATTATCCGATACCATTTGATACTTCAATGCATGAATTTCACTTTATTCCGGAATTAGTTCCAGATGTGACAAAAGCGTTTATTGAATTTTTTAAAAAGTAAGTGATATGGAGGTCATATAGTAATGAATCAAAAGACAAATCCTAAAAAATAATACTTGGTATCATGATGGTCTGCTTTATCTGTCAGTCTTCTATGATTGTCGGACCGGCGCTTGCAGATCTGGCGGCTGCTTATCCGAATGTACCATATGCAAATATCCTGTTGATATCTACGATTCCACAGCTGTGTGGTATTCCGGTTTCATTGATCACAGGAAAAATTGCCGGTTCAAAAGTAAAATATAAAACACTCGCAGCAACATGTGCATTAATTGGTGGAGTTCTGCCATTCTTCATAAGAAGTTTTCCGATTATCCTGCTTTCACGTGTGATATTCGGTCTTTCATATAATATTTCTGTTCCGCTTACAAACTCTCTTCCGCTGCTTTATTTCGATAAACAGAAGGCTGCTAATCTGATGGGAATCGGAGCTACAGCACAGAGTGTGACCGGAACGCTTGTACAGTTCCTGGCAGGTGTAGTGTGTGCGGTAAATGTGCATCTTACATGGCTGGTACATCTGCATCTTGCAATTCCGTTGATTGGTATTCTGATCTGTCTGCCTGAGCCGGAAAAACAGGAGAACGCAAAAGAAGTACAGGAAGTTAAGAAAGAGAAAACGGAAAAGAAGAATTATCATCTTCCGATCGGACAGTTTGTTATGTTTGGCTTGTCATTTTGCGTGTTCAATTCTCTGATTCTGAATATGTCAGCAATTGTTACTTCTAATGGATTAGGTACTGCAGCTGTAGCCGCATTGGATTTGCATGCTTTGTTCCGGCACTGATGATGCGTGTTCGTGAAAAACTTCCAGAAGAAGCAATTTCACCTGCAGCCGGATTTGCAAGTGCTTCTCACAAAACAGGAGCATTCCTGAGTGCATATTATGTTGGAATTGTTGGAAAAATCACAGGAAGTGATAATCCGAAAATGTCTATTCTGGTTGCAATGATTGTGATCGTAGTGCTTGCAATTCCATGGATCATCAGCATTGTACGTGATAAAGAAGCAAAATAAGGTGATGGAATTTTTGATATATCTATCAGAGATACTCGTTATCGCAGAAAAAAGATTGATGTTATTATATTAACAAACAAATTTGTAAATGATTTTCCGGAAAACACAAGATTAAGTCATCAAGAGATACCGAAAGGAGGATGGTTATGAGTGATGTTAAAACAGGAGCAAAAATGTATGTATTGAGACTTGGTTCTATAACATGTGATACGAATGCATTGGTTGCATTTGATACCAGAGCTACAGCGCTTGATCCAGAACCAAAATGTAAGTTTGAACCATTTCCGATATGGGGACTGTATATTGAGCATCCAGACGGAAAAATCATATTCGACACAGGCTTCCGGGAGGATTGTCTGACTGGTGGAGAAGGACCGACTGTTCCGATCAATATACCAATCACGCTGGGAGAAGATGAATACATGGAGAAACAGTTAGCACTCTGCGGTGTGACACCGGAAGAGATTGATTACGTAGTTATCTCGCATCTGCATCATGATCATGCCGGTAAGATTGGCATATTTAAAAATGCAAAAGTAATTGTTCAGAGAAAAGAAATGGAAGCAGCATTGATGTTTACACATACGGTGAATCCGAAGGGAGTATATCTGAAAGCAGATCTTGAAGTAGATGCTGACTGGACTTTGATCGATGGTGATTATGATCTGCTTCCTGGCGTACGTCTTCTGAGCGTACCGGGACATGCAGAAGGTCTGCAGTGTATGCAGTTGGAACTGGATCAGATGGGAACTGTACTTCTTACTTCTGATGCATGTTATACAGACCTTAACTGGGGACCGCCGGAGAGACCAGCAGGAGCTCTGCTTGATTCAAAGGCATATTTCGCATCTTTGAAGAAACTGAAAAAGATTGCGGCAGAAACCAATGCAACTGTAATATTCGGACACGACATCAAACAGTTTAACACACTGAAGAAAGCACCGGAATATTACGAATAATTACAAAGGCTAAAAGGAGAAGAGAATGAACGCAGAGAAAAATTATTCATTTGGTTATCGCCTACTGGTAGTAATTGCTGCCTGTGCTATGGGAGTTATGGCCGGACTTATTTATACATGGAGTATCTGGGTACAGCCGATATGCCAGGAATACGGCTGGGATACTAACCAGGTCGCACTGATGGGAAATGTGATGCTTGCAACATTTGTATTTGGAGTTACGATTGGCGGACAATTACTGCCGAAGCTTGGTGCAAAGAAATCCTGCCTGATCGGTACGGTTGCATTTGGCGGATTCTTCATTATATCTGCATATGTGACATCACCGGTTGTTATGTATCTTACATATGGTGGCGTGGCAGGAATCGGAGTAGGTATCCTGTATGTAGTATGCCAGTTTGCAGCATCTGCATGGTTTCCGAATAACCGAGGCATGGTTATGGGAATTTTCCTTGCAATCTTTGGATTGTCTGTAACGCTTTTTACAGGTCCGATCAACGGAATGTTAGGAAGTATGGGAGTAAAATCCACAATGACTATTATGGGTGTATTGATCGTTGTGGTATGTCTGATCGGTTCTATGATCGTAAGTGCGCCGCCGGCAGGCTGGACACCGGATAATGCAGGTACAGAACAGAAAGCTGTAAAAGCTGATAACGCCGATGAGAAGTCACTTACTGTAAAAGAAGCAGTAAAGACGAAGACATTCTGGATGATCACAGTTGCATATTCATTGCTTGTATGGCCGTATGCATTTATCAGTTCATATCTTGGAATCTACATTTCAGAAGAAAAGATGCTGTCCACAGCTGTTGTAGTCACAGCAGTATCAGCGACCGGAATCGGAAGTGCGCTGGGAAGATTCCTCGGAGGTATCCTGGTAGATAAACTTGGAACGAAGAAGACATATCTGGTTATGTGTCTGTGTTCTGTTCTGGCCTGCGTAGTGATGATGACAGCAGGCAATGCAACAGTTCTGATCGTGATGATCGTGATTATGTGTGTTGGTTATGGCGGAAGAACTCCGGTGTATGGAGTTATCTTCACAAAAGAATTCGGACCAAAATATTCCAGTGGAATCTATGGATATGCGACACTTGGAACTGCAATTTTCCTGATCGTTGCACCGCTTACTACAGCGGCTATCAGAAGCGCAACAGGAAGTTTTGAATTTGCATTTATCATTGCAGTTGCAGTTACTGTTATCGGATGCTTGTCTTTGATCATGACTCCGAATAAAGCACCGGTAGAAGAAAAATAGTATTAATAAGATTGTGATACAGAAATGGAGGAGATGTTATGTTAGAAACAAATTTACCAAAATCATCTTTGGGAAAAGGCATGGAATATGCCAAATTAGGAAAAAGCGGTCTGGATGTATCTAAGATCTGCGTAGGAACTATGGGATTCGGCGATCTGAACCGCTGGGGACGTCCGTGGCTGATCGGTGTTGATGAGAGTACAGAAGTGGTAAAAAAGGCATTGAATATGGGAATCAACTGGTTTGATACAGCTAATATGTATTCTCTGGGCGGCAGTGAGGAATGCCTTGGTGAGGCACTTCACAGATTAAAACCTAACCGTGACGAGCTGGTTATTCAGACAAAGGTTAACCAGAGAATGGCAGAAGGTCCGAACATGGCAGGAAGCTCCAGAAAAGCGATCATGAGCGAGATTGATAAGAGTCTGAAGAGACTGCAGTTAGACTATGTGGATGTCTATATTCTTCACCGTTGGGATTGGGAGACACCGATCGAAGAGACGATGGAAGCTATGAATGATGTGGTAAAAGCCGGAAAGGCAAGATACATCGGAGCATCTGCAATGTTTGCATGGCAGTTTGAAAAAGCATACCGCATCGCAGAGCACAATCACTGGGCTAATTTCATCACTATGCAGAATCATTTGAATCTTCTGTATCGTGAAGATGAGAGAGAAATGCTGGATGCATGTATCGATGCAGGTGTCGTATGCACACCTTACAGCCCGAATGCGTCTGGAAAATGTACACATCCATGGAATGAAGATGATCATCGTACTGCAAATGATTTTAAAGTACGTGAAAAATACGCAGCATCAGCAGCGATTGATAAACCGGTTGTAGACAGACTGGAAGAAGTGGCTAAGAAGCGTGGTCTGCCAATGGTTGAGATTTCACTTGCATGGCTGAGATCTAAGAATCCTGTATTCGCACCAATCGTAGGAATTACAGATCCAAACGAACTGGATGATGTAGTAGCATCACTTGACGTAACACTTACAGACGAAGAAATTCATTACCTGGAAGAGCTGTACCAGCCACATAAGATCGTTGGAGCGATGAAACGTGGACAGGTTACCAAGTTATCCAGCAAATAAGAGGCAGCATATGAAGATGGAATATAACTATAAAGAAGATTATTGTCCGATCCCGCCGAGTGAACAGTTTGAACGGACGATTACAGCAGAGAAGTTTCATTTGGTGACAAAGGAAAAACCAAAGCATCTGGAAGGAATCTGCTTTGATCGAAATGGTGATATGTATTTTACCAGTACATATGAAGGTGCTGTGTACTTTGTCGATATGAAAACGGGAAAACAGACACTGAAATGGCAGGATAAAGACCTGAAGGCAGCTTCTGTAAAGCTCCATAAGGATGGAAGAATGTTTATTTCGTGTATTGGAACTGAAAAGAAGTCTGGCAGGATTGTTGTTGCAAGACAGGATGGAACTACAGAGCGTGAGATTGCAGCAGGCATGAATATTGACGATGTTGTTTTTGATCATGAAGGAGGATTTTACTTCACTCATTTTGTTGGAACAGTAAATAATCCGATTGGCGGTATTTACTATGTGAGCCCGTCATTGGATGAAATGAAATGTGTAATTCCAAATCTGTGTGGACCAAATGGAGTATGCTTATCAACCGATGAAAAGGTGATGTGGATTACAGAGTTTACAGCAGGAAGACTGTTACGAGTACCGATGAATAATCCGGGACTTGCTTCTGTAGTATATCAGTTCACGGGATATTATGGACCGGACTCCTGCAGCATAGATGAAGATGATAATGTCTATGTAGCGCTTTTTGAACAGGGCAGAGTTATGGTATTTAACAAAACAGGATATCCGATCGGACAGATTCTGATGCCGAATCGTGATATCGGACATAACCTGTCTTCGACACATCCGATGGTGCGTCCGGATACAAAGGAACTCTATATTACAACAGCAGACGATGTGGGTGACGAAGGGTCATGGATCATGAAAGCACCGGCATTTGGTAAAGGGAATAAAAACGCATATCAGTTTTTATAAATTTTAAGGAAAGAAAGGAACAGAATCAGAATGTACGAAAAGTTATTATCAGAAGGTAGAATTAACGGATGTACAATTCGTAACCGAGTAATCCTTTCTCCAATGGATGACTGTCTGGGACAGTCATCCGGAGAGGTTACTCAGAGAGGAATTGAATATTATGCGAATAAGGCAAAAGGAGGCTGCGGTCTTGTAATCGTCGGTTATGTTGGTTTTATCGGACCTGAGATGGGCGGAGCTGCAATGTCCGGTCAGACATTCTTAATGAATTATGATCAGAGACATGCAATGAGTATTCTGGCAGAACGTGTCCATGAATACGGCGGAAAAGTATTTGTTCAGTTGAACCATCCTGGAAGAAAGACCAATCGTGATTTTAACCAGGGACATGAACCGGTATCCAGCAGTGCTATGACACCGGATCTTGAGAAGAGAGGATTTGCGCCATGTCATGAGCTGACTGTTGATGAGATCCAGCAGATCGAGACAGCCTGTGCAGATGCTGCACTGCATGCATTCCGTGCAGGTGTGGATGGTGTGGAAATTCACTGTGCACATTATTATCTGTTTAACCAGTTCCTGAGTCCAAGCAGAAATGCAAGAACTGATGAATATGGCGGATCTATGGAGAACCGTTGCAGAATCATCGTAGAGACGATTGAGAAGATTCGTGAACGTGTACCGGATAACTATCCAATTACAATCCGTGTTCATCTGCTGGATGGTGAGGGTATGGATGGCGATAACTCTCTGGAAGATATGCTGGAGATTACACAGTATCTGGAGAAAAAGGGTGTTGACGCATTCCATTTCTCAATCGGTACAGAACAGAGAACAGGTACACCGGAAATGAAATCCGGATGGAGAAATGAATATTATAAGAAATTTAAAGAAGTACTCAGTGTACCGATCTATGGACCAAACGAAGTAAAGACACCGGAAGAGGCAGAAGCTAACCTGGAAGCCGGAGCATATGATTTCGTGGTTATGGGAAGACAGCTCAGTGCAGATCCTGAATGGGTGAACAAAGCAATGGAAGGCAGATCAGAAGATATCCGTCCATGTCTGTCATGTAACTGGTGTGTAAACCGTGTAACAGCAGATCAGGCTCAGATCCGATGTGCAGTAAACCCACTTCTCGGACGTGAAGTAGATAACCTGATGCCGTTGAAGGACGGAGAAGGAACTGTCTGTGTAATCGGTGCAGGTCCTGCAGGCGTACAGGCTGCGATGACTCTCAGCAAGAGAGGATTTAAGGTAAAACTGTACGATGAACTTGATAAAGTTGGCGGAACGCTGAACTATGCAAATAAACCGCCACACAAAGACAGAATCGAGAACCTCAGACACTGGTTCGAACTTCAAGCTGAAAAGGATGAGAATATCGAAGTACACCTGAATACAAAGGTTGATGAAAAGATGCTGGATGAACTGGAAGCAATGAATCCGTATGCAGTTATTCTCGCTTGCGGTGGTACACCAATCGCACCGGGCAGACTGCCGGGAATCGAAAAAGCACTTGTATGGAAAGATGTGCTGTCAGGCTCAGCGGATATCAGAAATCAGAATGTTGCTGTTATCGGTGGCGGTATGACAGGACTTGAAACTGCTCAGTATCTGGTAGAAAGAGGCAATAAGGTAACGATCATTGAGATGCTTCCACTGGTTGGTAATGGCATTTACTTCTATAATGTAAGAAATGATCTGCGTCACCTGAAAGAAAAGGGTACTGTGATCAAAGTAAATACACAGATGCTGGAAGTAAAAGATGATGCCGTTGTAGTAAAACCTACAAAGGTAAAATATACCGGTACATCACTGGCTGGTATTAAGAACATCGCAGGTGTTGCGGATGCTGAGAGTAAAGATGAATCTACAGAACCATATGAGATTCCTGTTGATCGTACAGTTGTTGCACTTGGTGTAAGACCGCAGACAGAACTGCTGGCTGAACTGAAACGTAGATTCAAGAAGGTTGTTAATATCGGTGACTGCAACAAGCAGGGTAACATTGGTAATGCAACTTATGAAGGATATCTGACAGCTAAGAATATCTAAGAGATCATTTAAGAGATTATTATAATAATGAAAGAAAAGCAGATTGTTAAGTGCCTGGCACTGAGCAGTCTGCTTTTTGGTATATCATAGAAGCAATAAAAAAACCTGCAGGTTTGAGGAGTTACCTGCAGGTTTTTGAAGTTTAGCGATACATATACGAATCCATACATGCTCCGGCAAAACCTTCGGATTTGAGAATCCATGAACCGGAATCGGTCGTGTCGTCTGAACATGAGATATATACTTCTTTTGTTCCAGGACGAACGGTTGCGTGTGTGCCGATAAGATTGCGTCCGACTTCTCTTCCCGGTGTGAGGATCTGTCCAATCGGAAATCCGTCACGGTTCAGGATAAGAATACGTCCCTGGAATGTCAGGGCTACGTATAAGTTGCCGTCTGCATCGATTTCGCAGGAATCCGGACCGTGGAATCCGGTTGTGTGATATACGGTACTTGTATATGCACCGGAGATCGGTACGCGTAAAATCTGTCCAGCGTCATACTCAGTTACCCACAGAATGGATTCATCCGGAGAAAGTGCAACACCGTTTGGTGCAGCAAGGTTCTGAAGGAATGGGGTAACGGTCTTACCATCTGCCGATACGTGGTATACAGCACCGGAACGGTCATATACGTTGCCTGTAAATTCTGACGCATAAAAGCTTCCGTCTTTTGCAAAGATTAGATCATCAAGAGAATGTCCTTCCAGGATGAAATCCAGCTCCTCGCCTTCCGAACTCAGGATTGCGATTCCAGGTTTTCTGGTTATCCCGAAACAGCAGACAAATAACCGTCCATCCGGGTGGCGTTTCAATCCAAACGAACGAAGACCTTCGTCAGCCCAGATCTGTTTTACTTTTTTTGTTGCCATATCCAGTCGGAATACACGTCCGATATCCGTACTGCAGAAGTACATGGTACTGCCGGTTTTGTCGAAACAGATACCTTCCAGATGAAATGGAATTTTATCAGATACCTTTACGAATTCCTCCGCTGTTACGGTCGGAAGAGCAGCTTCTGATGGTGGAATTGGGTTACAATTAGTTGCATAGTCATAGTTAAAAACTCCCATAATTACCTCCTGTATCGTGTAAATATTATTTCTGTTAATATTTTAACATCGTACGGGCTGGAGTGGAATTTAGAGTATTTGATGGGCATATGAAATAATTTGATAAGCCTATTCATAGTTTAATGTAGTTGTGTTCAATGTCTTTAAAAAGCTTTTTATGTAAGGCTTCTCCGCGGCTGCATCTGATACGTAATAGCCCATCTCTTTCTGGATAGCCGGATTTGTTGGCTTGAGCCGAACATTTTCCGGGCATTCGCTTTCGTACAGACGGCTGACAAATGTGATGCAGTCATTCTGCGATACCATGGAAAGCATCATAGAACCATCTTCCGAGTAAAATGGAAATTTAGGCGGAAGAGGCATGTTCAATTTTGAAAAAATATCGCAGACAACATTATTAGATATTACGGAAGGAACCATTTCGCATGTTGTCAGATCTTTTAAGTCTACGCTTTCAGCATCGTAAAAAGGAGAATTACAATTAACAGCAACGTAGACATCATCTTTCAGCAGTGGATTCCATCCGGGTCTGTCAATAATCTTTTTTTCACAGATCGCAATGTCAACAAGATTTTCTTCCAGCATATGTTTTAATGGCAGTACACCGGTATGGATTTCAAATTCTACGTCTGGATGTTTATTTCGGAATTTGCGGATGACATGAGGCATCCAGTCAAGCATCCAGCTAGGATAAAGACCGAGATGGATCTTTTCGACCGAGCCCTCTTTGAACTGCCGTATTTTATTCTGGATCATGGATTCCTGCTGCAGGATATTCTGAATATTAGGAAGAAGTTCTTCTCCCTGAGGTGTCAATTTGATGCCGTGGTGCATTCTGGTAAGAAGTTTGACGCCGAGTTCGTCTTCTAACTTGTTCAGTGTGTAGCTCAGACCGGATTGCGTATAACCAAGTTCCCAAGCTGCTTTGTTAATACTTCCTATTTTAGCTGTCTGCATAAATGCAAAAAGTTTTGTTGTATCCATATTCTGCCTCCAAATAGTTTGTCTATATTATATCAAACTCGCTCTATTAAAACCAGTATAAACGCTATAATGCCTGGAACAGAGAACGGAAAGCTTTTTGATGCTCTGCTTTACATACAAGGTAATAAGTTACGGTTGCTTCTTTGTCGGCAATCGGTATATGGTTGCGTCCTTCCGGTATCTGTCTGTGCTGCTCTGAGAGATTCGTAATAAATGACGGAAGCGTAGATGCCTGCACTAATTCATTAAAGCTGAACCGGTCACTCTGCGTTAAGAATCTGGAATCAGGCATCTTATCTTTTACAAATGACCAGAAACCGATATCCGGCATTAACAGCATGTTTTCTCCATTCATTTCGGTAAAAGTCAGTTTCTTCCTGTGTGCATATTTGTGACCTTTGGGGAGTGAAAACATCAGAGATTCTTTGCCACATTCCTTCGAACAATACTGTGTGCCTTCCGGCTGTTCGGGAAGGGCGATTAACTGATAGGCATTGTTATCCAGATCTGCCAGAAGCCGTTCTTTGGAATTCTGTTCCGTCTGTAGTGACGCATGTGGAAAATGATTGGTGATCAATGGGACAAGAATCCATGCCGGAGCCGGAGAACAGATACCGAGTGTTACAGTACGGTTCTTACGGTCATAGTCGCGGGCTTTCACAATTAATGAGTCTGCATCGGTCAGAAGACTGCGGGCAAGATCCAGGACATATAAGCCATTATCGTTGAGTGACAGCTTGTTCTTACTTCGTTCAAAAATCGGAATTTCCAACTCTTCTTCCAGTTTTTTCATATTTCTGCTCAGTGCAGGCTGTGATAAATGCAGGGACTCAGCGGCGTCAGATAATGTTCCTGTATCCGCAAATGCCTGAAGCTGGCGAAGTTCATAAAGTTCAATCATAATTATACCCTCTCAGTATTACTGAAATTTATAGTAATATTCACAACTGATATTGTACATTGTACGTAATAAAGAGCTATAATCTATTTGTGAAGAGAAAAAAGTAGCTATATAGTCTTAATTTGAATTATAACATGAAGATATATTTTTTCAAGTGAGAAGGTCGTTAGAAATGGGAAATAAAACAAAAAAAGCAAAAATTGATATGCTCCATGGTTCTATCTGGAATAAGCTGATACAATTCGCGCTGCCGGTTGCGGCAACAGGAATTCTGGGGCAGTTATTTAATGCATCGGATATTGCGATTGTCGGAAATTTCGCAGGAGACGTCAGAACGATCGCAGTTGCGGCGGTTGGAGCAAATAGTTCGATTGTCGGACTGGTGTTGAATTTTTTTATTGGTGTTTCGTTGGGATCAAACGTAGTTATTGCCAATGCGATCGGAAGTGGTGATGAAAAATCGATTCATGAGGCTGTACATACATCGATCATTATGTCTGTAATCGGAGGAATTCTTGTATCCGTGATTGGCGAGCTTTTTATTGGTAATCTGCTTCAGATGCTGCATGTGCCGGATGAGGTATTTCCATACGCATTGTTATATATCAGGATTTATCTTCTGGGAATGCCTGTGATCCTGCTGTACAACTTTGAAGCTGCAATTTTTCGGAGCGTTGGTGAAACCAGGATTCCATTGCAGACACTTGCGGTTTCTGGAGTGTTAAATGTGATTTTGAATCTGTTCTTTGTCATTGTATTAAAAATGACTGTGAATGGAGTGGCAATTGCGACTGTGGTATCCAATGCGGTCAGTGCAGTGATATTGCTGATAAGACTTACCAGGACAGAGCAGGTGATCCGTGTGCGGAGAGAAGAATTAAGATTTGATATTCCGATTTTCAAGAGGATCATAAAGATTGGCCTGCCGGCGGGAATACAGACGGCCGTATTTGCTGCGGCTAATATCGTTGTACAGTCAGCAATCAACAGCCTTGGCACGATTGTGATGGCAGCTTCCAGTACTGCATTGAATATAGAAATCTTCGTGTATGATATTCTGAATTCTTTTGGTCAGGCATGCACGACATTTGTGGGACAGAACTTTGGAGCCGGACAGTTGAAGCGCTGTAAGAAAGTCTTACTTCTGTGTATTGTTGAAGATGGAATTGCAACTGCCTCCATGGCTGCGCTGGTATTATTCTTTGGAAGAACCTTGTTAGCGATCTTTAATAATGATCCACAGGTAATTGAGCTTGGATATACAAGATTGCTGCTTATTTTTTCAGGATACATATTCAGTATGTTGTATGATAATATGTCCGGTTATATGAGAGGATTCGGAATATCATTGATGCCTGCAGTGTGTACGATGCTCGGTGTGTGTGGTATAAGACTGTTGTGGATTGCATTTGTATTTCCGGCGAATCCGACATTTCACACGATCATGCTGGTGTATCCGCTCAGTTTAGGTGTTACAGCGGTATTGATATTCATACTGCTGATGATATACAGACCATCTCATAAAATGCAGCAAAAGAAATTATGATGCAGACTATGAAATGACAGAAGGGTGAGAAAAATGGTATTTTATTTTACTGCCACGGGAAACAGTCTATATGTGGCAAAGCGGTTAGAAGAACAGCCAGTCAGTATCGCGCAGGCAATTCACGATACGGAAAAGAAATATACGGCTGATAAGATTGGCATTGTCTGCCCGATTTTTGGACATGAAGTTCCGATGCTGGTACGGGAATTTATCGAGCAGTCAACGTTCGATACGCCGTATTTCTATATGATCCTGACCTATGGCAACCGGCATGGTGGTGCTGTGGAACTGGCCGGAAATATGCTGGAGACAGAAGGAATCCATCCATCATATATAAATGTGCTGTGGATGGTTGATAATTTTCTGCCGACATTTGATATGAATGAGCAGAAAATGATCGATAAAAAGGTAGAGGAGCATATTGCAGAGATTAAGAATGATCTGGAAGTATGCAGGAAATATATTGCACCGGTTACAGATCAAGACAGGGTCGGACATCAGGAATTCCTGACAAAAACGAAGGCAGTATTAGAGCAGGCAGCACCAAATCTGTACCGCATTACGGATAAATGTATCGGTTGTGAGATATGTGCAAGGGTATGCCCGAAAAAGTGCTTTACCGTGCAGAATCAGAAGAGCACATGGAATTCGGACGGATGCATCATGTGTATGGCGTGTGTACATGCCTGCCCGATGATGGCAATCCAGTTAAACGTACCGGAAAAGAATCCGGAAGCGAGATACCGTAATGAGAACATCAGTCTCTGTGAGATTGTAAATGCTAATAATCAACAAAATAAGTAGAAAAGGAGAAGAGAAACGATGGAATATCTTACATTAAACACAGGAGCAAAAATGCCACAGGAAGGATTTGGAGTATTTCAGATTCCGGATGCAGAGCAGTGTGAACAGGTTGTATACGATGCAATCAAAACTGGTTATCGCCTGATCGATACGGCAACTGCATATGGCAATGAAGAGGCAGTAGGAAAAGGTGTTGCAAGAGCAATCCAGGATGAAATTGTAACAAGAGAAGAATTATTTATTACCACAAAGGTATGGGTAACGGATATGGGAACAGAAGAAGCAGCTTATCAGGCAGTTCAGGCATCTCTGGAAAGACTTCATATGGATTATGCAGATCTGATCCTGCTGCATCAGCCGATGAATGATTACTTCGCAGCATATCGTGGAATTACCAAGGCATATAAGGAAGGACTGACAAAAGCAATTGGAGTTGCTAATTTCTATCCTGCAATTCTGGCAAATCTCTGTGAAGTGGCAGAGGTAACTCCGGCTGTGAATCAGGTAGAGCTTCATCCGTATTTTGTACAGCAGGGAGCATTGGAGAATATGAAAGCATATGGCGTTGTACCACAGGCATGGGGACCGTTAGCAGAAGGCAAGCACGGCATTTTTACAGATCCGGAGCTTACGGCAATCAGTGAAAAATACGGAAAGACTCCGGCACAGGTGGCGCTGAGATGGAATGCACAGCGTGGCGTATCCATTATTCCGAAATCTGTACATGTAGAGAGAATGGAACAGAATATTGATATCTGGGATTTCTCACTTACAGAGGAAGAGATGAATACAATTGAGGAAAAAGATCTGGGACACAGCGAAATCGTAAATCACGATGATCCTGCGTTTGTAAAATTTATTTACAACTTACACTAGAATTTATAGATAAAAAGTATGTTTGGAGGTAGTTTGAAATGAGAAAAAACTTAGGAGTACAGCCGGCAATATTTCAATGCCGGTACTGATGGTAGCAGCTTATGATGAAAATGGTGTAGCAGATGTCATGAACGCAGCAGACTTTTTTGGAATTGCGTCAGGCAATACAATGCCGGATAAATTTGAAAGGTCAGGATATCACGAAGAAAAAAGCAGTTTTGTATATGCACCGGTTATTACTGAATTCCCGGTGACAATGGAATGTGAACTGGCGGAGATCGTCGAGACAGAGAATCTTCATGCGGTAGTCGGAACAATCAAAAATGTAAGCGCAGATGAAAAGGTGCTTTCAGAAGAGGATAAAGTAGATCCGACGAAATTAAATGCGTTGATCTTTGACCAGTTCCAGAGAGGTTACTATGTGGCTGGCGAGAAAGTAGGTCAGGCATGGGATGCTCCCAATTTTTTATTTTTCTGCACAAAAAATACCCCTATGACTTCAAAATTGAAATCATAGGAGTGTATTTATTTTATCTATCTTCGTCGATCATTCTATATTTAGTTTTTACAAATCTTAATAAGAAAACAATAAAACTGAATTTTTCTTTACCACTTACTCTATTTTATATCCACAATATGGACAAGATTTCTCGCATTTTATAGGTGTAATTCTTAAACTTTAGCGACAAAATGAACAACGATTTTTGATTGCAATTATAATTAAAATAGTAAGACGAGCAGAACTAGTTTTTTACTTATATAAGTTCTCACCATCAGTTTTTATAACATCCTGATACCAGTAAAAACTATCTTTTTTATAACGATTCAGTGTTCCGCCTTCTTCTTCATCCCGATCTACATAGACGAAACCATAACGTTTCTGATAACCATTCAGCCAGCTCAGAAGGTCTGTAAATGACCATGTACAATAAGCCCAAATTTCGCAACCTTCTTCAATTGCTTTTCCCAGTTCTTTTAAATGTTCTTTCAGATAATGAATCCTGTATTCATCATGAATCTGGTTTCCTTCTGTCTTTTTATCAAATGCTCCTAGACCATTTTCGGAAATCACGATTGGAAGACCATAGCGGCTTGTAATCTCACGACAGCAAAACCTGATCCCCATCGGATCAATCGTCCAGTCCCAGTCGGTTGTCATTAGATATGGATTTGCTGGATTTTTATAGATTCCCTGCATACCAAGTTCTTGTGCAGAACCTTTTACCCCTGTCGTATTCATTGTACCGTATGGTGTTACTCCATCCATTGGATTATATTCACATACACAACTCTGATAATAATTTACACCCATAAATGTAATCTCTGATGCTGCTTTTT
>OBLF01001858.1_pt1 | contig 15733 bp, 12 predicted proteins | sample 1519231 | NCBI WGS metagenome assembly OBLF01 (sample SAMEA2602895, study PRJEB22501) | metagenome | reverse complement strand
AGGAAAACCTCCCCGTCACGCCGCCTCCACAGCGCCCCCGACGGCATTCGCCAGGGGCTCCCTTTCGGCAAAACCCCCCGCCGCGCCCCGGCCATCCCCGCGGGGAGGAGCCCGGGCGGGGGCGGGGCCCTGCCGGCCGCCAAGCCCCCAAATCTGGTGCGTAAATCCGTGCTTGGCGGGGGACAGGGGCTCGCCCGGCGCAGCCTGTACCCCGATGCCCGCCAGCGCGGCGGTCAGCTCATCCCGCGTCAGCGCTTTTTCCCACGCTGCGGGCTGCCACAATCCGGCCAGCAGTCCCCGTGCGGGGCGGCGCTGCAAAAGCAATCCCTGCTCACTTTCAATCAACGCCACCGTCACGGGCACCTTGCCCTTGGCCTTGGGCGCGGGCTTCACAGGCAGCTGGTCAGCCCGGCCTGCCGCATAGCCCCGGCACAAATCGGCCAGCGGGCATTCCTCACAGTGGGGCGTACCGGGGATGCAGACCAGCGCCCCCAGCTCCATCAGGGCCTCGTTGTAGGGGCCGGGCGTGGCCTTGGGCATCTGGTCCAGCACCCGCACGGTAAAGGCTTTCTTCGTTGCCGGGGCCATAACGTCCGCGTCGTCGTTGTACAGCCGCGCAAAAACGCGCAGGACGTTGCCGTCCACCGCGGGGACAGGGATGCCAAACGCAATGCTGGCCACCGCGCCCGCCGTGTAGTCACCGATGCCCGGCAGACTGCGCAGGGCGTCGTAGTCGGCGGGCAGGTCGCCGCCGTACTGCTCGCAGACGATGCGGGCGGCCTTTTGCATGTTGTTGACGCGGTTGTAGTAGCCCAGCCCCTGCCACAGCTTGCGCAGGGCGTCCGGCTCACAGGCCGCCAGCGCGGCGGGGTCCGGCAAAGCCGCGATAAAGCGTTCATAATAGGGGATGGCCGCTGCCACACGGGTCTGTTGGAGCATGATCTCGCTGACCCAGATATGGTACGCAGAAGGCTCCTGCCGGAAAGGCAGGAGCCTCTTGTTTGCGTTAAACCATTGCAGCAGCGGTGCAGCAATGGGCTGCATTAAAAACCACCGCAGGTACGGGGGAAGGGGATGACGTCGCGGATGTTGGGGATGCCGGTGACGTACATCAGCAGGCGCTCAAAGCCCAGACCGTAGCCCGCATGCTTGACGCTGCCGTAGCGGCGCAGGTCAAGATACCAGTCGTAGTCGGCGGTGTTCAGGCCCAGCTCCTTCATGCGGGCCTCCAGCACGTCGAGGCGCTCCTCACGCTGAGAGCCGCCGATCAGCTCACCGATGCCGGGAACCAGCATATCGGCGGCGGCCACGGTCTTGCCGTCCTCGTTCTGGCGCATGTAGAACGCCTTGATTTCCTTCGGGTAGTCGGTGACGAACACGGGCTTCTTGAAGATCTGCTCGGTCAGATAGCGCTCGTGCTCGGTCTGCAGGTCGGTGCCCCACTCGACTTTATACTGGAAGTTGTCGTTGTTCTTCTTCAGCAGCTCGATGGCGTCGGTGTAGGTCACGCGGGCAAAGTCGCTGCTGGCAACCAGTTCCAGGCGCTCGATGAGGCCCTTGTCAAAGAACTGGTTGAAGAAGGCCAGCTCGTCGGGGCAGTTGTCCAGCAGGTAGCGGATGACGTAGCGGGTCATGGCCTCGGCGGTCTCCAGGTAGGTGTTCAGGTCGGCGAAAGCCATCTCCGGCTCGATCATCCAGAACTCGGCGGCGTGGCGGGTGTCGTAGCTCTTCTCGGCGCGGAAGGTAGGGCCGAAGGTGTAGACGTTGCCCAGGGCCATCGCCATGGCCTCGGCTTCCAGCTGGCCGGAGACGGTCAGGTTGACCGGGCGCTTGAAGAAGTCCTTCGTATAGTCAATGCCGCCCTCGTCGTTGCGGGGGATGTCGTTGAGGTCGAGGGTCGTGACCTGGAACATCTCACCGGCGCCCTCGCAGTCAGAGCCGGTAAAAATCGGCGTATGCACGTAGGTAAAGCCGTGCTCATGGAAGAACTGATGCAGGGCAAATGCCGCCTGGCCGCGCACGCGGAACGCCGCGTTGAAGGTGTTGGTGCGGGGGCGCAGGTGGGTCATGGTGCGCAGGTAATCCATGCCCATTTTCTTTTTCTGCAGCGGATAATCACCGCCGCAGGGGCCAAGCACCGTGATCTCGTCGGCGTTGATCTCAAAGGGCTGCTTGGCGCCCGGGGTCACGACCAGCGTGCCGGTGACCTCAAAGCTCGTGTACAGGCCGCACTTGGCGATCTCGGCATAGTTGGCGAGCTTGTCAGCCTGGAAAACGATCTGGACGGGCTTATAGCAGCTGCCGTCGGACAGCGAGATAAAGCCGATATTTTTAGAATCGCGCACAGTCTTGGCCCAGCCGCAGACGGTGACCTTGGTGCCGTCTGCAGGGGTGGCCTTGTACAGCGATGCAAGTTCCGTTCTCTGCATGGATAGTCCACTCCTCTTTATATATATGAATGTTCCTATTGTAACAGGTATTTTATAAAAAGTAAAGAGCCGATATTTGCAGAGTTGCAAGGTTGTAGGGGCCGGGCATGCCCGGCCCGGAGGTATCCCGCGGGCAGGCGTTTATGGGAAGGTGCAGGGCCGGACATGTCCGGCCCCTACCGCGCGGCGATGATGTTACGTTTGCGATGCCATGAAGGTCTGCGGGGCGTCGGGGACGCCGATTCCTACCGTAGGGGCGGATTCCATATCCGCCCGTGGGAGTGTGCGGCGGCGCAAGCTGCCCGGGAGGGATGAATCCCGACCTCGATTAAAATTGTAATAAAAGATTTTGAGATTTACCCTCCCAGCACCCCGGCTAACGCTTTGGCGGCGTACTCTCCGGCGCGGAGGGCCTCGTCCAGCGTGTTCGCGTGGCCGCCGATCTCTATTAAAAGACTGCCTGTCGTTAAATCTTGATTGTAAAACCGATACCCGCACAGCACGGGGCGGGTCAGGCCCGGGTAGGCACTTTCCATAGTGGCCTCCCATTCGGCGGCAAAACGCAGATTGAGCCGCCAGTTAGGCAGGGCAATGCTGCTGCCGTTGCCGCACCCGGCAATGACCATGACCTGCGCCGTGCTCTCGCCGTCGATCTCGCATACGGGCTTGACCCGCGTGCCGTCGCTGTCCTCGATGGCATCGCGGTGGACATCCAGCACGACCTTTATAGAAGGGTAGCGCTCCAGATACGCCTGCACGCCCGCGCGGCTGCGCTTATAGCTGTCGGTGTAGCCGGGCGCGTCATAGAGCGTTTCGTCGTGCAGCGTGCGGATGCCCGCCGCGTTGAGCACCTGCGCCATTTTCTCTCCGACGGCGCACATATTCAGCGCCGTGCTTTTGCTGCGGGCCGTGTAGCCGGGGTCAAACACGGGGTCCGGCCAGGTCTGGTAGCTCTCGGTGGCGTGGGTGTGCATGATGAGCACCTGCGGCAGGGCACTGTTCTTTTCAACGGCAAACGGTAAATTTTGCGTCGTCACAGCGGCGCGCAGGTCAGCGTCGGGGTGCTCGGTGCTGTTTCGGATGCTGCCTGCGGCCAGTGCTACATAGCCGTCGCCGCTGCCCTGCCTGAGCGTCACGCTGCGGATGCGGCCCGCGTCGTCCAGCTCCGGCGCGGCGCTGGGCAGCGGCGTGGAAGCGGGGGACGGCTCCGGCGTGGGCGTTGCCGCAGCTGTCGGGGCCGGGGAGGGCGTCGCCGTGGGCACGGGCGTGGGGCGGCGGTCCGGCTTCTGGGGCTTGTAGGCGGCCCGGGCGGCATCCGCTGGCCAGGCGATGGCCGCAGCCGCCGCGGGGTCCTGCAAAAACAGCGCCCCACGCACGATCCACGCCCGCCCGGGGCAGACCGCACACGCGGCCAGAACCGCCGCCGCACTGCCTGCAAATGCGGCTCCGCACAGCGCAGCCGCCGCCCACCGGCGCAGCTTTTGCATGGCACACACCCCCTTGTACCAGAATTTTATGCGATTTTTTTGGTTTCTATGAAGTTTTTTTCAAAAAGCCCTTGCAACTTTGCTAAAAGTGTGGTAGGATAACTTGTACTGTTATGGGGAACCAAGGAGGTGGAACGAATGCCTAATATTAAATCTCAGAAGGATCGCGTTGTTCAGGCCAAGAAAGAGGCTCTGCACAACAAGACCATCAAGTCCAACCTGAAAACAGTGGTCAAGAAGGCAAACGCTGCCATCGACAGCAATGCTGCTGACAAGGAGACCGTCGTTAAGGTCGCTGTCTCTGCCATCGACTCTGCTAAGAGCAAGGGTGTCATCCATAAGAACACCGCTGCCCGCAAGATCAGCCGCATGGCTAAGCGCGCCAACAAGGCTGCTGCTCAGTAATTGATCGCATGAACAATGCCCGCCGTGGAAACACGGCGGGCATTTTCATTTTTTAAGTAGTAGGGGAGGGATTCATCCCTCCCGGGGCGTTTGGTGCTGCCGGTAGGTACACGGGAGGCATGAATGCCTCCCCTGCAAGCTACCGGTAGGGGCCGCACATGTGCGGCCCTGCACCTCGCGAAATTGCCCTGCTTATGGGAAGCCTGCGGGCCGGGCATGCCCGGCCCCTACAGCGCTACTGCGTCAGCTCCTGCTCCATCAGCAGCTTCTTCAGCGGCAATAGCGCCGCGGGCTCGGCGCTGAAGGTGCGGATGCCGAGCTTTAAATAGGCCGGCATGGCATCCACGGCGGCCACGGTGATACCGCAGAGGTAGACCTGTGCGCCGTGCTCCTGCGCCTGCTCCAGAATGCCGCTGACAAGGCGCAGCACGGCGGGGTTCGTCAGCTGGTTCACGGCGGCGGTGGGGTTCTGCACAAGGCCCAGCGTGTAGCGGGTCAGATCCTCAATATCCACAGCCATCAGCTGCGCGCCGTGCTCCATCATATCCCCGGCCATGACCGCGGCGGACGGCATGTCCACAACGCAGCCCAGCATCATCGGGCCGGTCTCGCGGCCCTCGGCCAGCAGCTCGTCGCGGCAGGTGTTGACCTCCTTCACGCAGCGATCCCAGTCGGCCACATCTTTTATCATTGGGAATACGACCCGCAGGTCGCCGTCCGTGGCGGCGCGCAGCAGCGCCCGGATCTGCGGCTTGAACAGCCGGTTGCCGCGCAGGCGGTCCTGCGTCTCCCCGGCCCAGGGGGCGTCGTCGTCGGCGCGGGTATCGCAGGTGCGCAGCAGCACGGGCACGCCCTCGGCGCTTTTCAGCAGCTCGCGCAGACGGGTGGTCTGCACCTCGTCGCTCTGGTCGTACAGAATCGCGGTCTCGGTGCGCACAAGGCCGATGCCCGCCGCGCCGCGCGTATGGGGCACGTCGCTGTCGCTGATGTTGCAGGTCGGCATCAGGCGGAAGGCCGTGCCGTCCTTCGTCAGGCAGGGCAGGGCGGCCACGGGGTCGGGCTTCTGGCCGTGCAGGCGGCTCAATGCAATTTTACAGTCCGCCTGGGCGATCTGCGCACCGTCCGGCTCCACAATAAGCGTGCCGTTGTCGGCGTCAAGGATCGCACGGTGGCCCACGGCCATGGCCGTAGTGCCGCCGCCCAGCTGTACCACCGCCGGGATGCCCATGCTGCGGGCCATGATGGCGGCATGGCTGACCGTGCTGTCCTGGTCGCTGGCCAGGCCCAGCACCATGCGGCGGTCCAGACTGAACAGGTCACTGGGGAAGAAGCGGTCCGCCACCAGGATGCTGGGGCGCTTCAGATGCAGGCGGCGGCGCGGGCGTCCGTCCAGAATATCCACCACGCGGCGGCAGACGTCGCAGACATCGACGCTGCGCTCCCGGATGTACTCATCATCGACGTTTTTCAGGCGGCCCGCAAAAATCTGCTCGGCGCGCTCGACGGCGGCAGCCCCGCCCGCACCGGCGGCGATATAGTCACCGATCTCGTTCGTGAAGGACTCGTCCTCCAGCAGGGCGATCTGGAACAGCAGAATATCCGCGTCCGGCCCCTTGGCGCGCTGGCTCAAACGGCGCAGCTCGTCCTTGGCCAGCACGACGGCGACATCGTAGAGGGCACGCTCCCGGAACGGGTCGCAGACGATGCGGTGCAGGCCGGTGGTGCCGTGGTCGATCTGCTCAACCGGGCCGACCACAATGCCGGTGGACGCCGGTACGCCGGTATAGGTGTGCATAGGATGCCTCCTTTTTTCTTCTTGGCCCCCTCCGGGAGAGGTTTCCCGCAGGGTCGGATGAGGGGCGGGTTCGCCGCAGACATCCGTTAAAGGCTTACCGCCCGGCCCCTACAGCGCGATACTTTGGCAAACGCGGGCGGGGCCCCAAGGGGGAAGCCTTTTTACAAAATCGGCAGCTCGCCCAGGGTCTTGCTGACCAGGGCGGTCACGAATTCCTCTGGCACGGCGGCGGCGATGGCACGCTCGGTCACGAGGGTGTTGTCCCTGCCGTCCAGCAGGGCGGGGAAGCGGTCTGCCGGGTCCTTGTCAAAGCTGCCCATGAAGGTCGCGGCCAGCAGCTTCGGCGTGTAGGGCACGTCCTCGGGCACGCCGACGCGCTCGGCGGCCAGCTCCAGCGGGGCCAGTGCGCCGCGGGTGGGCGCACTCGGGTTCGGTGCGTAGGGTGCCGGGTAGTTTGCGCGCTGCCGCGCGTTTTTCTCCACAAGGTCAATTTCCGGTGCGCGGGCGCAGACCTCGGCCAGCAGCTTTTGGTATTGCTCGGCAAAGCGAGCCAGAAATTCCTCATTGTCGGGCAGCATGGCGTAGGCCGTGCCGCCGCAGCGGCCAAACAGCCGCAGCGTGTCAAAGTAGCCCAGCGCGATGTTGCGCCCGGCGCGGGCGGGGTCAAAGTCCAGCGTCGGGCCCAGATCCCAATGACTGCGCACGATGCGCGTCGGCAGGCCGGTGGTGTTGGGGCGTACAATGCCGATGCCGTCCACATCGACGCCGAGCAGCTCCGCTGCGCCCATTTTTGCGGCCAGATCCAGCGGCATATTGTCGCGCCAGCCGCCGTCAATGTACTTTACACCGTCAATTTCCCGCGGGCGCAGGGCCGGGAAGCAGGCACTGGACGCCAGCATATAGTCCTTTAACTGCCCTTCGGGGATGTCCTCGATGGGGCACTGCACGCTGCGCAGGCTGCCCAGCTCGGTCATGACAAGGCCGAAGTGGATAGGCGATGTGCGCACGGCGTCCTCGTCGATCAGACGATCGATCATCTCGGCCAGCGGTTCAACGTTCAGTCCGCCGCTGCGGATGATGTCGAGGAAGAACGCGCGCAGCTCCTCGGGCTTGAGCGTTGCGGGGACTTCGAGAACATCGTGAATTTCCAGGCTGCGCCACAGGTCCTCGGCCTCCTGGATCTTGCCCATCGTGAACAGGCAGCCGTTCAGCGTGCCGACGCTTGCGCCCGTGATGATGTCAGGCGTCCAGTCCAGCTCCTGCAGAGCGCGCCAGACGCCGATCTGATAGCTGCCCTTGGCCCCGCCGCCAGCCAGCACCAGCGCACGTTTTCCGGTATGTTCCATCGGAAAAAAGCCCTCCTGTTTTGTAGTTTTATTCATTATAGCATTTTCTGTTTTAAGTTGCCATAGCAAACCGGGTCACAATCTGCGGAAATTGCGCAGTTTTTTCTAATTTTATAAGGTGCTTGCAAGTGGCAGAAAAAAAGAGTAAGATAAAAATCAATGTGGCGACGCCCGGTAGGGGCCGCACATGTGCGGCCCGCAGCTTTACGGCGGGCGTTCGTCTGCCATACACGCGCGGGCCGGGCATGCCCGGCCCCTACAGCGCAGTCAGTCTTAGAAGAAGGAGCAAAAGCCTATGTCTACCAAACCGATCCTCGTTGTCATGGCCGCCGGTATGGGCAGCCGCTACGGCGGACTCAAACAGATCGACCCCGTCGGCCCGTCCGGCGAGGCCATCCTCGACTACAGCCTGTACGATGCCCGCCGCGCCGGGTTCAAGACCGTCGTCTTTATCATCAAGCATGAGATCGAGCAGGCGTTTAAAGAGGCCGTCGGTGCCCGTGCCGTGCGCGCCGGGTTCGAGGTCCGCTACGCCTACCAGCAGCTGGAAAAGCTGCCCGAGGGCTTCACCGTGCCGGAGGGCCGCGTCAAGCCCTGGGGCACCGCCCATGCCATCCTCGTGGCCGAGGAGGCCATCGGCGACGCGCCGTTTGCGGTCATCAACGCCGACGACTACTACGGCCCGCAGGGCTTCAAGCTCATCTACGACTACCTGAGCACCCACGCCGACGGGGACCGCTACGCCTGGGCCATGGTCGGCTTCCTGCTGGGCAACACGGTCAGCGCCAACGGCAGTGTCAGCCGCGGCGTCTGCGTGACCGACGAGAGCCGCAACCTCGTCAGCGTGACCGAGCGCACCTGCATCGAGCCCTACGCCGACGGCATCCATTACAGCGAGGACGGCGGCAAGAGCTGGGCCGACCTGCCCGCCGACTGTGTTGTCTCGATGAACCTGTGGGGCTTCACCCCCGCCTACGTGCAGGAGGCCAAGGCCGGTTTTGCCGCGTTCCTGCAGGCCAGCCTGCCCGTCAACCCGATGAAGTGCGAGTATTACCTTCCCACCGTCGTGACGAACGCGCTGGAGGCCGGTAAGGCGGACGTCCATGTGCTGACCAGTGCCGACAAATGGCACGGCATCACCTACCGTGAGGACAAGCCCGAGCTGGTCGAAGCCCTGAAAAAGATGAGCGAGGATGGGCTGTACCCGGTGGATAGGCTGTTCTGATTCCAGCATAAGAATATCCCTGGCAGTGTCATGCTGCCGGGGACTTTTTTATTTGCCGCGCGGTAGGGGCCGCATATATGCGGCCCGGAGGTTACCCATAAACGGGCGTTTGCGAGAAGGTACCGGGCCGGGCATGCCCGGCCCCTACGGGTCGTCCGTTCCTCACGCCGCCGGCAGCACCGGCCCGCGGCCTTCCTCTTTTCTGCTTTAAAGCTGTGGTCTATTATCTTTCCTTTAATATTTTACAAATGTTCGGGTTGTAATTGCCCTCTGCGTCGGGTATAATAAGGTTAGCGTTATTGCTTTGTATGCACGCCCGCTGCGGCGTTTTTCACGAAAGCTGCGTTACAGCGCAGTATTTGCAAAAGGAGAACTACTATGATGAAGAAAACCACCTTCGGTGCCGTTCTGGCGTTCCTGTTTGCCGCTGCCGGTGCCCTGACCGCCGCCGCACTCTATCTCTACCACCGTGAAAAGGAGCTGGACGAGTACGAGCGCCTGCTGTTCAGCGACGACTACGAGGATGACGATTACGACGACGAGGATTCCACCACCTACGAGAACATCCCCTCCGCCCCCGCAGAGGAGAAGAAGTAAATGATCCTCAAGGCTTCCCCCGCAGGGGAAGCCTTTCTGCCACCACAACCCGGCTGGGCACCGACCTGACGGCGTCCGGCTTTTTGGCAATGCCATACTGCCACGGAGAAAACACAATATGCGTAAACTGCTGCTTTGGCTTGTGATGGTCGCCGTTATGATTGCCGCCATCCTGGGCGGAACGGCGGCTTTTCTTTACAGCCGCACCGGGACGGATGCCCTGCCGCAGGAGGCCGTCACCTTCGGTGAGCAGACCCTCGAGCCCAACGGCTGGAGCTGGGTCATCCCGGTGCTGGGCGATAAGGTCAACAAGACCTACGAAAGCCCGACGAACCTGACCGTGCAGAAGCTGGGCACCTTCACCGATACCGTGCCGCAGCTCGTCCTGCCCGACTGGGTCACCGCTGCCGAGCTTCAGATCACCGCGCCCGACGGCACGGTCTGGACCGGCGCACTGGCCGACTGCAATACCTATACCTATACACAAAACGGAGACTATCAGATCATCGTGACCGCGCACCACAGCAGTGCGGACAACCCCGGCGACCCCGTGGGCTGGTACGCCTACCGCGCCGGCTACACGATGGCGATGAACCCCAAGGTCACCCTGAGCACCGAGCGCGCGCCGCAGGGCAGCATCGTGGCTGTGCAGCTGTCCGGCATTCTGGACGGCGAGCCGAGCCTGGAGACCGATCTTGGCACCGTCTGGTTCCGCAAGACCGCCAGCGGCTACATGGGCTATATTCCCGTGACCTACAACGCCGAGGGCGGCGACCATACGCTGCACCTGACCTGCGGGAGCCTGGAAAAGGACATCACCCTGACCGTCACCCGCACCATGTATGATACGGTCACCGTCCCCGCCGAGGAGGACACCGGCGGCGGGGAGGAGTTCCGCAACGCTATATGGCCGCTGTACACAACGGGCAGCTCCGCCAAGCTCTGGAATGGCCGCTTTGAGGCCCCCAGCGCGGGCGCTGTCGCCATGGAGTACGGTGTCACCCAGATGGTGGACGGCCAGCGCAGCGGCCAGGCCACCGGCCTGACCTATGCCGCCGCGGACGGCGAGACCGTCACCGCGCCCCAGGCGGGCAACGTGGTCTTTGCGGGCACGCTGACCCTGACCGGCGGCACGGTGGTCATCGACCACGGCTGCGGCGTAAAGAGCTACCTGTACGGGCTGGAGACTGTCGGCGTGGAGCGCGGGCAGAGTGTGTCCGCCGGCGACCCGCTGGGCACCGCCGGGACGGCCCACAACCTGATCTACGAGCTGCGCATCGGCAGCAAATCCACTGACCCGCAGACCGCGCTGGACGGAAACAGTGGTCTGCAATTCCGCGAGGCTGAATAAAATAGCTGCACACGGCACACCCGGCCTGCCGTGCCGCTGCCGTTTTGCCGGGCATCCATAAAGGTCCCTAAAAGAGTGAGTGTGAGTATGGAAGAAGATAAGAAATCCACTGCGGTACAGCCGGAGGAGGCCCCCAAGCCGAAGCCCCGGCGCCGCAAGGCAGCCAGCCCCCAGTCTGCCGCCGACACGCCCCCTGCGCCGACGGACAGCGCCGAGCCGCCCGCCGCAGACGGGCAGAGCACAAAAAAGCCTGCCGCGTCCCCCAAGAAGCCGCGGGCCAAAAAAAACACAAAGACAACAAAAACCGCAAAGTCCAAGACGCCGAAGGCTGCTAAGACGACGAAAAAAGCCCCGGCTGACGAGACCCCGGAGCGCAAGGCCCCCGCACAGGAGAGCCCCGTTCCCGCCGCGCCGGAGCTTGCCGAGCCCAAATCTGAAAACAAGCCCGAACCGCCGGAGACCCCCGCCCGGGAGGACGCTGCCGCACCCACCGTGCCCGATGTCCCGAGTACCCCGGAGCTGCCCGAGCCTGCGGAAAGGGCCGAGCCTGCCGGGACGGAGCCCGAACCGACAGCGGACGCCCCTGCCGCCGACGATACGCCTGCGGCAGAAGCGCCCCCCGAGGCCGCCGCGGCAGACACAGCCGTCACCGACACGCCCGAGCAAACCGGGGACGTCCCCGCGGAGGACGCTGCCGAGCCGTCCGGCCTTGTTTTCAGCGATGACCTTGCCAACGATAAAGCCCTTGCCGCTGAGGCCGCACGCATGGCGAACATCTCCCGCACGGCGCAGCTTTCGATTGCGCAGATCATGGCCGGGCTGGAGGAGGACCCCGCACCGTCTGCCGGGCCCGCCCCGGCGTCCGAGGCACCGCAGCATGACAGCGCCGGCGACGACGAGGACGACGAGCCGCAGGATACGATCCCGCAGGCCCTCGGGCGCGGTGTGTTCGGTATGTTCAAGTGGCTGCTCCTCGTTGTGCTGTTCGTGCTCATCATCGCAGGCGGCGGCGTGGCATGGCTTTACCGCAGCGCCACACCTGACATGCTGCCCGAAGTCAAGGTCACCTTTGACGGCCAGGAGCTTGCTCCCACGGCCTACAAGTGGCACGTGCCGGTGGTCGGCAGCTTTTTCAGGCGCACCTACGCCGAAACGCTCAATTCCTCTCCCGTTGTGCTTGAGGATGCCATATCCGACGCATCGCCGGATATTATCGTGACGCCGTCCGACTACAGCACCCAGCTGACCATCACCGACGCCGACAAGGAGACCGTGTACGAGGGCAGCGTCACCGGCTTCCGCAGCTATCTGTTTGCGGAGAACGGCACGTTTGACGCCAAACTCGTCGTCACCGCGTCTGACAGCGCCGCCGAGGACCGCTCCAGCGTCACCGGCACCGAGACCTGGCAGTTCCGCTTCACCGTCAGCATCAAGCCGTCCGTCACGCTCTGCACACCGACGGTGCAGCAGGGCAGCGTGGCCGCCGTGCGTGTCGGCAGCACCATGAGCCGGACCGAACCGACGCTGACGGGCCCGCTGGAAAGCACAGGCTTCGTCAGGGCCGCCAACGGCTGGATCTGCTACCTGCCCATCCCGTGGAACGCAGAGACCGGAAACACCGAGCTGACCGTGACTGCCGACGGCTATACCGAGACGCTGACGCTGTCGGTCCGCGCGGCCTCCTACTCCTACAAGGATTACAGCGCCAAGTCCCAGCTGATGTCGCCCTACATCGGCGCGGACGACGCCCCCGATGCCGTCCGCAGGCTGCTGACGACTGACGGCGGCGAGATCCAGTGGGCCGTGGGCGGCTTTGTGCAGCCGTTCCTGGACAGCTTTGACACGCCGCTGCTCTACGGCATGACCGAGTACGTGGGCCGTTCCTACAGCGAGCGCAGCACGAACTACGGCTACGGCGGGCGCACCTCGACAAATGTCGTCATCAAGCCGAAGAAGTCGAAGGATTCTATGATCGTGCCCGCCAGCGGCCATGTGCTGCTGGCCGAGGACCTTGGCGGCAGCTACGGCTACACCGTCGTCATCGACCACGGCGCGGGCCTCAGGAGCATCTTCTACGGCCTGACCGCACTGGACGTCGAGGCCGGGGACGATGTCAAGCAGGGCCAGCTGCTGGGCACCAGCGGCAGGACCGTTGTGGCCGAGCTGCGCATCGGCACCGTGCCCATCAACCCGCTCCTCGTCTGGCGCGGCCAGTGCGACGGGCTGAAATATTATTGAGTAAAAAGGCATCCATCTTTTAGGAAAAGGTGGGTGCCTTTTTTTGCGTGCCGGGGCTTCCCCCTCGGGGGAAGCTGTCGCTGAAAGCGACTGATGAGGGCAGAGCTGCCGCAATTGCCCGTGAATTGGCAATAGGGCACACTCTGCCCTCATCCGGCCCTGCGGGCCACCTTCCCCCGATGGGGAAGGCAGAAGGCACAGGTACACGCGCCCCGGCATAGTATGGCGCAAATCAAACCGAGGTGAGCGCCTATGCCGAAAACATTTTGCGTGGTCGGGCACGATGCCCGCCAGCAGGCGGCGGCGCGCGTGCTGCGCCGTGCGGGTTACGGCGTGACCGCCGCCGACAATGCCGCCGCAGCCGATTACATTTTGCTGCCCATGTCCCAGGGCCGCGTCAGTGACGAGGTCGCCCGCGCACTGCAGGGTGCGGGGCAGGGGACGCTGATCTTAGCGGGCCGCCCCGGGATGCCGGTGCGGATGGCCGCGCGGGAGGCCGGGCTGCCGCTGATCGACTATTTTCTGCGGCCCGAGCTGGAATGCCTGAACGCCGTGCCCACCGCCGAGGGCTGTCTTGAGCTGCTGCTCCGCCTGCGGGAACGCACGATCTGGGAGAGCGGCTTTCTCGTGCTGGGCTATGGCCGCGTCGGGCGTGCCGTGGCACGGCGGCTGGTGCTGCTGGGCGGGCGCGTCACCGTGGCCGCCCGCAGCCCAGAGCAGCGCGCCAATGCCCGCTGTGCCGGGTGCCGCGCCGCGCCCCTGACGGCCCTGCCCACACTGCTGCCCGGCTTTGACGCCGTCATCAACACGATCCCCGCGCCGGTGCTGCCCCGGGCCCTTCTGCAGGAGCTGCCGGGCGGGGCGCTCATCATTGACCTGGCCAGTCTGCCCGGCGGCACCGACTTTGCCGCCGCCGAGGAACTGGGTCTGCACGCTGAGCACGCCCTGGCCCTGCCGGGCCGCTGTGCACCGCAGACAGCCGGGGCACTGATTGCACAGACCGTGCTGGCGATCCTGGAAGAACGCGATCCCGACGAAAGGAGCACCGCCCCATGACCACCCAATCCAAACGCACCGTCGCCTTTGCGCTGTGCGGCAGCTTTTGCAGCTTTGCTGCGGTGCTGCCCCAGCTGCGTGTCCTGACTGCCCGCGGGTGGGACGTCCTGCCTGTTTTGAGTGCCAGCGCCGCCGGGCTGGATACCCGCTTCGGCACCGCGTCGGCCCTGCGGCAGACCTTATATGAAGTGACCGGCCACAGACCGCTGACGACCCTGCAGGCCGTTGAGCCGCTCGGCCCGCAGCGGCTTGCCGAGGCGCTCATCATCGCCCCGGCCACCGGCACCACGATGGCGCTGCTGGCCGCAGGCATCAGTTCGACCCCCGTGACGCTGGCCGCAAAAAGCCTTTTGCGCGGCGGACGGCCCATTATTATCGCGCCGTCCACGAACGATGGGCTTTCGGGCAGTGCCCCGGCGCTGGGCCAGCTTTTGCAGCGGCGCAGCTACTATTTTGTGCCCTTCGGCCAGGACGACAGCTACAAAAAGCCGTGCAGCCTGAAAAGCGATTTCACGCTCCTGCCCGACACATTAGAGGCCGCGCTGCGCGGCGTGCAGATCCAGCCGCTGCTGCTGTAATAAGCAGGAGGGAACGCGGCATATAACGGGGTAGAGATACCCCTTGCCTTCCCCCCTTGGGGGGAAGGCCGCCCCGCAGGGCCGGATGAGGGGAGAGTATGCGGCGGCGGCCCGTTGACTGACAATGCCGCCCGGTAGGGGCCGGGTATGCCCGGCCCGCGCGTGTAAGGCAGCCGGCTGTCTGCCGGAAGGCTGCGGGCCACATATATGCGGCCCCTGCCGCGCATCCTCCCGCTTTCTGGCAATATCATAGGTTTAGGAGGCCCCTCTCATGCAGACGATCACCATCCACGGCAGACGCACCCTGCACGGCAGCATCCGGCCTGCCGCCGCCAAAAACAGCACCCTGCCGCTGCTGGCGGCGACGCTGCTCTGCGACGGCCCCTGCCGCCTGCGGGACGTCCCGCGTCTGGCCGACGTGGACACCAGCCTGGCGCTGCTGGACGCTGTCGGAGCCCGGGTGCGGCGCTGCGGGGCGGACCTCTGCACCCGTCCCGCGGACCGTCTCTGCGGCGACATCCCGGAGCATCTGGCCGGGGCCATGCGCAGCTCGGTATTTTATCTCGCGCCGCTGCTCTGCCGCGTCGGCTATGTGCGCCTGCCGCTGCCCGGGGGCTGCCGCCTCGGCCCGCGGCCCGTGGACATCCACCTGGCCGGGCTGGCCGCCATGGGGGCCGAGGTCGAATTGGAGGGCATCGCCGTCACGCTGCGGCGCACAGGGCCGCTGCATGGGGTGGATTTTACACTGCGGCTGCCCAGCGTCGGGGCCACAATGACCCTGCTGATGGCCGCCTGCTGCGCCACGGGGCAGACCGTGCTGCGCGGCGCTGCGCAGGAGCCGGAGATCGGCGACATGATCGCGTTTCTGTCTGCCTGTGGGGCGGATATTCAGGGCGCGGGCACGCCGATGCTGACCGTGCAGGGCGGCAGACCGCTGGGCGGAGCCTTTCACCGCCCGCTGCCGGACCGCATCGCCGCCGCGACCTACGCCGCCGCACTGGCGTGCGCGGGCGGACAGATCGAAATTGCGGGCTGCGACCCGGCCAGCTATGACTCGTTTCTGCGCTTTCTGGCCGGGACCGGCGTGCAGGTCAGCCGGTTCGGAGACTGCGTGCGGCTGGCCCGTGATCCCGCCGTGCCGCTGCGGGGCGGGGCGCACCTGCGGGCCGACGCCTGGCCCGCCTTTGCCACCGACACTGCGCCCCTGGCAGCCGCCGTACTGCTGG
>OBLF01001854.1_pt1 | contig 15771 bp, 7 predicted proteins | sample 1519231 | NCBI WGS metagenome assembly OBLF01 (sample SAMEA2602895, study PRJEB22501) | metagenome | reverse complement strand
TGTACATATTACGCTTGGCTCCCTCAGACGAGGGAGCTGTCATTCGTGAATTGCAAAGCAATTCACCTTTTAAAGAATGACTGAAGGAGGGATAAAACTATAAATTAGATGAATTAATCGGTTATTATCTAATTTATCTACATTACATAATCAACCCCACAAACCCTAATTTGCAAAATTAATTTATCGTAACGCAGAAACAAAATTGAAAAAAATTAGTACAACGGGCTTATAACAAACAACCAAAATTCTTTATTATAATCAAATTGATTACACAACATAATTTTTTACGCAACAAAAACACCCACCTGAAAACAGGTGGGTGAATTATTATTCAGTAGATTATTAAGTTGTAATTAACTAAAATTACTTCTTAACAGTAACCTTTGTCTGAGCAGACTTTCTAGAACCGTCAGCAGCTGTGAACTTAACAACTGTTGAACCCTTCTTAGTAGCCTTAACTGTTACAGTCTTACCAGACTTAATCTTAGAAGCTGATAGCTTAACGATACCCTTCTTAGAAGAAGAAACCTTAATTAGCTTGTTGTATGTGTTTGATGGATATAGAGTAGCCTTAATCTTAACAGAAGCACCCTTCTTCTTTAGAGTAGTTGTCTTCTTAGCTGAGATTTTTAGCTTTGTAGCCTTCTGCTGTTTAACAACAACTTTGCACTTAGCATACTTGTTGCTACCGTCTTTAGCCTTAACTGTGATATAAGCAGTACCTGGCTTGATACCCTTAACAACGCCCTTAGATGTAACTGTTGCATATCTTGTGTTAGATGACTTATATGTTACAGCCTTGTAAGCAGCATTCCTAGGGTTAACTGTAGCCTTTAGTGTAAATGCTCTACCGTTGTAGATAGTCTTTAATTTAGCATTTAGCTTAATGCTTGTTACATACTGCTTAACTGTTACGTCCTTTGAAAGAACTAGAGCCTGAGCATCGCCAGGGTTCTGAACTGTTAGAGTAATTTTAGCCTTACCAGCCTTAACGCCCTTAACAACACCGTTCTGGTCAACTGTTGCAACCTTTGTGTTGCTTGAAGCCCAAACCTTTGTTGTCTGAGCTGTTGTGTTTGTATACTTAACATTAATCTTAGCAGTCTTACCTGGGTAAACTGAAACGTTCTTTGTAGTAATAACAGCAGTTACATCCTTAACTTCATAAGTTGAACCAGCTGTTGTGTCATACTTACCGTCAGCATGTAGATAATACCATTCGCCACCATATGTTGTAGCACCTGATAGTTCACTTACACTAACCTTTGATGGGTCAACAACATAAATCATATTAGCAAAAGTTTTCAAGCCTTCTGGGTATGTATCACTGTCGTTAGCCATGTAACCTTCTAGGTTAATGTCCGATGTCTGGAAGTTCTTACCCCAGTTTGGAGATGGTTTTTCGCCTTCAGCTGCCTTAGCACCACCGTCGATACCGTTGTTGAAGATAACATTTGCAACAGTTTCACCTAGGTCAATGTAATACACATTTGAGCCGTCTTCTAGTGTTAGAGGAGTTGATCTCAACTGATATGAATGCTGCCAGTCAACACATTTATCTGTACCATCCCACCAGTAAGCACATGCTGTTGCATTACCAAATGTGTACCATTCCTTAGGCATAGCGAAGAAATATCTTTTTGAATTTTCACCTGTTGAAGGACCTGTGTAGATACCGCCATTGCTTGTAACAGCACTTGTCTTATTATCAACAATTGTTTCTGTTGGCTTTGGTTCTGTAGGAACTGGTGCTGGAGTAACATCTTCACCATTTACATAAACCTTAACCTTTGATTCAGTTGTTAGAACGATCTTAACTTCTGAGTCAGCCTTTGTTATAGGTAATTCAGCATTTGCACCACCTTGTCCGATAACACCGTCATAACCATAAGCTGGTTCCCAAACACCGTTTGTTGTTACCTTGAACTGGTAAGCAGTACCGTCTTCCTTAGGCTGTACATTCTTGAATGTGATTTCGTAAGAACCGTCTTCGTTCTTAGTCATCTTGTTTGTTTCACTTGTCTGATCCCATTCAACACCATTACATAGACCAGGTTCACCAGCTACATAATGAGTAGTTTCTAGAGGAACAACCTTAGCAGGTGCATCTGCACCGTTAACTAGTACCTTAACGAAACCGTCAGGAATTGTAACGCCGTCTTTATCTCTTGTACCCTGAAGAGTTAGAATAACATCAACTGTTGAGTTGTCTTCTGGAACTGAGAATTCAATGTTTTCAGGGTTAGCTACACCTAGAACAGCACCAAAAGATACATCCCAAGCGTGATCCTGAGCAACCTTTATTGTAGCACAGTCAGTCTTAGCAACACCTGTATAAGTGATTTTGTAAGTGCCGTCTTCCTGAAGAGTCATATCATCTGCAGTTGCTGTCTGATCCCATTTTGCACTTAGGAATGCAGCGTCACCTACAACTGTGTAAGTGTGTGTAGCACTATCATCAGCAGCTACTGATAGGCCTGCAAATACGGAACAAGCCATTAGCACTGAAAGAATAATGCTAACAATTCTTTTTGTTTTCATTTCTGAAAAACCTCCTTTTAAAGTATCGCATTTAATTGCATATTTATTATAGTCTTTTTTTCAAGTACTTTTCAATTAGCAAAGTAACGAATTTAACACTTTATCTTTGTTGAAAATAGATAAAAAGCTTAATTTGTATAATATTTGTAACCAAATCTTTATGCTTTGGATATAATGTATTAACAATTTGTTAAAATTTGAAGTTCATTTGTTAAATTAGCTTTATAATACTTCCAAAATATATCATAACTCCCACCATTCCTTGTGTTTCAGTTTGTTCTCAATTTGTTAAAAATACATATAAAATAAGAAAAATCTTTCCTAAATGCACTAGGAAAGATTTTAATTTGATTAATTTTCAGTTGTAAAAGTATAATTTATCAAAAAAAATTATAATAATCAACAAATATACTTTTTAATGTTGATTAACGCATTTTTGCCATCATTTTTAATAGTCTTCTCCAGTTCAGCTAAAGAGTCAAACTTCTTTTCCGGACGCTGAAAACATAAAAGTCTGGTGTCAATCACTTCACCATATAAATCCGGACCGTTGTATTTAGGCAACCATGTTTCTGAAAGTGGTTTGTAGTTACCAACAGTAGGTTTAACACCAACATTAGTTACACCGGCGTATTGTTTACCCTTAATAGTAACTAAACTTGTGTAAACACCAAACTTAGGAATTGCAATATTTTCCGGTAGTTTCTGATTAATAGTAGGTGTATCCATAAGTCTACCTATGTGATTGCCTTGTTCAATTACAGATGTATAGCCGAATCTATGACCAAGAAGTTTATTTACTTCTTCCATTTCACCATTCTTAATAAGTTTCCTTATTCTTGTACTGCTGACAGTATCACCATCAACAACAACTTTGTCTGTTACCGTAACATTAATAGAAAATTCTTTGCATATTTCTTTAAGTGTATTGTGGTCAGCAACTCCACCTCTGCCAAAATGATAGTTAAAGCCACAAAACACTTCTTTTGCATTTAATTTTTCAACAAGAATTTTTTTCACAAATTCTCTTGGTGAATAATCCTTTACTGTTAAGAAATCATCCTCAATAACTTTACTGACACCCATATTCTTAAGAATAATCTGTCTTTCTTCATTAGGAGTGATAATTTCAACACTTCTGCCAAATAGCAATGCCGGGTTTTTCCGGAAAGTATAAACAATAGGAGTCAGTGACTTTTCATTAGCCACTTTAATCATTTTTCCGATAACTGCCCTATGACCTTGATGTATTCCATCAAAAAAGCCAAGTGCTACTGCAGAATAATTATTTTCGTTAATTTGTTCTCTCATATATATAGTAACTCTCAAATATACTTTAATATAAATTAAATTTTGCCACTGTCAAGTAGGTACTTTGCTTTCAGAATTGCCGCTTGAGTTTTGCCGTCAATGATTTGATTATTCAGCACCATTTCCACAACTTTATCAAATGGAATCTTTTCCACATTTAGAAATTCGTCATCATCAAGGTGTTGTTCACCACAACCATCAACTCTGCACATATACATATGAACAATCTCATCAGAATAAGCACATAGTCCAACATAGCTACCAAGTGTCATATAACTATAGCCATCAGCACCTGTTTCTTCTTTCAACTCTCTTTTGCAATTTTCCAAAGGTGTTTCACCTTTTTCCAGCTTACCTGCCGGAATTTCTAACATTACTTGGCGTAATGGATAACGATACTGCTTAACCATCAGCACTTCATTATCTTTGGTTAGTGGTACAACACAAACTGCACCATGGTGCTTGTTGTATTCTCTTGTAGCAGTATTGCCATCAGGCAAGAGAACTTCATCCTTATATATTTTTAATAAACAACCATCAAACACTTGTTTTGATGATATAGTTTTTTCTTCTAATTTCATAATAAAATCTCCGAGGTATGATATGTTTAATTTTTATCCCCACACAAAAAATCGTGAAGAATTTGAAAACCGATTAATAAAGGAATTTCCCTTTATAAAAAAAGAAACCATAGGGAAAAGCCTTGTTAACAGAAACATTGAGGCATTCACCATAGGTAACAAAAATAAAAAAATAATTATGGTTGGGGGAGTACACGGAAGTGAATACCTGACCATTAATTTACTGTATAAATTTTTGTGGCAACTTGGTTGTTCATACAGAGACGGAAGTGAAGTTGCCGGTATTAAAACGAAAAGATATTTACATAGGAGAGGTGTAACCATAATACCTTGTGTCAATCCTGACGGTACTGACATTAACTTACTTGGTTCATCCTCAGCAAATAAATATTCTTCACTTATTAATTATATTTGTCCACATTCTTGCATATGGCAATCAAATGCAAGAGGTGTTGACATTAACCACAACTTTCCGGCAAATTGGGAAGAAATACACAAGAGAGAAATTGCCTTAGGAATCTCTGTACCACACAACACAAGGTATGGTGGCAAAACTCCATCATCAGAACCGGAAACAATCTCACTTATGAACTACTGTATAAAACAGAATTTCAGTAGGTGCTATGCTTTTCATAGTCAAGGTAGAGAAATCTACTATACATTTGGTGATGAAACACCAAAAGACTCCAAAACAATGGCAAGACAACTGGCAAGAACCTGTAATTATAAATTATCCACACCACCATCAATAGCAGATGGTGGTGGGTTCAAAGATTGGTTTATTCACCGATTTAACAAACCGGGATTTACTTTTGAAATAGGTAAAGGGGAGAACCCTCTGCCACTTTCAGACCTTGAAGAAGAATACAAAATTCTTCAAAAAGCCCTTTGCCTGGCAGTTATTATTTAGTCTAGGTTAGGTGTGTTGATTTTATCATCATCACCAAAGTAAATATTGTACCATACTAGGAACACATAAACTGTCCAAACTTTTCTTGAGTTGTCAGCCTTACCTTGGAAGTGACCGTCTAGCCAACTAACAAGAATATCTGTGTTAAAGAACTTTTCTGCTGTAGCAGACTTAAACATAGTCTTTACAACATTATAGTACTTTTCATCCTTTAGCCATACTCTTGTAGGTACAGGGAAGCCCAGCTTTCTCTTTTGAGCAGATTTTTCAGGCATTCTTCTACGAGCAGCCTTACGCATTGCGTACTTAGTATTCTCACTGTTTACACGAAGATGAGTAGGAATAGTTCTTGCAACATTAAATACTTCCTTATCTAAGAAAGGAACTCTAAGTTCAAGTGAATTTGCCATTGACATTCTGTCAGCCTTTAGAAGAATATCACCTGTCATCCAAAGGTTAATATCAAGGTACTGCATCTTTGTAATATCGTCATAATCCTTAACTCTGTCATAATAAGGCTTACATAGATTTTGTGGGTCTGTTGCAATTTCAGGCTTTTTAAGTAAAGCCTGTTTTTGCTTTTTGTCATACATAAATGCATTACCGATAAATCTTTCTTCAAGACGCTTACCACCACGCATTAGGTATGCTCTACCCTTAACCTTAGGGAATTTTTCTGCTAATTTACCGATTGCTCTACGAATAGGGAATGGCACAATGCTATATGGCTTTAGTGAACGAGGAACATTGTAGCAAGTATAACCACCAAACAGTTCATCAGCACCTTCACCTGAAAGTACAACCTTTACATACTGACTTGCAAGGTTAGATACAAAGTAAAGTGCAATACAGCTTGGGTCAGCCAAAGGCTGGTCCATATAGTACTGAACCTTTGGAACTGTACTCCAAAATTCTTCACTGCCGATAATCTTTGTATGGTGTTCAACACCGATTTCTTTTGAAAGTTCTTGAGCCCAAGAAATTTCGTTATACTTTTCACCAAAGTCAAAACCAACTGTAAATGTCTTTTGGTCGGCAAAGTAAGTTGAAACATATGATGAGTCAACACCACTTGATAGGAAACAACCAACCTCAACATCGGCAATCTTATGAGCCTTGATAGAATCTTCAAATACATCAGCAATTTCGTCAACTGCTTTTTCTTCTGTTAAAGTTTCATCAGGTTCAAATGTTGGTTCAAAATATCTGGTTGTTGTAATTTTGCCATCCTTAAACCACATATAGTGACCCGGTAGTAGACAATAAACATTCTTGAAGAATGTTTCAGGTGGTACAACATACTGGAATGATAGGTAAGAGTCAAGAGCCTTTTCGTTAAACTCTTTCTTAAAGTCAGGATGTTGTAGGATTGACTTAATTTCTGAACCATAAACTAAGTTACCGTCAATCAATGTATAGTGCATTGGCTTAATGCCAAAGAAATCTCTTGCAATAAACAGAGAACCGTCATTCTTGTTATAAATAGCGAAACCAAACATACCACGAAGTTTTGGTAACATTTCTTCGCCCCATTCTTCAAAACCATGAATAAGAACTTCTGAGTCTGTATCGGTATAGAACTTATGACCTGCCTTGATTAACTGTTCACGCAAAATCTTGTAGTTGTAAATTTCACCGTTGAAAGTAATAACAAGGGACTTGTCCTCATTATAAATAGGCTGAGTACCACCGTCTAGGTCAATAATAGACAATCTACGAAAGCCCATTGAAATATAATCATCCTGGAAAAGACCGTCAGAGTCAGGCCCACGATGAGTGATAACATCTGTCATATTTTTAATTGTTTCATTTCTGTCAACAATCTGGCCTGTAAAACCACAAATACCACACATAGTCAACATCCTTTCTAATAACAAATCATATACTTATAATTATACCTTTTTATAGTACCACAGTTTAACCATATTCGCAAGGAAAAACTACCACTATAATTCTAATAAATAAAGAAAATAATTTGTGCAAATGGTTTTAAGGGAAACTTTTATGATATTGATAAAATATGTATAAACGCAAAAAACAGTAGCCACAAGACTACTGTTTTTATCATTATATCACTTTATTTTTTTGCCAACATTGAAATTTCTATTAACGAATCACCATAATTGGTTATTGCAACTTGTACATTCATACTATCAGAAAAATTTAAACAATATTTTTTATAATTCCCTAGTTGAAAATTAAAAAAGTGATTTTATGGTAAAATATTAAAGGTATATTGATTATTATCCAGATGGAGGTCAATGGGATGTCACAAGTAAAAAGAATATTCGTAGAAAAGAAAGACGGATTCAATGTTGAAGCTAAGCAGATTCTTTGGGATTTGCGTCACAACCTTGGTGTTCGTTCTTTAACAAACCTAAGATTTGCTAATCGTTATGATGTTGCGGGTCTTACAGATGAAGAATTTGCTAAGGCAAAGGTTACTGTTTTTTCTGAGCCAAATCAGGATACTGTTTATGATGAAGAATATCCGGTTGATAAGGATTGGAAAGTCTTTGCTATGGAGTATCTACCCGGTCAATACGACCAGAGAGCAGACTCAGCATCTCAGTGTGTACAGCTATTAACTGCAGGAGAAAGACCACAGGTTATCTCAGCAAAAGTTGTTTCACTTGAAGGGGATATTACTGACGAAGAATTTGAAAAAATCAAGTCATATATGATTAACCCTGTTGAAAGTAGAGTTGCTTCTCTTGAAAAGCCGGAGTCACTTGATATTCCGGTTGAAGTTCCTGAAAATGTTGCTAGAATTACTGACTTCATTAAGTGGAACGATGAAGAAATGGAAAAGTACTACAACTCAATGGGCTTTGCAATGACACTTGCTGACCTAAAGTGGTGTAGAGATTACTTCCGTGATACTGAAAAGAGAGATCCTTCTGTTACTGAACTAAGAGTTATTGACACATACTGGTCTGACCATTGTCGTCATACTACTTTCTTAACAAGACTTGATAAGGTCGAAATTGAGAAAAAGGCTCTTTCAAAGGCTATCGAAGATGCTCTACAGGCTTACTATGATGCCAGAGATGAAGTTTACGGCAAGGACACAAATAGAAATGTTAGCCTAATGGATATGGCACTTATGGGTATGAAGCTACTTAAAAAGCGTGGTCAAATCCCTGATCTTGACGAAAGTGAAGAAATCAATGCTTGTTCTATTAATGTTCCTGTTACTATTGACGGTGTAACAGAAAACTGGCTACTACAGTTTAAGAACGAAACTCACAACCATCCAACAGAAATTGAACCTTTCGGTGGTGCTGCTACTTGTCTTGGTGGTGCAATTCGTGACCCACTAAGTGGTCGTTCTTATGTATATCAGGCAATGCGTGTTACCGGTTCAGGTGACCCAACAGTTCCTTTCAAGGATACAATGCATGGTAAATTACCATCAAGAAAGATTACAACAGGTGCTGCTCAGGGTTACTCATCATACGGTAACCAAATCGGTCTTGCAACAGGTCAGGTAACAGAACTTTATGACCAAGGCTATGTTGCAAAGAGAATGGAAATCGGTGCAGTTGTCGGTGCATCTCCAAAGGAAAATGTTGTAAGAGAAGTTCCTACTCCCGATGATGTTATTGTTCTTCTAGGTGGTAGAACAGGTAGAGACGGTTGTGGTGGTGCAACTGGTTCATCAAAGGCACACACAGAAGAATCTATCGAAACTTGTGGTGCAGAAGTTCAAAAGGGTAACGCTCCAACAGAAAGAAAAATCCAAAGACTATTTAGAAACCCTGTTGTTTCTAAGATGATTAAAAGATGTAACGACTTTGGTGCCGGTGGTGTATGTGTTGCTATTGGCGAACTTGCTGACGGTCTAACTATTGACCTAGACAAGGTTACAAAGAAATATGAAGGTCTTGACGGTACAGAACTTGCTATCTCAGAATCTCAAGAAAGAATGGCAGTTGTTCTGGACAAGAAAGATGTAGATAAATTTATTGCAGAGTCACTAAAGGAAAACTTAGAGGCTACAGCAGTTGCAGTTGTTACAGAAGAACCTAGACTGGTTATGAACTGGAGAGGTGACACAATTGTTGATGTTAGCAGAGAATTCCTAAACACTAACGGTGTGACTCAAGAGGCTGATGCATTTATCACAGTTCCTGATGCTGATGATTGCTACAGAAACAATGTTCCAAAGGCACTTGAAGGTAAGAGTGTTAAGGATGCATTTAAGGACAACCTATCAAGACTTGAAGTTTGTTCACAGATTGGTCTTGCAGAAAGATTTGACGCATCAATCGGTTCAGCAACAGTTATTATGCCATTTGGTGGCAAGACACAGTTAACACCACAAGAAGCAATGGCAGCTAAGATTCCTGTACTAAAGGGTGAAACAGATGATGCATCTGCAATGTCATTCGGTTACATTCCGGGTACATCAAGATGGAGTCCATTCCATGGTTCAGCTTATGCAGTTGTAGAAAGCACATCAAAGCTACTTGCTATCGGTGCTAACCCACTAAAAGCAAGACTAACTTTCCAAGAATATTTTGAAAGACTACACGATAAACCAGAACGTTGGGGTAAACCTGCTGCAGCACTACTTGGTGCTATGGAAGCTCAGATTAAGCTAGGTCTACCATCAATCGGTGGTAAAGACTCAATGTCAGGTTCATTTGAAGATTTAGATGTTCCACCAACACTTGTTTCATTTGCAGTAGCAATGACTAAGGCAAGTAAGACAATTTCTTCTGAATTTAAGAAAAGTGGTTCAAATGTAATTTATGTTCCTGTTCCTGAGAACAAAGAAACTCTAATGCCTGACTGGGACAAGCTGGTTGAAATGTACAAGGCAGTTTATGCTTTATTTGACAATGATCAGGTACTATCTGCATCAGTTGTTAAAGAAGGTGGTTGTGCCGGTTCAGTAGCAAAGGCTTGTTTCGGTAATATGCTTGGTTTTGAATTTAAACCTGACTATACATACACAATGGAAGAACTATTTGCTCCAAAGGCAGGTTCACTAATCCTTGAACTTAAGGATGGTGCAACACTTTCCGAAGATGTTCTTCATTACACACTTGGTACAACTAACGAAAGCAGTAAAATTACTGTTAACGGCGAAAGCCTAGAACTTAAGGACCTAATTGAGGCTTGGACATCTCCACTTGAAAAGGTATTCCCAACTAAGGCAGAAGTTCCTGAAATCACTGTTGATGCTCCTCTATATACAGAAAGAAATACCCACAGCCCTGCAATTAAGGTTGCTAAGCCAAAGGTATTTATACCGTGTTTCCCAGGTACAAACTGTGAAATTGATACAAAGAGAGCCTTTGAAAAGGCCGGTGCAGATGTTGAAGTTCTTATTGTTAAGAACCTAAAGCCATCTGACATCGAAGAAACTATTGAGGCAATGGAAAAGGCTATTAAGTCTAGCCAAATTCTAATGTTCCCTGGTGGTTTCTCAGGTGGTGACGAACCTGACGGTTCAGGTAAATTCATCGCTACAACATTTAGAAACCCTGTTATCAGCGAAGCAGTTAACGACTTACTAAAGAACAGAGATGGTCTTGCACTTGGTATCTGTAACGGTTTCCAGGCACTTATTAAGCTAGGTCTTGTTCCTAACGGTGAAATCGTTGAAATCAAGGAAAATGACCCAACTCTAACATTTAACACTATTGGCAGACATATCAGCCATATGGCATACACAAGAGTTACAAGTACAAAGTCACCTTGGTTCTCAAGTGTTAATGCCGGTGATGTATTTGCAGTTCCTGTATCTCACGGTGAAGGTAGATTTGTTGCTACTGACGAAACAGTTAAGAAGTTAATTGAAAACGGTCAGGTAGCTACTCAGTATGTTGACCTAAAGGGTAACCCAAGTCAGGACATTCAGTTTAACCTAAACGGTTCTGTTTGTGCTATTGAAGGTATCACTTCTCCTGACGGTAGAGTTTTAGGTAAGATGGGTCACTGTGAAAGAAAGGGTGCTAACCTTTACGCAAATGTTCCATTTGAAAAGGATATGCAAATCTTTGAATCAGGTGTTAAATACTTTAAATAAGATTTTTCCTAAACATCCTAAAATATAACAAGAAAAATGCGACTATCATTGGTAGTCGCATTTTTCTATTTCTTTTAATTTTTATTGTTATACTTTATAAATTTAATAATAGCATTTCAAGATTTTGCCTTATTTCCAGGCTTATACTTTTTAATAGCATCGGCATCACCAAGTTCACCGGCTTTGCCCATATAGAAGTTAGCCTTAACCTTGTTCTTTGTAAAGCCTTTTTTTCCCTTACTGTAGCAATTACCAACATACTTATAAAAAGATATTAAGTCACTGTTAATACCTGTCATACCTAATTTAGAAGCCCTTTTAAGGTATCCATTTATCTTTCTGTAGTTATCGTATTTTATACCACCGGCAACAAGATTCTTTGCCTTATTATAGTATTCATCAGCGATTTTATTAACCATTTTTATATCGGTATTTTTCGCCTTAGTTAACATTTGATTTGCCTTTTCAATATCCTTTAAGTAACCATTAACACCATATTTAAAGTTAAAATAACAATTAGTATAGTCCTTTACAAGGTTATATTTTGCCTCTTCGTTATCCATTTCAACTGCCATTTCAAAGAATTTTTCCGCCATTTCGTGGTTAATATTTACGTGATTACCTGTTCCATATTGCTTACCGTACTGATTATATAACACACCTAAGTTTTTCTTAGCATTTTCATTACCTAGTTCAAGTGACTTTTTGAAATAATCCTCAGCCTTATTATAATCTATACTGTAATTATCCTTGCCACTATAGTAATTTACACCAAGTTGATTATATAGTGTAGCAAGGTTACTCTTACCATTTTCATCATTCAGCTTACTGCTTTCTTCAAAGCAGTAAATAGCTTTTTCCACATTATCTTCTTCATTTGATGAAAAGTATTTAACACCTAATGTATTAAAATAATCCCCTAAAGTGGCTTTTGCTTTATCATCACCACTATCTATTTTAGCTAAAAGTTCTTTAATTTTATCGTCAGTAACAATTTCATTGAAAGCCATAATTATGCTCCTTTAGTTTCTAAATACATTATATATCAGCAAAGTAATTTTGTAAATCTCTTAATTAACTACACAAATTATTATTTTTATCAACTCAAAATTTCCATCATTACGACTCGAAAAGTTTTCCGCATATAAGCATAAAAAACAACCCCCTAAAAAGGGGGTTGTAGTATTTAGAAAACTATTATTTCTTAACAGTAATTCTAATTCTAGCGTACTTCTTAGAACCGTCAGTAGCAGTTGCACGAACATAAGCTGTGCCCTTCTTAACTGCAGTTACCTTGAATGTTGCACCGGAATTGATGCTTGACTTAGAAACCTTAACAACCTTAGTATTTTCAGACTTAATTGTTAGCTTCTTAACATTAGCATTTGATGGATAAGCAGTAGCCTTTAGAGTAGTTGATTTACCCTTCTTTGTTAGTTTAACAGATGACTTGTTGAACTTAACACTTGTTACAGGTTGCTTAACTGTTACCTTAATTTTCTTGCTTAGGCTTGTGTTATCCTTGCTTGTAGCAGTTACATAACATACACCCTTTGCAACAGCCTTGATAACGCCCTTAGAGTTAACTGTAGCAATCTTCTTGTTAGATGATGTCCAATTTACACCCTTATACTGTGATGGGATACTTGTAGGACCTACAGTAGCCTTAACAGTTGTTGTCTTACCGGCATTTAGTGTAACGCTTGTCTTGTTAACAGAGATTGAAGTAGCAACCTTCTTAACATTAACTATACACTTAACAACCATACCTGTGTTTGAAACAGCCTTGATGATTGTCTGACCACTAGCCTTGGCAGTAAATGTAGCAGTTTCTGTACAGTATAGCTTACCTTCATTGTCATATAGTCCGTTTACTGTATTAGTTGTCTGAGAAACAACACCAACTCTTGAGTTATTTACTGACCATGTAACTGTCTTTTCAGTTGTATAACCAGGCCAGATACTTGCAACGATGTTGAACTTCTGACCTTCCTTAACAGTAACAGTTGCTTTGTCAATAGTCATCTTATTAATTTCGATAACCTGACCCGGCTTTGTTGTTGGAGCTGTTTCAGAAGTTGGAACCGGAGAAGTAGTTGCTGTTGTTGCACTTGTTGCTGTTGTTGCTGTTGTTGCTGAAGTAGCAGTTGTTGCACTTGTTGCTGTTGTAGCACTTGTTGCTGTTGTAGCACTTGTTGCTGTTGTTGCTGAAGTAGCAGTTGTAGCACTTGTTGCTGTTGTTGCACTTGTTGCTGTTGTTGCAGAAGAAGTAGTTGTTGGTTCAGGCTTCTTTTCAGCATAAGCAACAATGTTGATGTCACCTGTTACCTTAGCAGTGATGATATAAGCATTACCACTCTTAACAGGTTCAATCTGTTGACCGTTCATTGTAGCAACGAATGTTACCATTTCATAGCCTTCAACAGGAGCAATGATTGCACTATACATTGAGCCTTCTTCAACAGTCTTAGCATTATTAGTTGAAACTGCGTTAGTTAGCATTGCATTAACTGCATATGTCTTTGGAGCAGTTGTACCGGTTGTACCTGTTGTTGAAGAAGTTGTTGTTGATGTTGTTGAAGATGTTGTTGTAGGTTCTGGTGGAATTAGACTTGCATAAGCAGAAATTGTAATATCACCTGAAGCAACAACACTGATTAGATATGTACCATCTGTGTTCTTATTTACAGGAACAATTTCACCATTTGAAACTAAAACTACTGTTGAGATTTCATAACCCTTAACAGGTGAAAGAACTGCAGTATAAACTTCGTTCTTGTTAACAGTTGTAGCGTTATTATTTGTAACAACATTAGTTAGGTTGTTTGTTACCTTGAATGTAGTTCTTGGTGGAACTGTTGTTGTACTTGTTGTTGAAGTAGTACTTGTTGTTGATGAAGATGTTGTTGTAGGTTCTGGTGGAATTACATTTGCGTAAGCAGAAATTGTAATGTCACCTGTTGCAGGTACACTGATTAGATATGTACCGTCAGCATTCTTACTTACAGGAACAACTTCGTTATTAACGATTAGAACTACTGTTGAGATTTCGTAACCCTTAATAGGGGATAGAAGTGCAGTATAAACCTTGCCTTCTTCAATAGTTGTTGCACTATTGTTTGTTGTAACATTAGTTAGGTTGTTTGTTACCTTAAATGTCTTAACAGGAGGCTTAGTTGCGCTTGAAGCAGTTGTAGCACTTGTTGCTGTTGTTGCTGAAGTAGCAGTTGTAGCACTTGTGCTTGTTTCTGTTGTTGATGATGTTGTTGGTGGAATTACGATTTCGTTTGCATAAGCAGAAACTGTAATGTCACCTGTTGCAGGTACACTAATTAGATATGTACCGTCAGCATTCTCACTTACAGGAACAACACTACCGTTTACTACCATGATTACTGAAGAGATTTCATAACCCTTAACAGGAGATAGTACTGTTGTATAAACATCATTCTTTTCAATTTCTTCAACCTTATTTGAAGAAACAACATTAGTTAGGTTGTATCTAACCTTTACCTTTTCAACAGGCTTTGTTGTACTTGTTGCAGTAGTTGCTGTTGTAGCAGTTGTTGCAGTTGTTGCAGTTGTTGCTGTTGTTGCTGTTGTTGCAGTAGTTGCAGTTGTTGCAGTAGTTGCAGTTGTTGCAGTAGTTGCAGTTGTTGCTGTTGTAGCAGTTGTTGCAGTTGTTGCAGTTGTTGCTGTTGTAGCAGTTGTAGCTGTTGTAGCAGTTGTAGCTGTTGTAGCTGTTGTAGCAGTTGTTGAAGATGATGTAGTTGTAGGTGTTGGTACAGATGTTTCCTCTTCCCAAACGAATGGATTTTCAATCTTACCAAAGTTTACATAGCAAGTACCATCAACTGCACTTAGAACATCAAATACAGCGTTAGCATAGTAGTCATAGTTTGCTTCATTAATCTTGAATGTAGCACTAATGAACTTACCCTTTGTTCTAAAGTCATATGGATTTAGAGGTGATACACCGGTAAATATAATCTTGCCTGCTGGAGCAGTGTTGCACATTAGACCTGGTAAATCTTCTCTAATATAGAATGACTTAAGTTCGATACCGGTAGTATCGCTAGTTGACTTGTTACCATAGTAGAAATAACCCTGGAAGTCTTCACAAAGTTTTTCTGTCTGGATGTAATATGTAACTGTTACTTCATCTCCAACCTTAACATCCTTACCATTGAATGTTGTCTTTGATGGACGAGGAGCAGTTGTTGCTGTTGTAGCAGTCGTTGCAGTTGTTGCAGTAGTTGCAGTTGTTGCAGTAGTTGCAGTTGTTGCTGTTGTTGCAGTTGTTGCAGTAGTTGCAGTTGTTGCAGTTGTAGCAGTTGTTGCAGTTGTTGAACTTGTAGTTGTTGGTTCTTCCTCTGCAATAACTT
>OBLF01001853.1_pt1 | contig 15778 bp, 24 predicted proteins | sample 1519231 | NCBI WGS metagenome assembly OBLF01 (sample SAMEA2602895, study PRJEB22501) | metagenome | reverse complement strand
ACGGTCTTAAAAAAGCAAGAAAGGCTTCTCAATTCTCAAAGAGATAGTTTGGAGCATATTAGTAAAGGCGTTAACCTCAGTGTTAATGCCTTTCTTTTCGTTTTTGAATATCTGTAAAAAAGCTTAAATTTTTGGTCATAGCCTACATATAGCCTACACATAGCCTACAAAAATATAAAAAAATAAGGCTATATTAAATCTATAGCCCTTTTAAGCTCTTCTATATCTTTATGGGTATATATCTTTTCTGTTGTTATATAGCTACTGTGTCCTATTATCTTCTTTATTGCAACTTTATTAGCGTCTGAATTGCTCATTAGTGTTGCAAATGTATGTCTGCAATCGTGTGGTTTATGTGTCATTTTAAAATACTCCATTATTGGTATAAATTTTTTTTTGTAATAATTATCGTATGTCATTTTTTTTCTTTTTTTATTAACAATTAGATATTCGTTCTTTGGATTTATACGTTTCTCTATTAGTGTTAATATTTTTTTATTTATAGGTATTATTCTATTTTTTCCCGCTTCTGTTTTTATTCCTCCTGTTATTGTTCTGTTATCTATATCTATATCTTTTGTTTTTATAGTTAATAATTCTCCTATTCTTAGTCCAGTGTATATCATTATAAGTATTGTATCTATAAAATCCATATTATTTACATTATTGAATAGTGTTTCTATTTCTTCTTTACTGAATGGTATTCGTGTATTTTCAGATTCTGTTTTTTTCAATTCTACATATTTTGAATAATCTTTTTGTATTATGTCATTCTGCATGGCATATTTGTAAATCTGATTGAATAATACTTTAATTTTTCTTTTGCTATCATATCCTAAAGTACATTCATCTATTACTTTCTGTAAGTGTCTTGTTTTAATTTCCACTAGTATTTTATCCTGTAGTTTTTCAGCATACTTAAAAGCTAAATTATAGCAATTTGCATTTCCTTTGCTTATTTTATTAAATTTAACTTTTGTAAATTCTTCATATACTTCTTTGAATGTTAATTTCTTTGTTTCTGTATTATATGGATTCTCATTGTAATCTGCTAATGCTTGCATGGCTTTTGCTCTGGTTTCATAATATCCTATTGTTATTCTTTTTTGTATGCATGTTTCTTCATTTAATTCCCACCCTTTAGTCTTTTGGACTATCCAAGGTTTTCTTCTATTTCCTTTTAGCTTATATACACTTCCATAACCATTAGGGTTTCTCATTTAATCAATCCTTTTATAAATTTTTCAACTGCTTTTCTTTCCTCTTTATTTAATTTTATATAATTTTCTATAAACATTTTATCAAAACTATTCAGTTCATTTTCCTTGTATATTTCTTCTATTTGTTGATTCTCTGAGTTTTCAAAAATTTCTCCGGTACCATCTGTTAGCCATTTTTCATTTACTTCGAATTCTCTGCAGATTGATTTAATGACTTGCTTTGTTACTGCGTTTTTCCCTGATTCTATTCTTGAAACTGTTGCATCTGTTATTCCTATTTTATCTGCAAACTGTTTTTGTGTTAGTCCTTTTAATGTTCTTATTTTTTTTATTCTTTCTTTCATTTTAGACACTTCCTTTCTTAGTTTATCTTATCACTAAAAATTACGTAACGCAATAAAATACTGTTGACAAATTTACATTATGCAAATATAATTAACTCATAACTTACGTAGCGTAATTTACATTACGTAATATTCTATATAAGTCAAAATTAACTATTTTCTATAGTTTTCAATTTTGTAATTACATTAAAAAAGGGGTGTCATTACATGGATATTAAAGAAATTTTTAAAACTTTTAATGAACTTGATGATTTTAAGAAACAACTTGTAATTGCTTATATTCAAGGTTTACTTGTTTCTGGAAGTATGGAGGTTTAATGTGACTATTTTTGATTGTGCTTTAATTATGGGTAAATCTCCCCAGTTTGTTCGTATTGGACTTCAAAATGGAGTGTTTCCGTTTGGCTTTGCGGTTAAGATGTCTAGTAAATGGTGTTATTACATCAATGACGTAAGATTTAATAAATATATGGATGGTGATTTTATATGAAAAATAGGAAAGTTGTTAAATGTAAGGGTTCTTTGTCGTTTTATCATGATGGTTTATATTTCTCATTTAATACTTTAATTCTTACACGTGGTTCTAGTCTTATATTTTTAGATGATGATATTAGGCGTTGCTCTTTATCTCTTTTACATTCCAGTCTTAAATATGATTTTTGTTTGAAATTATATTATGTTGAGGTGAAATGATGTTGGATTTAATAGCTCTTTTATTTTTATTCTCCCTTTATCTTCTTATTGGTGTATTTATATTTTCTTTTATTGTTGCTCTTATTTCGTATGCTGCATCTTTTAATGATGTGCATGTTGTTAGAAAGGATTGAGTTGTTTATGAAATATTTGAAAATTTTTGTTAAGGCTTTTTTTGTTTCTATTGTTCCGTTTATTTTTTTGACTATTATTTTTATTTTTAATTCTTTTGTTTTAACTGTTTTTTTTACTGGTTGTATGATCTCTTATATTTTTGCTTTATTCTGGACTCATTCTGTCTATGACGATGATAAGCTTTTTAAATAATTGTGAGGTGTTAGTTATGTGTGATAGTGATAAAAGTTATTTATGTTTACTTAGTAATAATCCTTGTGATTTTAATTGCTTATACTCTGTTAATGGTGAATGTCCTATTAATCATTGTATTTGCCATCCTACTATTTGCTCTAAAGTATTTGATTGTTCATTTTGCGAATTTGGATATGAAATATAGCAAAATTTTGAGGTTAAAACTGGTCGCCTAAGCTAGTATTACCTTAGGCGACTTCTGTGACATGTGACAAAACTTGTATAACGCCCTAGTTAACTGGCTTACAAGGTTGTGACAAAAATTAAAAATCTTTTGTGACACATAACTTTTGTGACAAAATAAAACTTGATAAAAGAGGTGGTTATCTTTGAAAAATGACAGTCGTTCTCGTAAATGGCAAATCACTATAAATAATCCAGTTGATAAGGGTTATACACATGAAAATTTAAAGAATATATTAAATAACGGATTTAAAAATATTGTTTATTGGTGTATGTCTGATGAGATAGGAGAAAATAAAACATATCATACACATATATTTCTAGCTTGTAGTGGTGCAGTGAGATTTAGCACTGTTAAGAAACGTTTTGAGGGTGCTCATTTTGAAATGGCAAATGGCACTAGTAAACAGAATAGGGAATATGTTTTCAAGGAAGGCAAGTGGGAAACAAGTAATAAGAAAGAAACTAATATTGCTGATACTCATGAAGAGTATGGAGACTGTCCTATCGAAAGACAAGGTCAGCGTAATGATCTTATTGATTTATATGATAGCATAAAAGCTGGTCTTAGTAATTATGACATTATTGAAGATAATCCAAACTTTATGTTTGATGTTGATAGAATTGAGCGTGCTCGACAAATGGTTAGAGATGAGCAATATAAGAATACATTTAGAGAATTAGAAGTTACTTATATTTATGGTAAAACTGGTTGTGGAAAAACTAGGGGAGTAATGGAGCAATACGGTTATTCTAATGTATTTAGAATTACTGATTATAATAACCCATTTGATTCTTATAAAGGTCAAGATGTTATTATTTTTGAAGAATTTAGGAGTTCCTTAAAGATTCAAGATATGTTGAATTATTTAGATGGTTATCCTTTGGAATTACCATGTAGATATGCAAATAAGATAGCTTGTTTTACTAAAGTGTATATAATAACTAATATTGCTTTAGAACACCAGTATGATAGTATTCAAAAGGAATTTAATGAGACTTGGAACGCTTTTTTAAGGCGTATACATAAGATTAAATACTTTAATGGTAATGATGTTGATACTTTTAACTCTGTAAATGAGTATTTTGATAGATTAACTCTGGTTAATGATAATGCTGAAATTTTTAAACAGGAAAGTATTTAATATAAGGGGTGTTGTTATGAAGAATAAATATGAATATATGGCAGTTACTACTGATGAATTTGAAACTCCTATTGCTTATGGACCATCTGCTAGTGAGCTTGCTTGTAAATTAGATATAGATGTTAATACAGTTTATACAAGTATATTCCATAATCGTAGTGGTAAAATTAAAGGACGTAAAATAATTAGAGTAGAATTATTATAGTTTTAAGCTAGGTATATCCTAGCTTTTTTTAATTTCTAAAAAATATTTTTGTCAAACTTTTACACTTTTAAAATTGGCTTGTACAATTAATACATGAAAGAAATGTAAATTAAAAAAAGATGAGGTGTTTAATATGAATGAGTTTCAAGTTGTTGGCATTATTAGTGGAGTAAGTAAGAAGAGTGGTAAGGCTTATACTATGCTCCAATTACTTAGGGATTTTACTGAAAATAGTAGTCAAGTAAGGCAAGGCAAGGAATGTATACAACAATATATTGAAGGGGTTTGTCCTTCTGATGTTGGTCTTGGTTGTATAGTTTCTTTTGATTATACTATTGGTTCTAATGGTTATCCAGTTGTTTGTGGCGTTAAGGCTATTTAGTTATGGAAGCTGAAGTTGTTACTGATGAGGTTGTGGAAAGCTCTTTGGATTATTCTCAACAATTTACTGAAATACAACAATCTCTTAATGAAATTAATGCTAATTTGCAATATTCTAATAATCAAAACTATTTCTTTATAGTTTTAATTTTTACTATATTAGTATGTTGTTTATTATATAAGGTTATAAAAGTTTTTATATAGGAGGTGTTTTTATGATAACTGCAGAAATGGTTGCACCTATTACAACGGCCGTAACTTCTAATGTTGAATTACTAGTTCCAGTTGGTATTGGTATTATGGCTATCATGGTCGGTGTATCTCTTATTCCTAGAATTGTATATAAATTCTTATAGTGCCAAAAGTGCATAAGCAACGTTTACGTGCTTATGCACTTTTACTTTAAGTTTATATATGAGGGGTGTTTACAATGAATTTAATTATTAAGCGTTATAAAATTTTAATTATCTCTTTTAGTATGTTTTTTTTGACTTTTAATTGTTTTAAACCTATGCCTGTTCATGCAGTGGCTATTGTTGATGATGTCGCAATTGTTGGTGGTGTTACTGTTTCTAGTTCGGCTATTATTGCTTTGTGTGCTTCTACTTTAATTGCGACTGGTGCTGTAATTGATACTTACAGTGATGGTTATATAAGTAAACATATTGCATCTTCTCTTATTTCTGGAGGTGAGGCAGCTCGTCATTTATCTATTAAAATTTTAGATACTGGACAACAAGTTTTAAGATGGACTTCTGAAGGATATACTTGGTTTGGTAATACTGTTTCAAGTTTCATTGATAGTTTTGGTAAGGTTAATGTTCCTTCTATTGGTTCTACTTATCCAGTTAATGTTCTTGATTCTCCTGGTCTTACTATTCCAAATGGTTTCGAACGTATTTATAATATTGGTAGTGTTGATGCTTCTGTTGGTATTATTGGCTTTTATTATGTTGCTACACTTTCCAGATATGATATGGGTTCTTTTGCTAATACTATTGGTGATATTACTGGTAGTTTGCGTGTTCTTATAAAAAAGCGTGATAATGCAACTGTTACTTCAGTTATACAGATGCTTAAAGATGGATTATGGACTGATATATCTAGTCGTGTTATTTATTCTATTTCTGAGTTTCCGCTTGGTGTTTCTGTTGGTACTAAACTTGGGCAAAGCATTTGTGCCCCTATGTCTGATGTTTTTAGTGATTCTCTTAATAGTGTTGATTCTAGTTCTGTTTTAGACCGTACTGGTAGTCTTGGTATTCCTTTAAGCGGAGATGATGTTCTTGCTCCTTCTTTTCCTTTGGATATTAATAATACTCCTGGACTAACTTGGGATGATATAAAAGATAAGGTTAGCAATCCTGATATTGATATTCCTTTAAATCCTGATGTTGATACTGATACTGATATTCCTTCTGATACTACTGGTGATATTACTGCTGATGGTGATAACTGGGTGTTGAATATACCTATTTTAGGAGATATTTTAAAGGTTTTATTGAAGATATTAGAATTACTTAAAACATTTGTTAAGACTTTAATTGATGCTCTTGTTTCTGCTATTACAACTTTGTTTGTTCCTTCTGATACTTATTTCACTGATAAATTTGATGGGTATAGAACTACTCTTATTGGTAAACTTGGGGATAATAATTTTGATTTTCTTCAACAGAGTGGCTCTAATATTGAAGATATTTATATTAATATTTTTGGGCAACAGGTTTGTATTGTTAAGATTACTTTGTTTAATAAATTTAAGGATTTTGCATTTATCGTTATACGTGCATTTTTTTATTTCTTTTTGATATTGTTTAATTTTAATCAAGTTATTAAGTTCTTGCGTGGTTCTATTTTTTCGGATTATAATTCCAGGGAGAGTATGGCTATACTTCAGAATAATGATAATTTAGATAAAATTATTAATAATGTATAGGAGGGTTATTTATGTTATTAGAGTTGATATGTACTCCTGTCTTTTGGTTTATTGATTTTTTTATTAAATTAGTTCCAGATGGTTTTTTATTACCTCCTTGGGGCGTTGAATTTGTTAATATAATTTCAAAAGGTTTGGCATTTTTTCCTTCTGATGTATGGACTATTGCTATTGGCAATATAATTTTATGGTCTGGTGTTTATTTAGTTGATAGTATAGCTGTGTTTATATTAAGGAAAATTCCATTTTTGGGTATAGAATAGGAGTGTATTTATGAATATTAAACAGAAAATTAAGGATTATGAATTTAAACCTTTATTGTTAGATTTTATCAAGTGGAGGATTATTGATATTAGAAGAAATAAAAAATATGGTATTAAACCTCATCTTTTTGGTGTTTATTGTGTTACTGGTATGTATGGATGTGGAAAAACTGTAAGTATGACTAAAATTGCTTTGGATTATCGTAAAAAGTATGGTGATCAAATATATATATGTAGCAATTTTGGTTTGTCTATTCAAGATTTTCAATTTACTGATATTAAGCAAACTTGTACTCAATATGATAAACCAGTCCTTTTCTTTTGGGATGAGGTTCAAAATGATTTCCCAGCGACTGAAAAAAATTTTCCTAAAGAAGTTCGTAAAGCTCTTACTTTAAATCGTAAGGGTAATGGTAAAATGTTCTATTGGGCATCTCAAGACCATGAATTGGTTCATAAAACTATTAGGAGACTTACTATTCAATATGGATTAGTAAAAACTATTGGTAAGCGTTATACACGCCTTAGATGGTATCTTGAATGTGATTATTATAGGCTTTTTGATGAAAATAATTTTGATAAAAAACGTAAAATACATCCTATTAGAACTCTAAAGTTTATTCAGACTGATTATTTAAGGGGACTTTATAATAGTTATGGATGGGATAATGGGGAAAAATTAAATATAACTTAATAATGTAATTACGTTATTGATTGTTGTAATTACAATTGTTTCACGTGAAACAATAAACTTATAATTATAACATTATAAAATAATAAAGTCAAATTTGAAAGTATACTAAAAAGTTCCTTTTCCCTAAAGGACTATACTTTGGCAGACCTTGTGTCGGCAATGCTTAGGTTTATAAGTTAATTAATAGTGGAATATATGGTGTTGGTGATACTTGCATCGCAGATAAAAGGGCATGACAGTATTATGATTTTGTATTTAATTTAGAATGCCCGTGAACAGCTCTCTATATGTAATATTATTTAGAAATGTTATAATTTACATATAGGGGGTGTTTTATGCTTTATAATGTGTATTATTGTTTTGGTGAAAATGTTAGAGAAAAATGTAATGTTGGTGAACTTTTGTTTACTAATGATAGAATTTATTTGAGCAATAAGAATAAAAGAATTATTGATTTTCAGCTTATAAATGTTGAATTAATTAATCATGATGGTGGATATTATATTAGACTTTATTCACCAGTTTATATATTATGTTTTACTGTTGTTAAAAAATCTATTTTTAGAATTAAATATGATTATCCATCTACACAACTTTTATATAATAAAATTAAAGATATTTATAGAATTGGAGTATATCGTAAGTAGCATACTTATAGCTTACAAATTGCTTTTAAACTAGTATTTATCTATGTTTCAAATTGTCAAAGAGATAGTTTGGAGCTATTCAAATCCTGCAAGCAGTATGTTTGTGGGATTTTTTTTATGGAAATTTATAAAGGTTCTCTTTGGTTAGATTAATTAATCTATGTTATCAGTAATTTAGTTTGAGTATTTATATTTTTCTTTTATATGATAATCATATGAATTTAAAATTCTTTTCAGAAGGATCTAGAGTTATAAAATTACAATCATATTATTTCCTTTAATATTATAATTAATATTTTAAGGAAAGTTTTATAGGAATAAACATGTAAGCATAAGCTTAAAATGTAAAAAAAATACATGTTATATTAAAAATAGGTTAAAAATCAAGCAAAAATATTAACATAAGGTTAAAAATAAGATAAAATTAATATGTAATATAATAAATAAATTAACCGAAGGAGAATAAATTGTGGATACAATAAAGGTTATTATTCAATTAATGGGTGGATTAGGGCTATTTATTTATGGTATGAAATTAATGGGGGATGGATTAGAGAATGCAGCAGGGGAAGGTTTAAAAACTATCCTTGAAAAGGTTACAAGCAATCGTATTATGGGGGTTGGAATTGGTGCGATTGTTACAGCTGTTATTCAGAGTAGTAGTGCCACTACAGTAATGGTTGTAGGATTTGTTAATGCAGGTCTTATGACATTAGCACAAGCGGCAGGTGTTATAATGGGTGCCAATATAGGTACAACTATTACAGCACAACTTGTAGCTTTTAAGCTAGATCAGGTTGCTCCTGTATTCGTATTTGTAGGTGCTGCATTAGTTATGTTTGCTAAAGCTAAAAAAAGAAAAGAAATAGGAAATATAATACTTGGTTTTGGTATACTATTTACTGGAATGGGTGCAATGAGTGGAGCAATGAAGCCATTAGCATCATCGCCAATGTTTACAGACGTATTATTAGCAATAGGGGATAATTGGTTTATTGGAATTATAGCAGGTGCTGCTATTACAGCCATATTACAAAGTTCATCAGCAACAACTGGTATATTGATTGCTTTAGCATCAACTGGACTTATAGATATAGGACTAGCATTACCAATAGTTTTTGGATGTAATATAGGTACTTGTATAACAGCTATGCTTGCAAGTGTAGGAACTAACAAAACTGCACATAAAGCAGCATTATTACATTTAGTATTTAATATAGTTGGAACAATTGTATTCCTACCTTTTATAGGACTTATAGCAAAGTTTGTTCAGCATGTCAGTCCAGATGATGTAAGCAGACAGATTGCGAATGCACATACGGTATTTAATGTTGCTAATACAGCATTACTTTTACCATTTACTAATTACATAATTAAATTTATAAACAAGGCAATTCCTTGTGAAGAAAATATTGAAAAAGCTGGACCAAAATATATTGATGATAGAGTTTTAGAAACTCCAGTTATTGCAGCCGGACAAGTTATTAAAGAAACTATAAGAATGGCTAATAAAGCAAAAGAGAATGTTGAATTATCTATGAAGGCTTTTGTTGATGGTGATGAATCACTAATTGAAAAGGTGTATGAAAATGAAAAAATAATTAATATACTTGAAGAAAGCATAACTGAATATTTAGTGAAACTTGCTAAGTGTGATTTATCAGATAAGGAAAAAGGTATTGTTGCATCAACATTCCATGTAATTATTGATATTGAGAGAATAGGAGATCATGCAGACAATATTGCAGATTTAACTATTGAAAAGATAAATAAAAATTTAAAATACAGTAAAGATGCTATTGATGAATTATATGAAATTTATAACTCAACACTAGAAGCATTAGAAATAGCTATTGATTCTTATGTAACAAGAGATATTACTAAAGCAAAGAGTATTATCGATGTTGAAGATAAGATTGATGCATATCAAAGAACTTATAGAGAAAAGCATATTCAAAGATTATATGATGGTAAATGTAATGCATTTGCAGGTGCTGTGTTCTTAGATTTAATAAGTTCTTTTGAAAGAATAGGAGATCATTCAACTAATATTACTGAGAGTGTATTAGAAAATTACGTTAATTAATAATTTGTAAAAAGAGATTCCAAATGAAGGAGTCTCTTTTTTGATTTTAAATAAATTTTATTAAGCTATTTTTTATTTAGAAATATTGATAATTTAAAGAAAGGGCTACTTTCATTTTATTTATGAATAAATTACTCCTTAGTGCAGACAATATTCTAGAGGATAATTTTATTAGAAGGAGAAGTAATAATGAAGTTTAGAAGAATTTTATCTTTAATGTGTATTTTGCTTATTATATTTTCCATGCCTATAAAAGTTAAGGCTGAAGATGAAAAAGATCAGCATATAATATTAATCGATGCAGGTCATGGTGGGATTGATGGAGGAGCAAAATCAAAAAATGGAACTATCGAAAAAGATATAAATCTTGCTATAGCATCAAAACTAAAGAAAAAGCTTGAAGATGGTGGATATAAAGTATATATGACAAGAGAAGATGATTCCCAGTTAGCTAAAAAGAAAGTAGAAGATTTAACCAAGAGGTGTCAATTAAAAAAAGAAACTCAATGTGAAGTATTTATTTCAATACATCAGAATATGTTTCCACAGGCAAACTGTTTTGGTGCACAGGTGTGGTATGCATCAAATGATAAGAGCAAAGAATTGGCAGAAGGAATTCAGGAATCATTAAAAGAGCAGATTAAGGATAATAATAAAAGAATAGCTAAAGCTGCAAAAGATCAGTATAAAATATTAAGGGATGGTTATGATGGAGCTTGTATTTTAGTAGAATGCGGTTTCTTATCTAATTCAGAGGAAGAGCAAAGGTTAAAGTCTGATGAACATCAAGAAAATTTAACAGAAGGAATCAAAAGTGGTTTAGATAAGTACTTTGAAAGTAAGTAGTTTTATATTAGAAACTATTATTTATAAATTTATTTTTTAATTATATGTAAAACTCAATTGAGTTAATGTAATTGCTTTTGAGTTTTACATATTTAATTTTTGAATAATACCAAAAGAGATTACATTAATTTATATACAAGAGGTTTTTAAACAATCAATAGAAATGGGTCCAACCTTAATACTATTTCTAGGTGGATTACTGGAAAAATAATCGCCATTAAATAACAAGAAAGTATTATATATTATTAGGCATATTAAGCAGAGGGTTAATGCATAGATAATAAATGTTAGTAGTTGATTTAATTTGTTATCATTCATAAAAATAAATCCTTTCCTATGTATATTGCTTATGTTTAAATATAGTATCAAATTTTTATAAATATGAAATTAAAAACATAAAATCTCATCTTAAATAAATATTTTATTGTTGTAAATACAGAGAAAAAATTTTAAACTTAAATAGAGTAATAAGTAGAGGAGTTGTTATAATGCGCGAAGTAAATGTAGCTTTAATTACTGATACTGTAAAAAGGTTATCAATAGAAGCTAATTATTTTTTAGGGGCTGATATAAAAGAATCATTAGAAAAATCAAGAAAAGAAGAAACATACGAACTAGCAGGACAAGTTCTTGATAAAATCATTTTAAACTCTGAAATTGCATGCAAAGAAAAAATGCCTATGTGCCAAGATACAGGTATGGCATGTGTATTCTTGGAAATAGGACAAGACGTACACTTTGTAGGGGGAAATTTAGAAGCAGCTATAAATGAAGGTGTAAGAAGAGGATATGAAGATGGATTTTTAAGAAAATCAGTTGTAGATGATCCTATAAGAAGAGTTAACACAAAGGATAATACTCCAGCAGTAATTTATTATGATATTGTGGATGGAGATAAAGTAAAGGTTACTTTGGCTCCAAAGGGGTTTGGTTCAGAAAACATGAGTAAAATAGGTATGCTGAAACCATCTGATGGTTTAGAAGGGGTTAAGAATTTTGTTATAGAAACAGTAAAAGCAGCTGGACCTAATCCATGTCCTCCTATGGTTGTTGGTGTAGGTATTGGAGGAACATTTGATAAAGCAGCATATTTAGCTAAAAAAGCTTTAATTAGACCAATAAACACAAGTAACAAAGATGAATTTTATAAGGATTTAGAAATAGAGTTATTAGAAAAAATAAATAAACTTGGAATTGGACCACAAGGATTTGGTGGAAAGACAACAGCTTTAGGTCTGAATATTGAGACATATCCAACACATATAGCAGGTCTTCCAGTGGCGGTTAATATTAATTGCCATGCTACTAGGCATAAAGAAGCAATAATATAAAAAGTTTCAATTTTGAATAATAGATTAAATTGAATATTACATAGATTGGGGGATAAAACATGGAAATAAAGTTAAATACACCTCTTACAGCTGATAAAACAAAAGGTTTAAAAGCAGGGGACAGTATACTGTTAAGTGGCGTAATATATTCAGCAAGAGATGCAGCACATAAAAGACTTATTGATTTATTAGATGAGGGTAAGGAACTTCCATTGAATATAAAAGATGAGACTATATATTATGTTGGTCCATCACCTGCAAAGCCAGGAAGTGTTATAGGATCAGCAGGGCCAACTACAAGTTATAGAATGGATGCCTATGCTCCGAGATTAATGGATCTTGGATTAAAAGGAATGATAGGAAAAGGTGCAAGAAATAAAGAAGTAATTGATGCAATAGTAAGAAATAATTCAGTTTATTTTGGAGCTATTGGTGGTGCAGCAGCACTTATTGCAAAAAGCATAGTAAAATCAGAAATTATAGCATATGAAGATTTAGGTGCTGAAGCTATAAGAAGAATGGAAGTAAAAGATATGCCATTAGTAGTAATTATAGATTCAGAAGGAAACAATCTGTATGAATTAGGCCAGAAAGATTATTTGAGTACAATAAAGTAATTTGCATTATATATATTGAAAAAATTGAATTTTAGGTTAAATAAAACATTGTAGGTTTAAATTCTAAATAAGTTCTATTATGATAAATAAAAGCTCAAAGAGATAATTGAAATTTTCTTCTTTGAGCTTTTTATATGTAATTATAATTATTCACATGATTTACAAACAAATGTGAATAATTTCTTTATTTCATAAAATAATTGTGGATAAAATTTCAGTTATGAATAGATTATATATTCATAAAGCCTTTACCTCTTACTTCTGATATATCAACAATTGTTATAAATGCTGATGGATCTATCTGATATATTGTATTTTTTAATTCAACCATTTGGCGTGCAGTTACTATACAATATAACATTTTCTTTCTATCATGCGTATATTCACCTTCAGCAAGTAATGATGTAACTCCTCTATGAAGATCTTTTATAACATAATTAATTACATCTGCTTCTTTTTTAGTAAGTATAAGAAGTAATTTTTTACTACTAAATCCTTTAAGCATTTTATCAAGTACTATACTTTGAATAAAAAGAGAAATCAATGTGTATAGAGCTTGAGGAAGTCCGAATATAAATGCGCCGATTATAATAATTATTACGTTAAGAGAAAATCCTAAACTTCCAATATTAAAATTAGAATGCTTTTTTCTAATTAGCATTGTTACTACATCAGTACCACCAGTAGAACCATTTCTCAAAAAAACAAGTCCATATCCAATTCCGCAAAGTACACCACCATATATACAATAGAGCAATAAATCAAGCCCATCGATATTTATAGCAGAAGCTATAGGTTTAGTTATCATAAGTGAAATTGATAGTGAAAGCATTCCGATAGTAGTATAAATAGTGAATGATCTACTAAGCTTTTTAAAACTCACAGCTAGTAGAGGAATATTTATTAAGAATAATGTAATACCTGCTGGAATATTTGTAGTATATTCAACAAGTAATCCTAGACCAGTAGCACCACCACTTAAAAGCTGTGCATGAGATAAAAAAACATTAACGCCTAGAGATGCAATAATACAACCTAAAAATATGATTAATACATCAAATATATTAGCTCTGTATTTGTAATATGTGTCCATGGTATACTCCTTTAAGTTATAATTCTCTATAATATTAAGACATTTTATAAACTAAAATTCAACCCTTAGAAAATTGTAAAATCAGTAATGAAAAAATACTTTTAATGAGATATCTTAAGTACAGCAAATTATGTAAAAAAACAAAAAAGTAATTAACTTATTAATAAAAAAGTATGACTAAAAATATGAAAATAATTTTTAGCACTTTTTATACATATCATATTAATATTTTTTTGTGATAATATATTTAATATAGGATGTAGTATTAGGCTCGTAATTTACATATTATTATTTATGTGCTTATTTTTAAAATATTATTTATGAATAATGTATGTTCATTATTAATTTAATGAACATTTAGTTTATAATGAATATATATGATGCTATATTTACTTTAGTTACAATTAAATGATAGGCAACAGTAATTGCAATATAAGGAGAATGAGTATGAATAGAATATCATTGCCAGGAAAAGCAAAAAATAAAAGAATTATTTTATTTATTTTAATATTAATTTCAGTTGGAATATTGATTTATGAATTTATTAATAATACAAAAAATAAAAATACTAATAAAGATATTAACAATATCACTAATGAACAATTAATAGGAGCATCTGAAAAGAATAATGATTCTATAACTGAATCTCAAAATGAAAATATTAAGAATAATGAAGTTCAGGATATATCAGAAAGAGAAAGAGAGTTATATAATAATGCATATACAACCTTTTTTTCAGGAGATTATGCAATGGCTATAAATAAAGCAGATGAGTTAGTAGAAGAATTTCCTAATGGTTATATGGGATATAATATAAGAGGCATAGCAAAGGCCTATGATGGTGATTTTGACGGAGGAATGTCAGATATAAATAAATCATTGGATATCAATTCTGATTATGGATATGGGCGATTTAATAAAGCACTTACATATGAGTTATACAATCAGTTTGATGAATCACTTAAATGGTATAATAAGGCTCTTGAAGTTGAAGAATATGTATGGACCTATTATGGAATTGCATCTATATACGGAAGAAGAGGAGATGTTAATAGGACTGTAGAGTATTTGACTAAAGCTATTAATATGGATAGTGCAGTAAAAGAAGAAGCAAAAAATGAATCGGATTTTGATCCAGTAAGAAATTCACTGGAATTTAAAAATCTTATTGAAGAATAAAAAATGACATGAGATTGTAATAGTTATATTTTAATATAACATAGGGAGCAGGAGGTAAAGTAATGTTTAATGTGTTGGTAGTAGATGATGAAAAAGAAATAAGAGATGCAATAGAAATATATTTAAGAGGTGAAAATTTAAATGTATTAAAAGCTGAGGATGGACTCAAAGCCCTAGATATATTAGAAGAAGAGAAGGTTCATTTAATAATATTAGATGTAATGATGCCTAAACTTGATGGAATAAGAACATGCCTAAAAATAAGGGAAACTGAGAATCTTCCTATAATAATGCTTTCTGCAAAAGGTGAAGATTCAGACAAGATTTTAGGATTAAATGTAGGGGCTGATGATTATATAACTAAACCATTTAATCATTTAGAATTAGTTGCTAGAGTTAAGTCTCAGCTTAGAAGATATGAAAAGCCTTTGAATGTAGAGGAAGGAAAAGACATAATAAAGGTTAAAGATTTGGTTATTGATACAATAGCTAAAAAAATAACAGTAAGAGGAGAAGAAATTAAGGCGACTGCAACAGAGTATAAAA
>OBLF01001843.1_pt1 | contig 15880 bp, 15 predicted proteins | sample 1519231 | NCBI WGS metagenome assembly OBLF01 (sample SAMEA2602895, study PRJEB22501) | metagenome | reverse complement strand
ATAACAAACCCATCGGAAGAATTAAATACGCACTAAATTAATTCCGCCAACGGGTATTATTGTTATTAGCAAAGAGTGGGCAAATCGGTAAAGTCGTATCTGTAGAGGCTACATGTACGAGTTTAGATTATCTGCAAAAAGCTGATCCTGGTGATATAAAATATATTTGGAATAGCATAAACGCATGGGGACCAACAGCTCTTTTACCTATTTTCCAACTTTTAGGTACAGAGTATCTTTTCAAAACAATAATCTCTCATCCCTTAAATCATAAATCTGATTTTGATGCTTTTACAAAGATAAACTTTATTTATCCAGAAGCTGTCGCCTCTATGATTGTTGGGCAAGGCGTAAAATCTGAAGGAAACCTCATAATTAGTGGTACAAAGGGTTATATTTATGTTCCTGCACCATGGTGGAAGACTGATTATTTTGAGTTGAGATTTGAAAATTCTGCAGAGAATAAACGTTATTTCTATCAGTTGGATGGTGAAGGAATTCGGTATGAGCTGGTATCTTTTGTTAAATCAATAAGGGCAAAAGAAAATTATTTTTATGTTAGCAAGGAAGTCTCACAAGCTATTGTTGGTGTTATTGAAGATTTTAATTCCCGTAAAGATTATATACAGATATAATGGAAAATTATGATTTAGCAAAGTTTAAGCACTACCTTTTGGAAACTTTTAAAGCTTTTAAGGAGGTTTGTGCAATTCATAACTTGACATATTATGCTGCCTTTGGAACAGCATTGGGTGCTGTTCGTCATCAGGGATTTATTCCTTGGGATGATGATATTGATGTATATATGCCTCGCGAATCTTTAAAACGTTTCATGGCGTTGAAAGGGAATATTCAAGGGCATTATGATATCGCATTTACGGATGATAATGGTTATTATGTATATTTTCCTAAATTTATCGACACAAACACTACAGTATTAGAAACTGAGGACTTTACTTTTGTTGGCGGTGTTTGGATAGACATTTTTCCATTAGACGAATTTGATATAAATAGAAAAGATGAGATTCACGAAAAGAATCTTATTTTTAGTCGTGTTTACAAGCAGTATTTTAAATCAGTTCGTGAAACAGGCATATCTGTTTTGTTGAGAAAAATAGCCAAGGGTGATTTCGTAGGAAGTGTTAAAACTATAACAGATATTCTTTATTATAATTCACGTTCTGAAAAGTTTAAATCTGAATTACATTCTCTTATTGAGTATTTTTCCAGTATACGGGGCTCTCATTATTGTAGATACTCTCCCGATATAAACGAGAGTGATACTTATCCAAAAGAGTGGTTTGATGAAGGTGTGGAGGTTCCTTTTGAAGATACAACAATAGTGTTGCCTAAACATTACGACAAGTATCTTACTACTGAGTTTGGCGATTATATGACTCTTCCACCAGTAGATCAACGTGTTTCTAATCATGGTCATTATTTTCTAGACTTTGAAAAGCACTATACACTTGAGCAAGTAAAAAAGTTTGTCGCAGAAAAAAGGTAGCTTTATAATAGCTTTAAAAGATTTTTTTTTGTATTACCCTACAATAGGATATTCTGTAAAGCGTAGTTTTATGCTATATTAACAAACGAGTAATTATTAGGTAACTATTCAGCAATCGTCAGCATTGAACATCAGTAACTTACAATTGGGATATTAGCGAAAAACTCTTCTGAATGCCAGAATTTGCCTAAATTCACAGAGGTAGAAGACTATAACTTGTTGAAAACCAATGATGCTTGTTTTTCAGTATTGCTGAGTAGTTACAATTATTAGGTAACTATTCAGCGATAATGAACGTTGAATATCAGGAACTTATAAACGTAACATTGTGGCAAAAAGGCTCAAAATGACATTCTTTATTAGAATTTGCATGTGTTTATTTATGTAACTTATTGATAATCAATAATAGTTTATACACCTTATCGCTGAATAGTTACAATTATTAGTAAATTAACAATCATATGGAGCAGGGAAGTAGATCATATGTTTTAGATATGTTAAAAGGAATTGCGATTCTTGGAGTAGTGTTCTTTCATGCTAATCTTTTTACGTATGGTTATTTAGGAGTCGATGTTTTTTTAGTAATAGCTGGTTTTTTTACAACTAAGAGCATTGTTAGGCAGTTTGATAATGGAGATTTCAGCTATTTTAATTTTTTAAAGGGACGTCTAGTAAGGCTGTGGCCATTGTTGATAATAATAAGCATTGTATCTTTATTGCTAGGTTATTTTACAATGTTACCCACTAATTACAAGAATACAGCAGAGACGGTTGTTGGAACAAGCCTTTTTTTGAATAATTTAGTGCAGTATGTTACCGCTAGTGATTATTGGGATGCTTCTAATGAATATAAGCCACTGATGCATACATGGTATATTGGTGTTGTTTTTCAATTCTATGTTTTATACCCTTTACTCTTTATAGGAACATACCGTTTTACTAAGAATTGGAAGAATGTTGTAGGTGTTCTACTGGCTATAGTTGGTTTAGCATCTTTATTGTTATATACATTACCTATATTTGAGACCGCTTTTCACTTTTATTTACTTCCCTCACGTCTTTTTGAATTTATTGCTGGAGGATTATTAGTTTTACTACCTACAGTTGATGGACAAAAACAGAATTGGAAATTTTGCTTTGGTTTATTCTTAATAATTTTATTGATTGTCTTAAATCTAAATTTATCTTCTGAACAATATAGGTTGTTGTCAATAGTTTTGCTTACAACTCTTTTGATAAAGTTGTCTACTGATAGGGAAAAAATAGTGTCTATTCCTAACTTTAAATTTATTTCTATTTTAGGAATGGGAAGTTATAGTATATATATATGGCATCAAGTTATAATAGCATTTTATAGAAATATATTTGAAGATCAGTTAAATATATGGCAATATGTTTTTGTTATAGGTTTCTCTATAGTAGTAGGAGTTGCTTCTTATTACTTAATTGAACAGACTATTGATAGAATTATAAAGAAAAACAGTAAAGGGATAATATTCATATTAGCAACTTCATGTTTAGTAGTACTACCTGTTTCTTATATTTCTTTTGATTTTTATAAACGCTCAGGTGTTGTTAGGGATATTCCGGAGTTAGATGTAGAAGTTTTAAAACCAGAAACGTGGGAAACTTTGGTATATAATGATAATGTTCATAAATATGATATTGATTTTCCAAACAATGGCAAAAAAAATGTTTTAGTAGTCGGGGATAGTTATGCACGTGATTGGTATAATATTATCAAGGAGTCTAATTATGTAGATTCTCTTAATTTATCATATCATAAGACCTTAGATAATGTTTTATATGATAGAATTAAAAAAGCTAATTATATATTCTTAGCTAATCATGGTGATTTTGAAATCTTTGATTCGTATATTCCTCAAATGGCCTCAAAAGTACTTTACCGTGTTGGGGATAAAAGATATTTCTCTAGTCCCTGTTTAGTCTATAACAAAAGATTTTTAGGAGACTCTTATTATGATCAAAAGATAGATGTTACAGATGATATTACAAATCGTAACATAAAAGAAAAACAGATTTTTGGTGAAAGATTTATCAATATGATGGAGATAATAAAAGATAGTTCTGGACAATATTGTATCTTTACTCCAGAACGTAAGTTGATAACTCATGATGGGTTGCATCTTACAAGAGCAGGTGCGAGATTCTATGCAAGTAAGATTAATTTTTCAGTTTTTTTTAGTCAAAAGTAGTGACTTGATAGGATATAAGGCTTATAAGGAGTCACTCCTAATAAATTTTAAGTAAATATAGATAAATTTCTATATGTCTTATAAACTTATTGAGGATAGGTTTTATAGTTTTATATTTATATGAATGAACGTTTTTTTTCAAAGGATAATACTTTGGCACTAAAGGGACTAGCAATTCTATTTATGGTATTTGCCCACTTATTTAATAGTATGGAGTTGTGTGGGCTATGTAAGCCTCTTTTATACATAGAAAGAGAACCATTGATTCATTATATGATATTTGCAATGAATCCGGTTGATTTTTTTATAGTATTGAGTGGTTATGGACTTTATTATACTTATAGTCAAGGAAAAATAAATAATATAAAAAGAATCTTCAAACTATATATTCATTATTGGATAACATTAGTAATCTTTGTAAGTATAGGTTTTTTTGTTGTAGGTAGTGATAAATATCCAGGCTCTTTTTTAGATATTATTTATAATTGTATAGGATGGAAGAATAGTTATAATCATGAGACTTGGTTTTTATTACCATATACTTTATTAACATTGTCAAGTACTAAGATTTTTGCAGTTTGCGACAAGTTTAAACCAATAAAAGTTTTTCTTTTTTCTTTTTTTGTTTATATTTTAGTAAGACTATCTTCTAGATACAGTTCGAGTTTGATAGAGTCCTATCAGATATTTAAGTGGATTGATTCTTATCTTACATTACAGTTCCCATTTATCTTGGGTATGTTATTGTGTAAGTATTGGGATTACTCTGCATATAAAAAGAAGCTGTCTTTTAAATTTAATAAGAATTATATTTTAACAATACATCGGTAAATTTTTACCGAAAAATTAAAAGTCAAACAATAGAACCGGCAAAAGTCGGTTCGAAAACACTAAAGAGGTCATTGAAATATTGTCAAAACGAATGGTTAAGCATGAAGAAATGTGCTGAAAAAGTGGGCTAACCTGCTGAAAATAAGGGTGAAAAGTATTGCATAATTCGTTGAATTTTAGTAAATTAGAAGTCTCTCAACTCTTCTGATTATGACTAAAGAAACACTCCTTATGCAATACCAATCCGAGTGCCTGTCGGCTCTCAAATCAGTCGTGAATATACACAAACCTTTTGAAAAAACGTTCATGGACACCATGAAATTATTCATGGCCATCCCGGATCGTATAAATTTCCTCCAATTAGGCAGGTATGGATGTTTTTCGGAACAGACATACCGTAACCTTTTTGAGAATGAAACTTTCGACTGGTTTGCGTTCAACGCCTCTATCATCAGCAAGCATCTCACAGGCAAAAGAAAAGCTATCGCTATCGATCCTTCCTATATCCCCAAATCAGGCAAGAAGACACCTTCCTTGGATAGGTTACTTCTGGTCAGGTTGTGCAGGAGAGTACAAGCGAGGGTTGGAAATCATGGGCATCGGTGTTATTGACATCGACAACCATGAATGCATGACGTTAGGTTCCATTCAGACGCCGGATTGTAAGACCCTGGATAACATGGGCAAGAACCTGGTTGACTGGTATAGCAGCTATCTTATCAGTAGAAAAGACAAGCTGCAAAGCCTATCCAGAACGCTGGTTGCAGACGCATTCTTTTCCAAGGAGACTTTCGTAACGCCTATGTGTGAGAACGATTTCCATGTTATCAGCCGCTTTAGGAATGACGTAGTCCTGTACTATCCGACATTGGAAAAGAAAACAGGAAAACGTGGTCATCCCAAGTGGTTTGACGGCAGGATTGACTTTGCCAATCTGGATCTAGCCCGGTGTAAGGAATACGAGGTGAACAAGGGAAAGCTATACGGATTGAGGGTATATGCAAAAGCTCTCAAAAGGTATGTTTCCTTAGCCGTCTGGTATCCGATGGACGGGAGGACAGACAAGTGGCAGCTTTATTTCTCTACAGATGCTTCCATGGATGGACGCAAGGTGCTGGATTATTACAGAACCAGGTTCCAATTGGAATTTTGCTTTAGAGATGGAAAGCAGCATGCAGGAATCACCAACTGTCAGTCAACTGACTTTAGAAAGTTGGATTTCCACTTCAATGCATCGCTGGCTGCCATCAACTTGGCCAAAGCGGCATGTAAGAGGCTCGGAATAGTCTATTCCATATCCTCTTGCAAGTCATTCATACACAATGCTTATATGCTTGAACGATTTATTTGCGTGTTCGGGATTAACCCAGACCCGCAAGTTATTGACAAACTTTTCAAAGAACTCATTTTATTTACTGCCAGAGCCGCTTAGGGTTGGCGAATTTTTAACGAACTATTATTTTAATATTTGCTTTATTTATATTGTTTATTGGTATTATCTTATTAAGGTATAAGTATCAGTCGATATTTTATCCTTTTTATACTGTTTTCTTTGTTATGTTTTTTTCTTTGCTTCATAGAGCTCCTTGGCTAGATAAAATTCTTATGGAGTTGGGAAAACGTTCAACAAGTATATGGTTTGTTCATACTTATTTCTGTTATTATTTCTTTCAAGATTTTATATATTGTTTTAAATATCCAATTATTATATTTATCGTTCTTATAATAATAAGTTGGTGTTGTGCTATTGTTATAGATATGCTAAATGGTGTTATTCAAAAGCAGTTAGTTAAATGAAAAAAAAAGTTCTTTTTATCATTGGAACCTTACAGTCTGGAGGAGTATCTAAAAGTATGGTTAGCCTGCTGAATGTTTGGGATAGAGATAAGTATGAAACTTCGTTATTACTATGTTGTAAGGAGGGAGATATTTTTTCAAAATATCTCCCCAAAAAGGTAAATGTCATATATAATCCTATAATAGAGCATGTCATGGGAGGATTTTCTTCTGCTAAATGGTTGTTTTTACACGGACACATACTTTTATCTATAGGAGTTCTGTTTCGTCTTTTCCTTTCGCGTGTATCTAAATCGTTATCTGGTGAATTGATTGCTAAGATGATGCCTATCGTTTCAGATGAGCATTATGATTTAGTTGTAGACTATGGTGGACAACAGTTATTATATTATATGGTTAATAAATTAAGGGCTACACGCAAAATTACTTTTTTCCATAATGATTATTCAAAATGGCCTTATTATTACAATGCAGATAAAAAATATTATCCGAAAGTTGATAATATTTTTTCTATTTCTAAGACTTGTACTGATGCTTTAAAAAAATATTTTCCAGATTGTGCTGATAAAGTATCAATAATGGAGAATATTTCTTCTCCAAATGTCATTCATTCACAAGCAACAGATTTTACGAACGAATTAAGTGAGAGGTTGCAAGGTTATAAGAATGAAGGAAATACAATATTATGTACGGTTGCCCATTTCTGTCGGCGAAAGGGAGGAGATTTTACTATTGAATCAGCTGAGATGTTAAAGAAACAACATATAAAATTTAAATGGTTGTTTGTGGGTAAAGTATTAGAAGAAGACTTGTGCTATTTGATAAAAGAAAAAGGTCTTGAAGAGAATATGATATTTGTAGGAGTTCAAAGTAACCCTTATCCATATATGTATTTATCTGACATTTATGTTCAGCCCTCTCGGTATGAAGGAAAGTCTATTTCATTAGATGAAGCAAAGATTTTGTGTAAACCAATTGTCGTTACAAATTTTTCTACAGTCGGTGATCAGTTTGTAAACGGGAAGAATGCAACGATATGCGAAATGAATGGAGAGGCTGTTGCAAATGCGATAGTTGAACTAATGAATGATTCCAGTTTACGTGAATCTTATCAAAAGTATCTCGATACACATATTGTTGATAATTCAAGTGAAGTGAATAAATTATATAAATATTTGTAATGGCATATTATATTACTTTATTTGTTGTAACAGCTATTCTTGCATGGACTTATAATGGTGAGACGAAAGTGTCTAAACCTTTCTTCCTCGCATTTTGCCTTTGTATCGGTCTATTTGTAGGTTTAGCTGATATGTTAGGTGGATATGACCGATATATATACAGTGAGGTTTTCGAAAGAATGCACGAGAGTATAAGTGAAGGAGTGATGATATTCGATCAAGCGTTTCTTTTATATTTTGGTAAGGAACCTGTTTATGGATTAATTAATGACCTTATTGCATTTTTTACTCCTAACCGATATATCTTTATTTTAGTTTACACTTTGGCATTATATGTAGTGTATGCTCTTAATTTCTATAAAAACACAAAGAATCCATTTTTTGCTCTTCTTATATTTGAAGGCTTAATGTTTTTCTTTACTTTTACTTATCTTCGTCAGGTTTTAGCTGCAGGAGTAATATGGTTAGCAATTCCTTTTGTGAGTCAGAGAAAGTTTAAGAAATATCTTATATATGTTGTACTAGCAACTCTTATCCACAACTCTGCTGCATATATGATACTTTTGTATTTTATCCCAAGACGGAAATTTGAACAAAACCATATAATCTTATTCATGTTAGCATTGTTGATTCTTGGTGTTAGTGGGTTAACAAGATATGTCTTTTCAATCTCTGGTGATGCTATGAATAATGCAAAGATTGCTGGATATGCGAATACGGCTGAGTTTGGATTTAGAATAGAATATGTAATTGAATCTGTGTTATTTCTTTTCATTCTATTGATGAATTATAAAAAAATAGGTGAAGATGAGCGTTCATTGACAATGATGAATGTTTATTTGATGTTTTGTGGTGTTCTACTTTTCTTTTGTAAGTCGTCCGATGGTGGACGCATTTCATGGTACTGTTTATTAGGAGTTATTGTTATATTAGAAAAACTTTGCAGACCAAAATCAGCAGTTCCATTAAAAAGTTTCATAACACTTTTGTGTTTTGTTCTTTTCTATCGAATACTTTCATCATGGGGAATATTACTCTATCCATACAAGACATTCCTTACTCCAGGAATTAGACAGGGTGACTTCATAGAAGAGATGTATGAATATGATCATGCATACGATAATGACAAACTTTATAACCTATGATAACCGTTTTTACACCAACCTATAATAGAGGTAATTTGTTAAATAGACTTTATCAGAGCCTTTGTAAACAAAAAAATAAGGAATTCGAGTGGATTATCGTGGATGATGGTAGTACAGATGAAACCAGTTCTATCATAAAAATGATACAGGATAAACACGCTTGTGAGAACTTCCCGATACACTACTATAAAAAAGAAAATGGGGGAAAGCATACTGCTGTAAATATCGGTGTTCAGAAAGCTCATGGAGATTTATTTTTTATTGCAGATTCTGATGACATTTTACCTCCTAATGGCCTTCAGATAGTTGCAGAAGTCTGGGAGCAGACGAAATATGATAATTCTATTGGAGGTATATGTGGTTTCGACGGAGATATCAATGATGGTAGTATTATTGGTACAGGTTTTCCAAAAGAAGTTCATCTTTTGAATTTAGAGTTATCTAATCATATTAATATTGGCTATATAGATGCAACAACAAGGGATGTTAGATTTAAATTAAAAGTAGATGGAGACATGAAAGAGGTATTCCGTACTTCTGCTCTTCGTGAATACCCTTTTCCAGAAATTAAGGGGGAAAGATTTTGTCCAGAAGTTTTAGTTTGGAATAGAATTGCGTCCAAATACAAGTTAAGACATATAAATCAAATCATATATTTAGTTGAGTATCAGCAAGATGGTATAACTGCTGCAATTACAAGAAGTAGAATGAACAGTCCAATTGCTTCTACAATGACTTATGCTGAGATGTTAGATTATGACATTTCTTTGAAATGGAAGATTAGATCAGCTATTAACTATTGGAGATTTAGATATTGTATTAAGAATAAAGCCTTAAAAGCACCAGATGTGAAGTGGTATTGGAAAGCATTCCAAATAATAGGTCTAATAATGCACTTGAAGGATAATAAATAGTAGGTATGAAACAGATAGTCATAGATCCACGGTTGAAGTATAATTATGCTTCTTGGTACTTATTAGGAATAAAAAGACTTTTAAAGGGTTGGAAAATAATTTATGATGTATGTCCCTTTAAAGGTCTTAAGTATGAGAATACTGAGGATTATAATAGTGGATTTGCTTTTATTATTAGAAGTAAAGATCAGGAAAAGAAGGTCTTTGTTGATACCGAAGATGTAGCCAAGATTTTTGAAGACAGATATGAGTGGTGTGATGTCTATGGAATGGTAAACCCAACAACAGAGCAGGTTACGGAATATGATAAGTTGATTGCAATTGGACCAGAGTTTGGTGTTACGCTCGGTAGTCGTTTCTCAACTGTTATTCGTTGTTTAAGACTGTTTCTCAAAGGGCGTAAGTACTCAAATATTTCCTTCAAAGGCTATCTCCGTGATTATCTTTATACGAATATTCGTCGCCGCCCTATAGAGACTTATGAATGTGAAACGAAAGTTCGTTACAATTATATTTTTCATGCCTCTACATTATGGTATAATAAATTTGCTGCAACAGATACTAATATGTATCGGGGCGAGTTTTTGAAAGCATGTAAGAAAGCTGGTATTAATATAGAAGGAGGATTGTTCTATGTTAATGGAGAATCAGTATTAAAGGAAATGCCTGATTATCCTAAATATAAGGAGGAATATAAAGACTTTATTTATGAGAGTCGACTCTCTATGGATGATTATATTAGAAAGACAAAAGAGAGCGTTGTCGTTTTCAATACACCAAGTGTATGTGAATGTCATGGATGGAAACTTGCAGAATTTCTTTGTATGGGGAAAGCAATTATCTCCACACCTTTAACACGAGAGATGCCTGCTACTCTGGAACATGGGAAGCATGTACATTTCGTAAATTCAGTAGATGAGATATATGATGCTGTGGTAAAGATTAATTCTGATGAACATTATCGCAAGAAGTTGCAAGAAGGAGCAAGAGAGTATTATGAGAAGTGGATTGCTCCAGAGATTGTCATTCAACGGTTATTAGAAAAGGTTAGTGAACAGCCTTGAAACTGATACGTAACTCTGTTTTGCTGTCATTCTTGTCATTTGAATAGAGAGTATAATCTGTTAGATATCATTTGTTTATGATGAAATGTTAAAAGTGACAGCAAATGATTTTTAAATTTCTTGTCGAATTCTTATTTAGAATACGAGAAAAACAGATTTGTACATTGGTAAATTAAAGAAACAGGATAATGAGAATCTTACAAGTCATAACATCTTTGGATATGGGTGGGGCTGAAACGTTGGTGGTTAATTTGATACCAAGGTTACAGGCTTTGGGAAATACGGTGGATTTATGTATCTTTAATGGTAAAGAGACACCATTGACCCATAGATTGAAGAAAGAGAGTCCACAGACAAAGATATATGCGTTAGGACATGGAGTTTATAATCCGCTCTATATATTAAAACTTGTAAAGGTTATGAAGAATTATGATATTATTCATACGCATAATTCTTCACCGCAACTATTTGTAGCCATCGCCAGTTTGTTTAGTCACATTAATCTTGTTTCTACAGAACATAACACTTCAAATCGGAAACGAAATTGGAAATGGTATCGTCCGATTGAAAGTTGGATGTATGGAAGATACAATCATGTGATATGTATCAGCAAGATTGCGGAAGAGAAACTAAGAGAATATATGGGTGGGGAGTGGCTTGTCAAATCATCAAATAAATACAAGTCAATTACTACTATAAATAATGGAATAGATGTTAATGCTATTTCAGAAGCTGTGCCATGTAAGGAGCTATTAGGTTTAAAAGAGAACCGTAAGTCTATTTTGATGGTGGCTGGATTCCGTAAACAAAAGAATCAAGATACTATTATTAGGGCTTTAACCCTATTAGATAAAGAAAAATACGAGATCTGGTTTGCTGGTATAGGTGAACGGATGGAAGAAGTAAAACAATTAGCTCTGTCTTTAGGTGTAAGTGAGCGAGTTAGATTCTTAGGCTTACGTACTGATATTCCAAATGTCCTGAGAGCAGCAGATGTTATCGTGATGTCTTCTCATTGGGAGGGGTTGAGCCTTAGTAATGTAGAGGGAATGAGTGCGCATAAGCCTTTTATAGCTTCTGATGTAAATGGTTTGAAAGAGGTTACTAAGGGATATGGTATTCTTTTTCCACATGAGGACGCAAAGGCATTGGCTGAAGAAATCAACCGATTAGTAAGTGATGAAGATTATTATAACGAGATTGCAGAACGCTGTTATAATAGAGCCTTGGAGTTTGATATAAGCAATACAGTAAGTGGTTATACTGATGTTTATAAAAATATCTTTAATTAATATTATCAAGTTTTCTTCTTGATAAATAGATTTTTATAATTTGAAAGATATTCAAAGAAAGAAATTAATTCGCGTTACAACTGCGGACATATCTTTAAATAGTTTGCTAAAAGGGCAACTGATGTTTTTGAACCAATACTTTGAGGTTATTGGTGTTGCAAAAGATACAGGTGTTCTTAAGGAAGTTAGTGAACGAGAGGGAATCCGTGTTGTGGATGCTCCGTTAGAACGTCCTATAAGTTTAGTGAAAGATATAAAGGGGTTGTGGTTCTTGTATCGCTTATTCCGCAAAGAGAAGCCATGGTGTGTCCATGCTAATACTCCTAAGGGAAGTCTTTTGGCAATGATAGCAGCATGGTTTGCATGCGTTCCGCATAGAATTTATACCGTCACTGGCTTACGTTATCAGGGCGCTCATGGCTTTCTAAGAACGATTCTTAAGACGATGGAGCGCTTGTCATGTCTTTTTGCTACAAATGTTATTCCAGAAGGACAAGGGGTATTGCATGCTTTGCAAGAGGATTGCATTACTAAGAAGCCGTTGCGTGTGATTTGGAATGGAAATATTAATGGCATTGATACAGAGTTCTTCACTCCTGTAGAGAATACTCTAGAGAAGTCTGATCCTTTTACCTTCGTTTTTATAGGAAGAATGGTTAAGGATAAAGGAATACACGAACTTACGGAGTGTATGCGACAACTGAATTGTCGGTTAATATTGGTTGGAACATTTGAGGAGGAGGATGCCGTTTCTGCCTCTGATAAAGAGTTTTTGACAACTTCGGATAAGGTGAAGTTTGTCGGTTGGCAAAGTGATGTTCGTCCTTTCTTGGCTCAAGCTGATGCCCTTGTTTTTCCAAGTTATCGTGAAGGATTTCCAAATGTTCCAATGCAAGCGGGTGCTATGGGATTGTCTTGTATTGTAACGAATATCAATGGTTGCAATGAAATTATTAAAGATGGACTAAATGGTAAAATTATTGCAGCTCCTCTTAAGGAAGGGTCTGAGGTTATGCAGCAGGCTTTGTTTAATACTATGAAATGGTTTATTGAGCATCCTGCAGAGGCTAAACGTATGGGACGTAATGCTCGTCCAATGATATGTGAAAGGTATGAACAGAAGGATATTTGGAAGGCTTTAAAAGAGTTTTACGATGCTTTATAAAATAGCACACATCTTACGTGACAAATTACCTTGGATTTGGGATGTCATAGGCATCATAAATTCTTTCCTTTTTGGATTAAGGTATGATGGTAAAATGAAGCAAGTTCAGAACATTCTTACTCATTTTAATAAGGCAACAGAAGAGGATAGCAATGCGCTTTTCTATAAGATAGAGGTCCTTTGTAAGGATAATATTTCTTTGTTAGCAAAGATGTTTGCAGAACAGCCTGCACCATCTTTTTATTTCTTTAAGCCTCATGGCTTCGATGAATTGTCATTAAACAAGTTAGCAAAGGATAAAAGTTTTCTTGCTTATATTGTTGTAGTAGAAGGAAATGCTAAGCAAAAAGTATGTGTTGGATATTTTTTCCAACGTAGTTTCTTTTGGGGGAAATCCTTTCGTGGATATATGACAGATTATCGTTGGCAACGTCGTGGAATCAATAAAAGGATGAATCTATGTGCGACAGAGATATCTTCATTGTTAGGTCTCCGAGTGTTTGGTACAATTGCACCGGATAATATTGCTTCTATGAAATCTGCTCAGACTGCTAATGATATTCATATTGTTGAAATATTACCTAATGGAGATTACTATGTAGAGTACAGACCTAAAAAGGATTAATCAGTAAGATTATTCTTTTTGTATTCTGAAAAATCATTCTTAAATATTGTAGTATAATTATGTTTTTAAAATGGTTATTTGATAAACTTGCATCTTTGTTTGGATTGCTATTCCTTAGTCCAGTATTATTGGTTGTAGCAATTCTAATCAAGGTAAAGATGCCTGGTCCTATTTTGTTTTGTCAGAAGAGAGTAGGGCAGTATGGAAAACTGTTTACAGTTTATAAGTTCAGGTCAATGACGGTCAAGGCAGAGGCTTCTATAGCAAGCAGGGGTTCTGAGGCTACTTCAATTGCTTCAACGGAACAATGCCGTATTACCCCTCTTGGTGAGAAACTCAGACGTTACAAGTTGGATGAGTTACCTGAACTGTGGAATGTTCTCAAGGGCGATATGAGCTTTGTTGGTCCACGTCCGGATGTGCCTGGCTATGCCGATCAGCTGCAAGGTGAAGAAAGAGATATTCTGAAATTGAAGCCAGGTATTACGGGACCAGCCAGTCTGAAGTATAGAGACGAGGAGGAACTGTTGGCTTCAGTTGATAACCCCACGCAGTATAATGATGAGGTCATCTTTCCTGACAAAGTCAGACTGAACCTCTATTACTTGAAGCATTATTCATTCATAAAGGATATTCAAATGATTATCTGTACGGTTCTCGGTAAGAAGATGAACTATGCAGGTGAAAAAATATAGTTAGTAAAATGGAAAGAAACCGTATTTTACTTTGTCTCGCTCACATGAGTGGTAACGAGATGAGATACATCCAAGAGGCGTTTGACACCAATTGGGTGGTACCATTGGGACCAAATGTCAATGGTTTTGAAGATGACTTGAGACGTTTCTCAGTCTCAGTAAGTCCTTCAGGTGAAAGAGGAAATTTCCTTGCAAATGAGAAGTATCCACAGACGATTATGCCACATGAGGATAACCCTGAAAACTTGTGGAAGGAGTCTTTGCCAGGGTTGGAGGATAAGCGTGTCGTAGCACTCTGTTCTGGTACTTCTGCTGTACACCTCGCTTTAGTAGCATTGGGAGTAAAGGTTGGCGATGAGGTCATCTGTCAGAGTTTTACATTCTGTGCGAGTTCACACCCTGTAACTTATCAGGGTGCAATACCAGTCTTTGTTGATTCTGAAAAGGATACATGGAACATGGATCCTGTGTTGTTAGAGGAAGCAATTAAAGACAGAATTACTAAGACGGGTAAGAAGCCAAAGGCAATTATCGTTGTTTATCTTTATGGTATGCCTGCGAAGATAAAGGAGATTCTTACAGTAGCAGATAAATATGATATCCCTGTTGTAGAGGATACGGCAGAGGGATTAGGTTCAAGATATGAGGGACAGGTATGTGGTACCTTTGGTGAGTATGGTGTTCTGTCATTTAATGGAAACAAGATGATAACAACATCAGGTGGTGGTGCACTTGTTTGCCCTAATGAAGAAGCTCGTAATAATGTGATGTTTTATGCAACACAGGCTCGTGAGGGTTATCCATACTATCAGCATGAGAAGATTGGTTTCAACTATCGTATGAGTAATGTTTGTGCTGGTATTGGTCGCGGTCAGATGACAGTCTTGGACGAGCATATTGCTCACCATCGTCATATTGCTCATTTGTATGAAGAAGCTTTCAGTAAGATAGAGGGTATTACTTTCCACGCAAATCCTTCACCAAAGTTTGATTCAAACTTTTGGTTGAATACAATGGTTCTTGACCCTTCTGTTAAGGTGAAAGGGCAGGAGAATGTATATAAGACAACGGTACAGGGAGCAGTTGGTGGTGCTGCTGGCGTTATACATTCTGTAGATAATGCACATACCGATTGTGAACCAAATGCCAATGTTGAGGCTATGCGTGTCTTTCTTGATAAAGCCAATATTGAGAGTCGTCCTCTTTGGAAGCCAATGCACAAGCAGCCTTGTTATAAGGACTGTCCAGCATATGTAAATGGTGTTAGTGAGCGTCTCTTTAAGGTTGGCATGTGCCTGCCAAGCGGTCCACTGGTAACAGATGATGATGTGAAGTATATTGTAGAAAAGATAAAAGAGGCAATGGAATAAAGAACATCTTTTTTGAACTCATATTAAGGGCTGACGTCGTAGATCTCTGTGTCTCCGGTGCCAGCCCTTTCTGTGTTT